>Ga0247841_10000578_pt1 | contig 93900 bp, 100 predicted proteins | sample LaCruzMarch2015__2_FD_192410 | JGI IMG/M metagenome (GOLD analysis project Ga0247841, IMG submission 192410) | Freshwater microbial communities from meromictic Lake La Cruz, Castile-La Mancha, Spain - LaCruzMarch2015_18m | ecosystem: Environmental > Aquatic > Freshwater > Lake | place: Spain...
TTGAGTAAGTTTTTTCCGTAGAAACAACCGTGCTTAATGCTGTGCCGCTTGCAACTGTGCTCCCGTCAATTTTCCCGACCGCAGTTCCAATTGCGGTAGCATCAGTGCATGAATAACTAAAAGTGACTCCCGCAAGTGTTGCTGCATTGTAATAATTCCCGTCAGCAGGCGAGCTTATTGTGCATGAAGGGCCGTTTGTATCAACCTTAATATCTTTGTTTGCGGCAAGAGACCCTGCTTCGCCCGCGCTAGGGAGAGTTAGCACAGCCGCATTTGCGTCAGCATTTGAAACAATTGTTGCCCCCGCGCTTGATAGAGCGCTCGTTGAGGAATAATCAAGATCAGTAGTGTTTTGGTTAGCGGCAATTACATAATTAAAATCCAGGGTGGTGACATTATTTTGGTCCCCTCCAATGTATGCTGCGCTCCCGCCCGAATTAAGAGCGAGGGTTGGTGTTCCGCCAGAAATATTTACTGCTTCGCTAAACTGCACTGTAATTGAAATAGCTTCTCCAGCCTTGTATGTGCTGTTGGCAGTGGCTGAAGTTACATCGCTTACAGAGGGGGCGGCAAAAACTCCAAACGCGATAAAAATTAGGGCAAATACTATAATTGAGTTCTTAATAAAATTCATTTGCTTCACTTTTCGTCATACTAATCAGGTTAAATGACTTTATTAATCTTTTTTCCCGGCTCTTTTCCCGTTTTTTAGCCACGCACAGAGAAATTTTAAGAAAACGGTTGCATATGTCCCGCGCGGAAGGCAAAATTTGAGTTCGGCTTTATCGCCTGAAAGTATTTTGTACCCAAATTTATCCGCACTAAAAAAAGTCCGCCTATCAAGTGTTCCTTTCCTGAATTTTTGCTCAAATTTTGTCGGTTCAACGCTAATATTTCGGGTAAATGCCTTTGAGGCGCTAAGTGCATATTCTTCAAATTGCTCAATAATTCTTCCATAAATATTGTTTGGCTTTTTCTTTCGCGCAAGTTCATTTAGAATATCATTAAACCGCTTAGCCTGCGCCGCCTTAATTATTATTCGCACGCTCTTTGGCTCCGCGTGCAAAAATGCTCCCTCAAAATCCATCGGATTTTTATTCAAAAACTCAAATAGTTCCACTTTTTTTGTGCAGGCTATTTTCTCATCCATCAATATCTCGTCCCACGTCCCCCAGCTTTTTTCAATAAGCCCCTTTATCGCCCTGCTCTTGTCCGAGTCGTGCTTATTTCTCTTTGTCAGCAGTAGTTTTAGCGCGTTTTCGTATTCCTCATCTTTAAGCGCCTCAATTATCTCAATATTCTGTTCGCTAAATCTCTGTTCGCCAAAGTAATTGCAGACGAGTTCTTTTTTTGCCTTAAAATGCTTAAGCGCTTCAGCGTCTCCCTCTTCAAGTTCAACTTCAACAGAAAACTCATTTGCTTTGTGCTTTCCAACAAATATTCTCTCATCGCTTTGGCCCCTGTATTTTATTTTGAAATTCTCTTCGTCAACATCATTAATTCTTTCAAGCGCGCAAAACCACTGCGTTGTTTGGGCATTTTTGTCCTTTATCCCAGAGAACCAAATTGGTTTAATCCCGATTTTACTTACCGCTTCCTTATGGCTTATCCCGCTCTTCTGGAGCAAATAGTAATAATAATTCCCCTTTTCTTTTAGACAGGGATTAAAGAGCTCTTTAACACTGAAAGTTTCTTTGGATAATTTATATTTCATAAAAATAAGTCTTGCTTGGCACTTTCTTATTTCTTTTCAAACTTTTTACTCACTTCAGGCAAGGATTCGCTAATTAGTCTCTTCACTTTGTCAGAATTCTCTTTCATTATTTTCATTACCTGCTCAATTGTCACATGCTCTGTATTCTCTCTCCAGCAGTCATAATCCGTTACAAGATTTATTACTTGGTAAGGAATTTTGAGTTCCTTTGCAAGGCATGCTTCAGGAACTGTAGTCATGTTTATGATGTCGCAGCCCCATGAGCGGAATAATTCGCTCTCTGCTTTTGTTGAGAATCTTGGCCCCTCAATTGTCACAACAGTTGTTTCCGCGGTAAAATCAAATCCAAGTTCTTTGCATTTTTTCTCAAGTATTTTTCGCAAAGGTCCGCTAAACGGTTCCCCCATCGGCTCATGAATTACTTTTCCGTGCTCGGAAAAGCTCTGATCTCTTTTTGTGGTCCTATCAAAAAAATGCGCTGGAAAGGAGAGGCTTCCTGGAACAATTTCTTCTTTTAGTGAACCGCATGCGCTCGCCGCGATTATTGCACTGCACCCGAGTTTGTGAAGAGCGTAAATATTCGCTTTGTATGGAACAGTTCCCGGAGAATATTCATGATGCGCTCCGTGCCTTGAGAGTACCGCAACCTCTACACCACTAATTTTTCCAGTAACAATCATGCAGTGCTTTCCGTAAGGAGTCTCAATAGTAACTTCCTTTGCGCCCGCCATTATTTTTGGGTCCTCAAGCCCCGAACCGCCGATTATTCCAATCATAAATATCACATTTCTTAGTTTTTTTCAATTTTCTTTACTCAAAAAATTTATTCTCCCTCAAACTCCACAAGCGCAAATACTTTCCGTGGCGCTAGTTTTGCTTTTCCGCCAAGCTCCGGCAAGTCAATTACAAAAACACATTCCTCAACAATTCCCCCGACTTTTCAATTAGTTTGCATGCGGCAAGCGCGGTTCCCCCGGTTGCAATAAGATCGTCAACAAGCAATACCCTATCTCCTTTTTTGAGCGCATCCTTGTGCATTTCAACAACATCCCTTCCGTACTCAAGTTCATATTCTTCACGAATAACTTCCGCTGGAAGTTTTCCTTTTTTTCGTATAGGGATAAAACCCACACCGAGTTTGTGCGCAAGCGCTCCGCCGATAATAAATCCTCTGCTCTCAATTCCAGCCACATAGTTTATTTTTGCTTTGTGATATCTTTCCTCAAGCTCATTAATTACATGTCCTAACCCTCTGGCATCCTTTAGTAAGGTAGTAATATCCCTAAACATTATCCCTGGTTTTGGAAAGTTAGGAATTGCGCGGATTTTTGATTTAATTTCCTCAGATGCACCCATGTTTTGTTCGCCCGTATAGATTAAGGAGATTAGAACTAGTTTAAAAATCATTTTTCTTGGCTCAAAATTAAGCCTTGTTTCACTTAATAGTGCTTTTGAAGTACTCAAAAGTTTCTTTTATTCCTTTGCTAAGGGATGTTTTTGCATTCCAGCCAAGTTCATTTTTAGCAAGTGTGGTATCAAGGCAAATATCCCTTATTTCCCCATTCACCGCCACTACATGCTCCGCATCTTCTTTATACCCGCCCGCATTTTTTAACTCCTCAAATATTTTGTTCACGCTTATTTGTTCTCCGTTAGCGAGATTAAAGAGTTTGTGTTCAGGATTTTTGTTAATTGATTCAATAATAAAATCAGCGAGGTCCTTAACATAAACAAAATCTCTTGTCTGTCCCCCGTCCCCGAATATTTTTGGCTTAACTCCTTGAATAATTGCGCGTGCAAATACCGCAATTACTCTCCCAAATCTCGGGTCATCCCTTGGGCCGTAAACATTCCCAAACCCAAATATTAGATAGTTAAGTCCGTATAATTTTTCATAAGCAAAAATATAGTGTTCCGCAGTGTGCTTTGATATTCCATATGGTGCAAGAGGATTTAGCGGATGATTCTCATCAACAGGCAAATATTTTGGCTCGCCATACCTAGCCCCGCCCGTGGAAGTGTAAATAATTTTCTTTACCCCATTTTTTCTGCACGCTTCAAGTACATTAATTGTCCCGATGATATTAGTCATCGCGTCAAATACCGGCTCCTCAATTGACTTTCTTAGCATCACCTGTGCCGCCGTGTGAATCACAACTTCCGGTCTTTCTTTTTGAAAAATATCCTCAATGCTTTTTGTAATATCTCTCTCAAATAGCACCGCTTTTTTGTTTAAGTGCCCCAATTTTCCAGAACTAAAATTATCAATAACTACAACATTGTGCCCTTCAAGAATTAGTTTATCTACAATATGGCTTCCAACAAAGCCTGCGCCGCCAGTGACAAGTATTTTCATAAAACAATTAGAGTTTTTGTTTAAATATGGTTTTTGGTGCAAAGTGCGTGAGCTTAGAATCCCACAATTTCCGCCATTTTAATATCGATGGGCAAAAAAGTGCTTAAGTGTTTTATTCTATAATCCGCTATTGGCTTGTACATTATCGCAGCAAGTTTCACAAACTTTTTGTTGCTGAACATATCAAGTTTGCTGTCCATAAACCAGGTAGTAAATGCGAGCATCCTTAAGAGTTCTTTTTGTTTTTTGCTTATTGACGGGATATTGCTTACCTCAAATCGGTAATTTCCCCAATCCTCAAGTCTTGTTGGCTCAACAAACCCATTCTCAAGCGAGTAAGCATAAAGATCAGTTCCTGGGTAAGGCGTGTATATTTGGTATTGGCTGATTAGCGCGTGCGGATTTTCATTCATGATTTTGTAGCAAAGATCAATTGTCTGTTTAATATCATCCTCGGTTTCATTTGGAAGCCCGATCATAATATTCACTCTTTGCTTCGCGTTTATCCTTGAGAGAATTCTTTTATTAACATCAAGTATTTTTTCGCGGGTAATATCTTTTCCGATTGTTTTAAGGAGTTTATCCGAACCCGATTCCACTCCAATGAATAGGAAGAGGCAGTTGCTTTCATTAATTGCTTTAATCATTTCCTCATCAAACGTTCCAAGCAGATCAAGCCTTGCTCCGCTTGTTCCCCAAAATAATCCAAGCTCCTTCATTCCTTTCATGATTTCAAACGCCCTTTTCTTATCAACAAAGAAATTATCATCCCTAAACCAAACCCCCTCAATTTTAAAATCCGCTTTTAGTTTTGTTATTCTTTCAATCACGGTTTTTGCTTCAATTGAGCGCCACCTTCGATGATTGTAAATGACATTATAGCAGAATTTACAACCATATGGGCATCCCCGGCTTGAAAAGAAATTAATGAATTTTTTTCCCTCAAAATCAACTATGTGCCTCTTAACATCAACGAGGTGATAAGGCACATCAGGCAGCGAGTTAAGATCCAAAAATTCTCTTGGGGCGTTTCGCATCTTTTGTCCGTTCTCTTTGTAAAATATTCCCTTAACATCAGAGAGTTTCATTTCGCCGTTGAGCGCTTTTGCTAGCTCAAGAAGAGTTATTTCGCCCTCTCCCTGCACAACAATATCCACATTCTCATTCTCAAGCGTCTGCTCAGGCATTAAGCTCGCGTGTACTCCGCCCCAAACACAAAGCCCCCCGTTTTTCTTAATAACTTTGCTCACTTCAAGCGCGTTAAGTATTTGCGAGCCCGTCATGCTGCTTACCCCGACAAAAAGAGGTTTTTTTGCAAGTTCACTCTCAAGTATTTCTTTCCACTCCTTCTCAATCCTTTGGTCAATAATTTTTATTTCATACCCTTCCTTATCAAGCAGTGCCGCAATTGAAAGCAGCGCGGAAGGCAAACCAACTTTTCCGCTTAGTTTTCCCCAAAATCCCGCGATGGGCTGTACTAAAACAATTTTCTTATTCATGCAAAACATTCTCGGACTAAATCAAATTAACAAATTTAATTAACATAATTCCTTATTGACTTCTAATTAACAAAAATCCCTTATTGATTTCTTTTTCTTAATATAATTATATATGTTGGCATTAGGGGATTAAGAAGCTCAAGAAGCGCCCCGGGCAGGATGCGCGTCATTTTCTGAATAATTGGATAAATCTCAAGCGAATACTCAAGAGGGTTCTTCACAACCGCAATAGTCATATTTTTGATTTCAAATTTGTCCTTAACAAGAGAGTGCAGTTTTTTGTAAGTTAATGGCTTAATATCCCACCTTTTCTTTCTCAACACCCCAAGTATTTTGTTTGAAACCCTATTTGGGAACCATGAAAGGAGGGGCATTTTGTAGTGCGGCTCAATTAAGGCATACTTGTTTGGGGTTGCGAGATATAGTATTCCCCCGTTCTTTAGCACCCTATGCGCCTCAAGAACATGCTTTTCTTGGTCCGCCACATGCTCAATTACATGATTTGATATCACAATATCAAACCGCTCATTTTCAAATGGAAGCAGTTCATTTTTGGTTTTTTTAAATGTGTATTCGCGCTTCTCCCTCCTTTCATCATTAACATCCACACTATAAAGTTTTTTGCATTTCTTCCCAAGATAAGCCGCAATTATCCCGGAGCCAGTTCCAATATCAAGCACAGTTAATTTTTCCAAATCGCAAAACTTATTCAGCACTTTTTCGATTTTTCTTGCCCGCCCAAGCACAACATCTTTTGACATGCGCGCATGCGACTTCTCTGATTTTTGTTCCATTTTGGTTTTTGCCATGCTCAAAGTCTGCCTGCTACTGCTTTTAATATTAATCAAAAGAATAATTTTTCGCGCATTCTAATGTTTATAAAATGTTTTGTTTTGAATCATTGCATGGCAGTTGGAATCCTTAAAATTGGTTTATCCATTTTGTTTGCAAATGCTCTTCGCTTTTTGAGGATAATTCCTAATAATGACCCAATAATGGGAATAATGCTTCCAGTCTCAAAACAAAACAGCCTCTTGGCCGCAATTGCTTTTCCAGTAATCACAATGGTTACTTTTGATATAGTCACAGCTTCAGTTGGACTTTGGACTATCGCAACCTCCGCAACTTACGGCGCGCTTGGCTTGTTCTTTTACTTTTATTATAAAAAACTCACTAAAGCTAAAAAGAAAATTGGGCTTAAGACTTACCTTGGCTCAGGCGTTTTTGGTGTGCTCGTATTTGATTTTGTTACAGGCGTACTCATGATGCCTCTGCTTTTCGGCTACACTTTTGTGCAGGCATTTATCGGGCAAATTCCTTTTACTCTTCTTCATTTAGCAACAGTTGCGGGTTACACAATAATACTGACCCCTCTTCTTGACAAGCACTTGATGCAGAATCCCGCAATTGACGGGCGCAAATTACTTGAGTCGCTTGCGAGAATGTTCCCAAGAATGAACTGATTAGTTTAGTTGGAAATATTTGTTAGGGCGATTTAGTTTAGAAAAATCTAATTAGTATAACGAAGTAAGAAGTAAGAAATTTTTAGGCTTTGATATTGTAGTACTCTTTATACCACTCAACAAATTTCTTTACCCCTTCTTCTACATTCACTTTTGGTTTGTAGCCAATCATCCGCTCGGCTTTACTAACATCAGCGAATGTTTTTGCCACATCCCCCTGCTGCATTGGGAGCATGTTTGTTTTTGCCTTTTTGTTCAGGTTCTTTGAGATTAGCTCAACGAATTTTGTGAGCTGTATTGGATTTCCATTCCCAAGATTAAATACTTCATGCTTGAATGGTTTCTCAATTGATGCCATGATTCCGGAAACAATGTCGCTAACGTAAGTAAAGTCTCGCTCCATATTCCCATTATTAAACAAATCAATCGGCTTATTTTCAAGTATCGCTTTTGTGAAAAGGAAGAGCGCCATATCAGGTCTCCCGTATGGACCATAAACCGTAAAGAATCTAAGCCCCGTGGTGTTAATGTCATAGAGTTCGCTGTAAGTGTGTGCGGCAAGTTCATTGTATTTTTTTGTCGCCGCGTAGAGCGAGATTGGACTGTCTGTTTTATCTTCCTCGCTAAAAGGAATTTTTGTATTTTTTCCATAAACGCTTGAGGAGGACGCATACACAATGTCCTTTACTCCAAAGTTTCTGCACGCTTCAAGCACAGAAAGAAACCCCGCATTATTCGCTGTTTCGTATACAAATGGGTGCGTGAGTGAATACCTTACCCCCGCCTGCGCCGCAAGATTAACAACTTTATCAAATTTTTCTTCCTTAAACATTTGAGCAAGTTTTTCTTTGTCTGTAATATCCATTACTTTTTCCTCATAATTATCAAAACCCGCAAGTATTTTTGCGCGCGCTTTCTTTATGGATACATCATAGTAAGGGGTGTAATTATCAAGCCCTACAACACTCCACCCTTCCTCAAGAAGTTTTTTTGATAGGTGAAAGCCAATGAATCCTGCAGAACCCGTTACAAGAATTTTTTTTCCCACGCAAATCACTTTCACTTATTTTGCTTATTCCCTTCCAAAGCAACTTTTTTGTTTACCTTATCAACCGCTTCGAGGAGGTTTTTATATTCGCTCTCTGTTTTGATATTTCCAACATAAGCCCCAATATCTTTTGGCAGGCATTCTCCGCCGTAAGCTCCCCCGATTTTCCAAGGGTGTGTCCCAAAGTAATCGCTTTTGTGTATTTCTTTTAGCAAGAAATCAAAATCCACTGTCGGGGCGGAAGTTCTCATCATTGAGTTCCAAAATGAAATGTTTGATGCGAGCCACAAGTTATGAGCATATTTTATTGTTTCCGCGGTTTCATAATTAGTTGTATTCGGCTCCGCTACTTTGAATAAATCCTTGATGAATTCAATTTTCTTTGGATTCCACGCATCATTTCCAAACACAACTATTTTTTGGTTGAATACGCCTCCGATTGCTTTTTGCGCCTCAAGGAATTCAGGGTAAAAATAAAACTCCGCTTTTGGGTGCGCAGCTTTAAGGCTTTTTGTGGTTCCTGGAAGTATTGTGGATTTTATTATAATATTTCTGCAGCCGTATGTCTCAACTGCTTTCTCCACAGCCGCCTTAATTATTGAGGCATCAAAAAAATTCCCGTGAGTGGGGGTTGGAACCGCGATTATTGCCGCATCAAATCCGCCATTAGTTTTTGCTTCTTTAAACCCGTAGTTTTGCGCATCAATTTTTGTCGCGTCATTTTTTGTAAGAACAGATACATCATGCCCCGCTTCGCGAAGATAAAAGCTGTATGCTTTTCCAACAAAGCCAAATCCAATAGATAAAATTTTCATGCCTTTTTCCACCATTTTTCATGCTATTTTCTAAGAACTTTTTATATCTGCCCTGCCCTGAAAATAACTGCCGTTTGCCGTGTTTTAAACCTATTGGTTCGATAATGCCTGTTTTTGTCCCAGCATGATTAAAAACCGCGGGATGCATTACTTTTGTAATGAATTCTATTCGCGTTCTAAGAGTGTGCCCGAATATCAAAGAAGGGCTTGGGCATAATCTTCGCCCATTTATTGACTCAATGTGCAGGACTGGGATTAAGCAGAAAGTACTTTCTTTGGGAATAGACTTTGATTCAAGAGCTCCTTTTAGCGCTTTTAGGGCGGGGTTTGAGGCCGCCAAAAAAATCAATCTGACGGATTATGATTTGATTCATGTGCACAATCCCTCTTTTTGGGGGCTGTTAATGAAAGCCCGCGGAAAAGTCAAAACAATTGTTACTTTTCACGGCTCATTTTACTATACTCTCAAACACTTTTATGTTGGAGACATAAAACAAAATTTGTATTATTTATTTAATGGATTATTGAGCCTAATGTTCGCGGATAAAGTAATTTTTATAAATAAAAAAGATGAATGGTTTTTTTCGCATTTTACAAAAAAGTGTTTTTTTATCCCGCCCGGATACGATCAGACTATTTTTAAAGGAAATTCCTCGGTTGAGAGAAAGCGCCAGGTGTTGTTTGTCGGAAGGGACAATCCAAACAAAAATTTTAAGGCAGTAGTTTCTTTTTGTGAAAAGAACAAGCTCCCTCTGGCGGCGGTGCATGGTGATTCAAAATATTCTCCCATGGAACTCGCAAAGCTTTACAGGGAATCAAAATATCTTGCATTATTTTCTTATAGCGAGGGATTTGGAAAAGTGCTCCTTGAGGGCGTGGCGTGCGGATGTGTTCCGGTGCTGACTAAGACTACTCACGAGAATATGCGCGAACTCGGAATTTCATTTCTCGCCCCTGACGGATTTGATGAGCGCGCTCCTGTTGGCATATGCTCAAACTTGGAGAATGTGAAAACTTGCACCTGGGAAAGTGTTTCCCGAAAAACTTTTCACCTTTACAGAATGATGTTTGGCTCATTTTTTTACCCGGGGCAGAAAGTATTGGTTGTTGAACCCCATAATGATGATGCAATGCTCTCACTTGGCGGAATCATTCTTTCTAACCCTAAAGTTGATTTTACTATACTTAGCATAATTTCAAATAATGGGTTTGGCACGAAAAAATTATCGCGCAAATTTGGAAACGTTCGCTCAGTTCAACTGAATCTTAAAGGAGTTCATAATGGCGAATCTGAAGAAGAGTTTTTTTCACGGAATAAACTCTCAAAGGAGCAATTTGTTCAGAAGCTGAGAAAATTCTCCCTTCAACAGGATGTAGTGTTGATGCCTTTTGGAGAGTTCCATCCGATGCACAAATTAATTGGAAGAATAAGATTCTACAATTCAATCAGGTACCTGGATCTCCCATATGGAATATCCAAAGTTAATATTGTCAAACTTCCCTTCAGAATGCGCTTTTTGCGTTCTGTGCGTTTTAATGTGAAAAAGTTCCTTAAAAGAAAGACTGATTTGATTACGCAGAACTATGGTAGTTCTGTAAAAGAATTTATGGAAAACGGTCCCGGGAGAAAAGTAAAAGAATTCGATTCTGAAGTGCTGTTTTACTAGTAATACTTGCTTATTTGCGGCGAATTCACTTCTTGTTTTTATTACTTTCTTCTTTATAATAAATGGAATGAAGATTGTTTTACTTGAACCGGTTGGGACTGGAATACCTCCTTTGGGGCTTCTTTTCCTTTCAGCATGCCTTAAGAAATCAGGGATAAATGACATCGTCCTCTGTTCAATAAAATCTGGTTCTAGTTCTTTTGAAAGAAGCAAAGAGCATTTTTTCAAGCAGCTCCAAGAAAAACCCCTTGTGCTTATTACCGCTACAACTCCTGTTTGGAAGGAGGCATCGGATTACGCAAAAATCGCGAAGGAAAAAGGGTGTGTGGTAATTGTCGGCGGACCAGGACCCACAATTTTTGGAAGAAAAATACTTGAAAAATATCCTTTCATTGATGCCCTAACCTGCGGGGAAGGAGAGTTAACCATCGCCTCAATAGTTCGGGCTTCGGAAAAGAATGATTTTATGGGTATTCCTGGAGTTATATGGAGAAAAGAGGGGGAAATAGTAGAGAATGAGAAATCCCCTTTAATAACCGATCTTGATTCGCTTCCGTTTCCTGATTATTCTCTTTTAGATTTTAAGAGTTATCACGGCGCTTTTTCAATTCTAACAAGCAGGGGCTGTCCGTACAATTGCGAGTTTTGCTTTAAACCCGTTCATGGAAACACATTTAGGGCAATGAGCCCAAAGAGGGTAGTTGAGGAAATAGTATGGCTGATGAATACTTTTCCAGAACAACTTGAGAAGTCAAACAGGACATTTGCAATATCAGATGATATATTTAATTTTGACATAAATAGAGCAAAAGATATTGCACGGCTTATTATTGAAAAAAAACTGAATATAAAAATTGCTTCCGTGAATGGATTTCATGTGCGCACAGTGGACCAGGAGCTCTTTCATCTACTGAAAAAAGCTGGTTTCATTGAGATATGGTTCGGAGTAGATTCGGGCTCTGAGCGAATACTCAAAACAATCGGAAAAGGGATAACTCTTGATATGGTGAGAAAAGCCGTTACCTATGCAAAGAAAGCCAAAATTCAGACCGTGGGGGGGCATTTTATTATTGGTCTTACAGGGGAGACGCTCGAAACAGCTAGAGAAGGGATTGCTTTTGCTAAATCACTGCCGCTTGATGAGTATGGGGTTAATCACGCAAATATTCTCCCAGGTACAAGGCTTTGGACTTATGCCACTACACACGGCAAAGTATTGCATGAAACCGACGGATTTGATTTTACTGCGTTTAAGCAGCTTAATAGTGGAGTGATTTTTGAGACTCCTGAGTTTTCAAAGAAAGAAAGGGAAATTGCATTTGAAGAAGCGACAAGCGTAGTGAATTATATTAAGAGAAAGCATTTGAGGGACCCGAAAAGAGTATTGAGTTTTATAAAGCAAATAAACTCGCTTGAGGATATCTTTTGGGCTGTTGACAAAGCCAAAACGTTTATGTTTTCAAAGAATTTGCGTGATATTAAAAGAAAGGAAAAACCAAGTTCGATTAAAAAAGTTTCATGACTTAGATTTGATTTTGTAAATGTGGTTAAGGTGGCTGATTTTGTTTTTTCGCTTGAAATTGAGCTTGGTTTAGGGACTGAGCGCTCCAGAAGCCAAAATAGGGACAAGGTTTTGGACCAAAAGATTGAGAGGGCAGCGGTTCCAAAAATAATTGCACTATGTAAAAAGCACGAAATAAAACCCACTTTTGCCGTTTGCGGGCATTTGTTTCTTAACTCATGCGACGGAAGGCATGCCGGCGCAAAAACTGCCTGCACTGGTTATGCCGGCTTTTTCGAAAAAGACCCAAAATCAAATTTTCCAAAGAATAAAAGCTGGTACGCGCCGGATATTGTGGGAATGATAAAAAAAAGTGGTTTTGAAATCGCTTCGCACTCTTTTTCCCACCCCTCTTTTTTAGAAATAACAAAAGATGCTGCCTCATTTGAGGTTAAGGAATGTGTTAAGCTTGCAAAAAAAGAAGGAGTCGGGCTCAAAACATTTGTTTTTCCTTTTGATGAATCGGCTTTTTTGGATGTGATTAAATCAAGCAAATTCTCGCATGTTGTTTTGAGGCCAAAACCCCGACATTTACTTTTAGATTTGCGCTCTTTTGGGTTCTCGCTCTTAAAACCAAGACTTCTTGATAATGGCTTAATCGAAGTCCCAAAAACTTTTTTCTTAAACCGCACCAAAAAATCAGATTTAATTAAGTTGTGGCTGCTTCTTTGGCAGGCAAAGCTTGGCGGGGGCACAATACATATATGGGCTCATTCGCATAATTTAAGGGATGATTCTTATTTTGAGTTTATTGAGAAAATATTCTTAATGGCAAAAAAAATTGGGTTGAAGAGTAAATTTATTAGTGCTATTGGGGTTTGAATTATTCAGGTCTGAAAAATTTAATCATATAAAAAATTGAACCAGCATATTTATATAGTATCTTGGATTTTAATATTTTGTTACAGAAAACCGGTGATGATTTGAAAAAAGTTAATTTGGGAAGCGCTGACAAAAAAAAGAGCGGGTACATAAATGTCGATATTAATCCAGAGGCTAATCCTGACATAGTTCATGATCTAAATAAACCGCTTCCTTTTGAAAATAATTCTATTGATGAGATTAATGCAGATTATTTGATTGAACATATAAGCAACATTAATTTATTGTTTGATGAGTGCTCAAGAGTGCTAAAAACACACGGTACGCTTTACATATCTACTCCAAACGCTTTTTTTTGGAGAAATAGGCTGAAGTTTTTATTTGGGACATTTAATGACTGCAGCGCCTATCACATTTGGCATTGCTGGTTGTACAAACCAAGTCAACTAAAGATTTTGCTTCAGTCAAGAGGATTTAGAGTTGAAATACAGGGGCATGGATTATTGCCTTATCCGGATTTATTCTATTTTAACTTCAGGCTGAAAGCGGTCAAAATCCCATAAGTTTGTTTGCAAAGTCTTGCGGATTATTTTATAAAACTAGTGCTTTTTGTTTAACAAGCCCTTCTTTCTCATCGAGATTTTAATTAAAGTGCCCCTGATTAAATTAATTAATATCGCCAAGGTCTCTTGAGCATCTTGCGCCGTGGGAATTACTTTCACCATTATTTTGTATCTTTTGAGCATCTGAAGATTGTAAAAATAGGATAGCTCGCTTATAATTAGGCAAGAAACAAGATATCCCCAAAGGGAGAAAAAATATGTAAGAGGAACCAAAACCGCGACAAGAAGTATGATGTTAAATACACTAATTTTGAAATTGTTTTTTGTTTCGTTAATTGAATCAAAAATTCCAGTTAGTGGCTGCTGAGACCTAACAAGGAGTGTGAGAACAAATATTCCAAGATAAGGAATGGCATATGCAAAACTCGGAAAAATAAACAATATTATTATTGGGATAACTACCATACTAAGCGCCCCTAAAATTAGATTAAGTATAAAACCAATTCTAATCGCTTTCCCCGCATACCACGCGATTTTCTCTTTATTCCCATAATCTTCGCTATTTTTAGAAAACACTATTTCCTGCATTGAAAAAGATAAGTTGCTGATAATTATTTTCGTGAGCTTATCAATCAAATAATAGCCCCCGAGCAACGTGGCGTTTATTGATGTCCCCATGATTATGAGCTCAACTTGCTTCATTGCTTCTCTTAAAAAATTTGTTAATATGTTCCAAAACCCATATCTCTTAATTTCATTTCGGGTAACCTTCTTTCCGCTAAAATAGAGATTTTTCGAAGTAATTTTAAGATAAGCAATCGAAAGTCCTAGTGCGAGGATTTTTGCAATAAAAGCGCCCATTAACCCAAAATTTAAAACTGCAACCAATGCCGCAATAAAAATTAAGGTAATTATGTTTTCCACTAGCGCAGCTTTCAAGGCAATCCCAAATTTACTAAACCCCTTGAACAAGGCAACAAAAATTGTATTTACTGGTGAAACAATCAGAAAAATACTGATAATGAGTACTAATTCGGGTTGCGAAATTTTAAAGAAATCCATTATTGTTGAGGATAAGATGTTTGCTGATAAAGCCAGTAAAACTGATAAAATTAGTGTGGCAATCATTATCTTAATAAAAAAGTCCTTGGATTTTTTTCGGGCAGTAAATGTCCAAAGAATATTGTTTAGAAATGTTCCTCCCAATAATGAGAAAAAACCCACTAAAACCGCCGGAATATAATTGTACAAGCCGTAATTTTCAGGACCAAGATATGTCGTAAGTAATATCGTGTACGCGAACGCCACAACTGAAGGCAATACTTTGCTCAAATAATTGAATATTGAACTCTTTACCATTGGATGGGCTGCCATAGATACAACATAATTAATTTGGTTCTTATTACTTATTGGTTCAAGATTAATTCACTTTTTTTGTATTCGGCTTAAACCCGCTGAAGAAAACTTTATAACCCTAAACCCCCCTAGTTTGTCAAATTGGTGAGTAAATGATTTCAGCAAGAACTTTTGCAGGATTTATTGGGTGGCATTTGCGTCATCCGCTTGAGATTCGCTATTTGTCAAAGTGGTTTTCTGAATACAAAAAATCCACATTAAAAACAGCTGAGCCTTGGAGTAATTATAATTTCATAGACTGTTTAGATAAAACTCTAAAAAAAAATGATTTCGTTCTTGAGTTTGGCTGCGGCGGCTCCACATTATTCTTTTCAAAGAGAGTAAAATCAATTACTTCAATTGAACATGATAAAAATTGGGCTGATAGTGTGCGAAAGCTTGCTGGTTCGAATTGCAAAGTCCTGCTGAAATCAGAAAAGGATTATCTAAAAATTGACGGAAAGTATGATATAATTTTTATTGACGGAATACGCCGGCTGGACTGCGCGAAAAAATCCCTCTCGCTTATTAAGAAGGGCGGAAGAATAATTGTTGATGACGCGAATTTTGAGCAGAAGGGCATTTTGCCGTGCAAGTTCTTTGATAAAAAAGGCTTGAAAAGTGTTTCCTTTTTTGGCATAAAATCCAACGACTTTAATGTATGGGAAACAAGAGTTTATTTTGCTTGACCAAGCTGATTTGCAATATTTTTTAAATGCGTAAATGCTTATACTTAGCATGATTTCACGTGTATTCCTTGCCGGGACCCTGTTTTTTGGGCTGATAGTTATTTTTGGTCTTTATGCAGGGGCGCTTGGGCAGTTTTCTTTTTTCTCATCCGCTGCAATAATACTCGCCGCCGCAATCCTCTCCGGAGTGTATGTGCGTAATAAAACTAAAATCCCTAATGAAGAGAAAAATCCGGCTTTGTTTGTTGTTTTAATCGCAGTTCTTTTTGCGTTGTTATTTGTAATAATCTCACTTCCTGAAGGAGTGTTTCCAGTAACCTGTTCGGACTTCTACAACCACGCAAGAACAATACGAGTGGATGCCGCGAATGGGGGGTTTGAGAATATTTCCCTTCAAGGCAATTTAACCCCCTCACTTTTTTATCTGCATTCCTACCCTAACGGATTTTATGCACTTTCTATTCCCTTCTTTTTCTTTCTCCAAAATTCTTATCTCGTTGCCACAATTCTTGCAGCGCTAATCTTAATTCTGATTTTGTTTGCGGTTTATTCAATCTCCCATAGAGCTAAAATCAGCCCGTTTGCTTCATCCATCGCGGTTTTCTTTGCGGCGTTTTCAATTACTTCGCTTTGGATTCTTGAGCTTGGTTTTCTTCCTCAGCTCCTGGGCTCGCTTTTTTTGCTTTCGGCGCTTTATGCGTTTATGCGCAGGGACAAAGTTTTGTTCATTATCTCTACTGCTGCAATGATTACTTACCCCCCGCTCTTGGGGATTGAAGTGCTGTTCTTAATAGGGGCTCTTGTTGCTCCAAAGTTACGCCTTTTGCCCGCGGCATTATCAAAGCAATTAATCCCCTTTACAAAATTCTTCTCTGCAAAAGAAGCTCTCCTATTTATCGGGCTTGCCATAATTGGTATTCTTCTTGTTTTTCCTGAAACAATAGGGCTTTTGCTTCAGTATGGGAATGTTTCTTTTGCAAAGGATAACCTTTTTCTTATACGAGGCGGGATTTACACGCCAAATTTCTTTGGGCTCTTGCCTTTTTTGATTTCAATTGCAGGATTGTATTTTATTTTCGGGAAAAAGGAAAAGTATTCTCTCACAGCGCCCATTCTTTTGTTTATTCTGTGCAGCATAATTGCAAGCGGAGTAATAGTTTTAGTTTATGCGCTTAATTATGTGCTTCATTTTTCATTCAAACTGGAACTTACTGCGCTTTATCAGGCCGTAAAATACTTTTACTTTTTACTTATTGCACTTAGCATTCCTGCAGGGGTGGGGGCAGAAAGATTACTTAATTCAAGAAGGAAAATACTTCGCGCTGTTCCAATAATCCTAATGGTTCTCCTGTTTATTTACTTTGTTGGATATTTATCTGTGCTTAGCGAGAAGCGAAGCGAGCCTTTTGGATATTATGGGGTTGCCGCGATTGGAGATACACTTCCAAGAAACAGCGTTCTTGGAATTGATTCGTGCATGCTTATCTCAAATACGTTCTCCCAGCCTTGGGCTTACCAATCCTTAATTGACAGGCCGGATACTGGTCCGAACTTGTGCAGGCAAACCGAAAACACGCGTGCATTTCAATTCTCTTGGGCAAATTATAATTTTGAGAACAGCCGCTTTAGGATATACTCTGACGCAAATAAAGAAGTTCTTCTGTTGGGCGATGAAGTAGATTTATCAAAACCAAACGTTGATTATTTTATAACTAATTGCAGAAGTTTAGATTCTTTATTGGTAAAAGAATCTTTTGGGGTGAAGCTGTACAAAGTCACCAACTGATTTTTGTAATTAATTCTCCGTTTTTAGCTTGAATTGCATCGTACCAGCATATTTATAATCAAAAAAAAATATTGATTTATTATGAAGTATAAGGTTTCTGTTATAATAAATGCCTATAACGAGGCAAAGGATTTGTCAGAGTGCATTCGTTCGGTAAAAGCCCAGTCCATGAAACCCTTTGAAATAATTGTGGTGGATAATGGGAGCAAGGATAATACTGCGATGATTGCAAAGAATGATGGAGCCGTGGTTTATACTATTGTTCCGCGAAGCAGGGGGCTTGCGAGGGATTATGGGTGGAGAAAAGCAAAAGGAAATATTGTGGCATATTTGGATGCGGATATGATTGTTAATAAGGATTGGATAAAAGAAATTGTAAAAAAGTTTGGCGAGGGGGCAGACGGGGTAATTGACAGAATAAAAGTATGGAAACCCAATAATATTTTCACGCAGGTTCAAGATTCGTTTTATTCTTTTAGATTTGAGAATAATTATGTGCCGTTTCTTGCTTGGGCGTTTAAAAAAGAGCTGCTGAAAAAAGTCGGAGGGTTTAAGGATACCTGGCTTGAGGATGGCGAACTTGGGGCGCGTTTTCTTAAAGCGGGCTACAGAATAATTCTTGCTGATAAAGCAATACGTTATCACAAAGGACCGCCCCGCACATACAAAGATATGCTCAATAGGAGTTATTTTTTTGGAGTGAACGGCTCAAAAAGTATTTACAAAAATCACCCCGAGATGCTTCCAAAAAAGAGTATCCTGTTTTATATTTTGTTCATTGCAAGCGAAATTGCTTCTATTTTGGGCGCAGTTATTAATCCCCTGACTTTGCTTTGGATTCCGCTCTCTCTTTTGCTTCTTTATTTGCTCCTTCTGCTGAAACTGCTTTTTATAAACGGCGCTTTTGGAAAAATGTCTTTGAAGACCTGTATATGCCTTACTGTGGCTTCCTGGACAAGGGCGCTTATCTGGCCCGCGGGCGTAATAAAAGGATATTATTTTTCATAACTTTTTGCAAATAGCTTATTTTGGATTTAGTTATAAAAAATCTGCGTGCTTATAAAAACAGAGTTATTTTCTTTTCAAAGTTTGTTTAGTGGAGAGTCTTTTCCCTCAAATTCGTTACAATAGCTTTTGAACCAAGCTATTGTACGTTTTAGTCCTTCTTCGAATGATACTTTTGGTTCCCATCCGATAAGTTTAGCTGCCTTTGAAGAATCAGAATACATTCTCCAGATTTCATTTGGACGGTACGGCAAATCCCCTATTCCAAGCTCGGAAGATGAACCTGAATACTTTGCAACTTTTTTGACAAGTTCTGCTATGGATACTTCACAGGACTTCCCTCCCCCAATATTTATTGACTGTCCGATTGCTTCTTCCTTTTGTGCTGCTAAAAGAAAGCCATCCACCGTATTCTCCACAAAATTAAATTCTCTCGTCTGTTCTCCCTTAGTAATGCTGATTCGTTCTCCCTTCAGGGCTTTTATTATGATTTCAGACAGAATTGCCGAAGGCGACTGATAAGGCCCGAATACATTAAATGGGCGCACGACCGCTATTGGCAGTTTGTTCGCTCTTTGAAGCATTAATGCGTATAATTCTCCTGCATATTTAGTTACAGAGTAAGGGCTCTGCGGCTGCGGCTGCATAGTTTCAACAAAAGGCACTTTTTCCTGTAGTCCGTAAACCTCGCTCGTTGAAGTATAAACAAAGCGCTTGTAACCATCATAAGCCGACAATAAGTTTGCGGTTCCTTTTGCGTTTATGTCAAAGCACTCCTGAACATTATTAAAACTTCGCCCTACATGGTTGAAAGCAGCAAGGTGGAAAACATATTCCGGGGCGAGCTGCTTGACCGCGCCAAGCGAATCAAGATTTCGTATATCCGCCTCAATCACATTAAGCGAATCCCATACTGGGCTCAAACGAACATTATTTATTTTTTCTTTATACTGAACAAGAACAGACACATCCGCTTTTTCATTCAAAAGCCGTTTTATTAAATGGCTTCCTATGAAGCCCGCTCCCCCAGTGACCAAAACCTTTTTTTTGCTAAATTGCCCCATCATACCACCTGAATATTATAGAAACATACTTATTCAAAAACATAACTAAACGCGTTGATTTTCTTCTCAGCGTCCTCGCGCTCCTTTTCTGTATTAAACGTTAAGTGCTGGCTTTGGTGCTTGAACCCAAATAGTTTCTTCTCGCTCACAAGCTTTTGAAGGAATTTTATCCAGTCTTCCTCGCTTGAATTCTCCAAAAGCTTTTTTTCAAAAACAAAAAATCCTATGTTAAACCAGAATGGGAGCATGGGTTTCTCTTTGTAAGAGGTAATCAGACCGTCATTTGTCTCCATTAATCCGAACGGACTCTCCATTTGGTAAAGAACATTTGTCAATTTTGCTCCATGAGACTCATGAAAATTCATAAGATTCTTAATGGGCACATCAGCAATCGTATCCCCATAGCAAACAATAAACCGCTCTCCGCAGTGCTTTGCGGCGTCTTTGATTCTTGTAAGTATTGACGCATCCTCGCCTGAATTCACAAACTCAATTATCCAGTCTTTTTTAGCAAATCCCCTTATCTCTTTCTCCACAAGCTCCGCCTTGTATCCAGTGCATATAACAAATTCATTAAAACCCTGTTTTGAAATCAGGTTCATTAAGTATTCAACTACTGGTTTGCCCGCGAGTTTCACGAGCGGTTTTGGAGTTTCAATAGTGAGGGGCCAAAGCCTTGTTCCCCTTCCTCCGCAAAGAAGCACAGTTTTTTCCAAGAGAACCACAGGAAAGAATTGCCAAAACGAGTTATTAAAGTTTGCGGGACATTTAAAATCGCGGTATCATTTGCCAAGGACAAACTCCCAGCGCAGCTCTGCATTCATCCAGAATAGCATCTCTCATACTCTTTTGCAATGGTTTCTAGTGAAAATTTTCCGATTGTTTTCCTAATTTCTGCTTTAGTTGGGGCAAAATCAAAAGCCCTCACGGTCTTCCTTGCGAGTTCCTCAATATTTCCCGCCCTAAATATGAATCCTGTTTTTCCTTCCTTTACTATTTCAGGAAGTCCTCCTGTATCTGAGGCAACTACAGGTATACCGTGCGCAAGAGCTTCAATTACAGTTATCCCAAACGGTTCATATAAAGAGGGCTGAATAAAGACTCTTGCTTTTTTATAATATGGGGAGAGTTTTTGGTGGGGTATTTTCCCTGCGAAAGAAACATTTTTTCCAATCCCAAGTTCTCTGCAGAGTTTTTGCAGTTTCAAAACATATTTTTTTTCTCCGTCCCCGACTATTGTCAGCCTGCAGGAGTTCTTATTCTTAATAATTATCGGCATCGCGCGAAGCATAATCTCATGCCCCTTCCATGGGACTATGCGGGAAACCATGAGTATTTCCTGCCCCTGTTTTTTTGCTCCGCTTTCTCCAAAACTCAACTCAATAGGGTTTGGTATTACCACAATATCGGCTCGCGGAATATTATAGTGTTTCTGCAATATTTGCGCCTGATACTCATTTTGTACATGCAGTTTATCCGCCATCCTGAATATTCTTTTCTGAATGCCCAAAAGAATTCTTTGCTTGAACGTAGGTCTCGCAAATATTTCCTCAATTGATGTTCCTTCGCTCTCGCTTAATCCGCTGTACTCAAGCACAAGGTCACCCGCATACTTAACAAATACTTTTTTCCCAAAAGAGGTGTATTTGCAAAAGAGCGCGGAAATTGCGCTAATGTGCGTATCATGCGCATGAATTATGCGCGCGTTTCTCTTTCCAAGAACCCACCTCGCATAAAGTGACATTTGCAGTGTTCGTATTGCAACGCTTAAGGGGTTGCTAAACCCAAATCCATAAAATGAGGGCGAGCGGAAGAGCTCAAACTCTGTTTTTTCATAACTTGGCACACCTTTTTCGCGAAAAGCGATTACGCTTATATCAAACTCTTTTGATAGCGCTTTTGCGACCTGCGGCACGGTTGTTGCGGGTCCGCCTATTCTTGGCGGATAGTTTGAGGATATGAAAAGAATTTTTTCCTTCATCGAACTATTTTGGGCTAAAAAGCATTTTAAACTGTTTCACAAATCCTAAATGCTATGAAAGCGGGCTTTTTGTTGCTACTTGGGATAGTAGCTTTCTTTTTCGTTTTCTTCCTTTTCGGGCTTGATTTTACGATGCTCTTTAGTGTAAAGGATCCATTGCTTTTGATACTTGGGGCGATTTCATTTACCCTTGCCACAATTGTTGTGGCGTTTAGGACAAGATTTTTCCTTAAGTCCTCGGGCGAGAAATATCACGGAAGCTATAAACTGCTTGAGATTGAATTGATAAGCAAAATATTTTACTATATCGCTCCAGGCAGATTCAACATCCCTGCAAAAGCAATTCTTCTAAGTTCCGAATTTGAGCTCTCAAAAAAGAAAGCACTCTCAATATGCATGCTTGAGTATGTTGTGGATGTCACTGTGATGATTACGCTTGCGATTCTCGGCGGATTTTTATTCCTTCAGGGAGTTTTCTTTAAAATTAGTATCCAAAACATTTTGATTTCAGTAATAATTATTTTCATACTCGCAATAGCGTACTTTTTTGTTCCTCTGAAAATATTCAAGAAAATTGAAAAGAAAATCAATAAAATCCACTCAGAAAAAATTAGAAAACTCTTTTCTCTTTTCTTCAAAATTGCTTTTAATATACGCGAAGTGTGGCCTGAGGTTCTGCTAAAGCGCCGGACAATTTCAGCGTTATTTTTTGTTCTCCTGGCGTGGGTGTTTACAGGGCTTTCAATGGAATTAGTTTTTCTCGCATACGGGGTTTATGTTCCGATTTTTTGGGTGTTAACAATAAGCGCATTCTCGGTTTTTATCGCAGGAATTAGCCAAATCCCTGGCGGAGTGGGCGCAAGAGAACTCTCGATGGTGTTCCTATTTGTCTCTCTTGGAGTGCCGCAGGACCTTGTTGTGATTGCAGCGGTTGTCACAAGAATTTACACAATTATCCCGATAATTATAGGATACGCTTTTCTGATAAAATCAAGAAAGAGTTTGCACTTTGATATTAAATCAATTCTGAAGTGAGAATTCTTTGATTTTGCCTTTTTTAGGCGACTACTTGTAGAACTTTCCGCGCAGAACCGCGATAAAGAATCTCCAAATGTCGCGGAAGAATTTTAGCGAGGAGGCGCCTTCTCTTTGTTCCGCAACTATTCTAACTTCAGCGTATCTGTATCCTTTTGTTATTGCTTTTGCGGTGAATTCCGCTTCAAAGTCAAGTCCTTTCGCGTGAATTGTCATATTGTTTATTAACTTTTTTCTAAATGCGCGCAGACCAGTAGTAACATCAGTAACTTTTCGTGCAAGTATTACGCTTGTCACAAGCGCCCCCACTTTATTTGCCATCACCCGATGAAATGGCATATCCTTTGGCCAGTCCCTTCTAAATCTTGTTCCAACAACAAGGTCCGCATTGTTTAGTTTCTCAACAAGCAATGGAATTGCTTCAGGGGGGTAAGTGCAGTCAGCGTCAATTGTCACAATTCCCTCATTTTTTGCGGCTTTGAACCCTTCCTTCATTGCGCCCGCTTTTCCTTTATTATTCTTATAATCAATTACCCTCACTTTAGTTCTTCTCGCAACTTCCGCTGTTTTATCTTTGCTCCCGTCGCTCACAACAATAATTTCATCCCCGCTCTTGCATATCTTCTTGCATCTTAAAATTACTTCTCTAATTCCTTTCTCCTCATTGTATGCGGGTATAATTATGCTAATTTTCATTTCATTTCCCCCAAAATTCCTTTTGTCACATTTATCCAATTATACTTTTGTTTTATGTCTTTAAGATTGTTTTGTCCCATTTTTTGCGCCTTTTCTTCATAGTCAAATATTAGTTCTATTGCATTCGCTATTTCCTCAATGCTTTGTTCGTTTACTGAATACCCGTTTATTCCATTTCTCACAAGTGGCAATAAATTCCCAATCCCGCTTGCAATAATTGGCTTTGCGCACGCTTTGTAATCAAAAACCTTCACAGGGGAGTAAAAATAATCAAATCTCTTTATTGCGGGGTAATTTCTGTCAAATAGCGCGACTCCCGCCTCGCTCGCATTAACATAATAAGCAAGTTTGTCAAGCGGGATTTCACCAAGGAACAAAACCCCTTTTATGTTTCTCTCCTTAACAAGTTCCTTTATCCCTTTCTCCTGCGGCCCTTTGCCAATAAGCAATAATTTCGCCATGGGTTGTTTCTTTGCAATTCTTTCAAATGCATAAATTAAATTCTTTAGGCAGTGCCAGTCCGCAAAACTTCCTGTATAAATTAATGTCTTCCCTTTAAGCCCAAATTTTTGCCGAAGTTTTTTGCCAGTCTTCTTTGGGTTAAATGTTTTTGGGTTAGCCCCGTTAGTAAAAATTCTTTGTTTTTCTTTTGGGGCAAGGTGTACCTCGCATTCGTGCTGTCCAAACACCAGGTCAGCATATTTGATTGTATGCAAAAACCACTTTTTTATGAATGGGTAGAAAATATTTTTATCAGACGTTTCTATTGGCTCATTAAGCTCAATTAGTGTTTTTACTCCTGCTTTCTTCCCCATAATCACTCCCTGGCACCCAAATATTCTATATCTCTGCCAAACAAGGTCAATTTGATTCTCCTCAAGTATTTTTCTGCATATTTTGCCAAGGTTTGTGAAAAGAAAGAGATTTTTTTTAAACGGGCTCGTTGGCATGCTTATTCTAAAGTATTTGACTTTGCCGCGCGCTTCCTCGCTCTTCTGTTTGCTTCCCTTCTCGCACACCACAAATACTTTGTGCCCGAGTTCCTCAAGTGCGTTAATGGTTTCCTGCACATGCGTGCTCCCGCCGTGAAAATCTGGCACTTTGATTTCTTCCGCAATGTAGAGAATATTCATTATTTTTCGCCAATCCAGTTGAGGAGTTGTTTTTTCTCCGTGTTCCATTTTTGGTATCCTTTTTTCATAAAATTTTTTGTGTTATTTGAAATTGTGTCCAAGTTAATGAGTTCTATCTCTTTTGGGTTCTTATAATTGAAAAGAAATCCAGTTTCTTTGTGCTTAATATATTCATTCATTGTGGATTCATTATTCGCAACAATTATCTTGCCCTGGCTCATCGGCTCAAGGAACCCAAACCCGATTCCTTCGCTTACCCTGGGCGCAACAATTACATCCTGCTCTGAAATCATCTTTTCATAAGCCGCTTTTGTTTGCCATCCGCTCACAATTGTTAGTTTTTTGTGCTTTGGGAGCGCCTTTGCCTGTTCTGGTCTATCAAGCGCCATTTTTATTGTAACTTTTTCCACTTCCTCAAAGTTAAAGAGTTTCTCAATTGTTGAAAAATTAATTTCATCCGTTCTTTGCCATAAGAAAACATTTGGATTCTTTAGATTTAATTTCTTTTTTGATGGTTTTGGAAAGAATTGAATGAATTTTGCTGGGAAGAATAATTTGATTATTCCGTGCAATTTCTTTGAGAAGCAAATCGCCTTAATATCAAACCCGATGAGAGTGAATTTTCTAAGTATTACAGAAACCCAGCCCTTTTTCCCGTCATAAAGCGGAACCCAGATGATTTTCTTTCCCTTAATTTTTGACAATTGGCTTGCGGGGGGAAGTATTTGCCAGAATACATAAATATCATAATTTTTGTGCTTCTCCACCTCAAACCCTTTTTTCCAGTCAAGCCCAAAGAGTAATTTAGTTTGGAATTTCTCTTTAAGTAGTTCAACAAAGAACATTTGCGATTTGGTTTTTGTAAACCATTTGGAGCAGACAAACAGCGCTTTCATTTTTTCACCAACAGTTTTTTGATTTCACTGGCCAATTTACCGGTTTTCTTTATTTTAACAGACGTGTTTTTTGAAAAGTGTTTTGTTAGGTTCTTGGCATCAGCTTCCCAAGGAATGCCAAATTTTTCCTCAAACGCCTTGCATATTTCTATTTGGTGGTCATCAACTGCTTCCTCAAATTTTTTCATCCGCGGTATTAGAATAAGCTTCTTTTTTGTCCCAATCACTTCTAGTATGCTTCCCACTCCTGCATGGCTTACGACTATATCCGCCCAGTTAAGCATTTTTTGAAAATTTACATCATCAAAAAAATCTTTGTATTTGCAGTTCTTTGGAGAGTAATTTGATTTCCCAATTTGTAAAAAGATTTCATATTTCTTATTCTTTGCAATAAAATCCATTTTCCGAGTTAACCTATCAAATGGGTAAGTAGTTCCAACATTAACAAATATTTTTGTTTTCATTCAAACACGCTTCCCGCGTATTTTGCTTTTGGAAACCATTTTCTGCCTTCTGGCCACTGAACATAAAAGTGGTCAACTTTTCCATAAACCATTTTTCCGCAGAGGCTTGGAGAATTAACTCTTGCGAGGGATTCTATGTAAATTGTTTTTTTCCCGAAAATCCACCCGAGTATTAATGCGGGGTAACCAATTTCCGCGCCCGTGCTGATTATTACGCTTGGATTTTCTTTGATAAAAATTAAAAGTGTTTGAATAAATGCGATTAGTGTTCTAATATAGTTCCTTCTTGGTTGAATTATAAAGTACATTTTCTCCTTTTTTGCGATGCTTTTTGCGTTAATTCGTTTATCACTTATAAAAAAATAGTCCTTTTCTTTCCAAATCTCTTTTAGCTGCATAGCCTCAATTATGTGCCCGCCCCCGCTTGCCGCAATGCATATTTTCATTTAGTATCCCTCATGTAAATTGTGTTAAGCCTTGTTCTTGCCGCGATTTTATAGTCATATTTGCTCAAATAACTCAGAAATTCCTGCGCATAATCCTTAGTATATCCTCTTCCCGCCGTTTCAAGGCAGATGATTGTTGGCTTAAATTTATTCCAGTCATTGCTTTTTAGCACTTCCATGTCAAATCCTTCTGTGTCAACAGAAAGAAAGTCAATTTCCTTTTCCTTTGCATATTCTTTAAGAACCGTCGATAATTTTTCAACGCGCACATTAATTTTTCGCTTGAGTTTCTTTCCCGCTTTACTATTTTTTTTTGCTTCTTCTTTTGAAAATGTTGAGAGCGCAGTTTCCTCAAATTCGTAGAAAATCATTTTGCCTTTTTTTTGGCTTATTCCGATTCCAAGGTTAATGTCCTTCTCGCGCATTCTCCTAAACTTCATTATGTTCACATGATTTGGCTCAATATTAATTCCACTCCAGCCCTTTTTGTAAAACCGATAAGTATTACTGCATGCGGTTGGATGATTTGCCCCGACATCAACATAGAATCCTTTTTTCTTTTTCCCAAGAAGTTTCTCAATAATAAGGTCCTCTCCCTTTTGGCTGTATGAACCAAGGAGTCCTTCGTTTATGTTGGTGTGCCAAATTGAGATTATTTTTCGCGCCAATTTGGTGTTGAGGAGCGGTTTAAGCGCAACAACCGTGTTATTTTGGATTCCTTTTATGCTCATGCCTTCACCCCAAATATTCTCTCAAACTGCTGTGTTATCCCCTCTTCTCCGCACCATTTATTCGGTTTGTTGTTATTAAACCAAGGCTCCGCAAGTATTTTTTGGTATTCTTTCTCATTTGTATCAAGTTCAATTACCCTATCCGCGGTTTTCTTGATATCATTGTAATCAAAATAATTTACAAAGCTCTTTGTGTTAAAATCCCTTCCAACTTCAGGGTTCCCCCAGTAGATTGGAATGCTCTCCGCAAGCATTGGGTGGTAAATTTTCTCAGTAGTGTATCCGGGGTAAGTAGAATTCTCAAACGCAATAGTGAATTTGTAAGCTTTTTGGAAATTTATTACATCCTCTCTCCAGTTGCTAAAGTGCCTTTGAATTAGAGAAGTAAAAGCGTATTTTTTTGTTATCGCATGCTCAGCTTTCTGCAGAATCTTCACGAGGGCATTTTCTCCATTTGATGGGATTGGGCTCATATTATTCATTGATTTCCCAGGCGCATCCACCCGCTTGTATTTTGAAAGCTCCTTAAAAAATTCTGTTCTTTCTTTTGCGTCCTTTGAGTAAGCATAATTGCAAAACTTTGTTTTACTTTTGCTTATTTCTTCCGGAGTTCTTTTGTGGATTAAGTTTTCTCCCGCGCCGTAGTAAGCATAAAGCGGGAGTCTCATATACTTCTCATTCTTCATTTCCTCTTCATATTCAAACCCGAAAGCATAATCACATTTAGTCATATCAACGCGTATATTTTCCCCTGTCCAGAAGATTTTCTTAAAATTCCCCTCAACTGTTGGCATTTCTTTTTTTTCTTCCCCAGTGAATGCGGAGAATAAAACATAATCGGGGGTATTGCTCTCAACCGCGTTGAACTTTTTCTGCAGGAAGTTTTTGAAAAAATCGTCTGATTTCACAGCCTCTCTTGGGAAATACTTAAACGCGATTTTTATTTGATTCATTAGTTTTCCCCCGCCAAAATTCAGACTATTTAGAATTAAATTATCTTAAAAAGATAAAAAATCAGGATGCCCGCGCAGATAATTGTGTGCATTCCAAGAATTATGGAAGTTACTTGTGTTTCAGTGAAGTTTCCCTTTCCCGCGCGCATAACAATTTGGGTAAGCGAACCGCCCCTTGAAGTTGCCTTGAGCTGGCCGTCCTTGTTTGGTATTCCAAAGCACTCGCTCTGAAATTTGTGCCTTGCTTTTATTAAGAATTCAATTACAAATAATGCGATAATTACAATGCCTATTGTTTCCATATTTCCGATTATGCTCATCACGGCAAGATTTGCTCCGACCATGAGTGTGAGTGAATCCCCGCCGAATATTTTCGCAGGGAACCAGTTAAATTTAAGGAAGGCAATTAGTGCGCCAATCATAGCTATTCCAAACAGCGCCGCGGTGATTTGCCCTGTTAGAAGCGCAATTATTGTAAGTGTTGCTGTAAGTATTACTCCCTGTCCCGCCTCAAGCCCGTTAAACCCCGCAAGCATATTGAATGCATTACTTGCTCCCGTTACTCCGATTGGGATTATTATTAATGAGTAAATTATTCCAAGCTGTACTTGCCCGATTAAGGGGATTATCATTGAGGTTTCTCCTGCCTGTATTGCCATTAATGGGAGCGCAGCAACAATTGGAAAGAGCGCGTGCTGCCACTGCCGTATTCCTTTTTTCCATCCAATAATATCATCAATGAATCCAATGAAACAAATCATTGCTATTGTGCAAAACCCTGCTAATAGAATATTAAGATCAATTTTGAATGAGTAAAGGTAAGTTGAGAGAAATATTGCCGCAAATATCCCAAAGCTGAATCCAAGAAATACTACAACACCCCCAAGCTCCGCCACTTTTGGCTTTGAATATTTATTCATGTCCTTCCCAATGAACCCCTGCAAGTGCATTCTTCTAATGAAAGAAGGCATGATTAAGAGAACACTGAATAATGCTATTATGAGCGGGATAATTATTGAAAGCATAATATTTGTAGATTTTTTTTGTTTATAAATGGCTTGGTACGATTGTTCAAACAGTAAGTTTGATGAGAATTAGCGTTCAAACCAAAAGACAGCTGGTGATGGGGCTATTTTATTATTTTAAAAATTTTTATTCCCTTATTAGAATAAACTTCTTTGTAGTACTTGCTTGTTTCTTCGCTATTCGTCCAAATCTTTGCCAAATTAGTGTTATTTAAAGGCTGGTTTAGTATAAGCAGCTGATCGTTTGTTCTGTAATAGAACAGAGGAACGGAGCCGTTTTGGAAATCATCAGGAATCTGCTTCCAAGTTGTGGAGAGTTTATTCCAGTCGCTCTGGCTGATAGAATTTCCGCTGCATAAAATAGTTGGTCCGGTTGTATTCTCGCAGTCAATAACCCTGTATGTCCCAACAGAGTATTTTTGCGCAAGCTTTGCGTCAACCCTATTTTCAACATAGAACTCAAATGTCGGCGCTGAGAGGAACATATCCGAGCTTAGTATTATGTAATCAGCTCCTATGAAGTATCCCCCAAGGTTCGCATCATAAACATTCTTTGAGGCGACTGTGTAAGCGAGATTTGTATCAGTAGTTGTTACAAATATAGCCAGGGCTTTATTTGCCGCGTCAGATTCATTTCGATTATCAGTTGAGAATCTTCTATCAGTAGTAAATGCAAGTATGTGCCCCTGGTCCCACCAATTAAAGAACTTGGCATCAGTTGGAGTATTGCTTATTATCCACTGTTGTGCCGCAGACCACTGCGGGTTCTCATCAACATAAGGAACATAATCAGGGAAGAATCTTGCTGACGCTCCAACACCAAGAACAACAAGGAAGAAAATTACGACAAAAATTATTTTCGCTTCGAGCCCCTTTGGAATCTCAAATTTTTTTAGCCCCTCAATCAGCAAATTAATTGCTATTGCCGCCGCGGGAGCGATTGCAAGCCCAAAGACGAAAGTGAATTTTAATTTGTACCACGCCATGAAGAAAGTCAATAGCACCCAGAAGAATAAAAGTATTCCAGTGTGCGAGTTTTTTTGGTCTCTAAAAAGCCAAAGTGTTATTGGGAAGAATAGGAGCGCGAGTATTGGGAAGATTATGAGTGAATTGTATTTTGTTCCGAAGAAATTGTGCCCGAGGCTTTCTTCCCCCACCATGCTGCTTACAAGATTTCGGTTAACTAAATCAGGCACGGTTGCGAATAATATCCCGACAAGTATTAGTGTTCCATAAAGCCCTGCAAGAACAAGCCAAGGGACATATTTTTTTGTTTCAGGGCTTAATTTTGTGATAAAGAAAATACTTACTACTGCGGCTATTGCGCTGAGTATTATCACTCCGATAAATGCAAGCATTGGGTCAATATGAATTGCTCCACCCACATATCCAAGCGCATCAGCTATCCAATCCTCTCCATATGCATAGGATAGCACGTGGAAGATTGCCATTGCGATAATTGTTTTAACAAAGAATATGAATGCGTGATTTTCTTTTAGTGTTCTTGGCGCTTCTTCCTGTTTGCTCGCTATAAGTATTATCCCAAAAATAAAGTAGGCTATTACAATTAGGGGTATCATTAAGTACATTCTCCAAGTCATTGCCATGAACGCAAAGAAGAGCCCCGCAAGTGCGGTATTGATTAGCGTTCCCCTATCAAGGGCATTAGTTTTCATTGCGCGCACAAAGAATACAAATCCAATTACCATCCAAAGGAATCCAAACGCGTTATCTCCCTGCGCACCCGCCATTGTTCTATACGCGAATGCAGGGGTAACTGCAGCAACAAACGCAGTGAATAGTCCAATTTTTCTGCTGTTAAAAACCTCTTTTCCGAGGAAGTATAATATTATGCAAATTAATGACCCAAATATTACTGGTGCGAATTGAATCGACCACATTAACAGCTCTTTACTAAATGGCTGCCCGACCGAGAAAAGATAATAGAATGCCACACTCACAACATGGTAAATGGATACTGGTTCAGCAGGCACGCCAGTCGGTATTTGGAAATAGTTCTGCGGGTCAGGCGCTATGATATGCCCTTGTGTAATAATTTGCTCTACGAGTCTTGCGTGATAAAAAGCATCAAATTCAAACAAATATTCATACCTCAATAAATGCCCCCTTATTCCAAATGCGATTAGGAAGATTGCAATTAAAAGAATGATAATTACTCTATGCTCCCACAAAAAGGATTTTACTTTATCAAATTTACTTCCTGCTGAAGAAGCAGAAACATGAGCGTGCTCATTGTGATGCGCATGGGATGGATGAGTATGTTCGTTGTGGTGAGTATGGCGTTCCAGAAGTGCGTGTGCCTGCTCGGCATGATGTTCCTGAACCGCGTGCGCGTGCTCAACAGCGTGCTCGTGTAGTGCGTGCGCGTGTTCTGCGTGCGAAATAACCTTATTTTCCCCGCCAGAAGGAGTTTCCATAACGGATTAATACAGAACGCAACGCTTTAAAAAGCATTTTGCCCCAAAAAAAACTTTTCTTACTTTTGATTTTCATTTTCTTTCTTCCTAGCTTTTACCACTTATTTTTTATTAACATACGGCACAATCACTTCATGGTATTTAAGAAACTCCTTTTCGCTACAGCCGGGATTCCCTTAAGCACTCCAGCCCCGCACACAACAATTGATGGTCTTGCGCATGTAAAATCACTTGGCCTTGCTGGAATGGAGCTTGAATTTGTGCATTCGGTTAATATCTCCAAAGAGAAAGCCCCGCTCATAAAGAAAATAGTTGAGGAAAATGAACTTACTCTTTCCTGCCACGGCTCTTATTACATTAATCTTAACGCGGTAGAGAAAGACAAACTCGCTGCTTCAATTCAAAGAGTGCTTTCCTGCGCACGCAGGGCTGAAGAGAGCGGGGCATTCTCAATGACATTCCACGCAGGGTTTTATTTGAAGGATTCTCCCACAAAGACTTTTTCAAATATTAAAGCCCAAATGGAGGCAATCATTTCAGAACTCCATTCCACTAAAAATAAGATATGGGTCCGCCCTGAAACCACTGGAAAAGGTACGCAGTTTGGCTCGCTTGATGAACTCCTCTCATTAAGTTCCCAGCTTGACCAAGTGCTTCCGTGTATTGACTTCTCTCATCTTCATGCCCGCTCCGGGGGAAAACTTAATTCTTATGAAGAATTCCGGGGGGAACTTGAGAAATGTGAAAGAGCCCTTGGAAAAGAATTCCTAAAAAATTTGCATTGCCATGTTTCAGGGATTGCATATTCTGGTAAGGGGGAAAAGAATCATTTGGTGCTAAAGGAATCAGATTTTAAGTATAAGGAACTTCTGCAGGCGCTAAAAGATTTTAACTGCGCGGGAGTAATTGTATGTGAATCCCCTAATATTGAAGAGGACGCGCTCCTTTTGAAGAAAACTTTTGAAGAACTATAAAATGGGAAAAATATTTTTCTTGTAACGGCCTTTACCGCTACAAGATAAGAAGAATTTACTTTGTCTGCTCTATTTTGATGCATTTAACAGGGCAAGCTGTTTCCGCGTCTTTATTGCAGGAAGCATCTTTAACTACTTTTACAAATACTTTGCCTTCTTTTTTTCCGCCCACTAGAATTGCTTTGTCTCCTTCGAGTCTCCATTCAGTTGGGCAGATTGCCGCGCATGCTCCGCAGCCGATGCATGCCTCGTGATCTTGTATTATTTTGAATGCCATTGTTAGCTCACCTCTATTCTATTTGAAAAGTAGGGTTGATGAGTTTAAATAATTTCCGTTCTCACTTTTTTGCCGAAGCTTCGCTCTTTTCCTTGCTAATCTCTTTTGCGAGAATGCACGCAACAACATACATCCACATTAAGTCAATGGTTCTTGCGATTGGGATAATTATTTCCATTTCCACTCCTCTTTGCTGTGAGAAGATTGTACTTATTGGGTGGAGAATAAAGGAAACGAATTGTGCAATCGCGCTGCTTGGTGCCATTGGGGCAATAAGACTATTATATATCTCTGCTATGAGGAAAACTAAGAATAGCCAGTAGAGCTTCTTCCAGCTTGGCACAAGAAACTTAATTTCCTTCATTTAATCACTAACAAAATAAGGCTCTTTTCATTAAAAAGGATTGCTAAAGAGCGACTAAATCACTTAAAATCAGAAATTAAATATCAGTGAAGGCAGCTATCGGCGCGCTGTTTCGCCAGCGCGAGACGGAAATTAAGTACACTTACTTCGTAAGTGTAAGAATTACATATTTTGTGGATAAACTAAAAATTAGTAAATATCAGTGAAGGCAGCGTTCGGCAGGCTCCACACGTAGTGCAGTGCCAAGACCAATCCTTGTGATGCTTAACTTCCGGGTTCGGAATGGGTCCGGGTGTTTCCATCGCGGTTTGGCCGCCTTCATACAAATTGCGCATTGGAATGTTTATAAATGTTACACCGAGGCACTTTTTGCCCCAGTGCTAAAAATCAGCTTATTTATTCAGTCTTTCTTTTCTTCTTTCCTCTTTTCTTAACCATTTCCTCAACAAGCTTTAATCCCTGTTTTAGGTGAGCTTCTTTTTTTGCTCCAGCGCAAATCATTTTCCCGTTCTTGAAGAGAAGGAAAGTTAGTTTTGGCTCATCCATTCTAAGTATTGCACCAGGAAATTGTTCAGGTTCGTACTCAACATTATCAAGGTTCATCGCAACATCAAACAAATCAAGGTTAATGTCAAGAGAAGCAGTAGCAACAAAATTCACGATTTCAAATTCAACATTTCTTTTGATTTTGATTTCTTTTTGCACTTCGTGAATCATTTTATTTGCTTTTCTTATTCCCTGCTCAATTTGCTCTTCAGAGTTAGCTCCTGAGCAGATAACTTTTCCGTTCTTGAATAGAAGCATTGAAACTTTTGGCTCCTTGATTTTTAATATAGCACCAGGGAATTGTTCCGGCTCGTATTCAATATTGGGTATTCCTACCGCAAGGGAATACAAATCCAAATTCTGATCTAAAGAAGCCGCTGCAACCATGTTTACAATAGTGTACTTCATCAATAACACCCCAAAAAGCCCTTTTTAAATGGCTCAATATATAAATGGTGGAAATGAAGGGTTTATAAAGGGGGGTTTATAAGGGCAAGAATCGATTAGTTAATATATTTATACATGTATAAGTATATTAGTGGTTTTGTGTGGTTAAAGCAAAAACAACTTCTTTTGAAGCAAGAAAGGTTCTTCACTACCCCCGCCTTGATACGATGATGATGGTTGAAAAAGCGATTAGGGATGCGCCAAATTACCCAACAAAACACCAGCTTTGGCGCTCTTTACCAAAACAGGTTCAGTACCAAACACTAAGTTATATTGTGGATTATTTAGAGGAGTTTGGTAAAATAATAATTAAAGATGGGGAAATTATTTGGACTTGGGACCCTGAAGTAGTAAATGAATATCTTACCAAAAAAAGGCATCTTATTGTTAGGTCTTCTGAACCACTAGACTAATTACTTGGCATCGTCAATTGACTAAACTTTGGTTAAGCTTTTAATTGACCAAACCAAGCGTTGTTTCATGAGAAAGGACCTGCTTACCAAGAGAAGAAGAGTTGCGTTTGTTGATGAAAAACTGGCTAAATCTTTTGATGATTTAAGTAAAGGTACTTTTGAAGAAAAACAATTGTGTGCTTTTATTTCGCGTGCTCTTGATGATATCCTTGAAGACCCCTGGCGTTATATACAAATCCAAAGAGATAAGTGGCCAAAAGAATTTATTAGAAAATATAATGTGCCTAATTTGTGGAAATATGATTTGCCTAACGGCTGGCGCCTAATTTATACTATTCATGAGCACGAAGTGAATATTTTGGCAATAATCCTTGAGTGGTTCCCGCACAAAGAATACGAGGGAAGATTTGGGTATTAGCAAGCCTTTATAGGGAAAAATTTTGAATTTTTTGCTTCTTGGAAGCACCCTTTTCTGAAAAGTGTGCTTGCTAGCCAAAATAATTATGTGTTTTTCTTTTGATGCAAGCACCCTTTTAAAGCTTTCCCACCCATTTTTTTGTATTCGAAATGGTGAGTCTTAAATGAAGCAAACAGGGCATCCTAGAAAACCGGGTAAGAGAGGAAAGACTAGGTCTAAGTTCAAAAAGCACGGCGCAAAAGTTAGTGTTAATGATGTTATGCAAGAATTTACTATCGGTGATAAGGTTCAGGTAGTTGCGGATTCCAGCTGGCACTCAGGGCTTCCTGATAAGAGCTTCCACGGTTTAACAGGAACTGTAGCAGAGAAGAGGGGTTCTGGATACGTAATCGATGTTATGAAATGGAATCAGGCATTAAGAGTAGTAACTACTCCTCCGCATATGAAGAAGTTGAAGTAAAATTGTTAATTTGTTTTTAGTTATTTAAGTAAGTAATTGATTTTGAAGTTAAGTAAATATTTTGGTGTTGGTTATGGAATCAAAAGTTGTTTCAATGAAGCCGGTTTCTTTACATGAAGTAAAGGAAGTTCTAAAGGGAAGAAAAACCGATAAGGAACTTAATTACGAACAGGATTTGACTTACAAGTTCGTTGAAAAATTCGGCAAATTGACTGAAAAACAGACAGCTGATTTGCTTAAGGCGCTTAGCGATATGGCATTCCTAAAGGACCACGAATTATTGAGATTTGAAATTGCTAACATCCTGCCAATGAAGGTAGAGCAGTTACAATTAATGCTTCCAAAGGGCGTTGCCCCATCAGAAGATGAGCTCAAAAGCGTAATTGAGCTGACCAAGAAGTTTGAAGAAAAGGTTGAATAGTGCTTTTTAGCAGCTTTTTCTTTTTGGTAAAAGAATTGTTTTTAAGGAGAACTTAGGGAATATTAGGTATAATTGATGAGGAAAATGGATAATTTAATAGGTTTTAGAGGGATTGGGTATGACTGCAGAAGAACACGCACTGGTATTAGACTACATGCCGACAGGCAAGCCCTCCGCATCCAAAACTGAAGCCGTGGCACAGGTAATTGGCAAAGATTTTTTTACTCTCCTTGAGGTAACTCCAAAGGCTGGAACTCATTTGAATGTTGGTGAAGAGATATACGTTGGAAAGGATGAACGGCCAAAGGTTGAGCTTGTTAAAGGAAGAATAATGTACAAGGACTTAACTTCAAATTCTCTTTCAGAACTTGAAGAGGTTATCGCTAAGATAATTGGGGAAAAAAAGGAAAAGTTCCTTGGTTTTTTTAATACTTCAAGAGCAATTTCCCTGCGAAGACACCAGCTTGAATTACTCCCTGGAATGGGAAAAAAGCACATGCTCGCAATACTTGATGAGAGAGACAAGAAACCATTCGCTTCCCTTGAGGAAGTACCAATTAGAGTAAAAGGAACTCCCGACATAGTAAAGATGCTTGTAAAAAGAGTAATTGGCGAACTTGAGGGCTCGGAAGACAAACACTACTTATTTGTTCGACCGCCCGCAGAGCCGCGCCCAGCGCAATTTTCAAGAAGGTTTTGAGTTATACTTTTTAGTGGTAAAATGTCTGAGTCATATAGGGGTGTCATAATAGAGGAAAGCCTTGCTGACAAAAACATATTAAAAAAAATCAAGATAATCAGCACTCGTGTTGAGAAAGTTATTGAGAAACACAAGACCCCTTGGCTTGTGCAGTGGACGCTTCACACAGTTGAAGTTCCGGCGGAAAATTCCAAATTAATTGCAGAAGAAATAAGTAAATCTCTTGACAACAAACATCATAATTGGTATGCGGATTATAAAACCAAGGATAGGCATATAATCATCTTTAGCAACAAAATATTTGAGATTGACAGGAAAAGCAAGGAACAATATGATGCGGCAAAAAATTATGGATTATCACTTGGAATTCCCGTATACCAAGTTAATTTTTTCCCAGAAATAAAGTGATGTGATATTATGTCTTTATTTGAACAGCTGCAGAATTTGATGATAAAATACCACTTCAGACCAGAGAAAAAACTCTCCCAATTCTTTTGCATTAATGAAGCCCTAATACATTTTCTTGTGAGTAATGCCCGCCTCGCGAAGGGAGATGTTGTTCTTGAGATTGGCCCCGGCACAGGTTTTCTAACACGCTCACTTTGCGAAAAAGCCGCTAAAGTTGGCGCAAAAGTAATTGCTGTGGAACTAGACAACATGATGTTTGATTTGCTTACGCAGGAATTTGAGAAAGAACTTGCAAGCGGAATCCTCACTTTAATTCACGGAAACTTTTTGGAACAGGACTTGCAGAAGCTTGGAGTGAACAAGATTGCAGCGCTTCCGCCTTATCACATTTCTTCTGAATTAATTACAAAGCTCATGCGCACAAACGGGCTTGAGCGTGTTGTTCTTGTTCTTGACAAGGGTTTCATTCAAAAAATCCTCGCGTTTGAGGGACTCACAGAGTATGTTGCTCTTACGGTTTTCACTAATGTTAACGCAAAAGTTGAGATACTTGAGGATACAATTGAGCAGTCAAGTTTCTTCCCAGTGCCAAACACATTGAGCACGGTTCTATTGCTTGATTTTAATGTGAAGAATAATTCAAAGGAATTTTTATTATTCTTAAAAGAATTATTCCGCCACAAAAATAAGGATTTGGGTAAATCACTCAAACAATCCTACCAGTTTTTGGCAAAGCCCTTAGGATGGAAAGAGAAAGAATTTGATTCTAAACTCGCAAAGCTTGCGCTTGCTTCAAAGAAAGTATATTTACTCGCTCCGCAAGAACTATTGGAAGTGTTTGATTACTTGGGCGGGAAAGTTAAAGTTAAAAACGAAAAGAAGAAGTAGCTTTTTTTTATTTCTTTTCTCAATCTCTAATTAATATTTGAAAAGTTTATCTTATCGTTCTAAGAATTATTTTCTTGAATTTGAATGGCATTACTTTTAGCGCATAGCTTTCCGCCGAAACAAGTTTGTCTTTATTCTCGGCGTAAATAGTCATTAATACTTCTCCTTCCGCCGCTTTTTCCCCCGCGACTTTGTGGAGCATAATTCCCGCGGTTTTGTTCGCCGGCGCGCCTGACATGCGCGCAATTTTTGTCAGTTCCCTAATATTAATCTCCTCAATTATTCCGCTTGTTCCCGCTTTGAAATCTTTTTTTAGCGGAGCTTTTGGGACCTTCTCGCTTGAGTCAACTTTGCCGCCCTGCGCCTTAATTATTTCCTTCATTTTCTTTAATGCTTTTCCTGATTTTAATATTTCAAATGCCTTATCATATCCTTTTCCCGGTTTAGTTAATCCGACCATTTCAAAGAGCACTCCTGCAAGTTCGCAGGATTTTTGCGCCAGATTATCAAATCTTCTTCCCTCAAGTATCTCAAGCGCGTACTTTGCCTCAAGCGCCGCCCCAAATGCCATTCCTGATGGCTCTTCTCCATTAGTGATTACCGCTTCAACATGCATTCCAACTTCCTTTCCAACTTGAACAAACTTTTTCGCCATTCGAAGAGCGACAGTTTTATCCTTTATTTTCACATATTTCCCGACAGGCAAATCAATTACAACAAATTTGCTTCCAACACTTGCTTTTTTTGCAAGCACTGATGCAATTACTTGTCCTTCAGGATCAAGCGAGAGCGGGTGTTCAATTTTAATTATTTTATCATCCGCGGGCGCAAGGTCCACCGCTCCGCCCCAAGCAATTACTCCGCCGTGTTTCTCCGTTATGCTCTTGATTTTGTCCATGCTTAATGAAACTGGTGCAAGCACTTCCATTGAGTCGGCAGTTCCGGCCGCCGAAGTAATGCTCCTTGAGGAAGTTTTTGGCATATATAATCCAGCTGAGGCGATTATCGGGATAATTATCATTGAGGCTCTTCCATTTACCCCTCCCACGCTATGCTTATCCACTAAGGGTCCTTTTTTGAAATTTGATTTTGCTCCGCCATCAATTAAGGCTTTAGTCATGTAAATAGTTTCATCAAGATCAAGCCCCTTCATGTAAACCGCGCTTACAAAAGCGGTCGCCTCTATTTCGCTTAATCTTTCCTTTGCAATATCATCAACAACAGTTATGATTTCCTGCTTTGTGAGTTTTTCTCCCCTCATTTTCTTTTTAATATAATCAACGCTCTTTGGCTGCGCTGACGCTTTCGCCGAGACTATCGCCCCGCTTTTCGTTCCAAGCGCTACTAGTACTTCTTCAAATAACCCGATTGTGTTCTCCTTTACCGCATGATGAGTTACATCAACAACCGCGATGCACTTTTTTCCATTTTTTGGATTTAACAGCTCTAGTCTTTCTCCCGCGAATATCCCAAGTTCCTTGGCGTCCTTCTCGTGCACAACCGCGACTAATTTCCCCGCGTCAATCGCAAACGCTTTTACTTTCATGTTGTGGTGATATCCATTATTGTCTATGTCACTCATGCTCATCGCACAAAATAGCTTGTTTTAGTATTTAATTCTTCGTGTAATGTTAAAAGTGTCCAATATAATGTGCCGGGTTTGAAGTGTTTTTGCCCCGATGAAACCTTTTTATTCTACCTAAGCACAAGTTCTTTTTAGTTGTTATGCCGGGTTTGAAAAGAAATGTGTCAAAGTTGCCAATAAAACCAGCGAGCAGCTTCCTTATGCGCCCCACCGCGGCACAGCAAAGGCGTCTAGCTGAGCAACGAAAACGATTGATTAAGAGAGGGCACATTTTTCAAGGAAAAGATAATAAATATTATTTAACAGAGAAAGGAAAAGCCTTTTTGAGGAAGCATCTGCGGTTAGATACTTTCTGAATTAGATTTAGCTTGTCTTAATTTATTTTTTATTATAAGCATCGCTAATTAGTTTTTCTTTTCCCAAAAAATCCTTTCTTATGGGTTCAAGCATCTTATCAATTTCTTTTGCCAGCGCCGCTTTTAGATCCATTGGGTGGAGTTTGCCCTCAACATACGCTTTCTCAAGCTCCGCGTAATTCCCAAAAGAAACATTTCCGCCGTATTTCTCCGGTCTCTCAATAACAAATTTTTCCTTATTATCTTCTTTTGCAACCATCACAACATTTTTCAAGAACGCGAGTACACCATTATTCTCTGTGCTCTTCTCAGGGCAGAATGCTTTATTTAATTTTGATTTAATATCCGCGGTTTTTTCGAGTAAATCAATTTTTGAGTTTGGGTCAGAGGAGGACATTTTTCCAGAAGCGCTTAATCCAGGTATTAATGGAGTCATTACCTCTACTCTTGGTTTGTATCCCATGAGCGGAAGATTTTCTCTTGCAAAAACCATTATTTTTCTTTGGTCCACTCCGCCGTACTGCACATCAACGCCCAGATATTCTTCATCAAGTGCTTGCATTAGCGGATAAATCAGTCCCGAGAGTTTTGGATTATCTCCAAGTTTTACAACATCGCTAGCGGCTTTGAGTGCGTCATGCATACTTGTTTTTGTTGAAAGTTTTAGCATGTCAAGTATGTAATCATTTTTTAGTTGGAATGAAGAACCTTTTACAATTTCAAGTTCAGTAAGGTCAGCTCCCGCGCTTTTTAGCATTCCCTTAATTACAATTGAGTAATACTCATATCTCTTTTCAAGCAAATCCCAAGGACAATTGTCAAGCGCCCCGTGCACATCAGCAAGAAGAATTTTTACTTTAAATCCTGCTTTTAAAAAATCAGCAACCTTTCTCGCCCAAACAAAGTAACCAATATGCGGTCTTCCGGTGATTGCGGTTCCAATGTAAACAGATGGCTTTTTCTTAGTGGCAATTAAGTTCTTGAGCCCATCATGCATTATTATTTCCTGCGTATTTCTCGTAACGAGCTCGTACTTTTCCTCTGAATTCATGTAAACACTATAATTAGATTAATTGGTAAATGGTTTTTAATATTAGTCTGTTTTTGAGATTGACTTCCAGAATGGTGATTTTCTCACTTCTTCCATAAATAAGTCTCTAGAGTCAGGGGTGAATTGTTTGCTTAAAACCCCAAGGTTTTCTGTAAAAGCTTTTACTGCTTGATGAGGGCTTTTGATTAATCCCAGTGAATCTAAATTAACTATTACCCTATCGAGTTCTCCAGTAGGCTTCCTGTACAAATGCCAGACTGTGCCTGTTCTACTCATTACTCCCGAAGAATACATTGTCGTTAAATCATGCGCCATCTCTCTAATTAAAATCTCATGAGAGGGATTTTTTCTTGGGTCAAGGGTAGATAATTTGAGAACACTGTGAGGTCTTTGAACTGGATAAAGGTGGCCGTGTTTTTTTGACATATCCTCTACAAGTCTTTGAAGGTATAACCTGTTTGGGGTTCTCCTTACGGTGCTATCAAATCTTGTTCGTATATTTTTTCTTAAATCTAAAATTGATACCTGTGGTACAGGTAAACCGGCTTTTTTTAATTTTGCCCACGCTTTGTTTGTTTCAATCAAATGAGATTTCTGTTTTGCTTCAGTTTCGCGCTTAAAACCCCTCTTAATTACCATGTGGTGCCACACTTCAAGTCTTTGTCCTCCATGCGGGTCTTTTTCAAGAGTAGCAAGTCCAACTCTCATTAAAGCTCTTCCGCCTTTTTTCTCTGGAGGAATCGTGCCTCCTGAAAGCATGTGCTGTTTAAAGATTCTTTTTCTATGGGGCATAAATCTCACAACCTTAAAAATTCTTCGTGGTGCTTTTCGAGCTTGAGTTTATTGTATAATTCGCTTGCGAGCGTAGTTGGAGGGAATACTCCGAGTTCGCATATGATTCCCTCAATCATGCTTGAATCAGTTCTATCAAAAGCGGGGTTTTGAACTTTAATTTTTCCTCTTCCTTTTGCTTCCCAAACCTCATCAGGATTTCTTTCCTCAATTGGCTCCGCTTTTCCAAAAAAACTTTCTGGCTCGAATTTGTGGGTTGAGGTAACAACATAATGCTTTACCTCATATCGCTTGCAGACAGTACTTAATTGGTTTGTCCCGATTTTGTTTATTACATCCCCATCAGCGAGGAACGCATCAGCGCCCGTAATAAAATAATCGCATTTCTTCATTACTGTTGAGGCCGCATCATCAACAATTAGTGTAACATCCATCCCCGCTTTTTTTAATTCTTTTGCGGTGATTCTTCCCTGGTATAATGGGCGGGTTTCACAGCAATAAACTTTTGAGATTTTCTTTTTCGCTTTCTTTAGCATTTCTACCGCTGTGCTTGAGTGGCAGAGAGTCAGAACAATTGCCCCTGGTTTAATCATTTCCGCTCCAAAAAAAGCCATTCTTTTTATTGCCTCTTTTTTATTCTTCTCATAATCCTTAGCCGCGCGAGAAATTCTTTTTTTTAATTCCTCAACACTCTGCCCGGTATTTGATATGCTCCTCTTAAGCACCCTAATAGCGGTTCTTAGTTCCGGCTCAGTTGGTCTTGAGTAAAATAATTTCTTGGCATTCCTCAAAAACTCTGTCCTAAATTCGTCCTCGGTTTTTGCTTTGCTTTTCTTGCTCGCCTCAAAGAGAGCGTTTAGCGCCGCGCGCTGTACATTTGACGCGCCCTGTATCTTTAGTGCCTTAATTTCTTTAGCCGTCTTATCAACTATTCCCATAAAGAAAACCCTTGGATTGTTTATACCACAAGTAAGCTTTTCTGCTTTATATTGGTTTTGGCGGGGGGCGGGAAAGCAATAAATACTTCGAAGAATGCATTTTTGTTATGCCTTTGTTTAAATCAAGAATAAAAGGATTATCCAAGAAAGGAATTGATAGGACTGCTGTAGCGCTCAATACTTCCTCGCAGGCAATAAAATCCGGGCGCAGATTGGTAATTTTTCCTGGAATGTTTGCTTTACTTTCAAGAAAATCCTCTGTGTTCACAGCGGCTATTATCGCAATGACAATTGGAAATATTATGCAGGTTAGCGGCATTACCAGCCGCCACAAGGTTCTTGCAAAATGTGTCGGCCATCCAAGGGCAGCGAGAGAAATAGCAAAGCGCCTCAAGTTTCCAACTGACAGGGCATTAGTGTTTCTTTTTGGATATGGTAAATTTAATGAGAGCGAGCGCGCCTCAATACTTGCTCACAGGACTTGGAATGCGAGTACTGCGGAGAAAAATATGGCTATGCGCGCACTTGAAAGGGAATCTAAAAGGCTAAAAGAAAGCGGGGAATATGACAATTTTCTAAAAGAGTATGTGTGAGTTAAATGGATTTTGGCAAGCATTAAATAGCTCAAAGGCGTACTATCTTTTGGTGGTTGTTTGAAGAGAGGGACAAGTTTAACTGCGCGAAAACAAATAGAGAATATGTTTGCAAGAAGACCAGGTGCTGTTAGCTCTTTGCCTGATTTGGCGCCTCCAAAAAGACTTCCAGTGGCTAGACCTAAACTAATTGCTCCTTCACCAGCGCCAATTAAGGGCAGTAAACCTACGAGAAAAATGTTGCTAAGAAACGGTTTAAGATAATTTATTTTTTTTGGGGGTTTTTCTCCCCCAATTACCTTTTTATACCTGTATTTCCTTTCTTCATATGGTGTTTTTTTGAACCCTAATGTTCGCGCGGCAATGACTTTCTTCTTCGGGTTCCTTGGGATAGTAATGCCCTTTGCTGGGGTGCACGCCGCTACTTTTTTAGGAAGAACCGACCTTTCAAACTTTAATAGTTCAGTAATAATGCTGCTCTCTGTGCTACTAATAGTGTTCCTTGTAGTAAATGCTTTCAGCAATTTTATTGATAATCACAAAAAGATATTCATTTTTGAGGTAGTATTGCTCTTGTTAAGCATAGTTTCCTTTATTCACAATTTGGTTATCTTTATTAGTTTATAACGCAGGTTTTCGAGGCAGGTTTTTAAAGAAGTTGTTTGAGAAAGTAAATAAGTTTTTTTATTTATCGTGGGTGAGGAAATGGATCATATTGTACGAAGCGCAATCATAAGAGCACAAGCGGAGAGCAAGAAGAATGCTGCCGCACAAAAGGCACCAAAAGCGAGGGCAGTTTCCCAAAAAGCGGAGAAGCACGAGAAGGGAAAGAGAAAATCATCAACCCACTCGGATAATGATCTCCTTGAAATGCTTGAAAAGAATCAGGCAAAGATAATGGTTATCGGATGCGGAGGGGGCGGATGCAACACCATTGAGAGAATGGCTGAAATTGGTATCGCCGGCGCAACAACTCTTGCTTTGAATACTGACGCGCAGGATTTGCTATCAACAAAATCCGATAAGAAAATTTTAATTGGAAAGAAATTAACACGCGGACTTGGAGCAGGAAGCGACCCAGCAATTGGAGAGAGCGCTGCACGCGAAAGCGGAGAAGAACTACAAGATGTTTTGAAGGGTTCTGACTTGGTTTTTATTACATGCGGACTTGGAGGAGGAACAGGAACTGGTTCAGCTCCTGTTGCAGCAGAAATGGCTAAAGCAATGAAAGCCCTAACCGTTGCTGTTGTAACACTACCTTTCACAGTTGAAGGAAAGAAGAGAATGGAGAACGCGATGTACGGTCTTGAGAGACTAACAGAGCACACTGACACAATAATTGTAATCCCAAATGATAAGATACTTGAAATCGCACCTGACTTGCCAATTAACGCGGCATTCAAAGTTGCTGATGAAGTATTAACTAACGCTGTAAAAGGAATTACGGAGTTAGTAACAAAGCCAGGACTAATTAACCTTGACTTTGCTGATTTGCGAACAATTCTCTCAAGAGGCGGAGCGGCAATGATTGGACTAGGAGAATCTTCTCGCGGAGAATCAAGCGAATCACGCGCACTTGAAGCAGTAGAGAATGCATTAACATCACCATTACTTGATGTTGATATTTCAGGAGCAAATAGGGCTCTAGTTAATGTTGTCGGCGGAACAGATATGACTCTGCGTGAAGCAGAATTAATCGTTGAAACCGTTTCAACAAAGATTCATAGCTCTTCCCACATTATTTGGGGAGCGATGGTTGACGAATCAATTCCAAAGAATCACATACAGGCAATGGTAGTAATTGCCGGCGGAAGATTCCCCTACCTTGAAGGAAATAATAAGAAGAAAGGCGAGGAACAAATAGATTTGGGAATAGAGTTCACGTAAAAGTTTCGTGAATTTTTGATTAACGGGGCCCCTTTGTTAGGGGCAGGCAGGCATTTTAATGCTTTGCTCCGAGATTATTTTTATTGAAAAAAGTTGTTGGTGAGTAAAATGCAGATTGATTTGAAGGGAATGATTACTAGTTTCATTGAGGACTCAAAGAGAATCTTTATTGTCTCAAAGAAACCAACTTGGGAAGAATACAAGCGAATGGCTCTAATTGTTGCGATTGGAATTGTTGCGATTGGAGTAATCGGATTCATTATTTACCTAGTATTTGCATTGACTGGCGTTGGGTACTAGTTTTTCTTTCGTCAATCGCCAAAGTCCGAATTAACTTTTTAAAGCCCGTTTTTGCACTTTCTTAATGAAAGTCTTTGTTGACGCGAATATCTTTTTGGATTATTACTTTGATAGGCGGGATAATCTGCTCCCATTGGGGGAGTTCGCGTTTAATTTTTTCCGAGATGCCTTATCTGGAAAATATGTTATTGTAATTTCAGATGAAGTAATTGTTGAGGTTGCTTCTATAATGGGGGTGGGAATTGAAAATGTAATGACTCATATTTTTGCAGAGCTTATTAGAAAGAAGAAGCTCGTAGTTGTTTCTGCGCTGCCTTTACAAAAGTTTAGCGCGGCAAAAATTTCAAGAGAAAGAAATGTTCCCTTCAATGACGCTCTTTATTGTGTAATTGCGAGGGATATGGGTGTCCCAGTAGTAAGCAGGGATGGGCATTTTTATGAGACCCTCTCTGATTTGGTTGAATCATTTAAACCCGAAGAATTGGTTTAATTTATTCTTTAAGCAATCCAGCTTCCCTAAGGCTTCTTCTGCCGACCTCTTCGCGAATCTTTTCAATCTCTTCTGGGCTTGGGAGTTTAAGTCCAAGTCTCTTTCCTTCTCCGCGTGTCCTCTCAAGCCACTTAATGGCTTTCTTTGTTTCCCAATCATCAATCGCTTTTCTTAAAGCATTTTTTACAAACCCCGCCCTGCTTTGGAAATTACTTTCTTTCACAGCCTTATCCAGGTCCCTAAGGAGTTTCTCTTCTATCCTCAAAGTAATAACATCACTCATACTACAATTGTAATACAATTGTATTATAAGGGTTTTGGGGGGCTAGTAACTCACTTTTTTATTAACGATTTAATTTTTTTTGATACTATCCCGTCAACGGCTAAGTGTGTCAAAAACCCAAGTGCCCCAAATAGCGCCAAAAAAGATGCTTTTAGTAATGAAAAGTAAAGGATTAGTCCGATAACAAAGAGAAATATTGTGAATTCCCAAAGGGCTCTCTTGTTGTGAAATGCTTTACTGCTTCCTAAGTCCAAGCGCGCAGTTTTTTTTGATAACATATAGTATATCATCAAAGGGGCGAAGAATAGCGCAAGCCTTTTTTCAATCTTCCCCGCTTTTTTTGCTTTTCTTGAATTTTTTTTGCCGTGTGGGAAAAAAGAGTCCAGGTCGGGGAGAAAATTTGTATAAAGAAAAATGAGTGACGCAAAAACAAGCGAGCCAAGGACATGTTCTTGAAAAACAAACCCCATTATTAGGTATAATACCGCGAGGGGGATAAGCACTCGTTTAATACTCCACTTCAAAAAACCAAAGTGCTCCTTTATTTCTTCAATTACTTTTCCCGCGCTCACGAAGTTTGGGAGAAAGTTCTTGGCGCCAGAGTCCCTTAATGCTTTTTTGACCAATTTTCTTTCCATGGTATGATTTGAGGGTAAATGCATTTAAATGCTTTGAACATTGCTTAACCATTTTTTTCCTTAGTTTTATAAACTACGGAGCCATATTTTATTTAGTGGTTTTGTGCAAGGTTATTCTCGTAGAAAAATTCCTCAAAGGGGTGAAAAGAGGAAAACCCAAGCTCATCCTGAAAATCTAATTAAGACTGGGCAGAGAGTTAAGATTCCTTTTGGAAAAAAAATACTAAATGCGACTGTTGCAAACCACTCAAAAAATGGGGAAATTGTTGTTAGATTAAGACAGCACCACAATCGGCAGCTCAATAGGGGGGAAAGTCAGGAATTAAGCAGGATTGTCGCAAGACGGCATTCTCTTTTAGCTAAATGGGCACGCGGCAACTTTGGGTTTAATGCCCTCACCCAAGTTGAATCTGCTGAATTAGAGAGTATCGGAAAAAGGATTGATGCGCTCGCTTCAGTAAAACCAGTGAAAACAACGAACACTTTTGCGGTGCATCATTCAGATATATTTACAAAAGAGAAAAGTGAAAATGTTTCTCAAAGAGTGCCTGATTCGCAGAGAAAAAATCAGAGAAAGCAAGAGGCGTTAAGGCAGGCAGAGGCCGCGCTAGCTAAAGGGGCTAATCCAAAGCGCCTCCAGCGCCAATTAAGGCGAAAAGGAATAAATGTTCAAATTGGCAGAATTCAGAGAAGAATTAAGTAAGATTGAGCCCTCACTTTTTCCCCTTTAGGAGCAGGTTTTTAAAGCTTTCAGGGGAGCAAATGTTTAATCCAGTAGTTAGCTGGGCTTAGAAGCAGGTTATTTTTGGATAAAATTTGGTATTTGGGTGATTAAATGATTTTTCCGGTAAGAACAACAGTGAGTCAAGAACAATTGGTTGTGGATATACTTAGCTCCAAAATCGCTAAAGAGGATTTGAATATTTACTCAATCGCTGTTGTGCCTGGACTAAAAGGCTACATTTTAATTGAAGCTGATAATGAAATTACACTTAGAAGAGGAATAACTGATACTCCTCACATTAAAGGTTCTGGAATTGTTAAAGGGGCTGTTAAGATTGAAGAATTAACTAGCTTACTTGAATCAAAGCCATTAATGAAGACTTTGCAGGAAGGCCAGAAAGTTGAAATTATCTCTGGTCCATTTAAGGGCGAGAAAGCAAAGATTACAAGAGTAAATCAGGCAAAAGAAGAAGTAACGGTTGAGTTGCTCGAAGCAGCGGTAAAGATACCTGTTACGATTAAAGCCGAGAACATAAAAATAATTCAGTAAAATGATTTAACCGCTTTTGCGGGGTTATTGTTACGCATAGGAAATAGCTTCAAAAATAAAAAAAAGGTGAATGTAAATGGGTGAACTAAAAGTAATGGTTGATGGAGGAAAGGCTTCGGCTGGCGCTCCACTAGGTCCTGCACTAGGTCCAACTGGAATAAACATCGGAGCAGTTGTTGCAAAAATAAATGAAAAAACTGCGGCACTAGCTGGAATGAAAGTTCCTGTAACAATTAAAATTAACAAGGACAAGAGTTTTGAAGTTGAAGTTGGGTTGCCTCCAATTAGCGCGTTGATAAAAAAAGAATCAAAGGCAGCTAAGGGCGCAGCAAATCCTAAGGTTGATGTAATGGGTAACTTGACTATTGCTCAAGTAATTTCAATTGCTCAAACTAAATATGATAAGTTGAATGCAATTAAGATGAAGAAGTGCGCCGCAGAAGTTATTGGCTCATGTGACTCGATGGGAGTAACTATTGAAGGCATGAAAGCACGTGACGCTCAAAAAGCTTTACGCGAAGGCAAGTGGGACGCTGAACTCAAAGACTGAGTTTAGTGTTTCTTTTCTTTTTTTCTATTTTTTAATTTTTTATCTTAACACCCGTTTCCTTAATAATAATCATAAGAAACATAGAACACTACTTTTCCTTTGTATATTCCGGTTGGCATTAAATCAAGTACCTGTGGGTCCTGCAATTTAGTTTTCTCTTTAATCTTAATAAAATTATCTCTTATTTCTCTTTTTGCATCATCCACCATATCCATTTCAGCAAGGGTTCTTGGTTTCCACAATTTTATGGTTTCAAGTATAATGAATCTTTCTTTTGTTCCGTATAATTGAGGGGTGCGCAGAATATATTTTGAGTTTCTTCGTGGGTATTGTTCTTTCACAAAAGCATGGTGTGCTTTCATGAACTCCCTTATTGCGTTTTTTTGACCCTCTGGTGTGTGTCCGTGGTGCGAGTCAAATCGTGTATCTTTTATCATTAAACTTTGTTTGCCAAAATTAAAAGTTCTTACGTGTTCAGACCTTGTGTTTTGGGGAAATTTAATAAACATCCAATAATCAAGGTATTCTTTTAGGTATGAAACCGCCTGTATTCTTTTTTTGAATGGAGGAATCATTCTCTTGAATGCAGGGTGCTTGAATACTCTTAATGCGCGAAGTTTTCTTGCCCTGATTGAAATTACTTTGCTTGGTGCTTGCATATAGAAGATTAAGCTTTGATATATTTAATTGTGATTTAATCAATCATTTTAACAAGTTCTTCCGTATTAATCACTTTGACAACGTTTTGTTTCTTTAGTTCCTTATCATTGCTCCACAAAGGAATTCCTTTTGCCATGCTTAGGGCAAAGAAGGCTGTATCATTTGGGTCCGGGCAGATTTCATCAGCCTTTTCAATAAAATCAGCTAATTCCTCATCCGTAATCAAGTTAATTCTTGATGATACCACAATTAAGAAAATCTCAAATTGTTCCTGAGTTAAACCCGATTTTTTGAATATTTCTTCCTTGTACTTATTTATTTCATCAAAAAGATTTTGCGGTCCGAATAGTTCAAGTTCTTCAAGAAGAAGTATTCTCTTTGTTATTCCGTTTGGAGAAATTAGGGCGGAGAAAACAATGTTTGAGTCAATAACAAGTTTCATTGTTTCCCCTTCTTTTCAAGAAATTTTTTGCGAAGCCTATCGCTTATGCCTTTATTCACTTTAGCCCCGAGTTCCAAAGCGTCTTTCTCAGTAAACTTGGAATTTTTAGTAATTTCTTCAATTACCTGGAACTGGAGTATTTTTTCTTTAATAGCTGTCCTTGCTATTTCGGACCAGTTAACAAAAGCCAGTTTATCCATTTCTTTTTTTAGTTCAGCAGGAATTGCCAGAGTCATATTAGCCATCTTCTTCACCTCCTTTGCACATATTACACATAAACTTGTATTTATATGTGCTGGAGGGGCTTTTTTTGTTTATAATCACTCCTGAGGTGCGATGCCGGTGGTTTCATTTTTTAGCCGGCAATTCACTTCCGAAGCATTTTTATTTGTACAAAGCGAGGTTATTCTTAGGTTTTCAAATGGTCAAGAACGGAAAAGGAAAGGAAAAACTTCTAAGAGAATATTACCAAAAATATTCTAAGTTGGAAGTTGAAGTGGCCAAGGATTTTGAGCATGTGAGTAAAGAAGCTGATGCGATGCTTGATGATAATTGAGTTTCGTTGATTGTCGATTCGCCCGAAAGGCTTTAATAGTGCAAGTTTCAAGTTGTTATTATTGATTCCCCGGGGTTGCTTAATTGCAAACCCGGGCTTATATTTATGTTAAGAAAATAGTCTTTCTTTCTTCTCTTTGCTTGATGCTTAAGTTTAAATTAACTTTCTGATGAGTATATGTTAGTGGGTAAGTCCAAATAAGCCAAGTGTACCCTGAGGTGCACGAGAAGAAGGTGCTTTTTTGGGGCCACTATTCTTTTTTTACCAGGTTTATTTTGTTCTCTATTATTTTGTAATAGGAATTATCGTCGAATGAGAATTTTCTGTTTGCCGCCCATGCAACAAAATCAACTACCTGCAGTCCCTTGGAATTAAATGAATCCATGTGTCTAATCTTTATTCCTTCTACTAATCCGCCAAGTGCTTTAATTATTTGTGCATCAAGGTTCTTTCTAAGTAATTGATTGCTATCTTTCTTGTCAATTATAATCTCTATCCTTGTGTTTAATGAAAAGTTTATTTCCATGAGCAGGGAGCCAACTAATTGGTTATACAATTCATTGCTCTTTAGGCGCAAATCCTGTCCTTTCTTCTCAAAAGCTATTATTGCGATACTTGCATCGGTTCTTGACACCATTTCCAGAACCTTTTCCCTAACAAGCCTGCTCGAAGAATTGGCTTTTATTTCTGGAACTTCTTTTTCATGCTTATGCAAAAGTCTTTGTCTAATTCTCTTAACAATTCTCTCAAGCTGAACACGATTATTTGTAATTAAGCAGGCAATGACAAAGAATTTGCTTCCAAATCTTCCCAAATCCCCGCTCTCATCAATGAAAACAAACACAAAACTATCCACAAAACAAGCGCTATTTTGTGTGCATAAAAACCTTCTTCGAATTACGTCAATTGCCAGCCGGCAATTCACCCCACTTATCCTTTTAACCCGTTTTATTTAGTGTTTCTATATGGGTAATTTTTATTTTGATATTGAGACTACGGGGCTTAATCCTAAGCTTGATAAGATTATTACTATCCAGTACCATGAACTTGATAGGGGCACGGGGAGGGCAATCGGGGAACTAGTTATTCTAAAGGAGTGGGAGTCTAGCGAGAGAGAAATACTCTCTCACTTCATTAACAAATCAGGTATTAGCGAGGACTATGACTTCGCCTTCATCCCCACCGGCTATAATTTGGGTTTTGAGCACAATTTCTTAAAAGAAAGAACCGCACTACACAGCTTTAACCCAATTGATATACTGAATAAACCCTTCATTGATATAAGGGCAATTGGTATTCTAATGAACAAAGGCGAATTCAAAGGAAGCGGACTAGACAAAATCTCCGGCAAAAAAACAAACGGACAAAACATACCTTTGTGGTACGCCAAGAAAGAGTATGCTAAGATAATTGACTACATTCAAAATGAGGCTTCATCTTTCATACACTTGAATTCTTGGTTGTATAGCAAGATGCCGACTTGGCTAGAGGAATATAGAAAAGAGATGGAAGTTAAGTAGGTGCTTTGTTTTGGGGTTGTTTATTTTTTAGTTGCTTCGTCCAAAAGCTCATAATATTTTATAGTTTCTTTTTGTACTTCTTTTAGAATTGGAATACTAAATCCTTTATCCTCTAATTCTTCAAGTCTCTCTCCAATATGCGTTATCCACTTTTGATCCCCTTGCTTAATTTGTGCTTGCATTTCTTCAAAGACTACTTTCCAATCTAGCCCTCTTTTTATTAACTCTTCGCAATCTTGGGAATCTCCTTCTCTTAGGGTGATTGTTTTAAACAGAAATACGTCTTCATTTGCACAAATATGTACTCCTAAATTCTTTCCTGTGAAAATAGCTTTTGCTCTCGAAGCCATGTTATCAGAAAGGTGCATTTTTCCGCAAACTTTGTCAAGGAAGAGATCTATTCTTGCGTCGCCTCTTTCTTTAGTTGAACTAATATTTAGCATGTATGCCCCTTCAGTAACTGCTGTGTCTTTAAATCCTAACTCAACTAAAGCTGAGATGAAGAAATCGTATTCGCCTTTCGATTTTACAATCAAATCAATATCTTTTGTGAAAGATTTTAACTTTGAGAATAGCAGAGCCGCGCCCCCTATTGTGTATATGTTTACTTTTCCAGTTAATTTTGAGTCAATCTCGGCGAATAAATTGTTTAACGCTTCAAAACTTGTAATCATTCAAGAACAACTCCATACACTAGTGCTTTTTCTTTTAGTTCTTCTCTTGGTGGGAAACCTTCCACTTTATGCCCCAATAAAACTTGTTTGATTTTTTTAGCTAGCAAGTCATTTGAGCGCATATTATTTTTTAGCATAAAAATAGCTAAAAATACTATGTTTCTTATGCTTGGTTCTTTTGAGATTTCTTGTTCTTTGTTTGTGATTAACAAAGCGTGCTTGAATATGTCTTCTTTAGATAAATTATCGCCTGGCAAATAGTAATAATTTGTTACCGGAAAAACCCTTACCCCAAATTTCTCAAATGCTGAAAATGCTGTTAGTTCTGCGTCAAGCTTCCTTTGATTTGAGAAGATGATTTCTTTTTTTGATTTATGGTAAATTATTGAATCACTTGGTACTCTTGAATCAAAACTCATTTCCTGCTTGTTTAATTCTTCTAGAAATTCCTTTGCTTCGGGCCAAGCCTTGCCATTGATTACATATTTCTTTCCCTCTCTAGAAACCAAGCTTATTTGCTTTGCTTTTTGCACCACTTTGTATACTGTTTGCTCATCAAGAAGCGTTTGTTTGCTTATTTCCTTAATTGTTTTCGCAGAAAGCAATTCAAGCAAGATTGTTATTCCTGAATCTTTGAGCACATTTATCAGATTGGGGTATTTCTTTACCAACAAAACGAGTTGTTTTAGGTAGGGAACATTAACTAATTCGGTCAAGAATAGGATTTTCTTTTCACGCAAAGATCTTAATATTCGGTAAATTTGGGCATAGCTTTTTTTCAAGAGTTTAGCCAAGTCCTCTTCACTCTTAAATTCACCCAAATGCCTCAAAGTCTCGAGTTCTGACTTTGATAATCTAGCATTATCTCTAGTATTATTAACCATAATTATATTATTATGCGAAACATATATATATGTATTGCATTTTAGTATAAATTATAGTTATAATTATATTAAAATGATAGTCTAGTGTGAATTTTTGCATTAAAATATAATATAATATAATATTTTGTATATTATGTAGATACATATGTATGTACGTATTTATGTATGTATTTAGCGAGGACTATGACTTCGCCTTCATCCCCACCGGCTATAACCTGGGTTTTGAGCACAATTTCTTAAAAGAAAGAACCGCACTACACAGCTTTAACCCAATTGATATACTAAATAAACCCTTCATTGATATAAGGGCAATTGGTATTCTAATGAACAAAGGCGAATTCAAAGGAAGCGGTCTTGATAAAATCTCCGGCAAAAAAACAAACGGACAAAACATTCCCTTATGGTACGCTAAGAAAGAGTATTCTAAAATAATTGAATATGTACAAGATGAGGCTAAATCCTTCATACATTTAAACGCGTGGCTGTATAGCAAGATGCCGATGTGGTTGGAAGAGTACAAAAAAGAACTTGAAGTTAAGTAAGGGGTTTGTGGTTTTTTTGGACTACTTATTATTTGCTTGCCTTTAATCGTTTCCTTTTTTGTGCTTCTGGTTCCTGCAAGTAATTCTCGTTAGTAATAACTTTCTCATTTGACTCTATCTCTAATTGTTTCCTTGCGTCACCCGCGATTTTTCCGCCTTTTTTTGAAGCCTCTTTGTTTTCTTTGAAACCCAACGCGTTTTTACCCCTCGCTATTTTTGTAGTGGATGCCTCTCCAAGCATGGTGAAGATTAACTCTAAGTCATTCATATGATCTCGGAGATTCTCTTTTTTTAGCGTCTTAAATTCCTTATACTCTTCAACTGTTTTCCCAAAAGTTGCTTTGGATATTTCATTAGTCAAAATCGCATATTCTTTTTCCTGCCCAACATTTCTCTTCTTCCATTCATCAGTTAGTTCCTGCCTCACCGCTATTCCCCTTACTCTCTTCTCTATCCACTCATCAGAATATCCTTTGGCTCTATAAATTTCCTTCATTCTTTCCTGCGCTAGCTCAGGGTCTTGGATTTCTTGTACCCTTTCATATCCTACTTGTGCTAACCACTGCTTGAAGGGCTCGGCTTTTGGCGAGGGAATAGCTTGGATAATTCTAAACAAGGACTTGGTACTAGCACAATCAGTTATGTAGCTCTTGCCATCGCTTGAGGGTAATTTCAGTTGTACACAAAGTGTGTACAACTCAACGCCGGATTCTTTCTCCCTAATTTTAAGCATATTCCAATAGTTTCGAGGATTATCACTTTCAGCTAACGCTGCAACAACATCAACAACACTAAAGAACCATTCCTCGTTATGCCAGATTCTTCGTATCTTCTTGTCCTGAAAAACAATTAGGGCGCTTTCTTCATCCATCCAATAACCCTCTTGTTGAAATTGGTTTATTAATTAATTGGAAGTAATATGCCGGTGGTAAGACAAGACAGGGGAATAACAAAATGCCGACATGGCCAGAGGAATATAGGAAAGAACTTGAAGTTAAGTAAGTGAAGTGGTTTATTTTTTATTAATTCTTTCTGGAATCTGATAGTAAAATTTCATTGGAAGTATCTCGCATTTTTTAGTCAAAGATGCAACAGCAGCAAAACACTTTTTATAACTAATTCCTTTCTTATGAGCCAGTTCAGTGATATCCATTTCATCCTGACTAAGTTCACCATTCTTTTTGTTTAATTCCTTAATTGCTTTCAAAACAACTTTTTCGGCTTTATTCATGACTTATTCTCTCAACTAAGGTTTTTTTTATTCCGTCGGTTGGTGGCAGTGGTATAAATGAGCTGGTGAGTACACCCTCTGGCACCCAGTCTTAGGATTAATAAACCTTTTAGAGCAACCACTTACTATGAAGCAATTCTATTTCGAGAATAAGTTGAATCAGAAGATAATTGATTGTTTGGGGTCAGCAAAAAGATTCATAAAAATAGCTGTTTTTCAAATACATTCTGAGAAAGTTTTTCAACTATTAATCCAAAAGGCGAAAAGTGGGGTAGAGGTTGAAATTATAACTCTGCCAGTTGATAGTGTGGATGAAAATGAAAGGGAAATGGTAAGACAATATTTTGGTGCGCTTGAAAAAGCAGGTGCGATTGTAAGTTTTTGTAAGTGGAATATTGGTGATCCCGAAAGAACTACGACTGCTGTTGGAAGATGGTATTCATTTCATGGGAAGTTTATTGTGACTGATGAGTTGGCAATAGGTTTAAGCGCGAATTTAATGAATGGGGAAGAGTATGACACAATGATTGTGTATAAAAATGAGAAAGAGATGATTAGTTTATTTAAGTCCAAATTTGAATTTTTGCGAAATAAGTTTGTTGTTAAAAATGGCAATACAGAAGGAACTATTAAATTGGAAATTTTATCTTTCAAAAGTACGGACCCTGCTGTATCGGATGTTTTTGTGGCCCCGCGAACAATAACTGATACTGAGATTAAAAATTTTTGGATAAAAGAATACCCTCCAACACTTTGTCCAGAAGAAGTGGATATTAAGGATGGTCTCTATATATTGCCCTTCGATTGTAGACCAAGGGATTTTTTATCCAAAATAATTTTAGATGCTAAGAAATTTGTGTATTTGTCTACTGAGAGTTTTACTGACCCTAGTTTTCCTTACTTGTTGGAAAAGGCGCGGTTAAGTGGGAAAGAATTAAAAATTTTGACTGGTGCGCAGAGTATGGATTATACCGATAGACTTAAGTTAATGATAAAGGAATTGATTGCAACTGATATACAAATGAGAACAACAACTGAATCAATTCACGCCAAGCTTATTATAACTGATAAACTAGTGGGGGTTTGTTCAATAAATTTAAATAGAATAAATTTGGGGTTTAAAGTTGGAAAATATTGGAGATCAAATACTGAAACAATATCTATTTGTACTGACCCTGCAGTCATAATGGATGCAAAGAAAATTTTTGATAAAATGTTTGGGGATGATACTAAAACAAAGAGTCTTTTGTCAAATTTGTCAGAAAAATCCTGTGGAGATCTTGGTCAGTTAATAACCAAAACCTTTAATTTTAGATCAAGTGGCACCGCCAAAGAGTTGCTTGCTAAGATTCAAATTGAAGGTGAAATTGGAAACGTTAGTGGGGTTTATAATTTAATAAAACTGGCGATAAAGAATGCGCAAGAGCGCGGCAAGAATAAAATTGACAAAGAGGATGTTGAACAAGCGCTTAGAATTATTTCTCAAAAACATAAATAAATTCTTGTTTAATTCCTTTTGCAAAAAAGGAGTGCATTGTGATATTTCTCTTAATTGTTTTGTATTCTTTCATTCCGTGCGAAAGAATTATGTCAAATAAGTCTTTGTGAAGGTTGTCCTTTGATTCTCCTATCACAAATGCAAACTTACCATTTAACACTTTCGATATTTCAGTAATGACTTCTTCCATATCTTTTAAATATGCTTTTTTGTCCCTGCCTATTTCGCCAAGTTTGGGTTCTTTCAACTTATATAAATCAAATGATAGTGAATGCAGTTCTTGGTAGTTTTGGGCACTCCAATATGGGGGGCTTGTAACAATTATGTTTACTTCTCCAGGAATGTATTTTGATAATCTCCTGCTATCGCCTTCAATTATGTGGGTTGGAGTGTAATCACCAATCTGTTCTTGTTCTTTTAGAGCGCTTTTCATTCTTTTAAGCTTTGCAGAAAGTCGACTATATACGGGTATTTCTCTGGTTTCATTGTTCATTTTTCTGTCGTAATGCTTGCGATCTACATATGAATTTTCTTTTGGTAAGGTCGGCATAGTTAAATCCATTCTTGCGTTGCTCATCCCTTTCAGTAATGAGGATAATCCAACCTCGGCAAAATTCTTTGTAGTATTGTCTAATTCGTTAATTTGTTTTATTATTTGTGATAATTTGAAACGAACATCTTTTCTAAACCATTTATCGCTTTCGGGGTAAAGTGTAATGTCTTCACTGACTAGCGTTTGATCATTTTTTGTGCTTTTATCAAGCCACCTAATAAGTTCATCTAATTGATCATAATTAATTCTAGTTGTTTTTGCTTTTGCAATTTTTACCGAAAGGGGATTTATCTCAACGCCATAACTCTCTAATCCTTGCAATTTTGCTTCAACAGATGTTGTCCCAGACCCTGAGAAAGGGTCTAGTACAATATCTCCTCTTTTCTTAAACATTTTAATTATGTTTTGGGGTATTTGTGGGATGAATTTTGCAGTGTAGTGATGAAAAAAATGTGTGTTGTATTGTGTCTGTGTAATTTTTAATCCTTCAAAATCCCAGTTGTCTCCTTTGGGTGAAACTTGTGCTTTTTCAAAGTTTAACAAGGTTTCTTTTTTCATATATGTAACTCACCATGGTTAGTTTAAAAACAATTGGGAACTTTTTTGCCGGTGGTTATTTTTTTCTAGGTTTATCCCAATATGGGCTTTTACATTTTGGGCAGACTCTTGGTTTTTCTTCTTCGTTTCTCGGCACCCATTTGTGCTTGCATCTTTCGCACTGATATCCTTTGAGTATGATTTCAGCCATTCATTCATTTTACTCACTTTTTCTATTAAATACTTTGCTTAATCTACTAACAGTATATTACTATTAGTATAAATACTTTTTGCATAGTAATATACTAAAAGGTAAGTTGGTTTTGATGAAAATTATTTTTCTTTTGTTTTTGTTTCTCTTAGTTTCTGGCTGCGTTTCTTCCGACGAAACCGCGCCTGCGATTCAGTTGCAAGCCAAGAACGACCAAACCCTGTTCGAGTGCTCTGCCAACATTTACAATTGCGACGATTTCGCAACACAAAAAGAAGCACAAGAAATGCTAAAGCTATGTGGGAAAGATGTGCACCAACTAGATAGGGATAAAGATGGGGTTGTGTGTGAAGATTGATTTAACTTTATGTTTCTGACCACCGGCAAAACACTCTAAAAATGATTAAATACTGAGCGTAAAGTATGTTTATTAGAAGTGAATATATTTGAATTTATATTATTTGGCAGGAATAATTCTATTCTTAGGAATTGGCTTAGCGATTTTGGCTATAAATCTTGGGCAAAATGCTGAGACAAAAGTAAATTATTCTCAGCTTCAATCATCTGATTGTTCTACTAAAATTCAGTTGTTATCTGGGGATTACGGAAAATATGTTGAACAAGAGCGGTTTTTCCTTTCTGGGAAGGAGATAGAATTTGTTGATTTTAATAATAATTGGCTAGTTCCAATAAGCACTAAGTCTGGTATAATTATTGAAGACTCTACAGGGGAATACTTTCAGATACTTTACTTAAAAAGAAGCTTAAACTCACTTCCTGAAGATTATTTTTCTTCCACTATGCATTGCACAAATGTAGCTGCTGGTAAGGGCAATAATGATATTTGCAAGTTTGTAAGTGTATCCAACAATGTTCTGGATTCGCCAGTTACCAAGGTGGTTGTAACCATGCCAACAAGTTCTGTTGAGGATACTGTAAAAAGTTTGACAAAAAGTGGTTTATTTGCATCGGCTGCTGGGGCTGGTTCGGGGTTGATTAAATTAGCGTCAGGTGCGGAAGTTGGAATTATTCTTCAATTTACTGAAAATTCAACATGTGATGCTGTGAATGTGCCAAAGTTTGGGATATGGGGGATTTCAGATTATGCAAATGGAATATTTAGGAGAGCAAGAGATAATAATGAATTTGAATCTAACACAATTTCTAATTTGATTGGTTCATCTCAACTAATAATTGACTTGTGGAGTGTAAAAGTTGAGCGTCAGTTCAAGGAAACCCCTTTAAGTAAAAATCCAGGACTACTTGAGATTGTTTGGTTTTTCTTTCAGAATCTTTTTAATGCGGGAGCATATGCTGTTGGGACAATAGAGGATATATCTATTGAAGTAATAAACTTTGTTCAAACTCCTGAATGTAATTCTGGTTTTCAAGTAGCAAAGTTTACTCAATTAAATAATATTCTGTTGGATTCAAACTACTTGATTGCAGATGGTATATTTAATGATAAACTGAAACAATACAAAGATGGTGCTCTGTTAGCAATTGGAGTTGAAGTTTATGAAAAGGAAAAAAACAAACAAAATTGGTGGAGTTGTTTAGTGCTGGCACCCAAATGTGTTGGGTATGTCACTTTGGGTTCTAATGCGCAGGCATATTTTGATGATCAGTTATATGTTAGTGCGAAACAGAATGCATTTGATTTTGTACCACAATATTCAAAGTATTGGGAAGAAATCTCTTGGGTTGATTGGTTATATTCAATTTTATTTTGGGGAGCAATAGTGCTTGTTGCTTTTTTGTTCACTAAGTTTATATGCAGCTTTGGAAATAATGGGGGTTCTAACGAGTCAAAGAGTCAATAAACTAAATTATTGGTATTTGACCTAACCTGCCAAATTTCTTAATGAACAAACTGTTAGTTCTCTTGCTTCTTGTATAATTGTTGAATAAATACTATCCACGACGTCATAAATTTTTTTAATGTTAGTTGTGTGGAGTCCATCATTAGACACGAATGTAATAAACAAGTGGTTTTTGTAAGCGTGTACGGTGGCATTTGCCAAAATCCAAAGATCATTGTGATGCCTACTCTCTGAACTTATTCTTTGTTTTAAATTGTGTAGCAAGGTTCGGTGGTTTGAATCGCTATTGTACTTTTGGACTACATGTTTTAGACTATATGAATGGTCAGCAAAACTATGTTCTACATCATATAGTCTGTTTTTCATTTGATGAAATACTTTGTTAAGCTCAAGTTCAAAATTTGACCATTCTGTGTCAGAAAGAATTGTTTCTTTTTCTATGCCTAAATTATTTAATACTTGGGTAAATGTTTGTTCTATTCGAGTTTTATCATTTAAGTTTTCAATGTTGGTTTTATTTATTACCTTCTCGATAAAACCCCAAATTGGCTCGGTTGGTTTACTTTTAGTTTGTAATAAACTATTGTAAATCTTAATCCTTCTTTTAGAAAGTGCCTCAATTTCATTTAAAACCACGTGGCAAATCAAAAAATCCCCTTGTTTAAATATTTTGTAGGCTTTGTTTGAATTCTCTTCTAACTGGTTTGCTGCGCAAATTAAGACTGATGTGTCAAAAAAATTAGTTTCAAAAATATGGTCATCCATTTATTAATCACATTAACAAAGTTTTGTATGGCTCCATTAACTCAATAGTTTCAGTTAGTTTGGTTTCAATATAATCATTGTGCTTTGCAAATTGCTTTTCCATTTCATCCTTTTTGATAAGTTTGAAATGAGCATTGTTTGTCTTGAAAGTTGCGATATAATTCTTATCAGCAAATGGCATTTGAATGAATTTGTCAAAATTAAACGCCATGGATTTTATTTGAAACTCGAGAAAATCATCATTAAGTGAGTCTTTTTGTTCAGTGTATTTTATAAGTGTCTCTCCAACAAGTGATATTAATTTAAGAATTCTATCAACTTTATCCTCATTCAACCTTGTGAATCCTAAATAATCCTTGTCAAGTGCTGCTTTTTCAAAATCGAGCAAGTTCTTTCTAAATTGTTCTGAAGAAACCCCTTCTTTGTTAAATGCAAGATTATAAGCATTAAAGCAAACCTCATTCTTTGTTAAATAAAAATCTTTTAATTCATCATGTTCTTGTTTCTGTTTGTAGATGTGATCCAAATAAGAATGATAAAATTGATCATCATTTTCAGCCGATTTAATAAATAATGGAAATTCTTCATTAAACACGATTTCAACTTCTTCAAGCACCCTTTTGCTTGGTTGTAAAGGTTCTAAGAATAGTCTTGTACCTTCTCCAACACGCCCCTTTTCGTAGCAAGGGCCGTACTTATACCATCCGCCTGATAATAATAATCCTGGATTTTTGTTATTAAAAATTTTATTTGCTGAGAAATATATTACCTTGTTTAGAAAGATAGTGTTTATTTTGTCACAATTATATCCTTTGTCTAGAAGTAATCTCTTTACTTGTGACAGCATCACTCGCTCTACTTTCCCTTCGTCAGTCTCATTTCCAATTTTAAGATTGTACAAATCAAGTTCGCCTTGGTTAACAATAGTCGTCATGTTTTAACCCATAGTTAACTTAATAGAACATTCTTTTAAAATTAGCTTATTTAGGGAAAAATTGGGTAATTTTCATCTAACCCCCCACTCCAACCTTTATAAACCTTTAGGAATCCTTTTCCTATATTAGTTAAAAGCCTGATTTTAAGTAATTAGGCCGTTGTTCTCCTCTGGAGAGCTGTACCACTTCGGTGGCAGGTGTATTGGAATGCGTAAGGATGAAGCTGTTACTGCTCTTGCTGAGCTTGCTAAAATCGCTCAAAAAAGAAAATTCACGCAGAGCGTAGAACTAATGATTAATTTTACTGGCCTTGATATGAAGAAGCCGACTAACCAGGTTAATGTAAAAGTAGTATTACCGCACCCAACAGGAAAGGGCTCAGGAAAAGTACTCGTATTCGCAAAAAACAATGATTTCGCTGATTCAATAAAAGGAAGAGTAGACAAAGTTGTACTTGATAAAGAAATAGAAGCACTAGCAAAAGATAAAGCAAAAATAGGCGAAGTAATGACTTATGACGCAATATTCGCTGAAGGACCAGCAATGCTGACAGTAGCAAAATACTTAGGACAGCAATTAGCCCCAAAAGGAAAAATGCCTAAATTAATACCATCCTTGAATAGTTTTGATGAGATACTCGCAAAAGCAAGGACACAAATAACTGTTTCAAATAGAAAAGGAAGATTCATGCCCGTAGTACACGCGGTAATAGGAAGAGAAGGAATGAAGAACGAAGAAATGGTAGCAAATATGATAGCAGTATACGACGCAGTTCTAGAAGCATTACCTCAAAAGAAACAGAATATTAAGAACGCTTATATCAAAATGACGATGAGTCCCCCAGTAAAAGTAGGGGAAACAGCAGGCGCAAACGTGGTTGGTGAGAAGCAATGACATCCCACACAAGAAAATGGAAGGAAGCAAAACTAGAAGAAGTAAAGAAACTTGCTAAAGATTACCCAGTAATAGCGGTAGCAACACTAGACAAATTACCAGCAAATATTCTATCAGTATTAAGAAAAAGATTAAGCAAGGACTCAACAATTATAGTAGCAAAAGTAAGGGTACTACAAAAAGCATTCAAAGAAAGCGGAGTAGATTTATCAAAAGTAGAGGGACAAATAAAGGACAGCGTTCTAGTTATATTCACAAAGAAGAATCCGTTTGAATTATTCTCATTCGTAAAGAAAAACAAGGGTTCAACAGCCGCAAAAGAAGGCGACATAGCTGACATGGATATTTTAGTTCAGGCAGGAGACACAGGACTCCCGCCAGGACCAGCTCTTTCAACACTAAAAGCAGCAGGACTTGCGGTTAAAGTTGCAGGACCAACTATCTCAATCTCAGCTGATAAAGTTGTAGCAAAGAAAGGAGAAGCAATAAAGAAAGAAGTTGCTGATGTCTTAGGAAAACTTAATATTAAGCCAATTAAAGTTGGAATGAAAATCGTTGGAGTACTTGACAGAAACGAGAACATGTACTACCAAGCGGATGTTTTGGATGTTGATGAGGATGAATTATTCAATAAGTTCACTTTAGCATACCAGCAGGCACAAAACCTAGCAGTGAACGCGGTAATCTTCGAGGAAGGAACAACCGAATTAATTATAGTTAAAGCAGAGAGAGAAGCAAAGGCTGTATCAAAAGCAGTTGAAGCTACCCCTGCAGTAACACAATGATATTTGAGAGGTGAAGGTAATGCAATACGTATACGCAGCTATGTTGCTCCATTCGGGGAAACACGAAGTAAATGAGGCAAACGTTGAAGCGGTGCTCAAATCAGCGAAAGTTGAAGTTGACGCAGCTAAAGTAAAAGCAATGGTAGCATCATTGAAAAACATAAACATAGACGACGCGATAGCTAAAGCAGCAGTTGCTACAGTAGCAGCGGCTCCGCAAGCAAGCGCGCATGTTGAAGAAAAGAAAGAAGAAGACAACAAGAAAACAGAAGAAGAAGCAGCAGCTGGACTAGGCGCACTATTCGGATAAAACCGATTTTAGCCTTCACCCAATTGCATGCTTAAAAGTCAAAGGTGCCCCTTAAAAGGCACCGATGATTTTAGTTTTTAGGCTGATTCTAATAAAATACTTGCTTTAAAAAAAGAAGCCATTTAATTGTGTCATGGATTTTAAGGAAGTTGCAACAAAAGCGGCTCTTGAAGCGGGCAAATTCATTCTTGAGAAACAAAAGCATATGGGAAAAATAACCTCCAAGGGGCATGCGGATATTCTCACAGAAGCGGATTTGGGTTCAGAGAAGATTATAGTTGATTTAATAAAAAAGAATTTTCCAAAGCACAGCATTCTCTCTGAAGAAATGGGCGCAGAGGATAATTCATCAGAATACACTTGGATAATTGACCCGCTTGACGGCACAATATTCTTCTCAAGAGGAATCCCCTTATTCTCCGTTTCAATCGCGCTAAAGCACAAAAAAGAAATTATACTTGGGGTAGTATATGCTCCCATAACCAACGAATTATTCACCGCCGAAAAAGGAAAAGGGGCGCAGTTGAACGGGAAAAAAATCTCTGTTTCAAATAAAGCATTCTCAGAATCATTCATCGCAGTGGATTACCGCCCAAAAGAAGAACAAATTAAAGCCGCGATGAATTTCGTTGAAAACTCTGCGAAAAAAGCTTTTTTTGTGAGAACCTTCGCCTGCGAGGTGCTTGAACTTGCTTATGTTGCCTGCGGAAGATTTGAGGCAAATGTAACATTTATGACAAAACCATGGGATGTTGCCGCGGGAATACTTTTGATTGAAGAAGCCGGCGGAAAAGTAACGAATTTTGAGGGAAACAAATTTGATATAGAAAAAAAAGAGCTGTACCTCACCGCATCAAATGGAAAAATACACAAAGAACTTCTTGAACTTATTTAATTTACTCTGTCAATCGAACAAACATCCCATTCATTATTTGTTTAATGAAAATGTGTTTTTGCACGTCCCCAAATTTATCAAAAGAGAATGTTCCGCTCGCGCCGTGATAATCCTTTACTGTAAGCATGTAATCCTTTACCTTCAGCGGGTCATCCCCGACAACCTGAATAGAAAGCGCGATTAATTTTAAGGCATCATAAGAATTCACGGTAGAAAATGTTGGGACGGCATTATAATCCGTCCTATATTTTGTAATAAATGATTTTATCGCAGAATCATTTGAATTAAGGTCATAAAAATAAGGATAAGTAAATCCGTTAGTTAAATTATTCTCATATTGTGTAACTAGCGGAGTGTTCTCTGTTCCATAAGAACCAATCCACTTTACTTTTATTCCAAGTTCCTCTGCCTGCCTTAATGGGATTCCCTGCATTGCCCCAGTAGCGTGAAGATTTAGGATTGTATCAGGGGTATTAACCCAAAGTTTTGATAATTCGGAGTGCATATCAGTTTGAGTCATCGCAATTTTCTCTACTCCGCTTATCTCTCCGCCAAGAGCAGTAAAGTATTTAGTAAAATCCGTTGTATGTTCGCTTCCGTAAGCATTATCCTGATAAATTATTCCAACTTTTCGTGAACCCATTGAAGTGTAAGCATACTCCGCAAGTGCCCTCATCACTGAATCCGTGGTTGGAATGGTTCGCAAGAACATATCCTCTGCGGTTAATTGATCAAGTCCAGTTGCTGGAGAAAGCAAAATAATTCCTTTTTGATTTGCCATTGGAACTAAGCCAACAGTTGTTGCGGCCCAGGAATCGCCAATAATATATTTAGCGCCATCAACCTCAGTTAACTTATTGAAAGCATCAACCGCTTTTTGGGCTGCAGTCCCGCTATCTTCAACAATTATTTCAATTTTCTTCCCATTAATTCCCCCATTAGAATTAATTTCATCCACTGCAATTTGAATTCCTCTTACTTCTTCCTGTCCCTGAAACGCGCCCGCGCCAGTGAGCGTACCAATAACTCCAATCTTAATTGTCTCTGAATTCTTCTGATTGTTTAGCCCAAAATACGCGCCCGCAAGTATTAGAATTACAATAATTACAACAATAAGTGGCATGTTTCTTTTATTCATGTGAATCTTCTACAATTAATGAATACCCACTTAATAATAGTTTTTGTGAGGTCTATTTGACTCTAACCCAACTTTTAAATCCTATCGTAACAAAGTAAGTGCTGTGATTATGTGGAAGAAATGAATGAAGTTCTTGATGAAAAGAACCGGGTAATTGGTATCACCACGCGAACGGAAATTAAGGAGCGAAGATTAAAGCACAAAGCCGCTTTTGTGATTCTGACAAATAGCCTGGGGCAAATTTATGTTGCGCAAAGAACCGCTGATAAAAAGAATTATCCCTTAATGTGGGTTCTTGGCTCCGGGGGCGCAGTAAGGGCGGGAGAAAGTTTTGAAGAAGCCGCAAAAAGAGAACTGAACGAAGAACTCGGGGTAAAAAATGACGTGAAATTTATTTTTGATTTTAACTTTGAATCCCCTACAATTAGTTACTGGGCGCAGGTATTCAGTGCAACATGGGAAGGTGGAATTAGGATTGATAAAAGGGAATACGTGCAAGGTAAGTGGATTACTTTTGATGAAGTAGAGGCGCTTGGAGCAAGTGGAGTAATGTCGCCAGATACGCGGGAATATTTCCAGAAGTATCTTGAGTACTTGAATAAAAATTAAAAAAGTAAATTTAAAACAAAAAAATTCTTTCTGCATTTGTCTATGCGAACTTCGTCACCATGTCCAGCATTCATTGCGGGAATGTTAAGGCAACTGCCTTAATTTAATGGAACAAATTTTGTGTAGTTACAAAGTTTTGCGAAAGTATTTTAATAAGGTAGGATGTAATACTAGTGAAAGCAAAATTCATGTGAAAGTGGAAGAGCTTTCTATAAGAGAGTTTGGCCGAGATTGAACAAGTTCGTTCTCGGAGTTTGACAGGCGGCTGGAAAACGTGCTCACCAACGTGTGGTAAGGATAGGTTGCATTTGTCGTTCCACGCCCCTGTCTGCATATTTACTTTTTATTTAATTTGGTTTTATTTCCCCTCCTGCCTTGATTATTCCCGCCGGTTTTTTGCCCCAAAAAGTATTATAAACAACGAGTCCTTTTGATATACTAAAAAGTGTGAATGAATATGCGCGCATCCTTACCCGCCCAATTTACTTTTCCAAGAATATTCCTTGCTCTCTTAATGGTTCTATTAATTGCGACGCTCGCTTCCCCAGTATTTGCGATACTAGAAACCGGTTCAATAAAGATTTTCGCGGTTACAGAGGACCACAAAGGAATGGCAGCGGAACTATTGATGTACACTATCCCCGGCACGGGAAATGCGGCGTTTATTACTTCAAATTCTTTAGTGGGGAAGGACACTCAAACCACAGGAAACATTGCGCTAGCGTTAGCCCAAAAGAAAACCGGCGTAAAATTTAGTGATAAGGATTTTATTTTTGATATAAGAGCAAACGCAAGCGAAGTTGATGGTCCAAGCGCAGGAGCCGCAATGGCACTACTCGCCTATTCAATGTTCTCCGAAAAGCCTCTTCAAGAGGGGGTTGCGGTTACAGGAACAATAAATAGCGACGGCTCAATTGGAATGGTTGGGGGAGTGGGACCAAAAGCGCAGGCTGCGGCAAAAGTTGGAATAAAACTTTTTATGATACCGACAGGGGAAGCAATTACTGAAGTAGATAAAAATGGGAACGGGTTCTTGGATACAGTAAATCTTTTAGAATACGGCCCAAAAGAGCTCGGGATGAAAGTAATTGAGGTAAGTACAATAGACCAGGCAATTGAATTTGCTTATTCTAATGTTGAAGAAATAAAGGTTGACACAAACACCACAAGCACAATGTTTATTCCAAAATCAATTACTTATAATAGCGCGCTTAACCCAATGAGAAAGATTTCGCAGAATTATATTGATAACGCCGAGGCGGCTATTACTGATGCAAAAACCGAGCTTGAGAAAAGCAACATGACTGATGAGCTTCGCGCAACCCTCAATCAGCGGTTAAGCGCGACAAAGAGGAGCGTTGAAATGGCGCAGAGATTTTTGGACCAGAATTACCTTTACTCTTCAGCAAATTACGCATTTACTTCAAGGGTTACAGTGGGCACAGTGAGAGAAATCGCCGAGAATCCTTCTTTACTCTCAATTGATTCAACAATTCTTCAATCAAAACTCTCTTCGTTAAGAACTGATATTAACGCGTTCAAGGAAAAAATGAATTATATTCCGCTAAATGGCTTTGAGTGGATAATTGGCGCACAGCAAAGAGTGGCATATGCCGAAATTGCACTTGATAAAATAGAAACCTCAATGACAGTGATAGTTGATACTCCAAGCGCAACTCCCGCCGACCAAAAAATCGCCGAACAGGAAATGCTGTATGACAGAGTTTATGAATACGCTTCCGCTGATGCGTGGGTTAGCGTGGCAAAAGACTTTTTGAAGGAAGCCCAAAAAGACCCCGCAAAAAATACTCCGCTTTACACTGATAAATTCACAAGAGATGTGGAAATGAAAATCTCTGATACCCAGAATTTAATTAAGGACTCAAATGTTTCGCAGGAATCAATTGAGGAGGCAACAAGAAGACTTAATGCGGCAAAGAAATCCTTTGAGAGCAACTTTTTGCTTGCCGCAATTTATGACACATACTTTGCGGAGGCATTTGTTTCCTCTGAAAAAAGCAGACTCCTTATCCCGACAGATACACTCTTCCAAATAGTTGAGAAGGATGTTAATGAGGGGCTTGGCTCTGACTCAATTTGGGCGAATATGTTCTTTGATCACGCAAAATTTTATTACGAGAACGCGGTTTTCACTAAAAAACTCGGCAGGGGAGAGGAAGTAGCGCAAAGCATCGAGACTAGTTATGATATGATATTCTTGAGCAACAAAATAGTGCAGGCAAAATCATTGATTTCAAATTACCTTGCAGAAACAAGCATGACTACTTACTCCGAGAAGGAAGCCGAGGTAGGAATTACTTATACTATTAATCAAAATGGGCCGCTAACAGACTCCCAAAAATACACTTTCGTTCTAATAATGGTGCTTGTAATTCTGGTTTTGGTTTTCCTTTTATTAATAGGAATTGTTTCAAAATCAAGGGCGAATAATCTTACACACTCAAACAGGAAAGAGAAAATAAGCTCTGTTCTTGGCAATCTTGATAGGGCGCTTGGGCAAAAAAAGATTTCTGACGCAGAGTATTTCTTCATGAAGAAGCATTACGAGCAGGAACTCTCAAGCGGAAAAGCTTGGCCCAAAAAGAAACGCATGGGTATTTCAATGGAGGATTTGAGGGCAAAACAGCGCGCACTTGAGAGGGCGCTAGTTGATTTACGCAGACACTTTAAAACCGGATTAATACTCCCTGAAGATTACCGCAAAAGCCACGCGGATGTTCAAAAAGAGCTTAATGATATACGCGAAGAGCTCTATGCTTCAAGAAAAGAAAACAGAATGAGGCCCGCAAAAGCAAAAAAACCATCCGCGTTATCCTCGCTTGCAAAAAAATTATTCCGCAGAAAAGAGCCGGCGATTAAAGGCACTGAAGAACTTGCGGTTGAGGAGAAGAAGCACGAAGCAAGGGACAGAAACAAAAGAAGAAAACTAATCAACAATTTTACTTACAAAGGGAAGAAGTAATTCTGTTTTCATTATTTGGGCACCGATTATTTTAATCTCTAACTTTTTTCCAATCTTTTTTTAGTAGTGCTGTTGCGTATTCATCTCTTATTTTCCCATCTGCTTTACATCTAAATCTTTCTCTTCTAATGCCTTCAACTCTGTAACCAAATTTTTTTTGCATCTTAAATGAGGGCTTATTTCCTCTGACAAACCCGTTTTCAAGTCTACGCAGCCCTAATTTATTGAAAGCAAATTCAATTCGTGCGCCAAATGCCTCTGTTCCGTATCCTTGTTTTTGGTATTTTGAATTAAGCCAAATGCCCCCTCCGGCTGTTCCTTGAAATTTATTTATTTTACTTAGTGCGATTCCACCAATAACTTTCTTTTCAGCTTTTAGTTCAATGGCTAATTCGTATGAATCTCGATTTTTCTTCTTAGAACCTTTTGTGCAATTAGTTATCCATTCTTTTGCATCTTTTTTTGTGTAAGGGTGCGGTGCGAACGGGAGCCATTTTGAAACATCATAATTATTTAAGCCCTCTATAATGTCATTTATGTCTTTTTTATTCCATTCCCTTAAAATTAGTCTTTTTGTTTCAATTTGCATTGGTAATTATTGTATTTTATTCTTTAAATAGCCTGCGGTTATTATTCCGCATTATTCTTTAGCTTAAGTCCAATCACCGAAGAATCATCTTTTCCTCGTGCAACCCCGATGATTTGGTCGGATTTCTTTGTGATAACATCATTGTGCGTGATTGCGATGAATTGGCTCTTTTGCGCAATCTTCTCAATTAAGTTGCTCATCTTTAGCGAGTTTTCCTTATCAAGCGCGGCATCAGCCTCATCAAATGCATAGAATGGGGCAGGACTATAAAGCTGGATTGCGAACATGAATGCAAGCGCCGTGAGTGTTTTTTCTCCCCCGCTCATTGAATCAATATTTTGGAGTCTTCCCTTATATTTAGCATCAACCATTAGCCCAGATTCAAGTGGTTTCTGTGGGTTTGAGAAACTCAAATTTCCCTCGCTATTAAAGAATTTGAAGAAGATTTCTTTAAAGTTCTTGTTAATTTCATTAAAGCACTCCATGAATACTCCAGTTCTCTTCACTTCAATCTTGTCAATCATATCAAGCACAGCAAGTCTTTCATCAGAAAGCTTTGTGGCTTTTTGCTGTATATCATCAACTTCCTTCCTTAGTTCGCCAAAGTTAGTCATCGCTTTCATGTTAACCGCGCCGATTTCCTCAATTCTCTTCTCAATAACTCCCTGCCGGTGCTTGCACTCCTCAATGCTTTTTGAAGCGAATGGCTCTACTCCTTCATATGATTTCTTTTCCTCGCTAAGGTCGCTCTGCCTTACCCCAAATTTGCTTTTCTCAATATTAAATTCATAAATTCTTCCCTCAATCTTCTTTGCTTTCACGCTCTCCGCGATTATTTCCTTCTCGGTTCTATCAATTTTCTTATCATTAGTCTCTTTTTCCTGCTCAAGGGATACATGTTTCTTCTTTGCTTCCACGAGTTGTTTCTCTTTCTCAAGCACTTCCTCTTTTAGCGAAACAATTGACTTTTCCCTTTCAGTAATCTCCTTTCTCATTACCTCAATTTCAGCGTTGAGCTGTGTATTCTCCGCCAAGACACTTCGTGATTTTATCTCAAGCGCCGCTGTTTGCGTTTTAGCCTCATTTAGCGAGGATTCAATTTGCATTCTCTTTCCCGAGAACTCATCATAAGAATTATTCGCTAGTGAGTACTCTTCAAAGACGTTTTGCCCGCGAATGCCCATTACTTTGTGCCTTGTGCCGTCTTTTTCCATTTCAAGCTTCGCAATCCTTTCGCTCAATCTATTCCTGCGGTATAATTTATCATCAAAGCTCTTTGTGTCTAATTCTCCCTTTATTTCAGAGATTTTTTTTCGAATGTCCGAGATTTTGTGGCTTGTGTTCTGTTCTAGTTCGATTTCAGCCGAGAGTCTTGCAAGCACCATCGCTTTTTCTTTCTCTTCAGAAATAAGTTTTCGTAGTTTAGCCGCATCCTCTTCAGAAGTGCGTTCCTTTCGCATATAATCCTCAACAAGCGCTTCCTTTTGCGCAAGAAGCATTACTTTTTTGTCCTCTTTTAGCGCGGAATCACACACAGGGCACTGGGAAATTGCCGTACGCAGCTCCTTAATCGCCTTTTCTTCATGCGCTCTTCGTGCTCCAAACAAGTTCTTCTGCTCAAGCGCATCAGAAAGCCGCTTTTCAAGTGCAACAAGTTCTTTTTCCGGGTGCTTTAAATGCATTGACTCAATTTTTCTTTTCTTTCCTTCAATTTCCTCAATTTCTCCGGAGAGCGCCTCTTCTTCCCCGCGCAGTTCGGCAAGTTTAGTCTCATGGAAAGCTTTTTGCTTCTCCCAATTCCTCACAAACACCTCAAGGTCAAATGATTCTTTCTTCGCCTCATCAATTTCCTTATTTAATTTCTCAAGCGCCGCTTCTTCTTTCGCAAGATCAGAGCTTTTAGCTTTAACAACGCCCTCAAGCTGGCTCTTTTTCTTTGAGGCCTCTATTAACTGGCCTTCAATTGAGCTCTTCTCCGCATGAAGTCTCTTCTGCCTATCAAGCAGTTCTCTTTTTTCATTCTCCGCCTCAAGAACAAGTTCCTTATTCTCCTCAATTTTCTTATTATTGCGCGCGGTTTGCTCTTTCTTAATATCAACCCTCTGCTGTTCAAGCATTAATTTTGCTTTCTTCTCTTCAAATTCTCTTCCGATTGTGGAGTAAGTTTGCTCGGATGCCTTAATCATCTGCCGCGCAAGGTCATCAGATTTTTTTTTCGCTTCCGCCAGGTTTTTTCTTGTTTCCTCAATCCTCGATTCAACAATTTCTTTCTGCTTATTCATCTCCGAAATTTCATTATCAGCTTCAAGCAATTTTTTTTCAAGCGAGTAGAGCTCTCGTGAGATAATTGTTGCTTTTGTTCGTTTTAGTTCCTCTTCAAGCTCCGCGCGCTCTTTTGCCGCCTTCATTTCCTGCTCAAGTTCAGTTAGGAATACTGTTCGTTCATTGAGAATAATTGTGGCTTCCTTAATTCTCGAATCAACTTTATCAAGCTCCTTAATCGCCTCTTCCTTTTTATCATCAAATTCGCTTAAGCCCGCGGTAGCATCAATTATTTCTCTTCTTTCAACTGCAGACATCTCAATTATTTTTGTAATATCTCCCTGTGTTACAATATTGTGCCCCGAAACATCAATTCCCAAATCAGTTAGGAGTGAGAGGATTTCATTTAGGGTTGTCCTTTTTCCATCAAGCCGATAAACACTCTTTCCCTGCTTATCAATCATCCTGCTTATTTCATATTGTTTCTCATTATCCTTAAGCAGAAGATCAACTTTCGCGTAAGTTTCCTTCGCGTCAGTATTAACAAGGTCAGTTAATTTTCCCGCCCTTAGGGTTTTTAGTGAAGTAATTCCAAGAACAAAGAGTAAAGCATCAAGAATATTGCTTTTTCCCGAGCCGTTGCTCCCAACGATTGCAGTAAAGCCCTTGCTGATTGGCAGCTCCGCTTTTTTGAATGATTTAAAATTCTTAAGCGTGAGCTTGACTAGCTTCGTCATTTAATTCACTTAGAGTAAAAGTAATTTGTTATAACCGCGATAAAATAAGTGCTTCCAAACGCTTCCCCTATAATATCAAGCGGGATTTCAAAGTATCCGCCAAGAGTTAATCCCGCCATTGAGAGGAGGGTTGCAACAATAAAAGAAATTATTGCCGCAATTAGTACGAGCGCTATTGTTCCCCAAAACCTTTTGTTAGTGAACTTCCAGCTCTCTTGAATTGATTTCTTTGCGTCTTTCTCCATCATCGCAGGGAAAGTAAAAACAACTTTTACTAAAATTACAAAAAGAATTACGAAGAAAATCAGAATTACTATTCCCCCAAAGATTGCATTAATGTTTGTGGCAAGAGTCGCAACCATGTATATTGCAGAGATTATTAAAAAAGCAATCCAGAAAATAATTGAAATTGCAAGCGCCTTAACCCATTCTTTTGCTGATTCATTTATCGCATCAACGAGTCCTTCCTTTTGCACCATGCGTACAATACTCATTATTCCAATTACCCCGATAGTGCTCATTATGATTCCAATTATTGCAAGACCCGCTAGTTCAAGAGGATAATTGAATAAAAGCGTTCCAAGCAAATTATCTCCTGGTATTGTATCAAAGTATAAAATAAAGTCAAGGAAAGGTTTCTCAAGGAGCCAAGTGCTTACTATGCTAAGAGCGGCAGAGATTATCATTACAAGAATCATCGGGATAAGTATCCATGGTTTTGATATTACTTCAACAAAAGAGACAAAAATGTCTTTTAGAACCATTACAATAACCCGCTAATATTAAGTTAAAGATATTTTTAAACCTGCCTCTAAGAGAAAACTCCGTTATTGCGAGTTTTGGCGTTTATCCAAACTATACCGCACATTTTTTCTTTTTGGTTTTGCCAAGCTTTTAAAAGGTTTGCTTCCACTTTTTGTTTATTCAGTACAGCAAAGAAATAAACTGGTGAGTTAATGAAGTTTCCTAAAGAAAAGAAAATTTACTGCAAGAAGTGCAAGAAGCACACAAAGCACAAAATGAAGGAATTTAAATCCGGCGCAAAAAGAACGCTAGCGGCAGGAAACCGAAGACACGAAAGAAACGTTAACCACGGCTATTTAGGAAAATATAAGTACGTTGTTCTTGTTAAGAAGCAGAATAAGAGACCAACATTCGTTGCTGAGTGCGTTGACTGCAAGAAAAAGATTCCATACTCGCTTGGAAAAAGAATGAAGAAAATAGTTCAACAGTAAGCGCCCTGATATTTCTTATTTGAAGGGCTTTATGCAATTCTTTAAATTCTCTTTGCCTCTTACTCGTTCATGGGAATTTCATTTTACAGCACTAATAACAAATCCATAAAAGTCAATTTTGAATCAGCTCTCCTTGCGGGGCTTGCTCCTGATTTTGGGCTTTATATGATGGCGCGCGAAGAGGTCCCTGTTCTCTCAAAAGAGAAAATTTTCTCAATGGAGAAGATGAGTTATGCGCAAATCGCGTTTGAAGTGCTAAATCCATTCCTTTCTTCAGAGATTCCTTCCCCTGAACTAAAGGATTTACTTGATGATGCTTATAGGGAAGATAAGATTAGAACAAAAATACAAAATGTGTACGACGGGGTTTACATAATGTGGCTCAGTAATGGTCCAACATATTCCTTCAAAGATTATGCGGCTCGCTTTTTTGGACGAGCGTTAAATTATTTCCTCGGAAAGCGCGGATTGAAACGAACCGTTGTAGTTGCGACAAGCGGGGACACAGGCGGAGCGGTTGCTGATGCATTACTTGGTTTAGGAAATGTTGAGAATATTGTTTTCTTTCCTAAAGGCTCTGTTAGTGAAGGACAAAGAAGACAAATGACTACGCTTGGCGGAAACATTTACGCGTTTGAAGTGAATGGGGACTTTGATGTCTGCCAATCCCTCGCAAAATCTCTTTTGAATGATAAAGAGTTTGCCGAAAAATCATTTGGGGATAAGGATAGATTAACTTCAGCGAATTCGATTAGTGTCGGCAGACTCCTCCCGCAATCAGTTTACCCCTTTTTTGCTTACTCCCGAATAGCAAAAGGCGGCGAGCCACTTGTCGCAAGTATTCCAAGCGGGAACTTTGGGGACATGATGGGAACAGTAATCGCAAAACAAATGGGTTTGCCGATATCAAAAATAGTTTGCGGGGTAAATGAAAATAAAGAATTCCCTGATTTTTTGGCAACCGGAATATACAAAGTTTATCCTTCAGTGAAATCACCTTCTTCAGCTATGATTGTTTCTCACCCGAGCAACCTCGCGCGCTTAATTGACTTTTACGGCGGGCATATGTATGATGAGCGCGATTTAGTGACAAAGAAAGTTATTCGCGAGGGAGTAATTGATATAATGCCTGATATAAATGCGATGAGCAAGGATATTTTCTCAATTAGTATTGATAATTCTCAGCATTATAGAACAATGAGTGAGGCCTATGAAAAGTATAAAGTAATTCTTGACCCGCACGGAGCGGTGGGCTGGAGAGCGCTTGAACTTACTCCAAAGGCTGATAGGACCGCAATTGCTGTGATATATGAAACCGCCGACCCTGGTAAATTCCCTGAGGACGTTAGAACCGCGATAAGCGTTACTCCTCCGCTTCCTGAAGGAATGAAGAAGCAATCCAAGGCAAAAGAGAGAATTTACTCTATTACAAGCCCTCCTCTTAAAACAACTGATGGAATAAAGCTTTCTGATGAGCAGATAGCGGAAGCGAAGGAAAAAATTGCAAATATTTTTAAGTTATAAGAACCTAATTACTGCATGACCTTCAACAACTCGGTTCTCTTAATACTAAAGCAATCCCCCGGGATTGATTTTAATGACTTATTAACAAAAATCGCTTCGCGTTATAAGAATCCCGCTTCCGCCCGCTCCGCCCTTGCTCGCTCAGTAAAAGATTTGGCTTCATTTGGGCACATAAAAAAAGAGGGCTCAAAGTTATTTCTTACTGATAAGGGATTATCTTCAATAAGCCTTGAGATGAAGGACAAACTTGTTCTTCGCTTGAATGAGGAAATGAAGCGCCCATTAAGTAATTTGGATGAAATTGTGAAATTGCTTGTTGTTTTACACCAGCGTGGCTCTGCGGATAAGGATTTACTAAATAATGCAAAAGAAAACGCCTCATTTACTATTAGCGATATTGAGGAATTGCGAAGAAAAATACGCGCGCAAAGAAAGCGCTTAAAGCAAATGAGTTTGCTCCTTGATACCCAAGTGCAAAAACTCACTGAACTTGATTTTAATGATTCACGCGCATTTCCATTTGATGAAGCCTTTGCGACAAGACTGGGATTATTTTCAAAATCCCAAAAAATAATTGTTGAAACAAAAGATATTATATTCCTTGAGAAGATTCCTGAGCACTGGAAGAAACAAACCACAATTTCAGTTGAAGGGGACTCAATTCCGCTTCTGCTTCAACTCCTTGTCTCAATTCCTTCCGCAAAAGCCACGCTTTATTTATCAGGAATGAAAATCGTTCTCATGGCAGGAAAAGCGAATTGCACTGCATCATTCAAAACATTGAAAACATTTTCAGAAATGACGCTTGTATCCTCAGTGAAACAAGAACAGCAAAGCGCTGCCGCGAAGAATTAGATTTTATTCCCATTTATTCCATCAATTATTATTGTTCTCTCTTCGCCTGTTTTCTTCTTTAAGGTTCCTTCCCATACTGGCAGGAAGATGTGGGTGATTTCCTTTACCACAACATTTCCCCAGAGTTTCTTAAGAATCCCTGGAACCTCTTTCTCGTGCAAATTAGGGCTCACAAGAGCGGCGCTCTCAATTTCAGTAATTGGTCTTTTTCCGATGCTTGAAAGTATTGCATGCAATGGGTCAGGCGGCAAATCAAGCTCTATTTTTCCCTTTGGGGTGTAAATATGCGAGCCATTCTCCTGCGCGTCAATTCCAATAAATCCTTTCTTTGCGAGTCCCTCAAGTATTCTTTTCGCATTCCCCTCTTCCATCTTCATTAATACAGATACTTCCTTAGCTTTTCGTTTCTTCTCAGCAACAAGTTTTAGCAGAGTTGTTTCGGTTTCGCTTAGCTCAAGTAATTTTCCTAAACCCTTGCTTTCTCTTAACTTTCCTCTATCATCATGGATGAATTCTCCAGTGATTGAATTAATGTATGCTTCTCCAGCGTGGAAGGAATCCTTGTGATTAAAGTATTTGTATCTCACTCTATAAATCGGAGCGTACTTTAGTGTAACACGTTCAACTATCTCCTGATCAAGGAACATAAATTTCTTTGCAATATTTGAAGCGAATATTTGCCTTGCCCTCTGCTCAGGGATTGTTGTTTGAAGTGCGGTTAGTTCAACACTCTCATCAAACATCTTCTCTTCTTCGCCGGTAATTCCAACTTTCTTTCTTCCTTTCTCTACTTCATCATGAATTTCTTTTTGCTCCTGCGCAATTTCAACAGCCTCAGCTTCCGCGGCGATTTCTTCAGCAACGCCAGGCGCAAAGAGCGCGTCAGGTTTTACAGTAACCCCTTTCTTTCTCAATTCCTCAAGTATCACTTCAAGCTGAATATCTTTTTTGTAAGTATTATTCAGCGTATCAAGTGTCTCCTCAAGGCTGTCCATTCTGATGCTTGGGTCTTTTTCTAATTGTCTTAGAACAATATTTGTCGCAAGTATTTCAACTTGATTCTCTTCAAGTTCCATTTTTACTTCGCTTGTTTCTGCATCTCTTCCCTCGTGCTGGCTCATTCTTGGTCTAATACTCATTACAAATGCTCTGCTTGTGGTTTCGCTTCTATCCCCTGTAAGCGCAATTCCCACAGGCATTGTTTTAATAAAATTGGATTTTTTGTATTGGTGCGGAGTAATCGCGGGCATTCTTTTGTAAATACTTTTAATATCATCATCAAACACGAGCTTGTGCGCCATTATGATATCAAGTTGGCTTAGAACTTTCGTATCAATTGCGCTTGGCTGTTGAGTTGCAAATACTAAAGAGCATCCTGGTCTTCTTCCCTGCTTAACATATTCAACAAGCGCGTTACTTGCAGGAGTTTTTTGATTTCCCCCTGGTATGAGTGTATGCGCTTCATCAATAAAGAGCCATGTTGGCGGAATATTTAATTCAGTTATTTCTTCAATTCCGGCGTCATCAAATTTACCAGCAGCTTCTCTTCTTGTTCCTAGTTTTCGTGCGGCAAGTATTCTTCTTGAAATAATTCCAACAACAAGAGCGCTAACATTATCCTCGAGGAAACTTGTATCAAGTATAGTCATCTGCCCCGCTCTTGAAAGTAATCCAAGGGAAGTTCCTTTCTCATCAAATATTCCCCAGTGCTTTGCCGCATCAAACCTTGAAGCAAGCGCCCTGATTGAATCCGCTTTGTATCCTCTCTCTTTATCATTTAGTTCAGCGTCATTCTCAAAGCACATAATTAAATCTTCAAGAGAAAATGTGTTTTCTTTTCCGCGGATTTCTTTTCCATCAAGGTTAGTGTATCCAGATTTTGTTTTTACAATTCCCTTTTCCATTAATAATCCGGTAGGAGAAAAACGGTCAATTGCAAAAGTAAGACACCAATCTTCCGCTGTTAAGAGTGCGGGCTGGATGGAGAACACCGCATCATAAGTGCTTTTTGGCACCGCGTTCTTCATTCCTGTTGGGATGAAGACTTTTATGTTATCAAGCCCCTGCGGCATGAGTCCCCATTTCGCGAGCGCTTCAAGCTCCTTCTCTTCTTTATTTGGGTGCTTCATTGACCAGAATACTCCAATTGGGTCAACAACAACAATTCCAACGTTCTTGTTTTTTAGCGCAAGTTCTTCAGCGACAACACCAAGGACATACGACTTTCCAGAACCCCTTGCACCGCAGACAAATACAACGTGGGGGTTTAACCCATCAAGCAATATTTCTGTGTCTCTCTTATCATCCTCATTAACTTTACCAACAAATAATCCAGCTTCTTCCCCATATTTTCCCATTACACTCTTTTTTCTTCCAATAAATGCGCGTCCCTTAGCGCTCATTAAGAATTCAAGTGCGGGGGTAATTCTTCCTGATTTATCTTCTTCAGAATCCGCTTCAACTTCCTCAGCCATTTTTGCTTTAGGCATTCTCATTGCGCCTTCTTCTAACTCTTCCACTTCATCCTCACCCTTAGTTTCGCTTACGCCTTCTTCCCTAATTCCTTCTTCTCTTAACAAAGCATCAGCGAGTGCATCATGTTCTTCGCCATCTTCCCTTGCTTTTCCAAAGGAATCATCACTAATCTTCACGCCTTTCTTAATTATAACATCTTCCTTTGCCGCCATCAGCGCCTTGTTTTTGATTACACTCTTAATTACCTTTTTTTCCATCGGGTGCGCAGGAACAAATTCTTCTTCCTCTGTTTCCTCTTCGTGAATAACTTTAAGGTCAAGCTTCCCGCCCATTCCTTTACCTGAGCCGTTCTTTTTTTCTTTGCCGCCATTTAAACTTTTTTCAAGCCCCTCTTTTACAATATCATCAAAATTACTCTTTGATTTCTTTCTCTTCCCGCCAGCATCAACCGCATCAAATGCCTCATCCTTGGTTTCAAATTCTTCATCCTCTTCCACAGAGTCATCTTCTTCACTCTCTTCCGCAAGCTCCACCGCGTCAGAATCTTTTTCCTTTACTTCGCCAAAAATTACTGGTTCAGTGCTTGTCGCCTCTTCTTCTATTTCCTCATCCTCATCGTCCTTATCATCGGCGTCCTCATCATCATCGCCGTCAATCTTTTTCTCAGAACCCTTGGATTGTTTTTGTTTTAATTCCTCGGCTTTCTCTTTTCGTTTCTTCTTCGCCGCCTTCTCTTCTTCATCCTCTTCAAAAACATCATCAAAGATGTCCTTATCCTCGGTTTCTATGGTTTTCTCTATCCTTTCAGAAGAAGTAATTGGATTTTGTTTGTTTTCCATAGCCTACACCCTTGGCAAGTAATTTTGAACAAAACGGCTGCCGTTTTGTATCAGTGAAGAATCCTGAACCATGTTTTTGCTTTGTGATTCTTCACTTCATAGATAAACCGTTATGGGTATAAATACCTTTTGGGCGATTTTTTGGCAAAGAAAGCGCTAGAAAACTCGTGAAAATTATTTTTTGAAGTATTTTTGGGTAATTCTAAATAAAATATTATAAAAAAGTGGATTTTGTCCAACTAAAAAAGTTTTTTGGGTTTGAGAGTTAGGTATTTAAATCAAATGACACAAATAATTCACCGTGTTGGGAGTTACACTTCGCAAAATGTGAAAGCGTTTTGCCTAGTGCGCTGATCGAATCTTAGATTTGTGACGCGGAGGAGGCAAATTATACCGCTTGTCGGATCCCTGGTTTGTCTCTTTTACATTTATTTACTATTTTTTGTGGTTGCATGGAACAAAAGTCAGAAAAATTAACCCTAAAAGAATTTCAAAAACTTTGCCTTAGAACAGCCGGAGAAAGAAAAGAGGAAAGCATACTAAACTGGGGGCTTGGTATCTCAGGCGAAGCGGGGGATGTGGCTTCCTGCATTAAAAAAACTTTTTTTCATAAAAACGACCAGACAGATGGGATTCGCGAGAACTTGGGCGACACGATGTGGTATGTTGCAATGATATGCAATCACTACGGATGGGATTTGGAAGAAGTGCTAACTGAAAATGTTGAAAAATTGAGAAAACGCTACCCTAATGGATTCACCCACAAAGACGCCCAAAGAAATGGAACAAAAATAGATTGGAATGAAAAATGAATTAGAAATTAACTCTATCTATTATCCCCATTTCCAAACAATTTTCCTCTTTCCTGCCTGCTCATAATTTTCTCAATACTGCTTTTAGCAACATCCTCTAAACTTACATTCATATAAGTGCACATTTGTGTCATATACCAAAGCACATCCCCTAGTTCCTTAACAATCTCTTTTTTGTAATCCTCAGTAAGCACGGAATTCTTTTCTCTAATTAGTTTCTTTATCTTCCCTGCAACTTCTCCCGCCTCATCCGCTATCCCAAGCGCATAAAACGCAATTCTGTTATCATTGATTACTACCTTTGTATCAGTCTTCATTGACTTATCCTGATATTCCAAAAAATCCACCCAAAAACCACCCGTAGAATTATTTTCCATTAAGATTAATACTCTTTCCAAAAAAGCCCCAAAGCAAGCTTTAAAAACAATCCACGCGCAACTTCTTTATTGCGTTAGCAAAGCGATGCAAATTAAATTGTCCAGCAGGAACGTGCGAGCTCTAGGCGAGCCCCGCCCGCGAACCGGCGGGACGGTTCATGCAGAGGTGGCAGAGTGGTCAAATGCGCCTGGCTTGAGTCCTGGCCCTTTTCTTTTTAGAAAAAAGAAAAGTGCTAAGTTGTCCCAAAAGAAAAAACTTTTGTGATATTGAGACTAGCTACCAGGTTCCCGAAAGGGAGCGGGGGTTCAAATCCCTTCCTCTGCGTGTCGATATGATTTAGGCGCACAACGCCCGAATAAGCTTCTAACGCAGACTCTAATAGTCGAACTAATATAAATAATCTTCTTAGGCTCAATGCCGGTCTAAAAAGTTTCCAAAAATGAGTTCTTTTAAAAGCAGCAATTCCCGCGAGCGGTTTCTCGCGGAGAGACCTTAAACTGCTTAAATTACTAAATGGGGCGCGGGGCGAACGCGGGGGTTTTCGAGGAATTGAAGAGTTTTTTGTTAGTGTGTAGGGTAAAATCCTGCTGGGTTATGTGAATCAATGCCTGAGTAGTGAACATATTTGATTTTCTTTTTTATCTCTTCATTAGGTTCCTTGTTATCTAGAATTATAATTTGGATATCTTTATCTTTTGCATATTCTTCAAGACTGTTAAAGAATAAGGTTTCTATGTCTCGGGGTATATCCTCTTCTTGTGTGTCTTTGTCTTTTCCTTTGTATGCAGTTAGTGGTGAGTCAAGAATTAGGAATGCTGGGTGAGGAGTGCCTTTTGTTTGGCAGTGTCTTATTAGCCCGACCATGAATGCTGAACGTATTATTGCTCTTAGTCCTTTTCCAAATTCTGTTCTGATTTTATCGTCAAGTTTTACGTCGTTGTTTTCTTTGTTGTAGTGGACTGTTTTGTAGTTTAGCCCCCATCGTTTTAGTATTTCGCTTAGTTGGTTCGAGAAAGATTCATAATAGTCTTCAGCTATTATTCTCTTTGCTAGGCTTGGTTGTCGTTTGCCTGCTTCTTTTATTGCTTTCTCATAGTATTCTTTCTGATTTGTTAAATCTATTATTTCAGTCTTCAATATGTTTAATTTTGCTTTGTTTTCTTTGGCATTTAGAAATGTTTGGAGGTTTTTACTATGGATGTCAACTATTGGTTTGAGTTTATTTTTTATAGTTAGTTCAATTGATGCAAATTCTTTGGTTTTTTTGCCAGATTCGTCTTTGAGTTTATATAATTTCTCTGAAAAATCTTTTGATGTTGTGGTAAGATCTTTTTGTTTTTCTTGTATTTTTTTTGCTTCGGAGGTTATTGATTCTATTAGCGGTTGGTCAGTTGTTTCTATATATTTTTCAAGTACTTCTTTGTTTATTATATTTGAGCAAATTGGACAATTTAGTGTTTTTAATTGGTCCAAGTATTGCTTTCCTTCATTCAGAAAATCTAATCTTTTCAAGTCACTTTCATAGTGTGAATTAAGTAAATTGAATCTTTTCTGCATTTCTGTTATTTCATCTATTGCGCTACGTAGTTGTTCTATTTCTCTCCATTTTTCTTGTCTTTTTTGTTCTTCATTGTGTATTGCTTGGTGTGATTGGTTGATTATTTGGGTAAATTCCTCTATTTTTGCATTAACTTGGTCTTCTTTGAAGGATTCAGTTAGCTTTTCCAAGGTGAGTAGTTCTATTGATTTGGTTTCTATTGATTTGTTAATAAATTCTAAAGCCCCTGTTAGCCTTTGTTTTGTATTTTTTGGATTCTCTCTTTCTTCTAGATCTGAGTCGTCCGTTCCTGAAAGAAGTAACTTGAACAATGATTCTTCTGCAGTTTTATCAATATATTGCCCCGAGTAGATTGGTGAGTCTTCAGAGATTATTTGTGTTTCATCAATCATACAAAATTTTACTAAGTCTCTAAAAGTTAAACTCTTTTTGGCGTTATTTGCATCTTTCTTTAATTTGCAATTTTTAAGCCCTATTAGATCTAATAGAAATGATGAAATGTTGTTGTCACTATCATCATCTGAACGTAGGTTAAGCTCTTTTGAGGATTTTTGAGAAAAATTAGATATTTTATCTTCAACTAGGCGTATTTTTCCGCCATCGAATTCTCTTGCTAGCGTATATTCTTTATTATTCCAGGTATTAATTTGAAGTCTAATTTCTGAATATCCTTTTGCCTCGGTGATTGGTTTTGGTTTTTTTCCACTGCCTAAAACAAAGTCTATGCATTGGAAAATATATGATTTTCCTGTATTTGAGGCACCAGATATTACATTTAACCCCGAATCAAAATTTACTTCTGCTGTTGGAAGACCCCCTCCAACGACTTGTAAGTGTTTTATGTAAAATCCCTTATTCATTTAGTTCACCCATTATTTTGTATTCTGTTGAGAATTCGCTTCCCCAAGTTCCCTGTTTTTCTTTCATAAACTGAGCTAGTTTTTGGTCGGAAAGTTCATCAAATGTTTTGCAAACCCATTCTGCGCGTTCATTAATTTTCTTTGAGTAATCACTTGCAAAATGTTGTGTGAAAGGTTTTGTTCTTCCGTTTGACTTATATTTAATGCCGGATTTTTCATATTTAACACAAAGAAGGTCCTTTGCTAATAGTAATCCAAGTCCATTAGATATTAAGTCGCCACCGACAAATATTTCACAAGCATGGTTTGGTAGTGAAGGATGCAGGCTAGGTGGGGAGTTGGGTACATCTGATGAGTGTACTAATAAATAATTATAATAAATAAGTCTTTGTTTGTCCAAGAATTGTTTCTTAGTGTTGTTAAAAATAAACAAGATTCGTAAGCCAATTTCTAGCGGTGAGTTAAACATTTGTATTGTGCTTACTTCGCCCATTTTACATCCTCTCTTTCATTTGCCAAATGGTGGCATATTCCCTTTCTATCTACTGTCTTGGTTTGGTCTAAAAGGGGGTTGTTGGTTATCTGTAATTCTGTTGCTCTATTTAGCACTTTTCTTAATCTTGCTAGCCCGTGTTCTGCATCTTCTTGTATTGAGTCAATAACCCCATCATAAATTTCTTGTTTTAATAATTCAAAGTAATCGCATTCTGGTGGATAAGTATCTCTAGAAAACTGTTTCAAGGATTCTGCATTAAAATAACTTACCCGTTGTCTATCAAAATCTGTTTTTAACTCAGGGTCTTTTTCAAGAATATGTTTACCAGAATCACTACTTTTTAAGTATTGGGCATAAGCATCAAGAATTTTTTTAATATATTGTGCCTCAAACCCCTGTATTTCTTCAGGCGTGTGTATTTTCAATTCTCGTGGTTTAACTAATTCCCCAAATCGAGCAGTGTAATAGGGTGTTTCTTTAAATTGTTTAAGAAATTCAAGTGGGGTTATATAGTTGAATATACTAAAATTGAATTTTGAGATATATTCCTTAAATTTTTCATCAAGCTCGATGTCTTGGTTATCCACAATTTTCTTCTTACAATTTGCATCCCATTTGGAGATGAGTTCCGTTTTAATCTTTTCTGGAAATGCTAGTAAATCATGTGCAGTAGGTGACAAACCTTTAGGGGCCATAAAATAATATTTTTGTGGTGGTCTAGTGAGCTGTTTAGTGTAGCAATTGTGACAAAGTTTCCCAATTTCCATTAGCACAGTTGATGATCCGAGGGGTGCATCATAATGTTTACATTGGTAATTATCCCAAACACATTCTTTATAATTAAAATAGGCTGCAACATCTCTTCCTTTATCTCCTGTTCCTCCAAGATGCGCCACCATTTCGTAGCCTTTTTTTGGTTTCAGATAATAATAACACCATTCCTCAATTATTTCCTCATATTCTTTGCCATCATACATTTCAAGAATCTTTAAAGGTGCTATCGAGTCGGAAAGAATGGTTCTCTTTTTTGAAGAATTAATAAATGATTGTGGACAAGCGATAGTAGTTTGTTCCATGTGTGAATAAGCTCAAAATCAGGTTAAATACCTTTCTTGTATCACAAAATCAAAGCACAATACTCTTTGTTTGTCCACTTTTTTATTTTGATTTATTTGTTCTCAGCTTTATTCAGCCCTTTGCGCTAGTCTTTGTTCATTTTAAACCATTTATCCACCTCCTTATCGTTCCAGAATTTTTGTCACTTTCAGCCTCGTCGTTTCTCGGCTTAAACCTTTACCCTTCGGGTCGCTACTGCTAAAGGGTTTAATGCCTCAAAACGCCGCAAGACGGCCTTAGTGAAAAAATTCGTTTTCCACTCAGGAGGTGATTGAGAATGGTTTTTCATTATCAAACAAAAGTTTCGCAAAGAGGCAATCCCTTCAGCACAGAACCGCACACGGTAGCTGAATATGTTGCTCATATGAAGGTGAGAAAATGAAGCTCAAAGAAATCACTGTAACAGTATCCCAAAAAGTGGGAACTGCAAATTACGGCTCAAAAGGATTCGGCTTATCAGCTACCGCTGAATTATCCGATTCCGATGACTTGCTTCGCGTAAAGCAAGACCTAACTGATAGACTAAGTCAAATGCTTGACTTCGAAATCAAACGCATCAAAGTAGAAGGTGGCAAAAAATGAACCCACCTTCTCTAATCGAAGTGTACGGAGAACCCATCTCCGTATTAATTTTTGTCTTTTTTCTCTTCTAAAGCTTTTAGAATCGCTTCAATTGTTTCTGCTTCAAATTTATTGCAGCCTTTGTTTTTATTTACATAATATTGGTGTGAAAAATTGCGCAGGATTCTGTTGGGTTCGTATTCACAATCATTCTTACTCTTAATATTTACCTGATTAGAGTACCTTAAATTCTTCTCATTTGTTCCAGCCCAAAGAACTATAGTTGGCACTGGAGAGCCAAGACTTGCACTTGCATGGTGTAGGAAACTATCACAACAAACAATTCCATCTACATATGGAATAAGGTTGATAACTCGTCTTAGATTATAAGGAACTTTTTTACCTTGCCAGTCTCTTTCAAGCAATTCACAATCTGGAAAACCTTCTTGTTCTGGAATCTTAACCAAGATGACACCATAATCATTCTGTAATGCTGAACAGAGGGTTTTAGCAAATTCTAATTCTAAACTTCGATAAGTATCATCTTCGATATAACTACCTAGTTTATGGAGCTTGCACCCTGGTTTTTTGCAAAATTTTCCGCCAGTATTTCCCCAAGGTTGAAATAAAATTATTCTTTTTCCAGTCTTGTTTCTTAATTCTTCACAATATTTCTTAGCTTCTTCTTTCTCTGCTTTAGATAAAGTCAGTTTGGGCTCAACATATTCATTTTTCCCATTAAGCAATTTATTGAATACTTGGGCTAAATGTTTTTCTTCAAGGTAATATGAATAATCATTATAAGGTTCAGGGGCAATATACTCCATTTTGCTTATTTTGTCTTTATATAGTCCAAGCATAGCTATATTGTAAATAGCAGTAATATACTTGGGTTCGTAAAATATCCCTGGGTATGCGGTCATTATAAAAACTTTATTCCCTTTTTCCGTTTCATTCTTTGCATACAACTCAACGGCGCCTGTTGCAGCTATCACTTCGCCTATTCCTCCATTTATGTGAATAATTTTATCCATTTTTATCGTAAATAACATATTCAGACGATGTTTAAAATCATTATGTAAATTAAAAGCAAAAAAGAGCAACACCAGTGCAATATTCTATTATTTTAGGTTTCTTTATCCCTTATATCTCTGGGCAAGTTCTGCATATTGAGCTTAACAAGCTTGAAAATGACATTAGTCATATATTTTCTTTATTTTGTTTGTTGCTTGCTTTTTTTGGAATTATATCTTTTTAGCCAATTTTCTTTATTTCATTTAATACTTCTTCTATGTTTGTGGTTGTTGCTAAGAAGAATACGAGTTTTCCTTTTCCTTGTTTTTCCCATTCTTTTGCTATTTGTTCTTTGTATTTTGTGTCTTCGTTTGTTTTTCTGTCTGCGCCTTTCCACTCTAGAGCTAGGATTGTTCCTTTTTTGGTTAGTGCTATGAAGTCTGGATAGAACTTTCCTTTCTTCCATCCTTGTATGTAGAAGTCTTGTTTTTCTCTGTTTCTTACCCAGGGTTTGATGTTTGGTAGTGTTTCTGAGTCTAGTCTTGAGATAAAGTTTAGTTCTTCTTTGTTTAATTTTCCTATTTCTGTGTAGAGGCTTTTTTTGAATGTTTGGTTTTCTTTTTCCGAGATTAGTATTTTTTTTGGATAATCTTCAAATTCAGTCAAAGTAATCTTTTTTGTTTTTAAAAGTTCGAAGAATCTCTTTTCTGTGAATTGTTGTAGCCGTACCGTTATTTGGCGTTCTAGTTCGTCTCGGAATACAAATCTATTAACTGATAGCTCGGATAAATTGTGTTTTTTTAACTGGTAATCTACAGCTTTTTCGATGAATGTTAATTTGTCTTTCTTCTCTAATTCAATGAATCTTAGTTTTTTGTCTAGCCATTGGATTAGTTCTTCTTTGGAGAAATTCTTGTCTTTGTAAACTATGTTTAGTGTTGTTTGTCTTGACCAAAACCATTCGTCATCTTTGCTAACATCAACTTTTACTATGCCATCACTATCAAAATGAGTTTTAAAATCGAATTCGGGGTTTTGTTTTGATAATTCAAAGTTTTCACCCAATAAGTCGCCAAATTCTAGTTTTTCTTCATTTATAGAGAAGTATGGAACTAATAGCTTGTTGTCTAATGCTCTTTCAACTTCAAATTCGTATTTTGCTTTTGGATTACTAGCGTTTATTAGGTCTGCTTTAGAGAACCCATTACTTTCTAATCCGCTGACTATTTGTGTTGCGGCTTCATTGAAGTTTTTTGCAGAGGCAAAGATATATGAATTATTTAATTCGGGGTTGTTTTTTTCTTTTGCGTTTGGTAGTCTTAATATTCTTCCTATTATTTGTTCTACTGATATTTTTGAGCCAATATTTGCGACGGAAATTAATAAGTATGCAAATGAGCAGTCCCATCCTTCCGCTAAGGCATTAACTGTTATTATATAATTTATTGGGCATTTCTTGCTAAATAAATTAATTCCGGCTATTTGGTTTGTTGAAGCCGTTTTGATTGCTATTTCCTCTTCAGGGATTTTTGCCTCTTTAATTAAGAAATCTTTTATCTTTTGAACAGTTACTTTCTTGTCAGTCTCTTTTTCTTGTTCAGCTTGAATTAGCGCTATTGGTCGTATATACTCAGATTTCTCTTTTTTTGTTATTTCCCAAAGCTCTTTTCTTTTATTTACTCCGCGAGTCACTGCTTGCTGCCACTGCGAAACACTCTCTAAAATTATTGGAATTTTAACCATTTTTTCTTCTTTAAGTTGGGTTGAGTGAATGTTTACCAAAACGTTACTTTCGTCTCTTGGTGTTGCTGTGAATTCAATAATGAAACTCGGATTAAGGTCTTTTAGAAAGTCAATTGATAATAGTGTTTTTGCCCTGTGTCCTTCATCAATAACAATTAATGGTTTGTCTTTTCGTATAACATTTGCCAATGAATTAATTATTGTGTCTTCTTCATCTTTCTCCAGGGCAGGCTCATCTTTAATTTCACTGAAAAAAGGCAATAATTCGCCGTTTTCTTTGTAAACCTTATATTTATCTCTAAGTGCTTTCTCTTTTCTAAAAGCATCCAATGTTGAAATTATAATACACAAATTGTCATCCACATCTGGTTTTCTTAACCTTAAAGCTTCCGGCACGGATAAAACCCTTACTTTGTTCTCAAAATATTCATCCAATACTTGTCTGTGAGGATCATTTTTATCCGCGAGCTTCAATATTGTTTGTGAGCAAATGGCTTCCGAAGGCACAAACCAAAGAACTAACCCCTTTCCGAGCTTTGTACTCAAAACAGAATCCATTATTTCTCTTACTGTGTGGGTCGCCACAAAAGTTTTCCCTCCACCTGTTGGAATTTTAACGCAAATAAACGGAATTTCTCCAAAAAAATCTTCTTTGTATGGTTTTTCTGTTGAAGAAATAAAAGCTATTTTTGGACCAAATTTCTTTACCTCAACTAAATAATCCTTTACCGCCTCTAACGTACTTTGTTGATATTTCTTTAGCTCCATTTCAATACACCCTCACTTCATACGGAATTTGCTTAAACTCAATATTGTGTTTCTTCAAAAAATCCTCATCAATAAGACACTTATCAGCATAAACAACCTTCTTGGCAGAGTTTCTCTTTAACTTTTTCAAAAATTCCCTATTGAAAACATTCACGCCCTTTTCTTTATACAAAAGATAATATTCAATATCATTATTCTCACCAATAAGGTTCTCTTGAATTTGTTTCCTATCCAAATTGATTTTTGTCTCGGTAAAAAAAACATACTGTGCTAATTGCTCAAAAGAACAGTCCTCATCAATTTGACCTTCAGAATTAAACAATGGCTTGTCTAACTCACAAAATTCAAAACCGTCTTGATATTTGTGCTTGCTAATCGTTCGTTTTACTCTTTCAGCAGTAATTTCTTTTGCCACTTTATCTTCGAGCTCAACGAGAATAAATTGTCTTTTACCTCCATCTTCTTTATTTAATTCGAGCACAGCTTGACCTGTTGTTCCAGATCCTGCAAAAGAGTCTAAAATAAGGTCATTCTTATTTGTGGCTAGTTGTAACACTCTTTTAATTAATTTAACCGGTTTTGGCGTGTCAAAAAGGTCGGTTTGTCCTTCAAAAATTTCTCGCAAAGCGCTCTTAGCCCCTATGTTGTGCCCTGCGTCCTGATGTAACCACAAAGTAGTTGGAACAATTCCTTTTTGAACTTCAGTTAAGAATTTTTTCTCATATGGTCGTGAATTACCATCTTTTCCAAACCAAACTCTGTTATCTTTTAGTAATTCTTGATATTTCTCCTTAGATACAACCCAACAACGAGAAGGGGGTGGCAAGAATTTCTTTCCTTTTGGTGAGATAATTTCATAGTAATTCTTTTGTGTAAAAGTTTTAACTGAAAGATTAGTGGAGTACCAAGGTCCGCGTGAATCATTATCTGGGTTTTTGTACTTTGCGTCCAATTCTGCCGGTCTTTCAAATAAATTTGGTATCCAGTGTTCTTTATTCTTGGCAAATAGCACTAAATATTCGTGGACGCTTGATAAGTATTTATTATCATTACTTGCAGCATATTTCTTTTGCCAAATAATGTTTGCAATAAAATTCTCGTCGCCAAATATTTCTTGCAAAAGATAATTCATATTTATAATTTCATTATCATCAATACTAACAAAAATTGCCCCATCCTCGCTCAGCAAATCTTTTAATAGTTTTAACCTTGGATACATCATGCAGAGCCATTTGTCGTGTCGGCATAGGTCTTCTGCTTCTCCACCGACTACTTTTCCTAACCATTTTCTTATTTTTGGTGAGTTTACTTTGTCGTTGTATACCCAGCCTTCATTTCCTGTGTTATAGGGCGGGTCAATGTAAATACATTTTATTTTTCCATAATAATATGGCATTAGTGCTTTTAGTGCTTCTAAATTATCTCCGTGAATTATTAAATTTTGAGAATTTTCTCCTACTGAAGCAGATTTAACTTTCTTAAACAGCCTAAATGGCACTTCTTTGTCGTGGTTAACGACTTGTTCTTTTCCAATCCAGTTTAGAGTAGGCATTCAGAACACTTTACCAATTTAGGTATACTAATTGAATGTTGTGTCCAATTAAAAAGCTAACCATTATTGGTAAACTGTTGCTTAATAGTCATTTAACCAAATTTGGTAAATGAATAAATCGCAAATAATCTTTGATGAGAAAATATTCAAAAAAGCCAGGGCTATGGGTAAAAAGAAGCTATTTGCCATACTTTGGCTAACCCAAAATAAAGAGTTGACTGTCACCGAGCTAAGTAAATCACTTGTTTTAGCTTATACAAAATGTACTACTTATGTGTCCAGTTTGCACAAGCTCGGGCTGGTTTCCAAGAGAAAAGAAGGCAGGCAAGTATTTGTAAAAAGTAAAGTTCATTTTCATGAAAACGAGATTAAATTAATTCAATAATCTCTTAATCTAAGTTTGAATATATAAAATTTATTGGTAGTCATTAGGAGAACTTTATTTTTTGGTTTATTTGTTTTAATGAGTGTAAAACTAGTTGTTTCATGAAGACTTCAAGGTTTTTATCGTTTCTTTCTTTTGATAATTTTGTGAGTTCCATGTATTGGTAAATGAATCCTGCCGGGGAGATTATTAGTGGAAATCCTTTGAGTATTAAGGTGTGTGCGAATATTGCTCTTGATGTTCGGCTGTTTCCGTCAACAAATGGGTGAATGCGTTGGAATTCTGCGTGCAAATATGAAGCGAGTTCTATTGCATTATGCGGCTTCATTTTCTTGCTAATATTCTCTTTGTAGTATTTGAATAATTCATCTATTCTTTGGGGTATTTCATGCCAATCAGCTGTTTTGTAGTCGGGGTTTCCTCGAATCTTTACTTGCTGTGTTCGAAATTCACCCGCGCCCGTTTGCAGTGCACTCATAGCCATTTTGTGAAAGGATAGGACTCTTTCTTTGTTAAGTTCCACTTGGTCTGCAAGCAATATATCTAGGGCGGTTTTGTAATTCATTGTTTCTTGCATATCTTTGAATGATTTGTTCTTTGGAGGAATATTCTCCTTTATTAGTTTCTCAGTTTCCGGCAAAGTTAGGGTGTTGCCTTCAAGGGATAAGCTTCTGTAAATAAAGCTGGTTTCATCATTTGGGTTAATTGGTTTATTTGATTTTTTGAACTTTGAGAATTCGGTTTCAATTTTTGAGTCAATCTCTTTTTCATTAACATTTTCAAATATCTCTTTACATTTGATTTTGATTTTTCCTTTAAATAATTCCGCCGTTTTTTGCAGGATATTTGAGTAGACAATTCTTGCGGAGAATGGTTTTTTTGATTCAATTAAAAGAAATCCGTGTTTTGATAGAAAGTTTGAGATTCTTGAGATTGTTTTACTGTTTAAAGATAATTCGCTTAGTGATTTGCCTTTTAATCCGCATTCAATAAATTCAATGGTTTTGTCAAGGAAAAGCTCATTATAATCGATTTTGTTTCTCACACAAAAATCAATCACTCTGATCAAATTCTTATCTCGTATCTGGTTTTTTAAAAAGTACTGTTTCTTTTTTGCTTCAATTAATCCCTCTGTTTCAAGTTGTTTTATGTGATGCAAAAAATTAGGGTATTCAGCAGAAGTTTTTCCAAGTTTTTTAACTAACTGGGCAGTAGTCAGCCCCTCATTTAAGAAAAGTGAATAAAGCAAGTCATACTTGGAAACCATACTTATTTTAGGCACAAATGTATTAAAAACCTTGCTATTTAGTATCAATATTTAGTAATAATATAAATATTGGTACTATATAGTGCCAATATTGCAAGTATCTCAATCAACCAAATGGTTGATTTACGTTCTACTTTAGCCATATTAACCACTTAACAGGAAGTAATTATTATGGTTGGGGGGTTTTAGGGTAAATGGATTCTGATGTGGATATGCTTTGGGATTACTATAGGCATTTGTTTCCGGATTTTTCTATTAATCATGCGATGATATATAAGTTGCTTTGGCGTGTTGAACCGGTTTCTGGGGAAGAAATAGCTAAACAAACTGATTTATCAAAAACTACTGTTTACAATACTCTAAGGGACTTACTGTTAGCGGGTCTAATCAATCGGACGAGTTTTAAGCCAATAGGATACTATGCTAATAACCCGATTAAAACGTATAGTTCTAGCATAAAGAGAGTCGTCAAGAAACTTGAAACTGGGGTAAATAAGCTCGAAACCCTATTAAATAATTCCTCTGGGCTAAGCGGAGAACTATACTTAGTGAAACGTGACGGCGGGCAGCAAAAACTCTTAATCAAACAAAACAGGGAACTATTAGATGATACAGAGCAATTGCTTCAAATAAAGAAAGTCGTTGAAGAACAATTAAAGGAAACAGATAAATTGAGGCTAAAAGGGTGTGCCATTTACAAGTAAAAAAAAGCATAGTTTCAAATAATCTACACTAGGAGAAATTAAGTATGCACTCAAATGCATTAAAAGAAAAAAGCTCTTCAAACACCATAATCACAATACTATCCGAAGAATGGCCATTGTCCACAAAATCAATCTACCAACGCACAAAAACAATTCACGCGTTGGGAATCACTTACCAAGCCGTACATAAAACGGTCAGAGCGCTCGCAGAAAAAGGAATCCTAACAAAAACCGGTGACAAATACGCGCTAAACATGGATTGGATAGAAAAAGAAAAAGCCAGACTAGAAAAAATAAGTGATTGTTACGGCGAAAAAGCTATTCCCTGGGCACAACTAGAAAATAAAGGCACTATTAATTACTCACTCAAAACACTCACAGAAGTAGCACACTTCGTAATGGATTTTGCCATAGATTTTCCAAATCCACAGAATAAGAAAACCATTTTTCATTGGTGGACACTATACCCGCCCTTTAGTCTATCAAGCGGTGAATTTCAGCGAATGAAAGAAACATTCGTAGCAAACGATATGTACATTCTCTGCCACTCAGAAAAACCATTAAACAAAAGCTTCAAAGAACAATACGAAAAAATGGGGGCCCACGTAAAACTCGGAGCAAACACCCCATTCAATCCAGACACATGGGTAAGAGGAGACTACATTTGCTATATGTACTTCCCAGCAGACTTCAGACTCAAATGGGACAAATACTCCAACTCAAAAAGCACACTAAAATTAAACTTCCACATGATCCTACACCAACTATACGACACCAAAGCAAAATTCAACATAGTCCTTACAAAAAACTCTACTGTCGCGGATATGATAAGAGAACAAACACTCAAACAATTCAAAACAACAAAAGCCTGATTTTCAACAAAAGTTAGCACAACCCTAAAAAGATTACATAAAGTCACTAATGTGTGGTGATTTAGTGGATTCTTTTTATCATTAAAATCAATAACAGCTTCGCCCCCAATAGGAAAAGTAATTCGGGGGTTTACATGACCAAAATTAACATTAGTAATTATAGGAAGCCCATTCAATTCCCTCTTGGTTGAGAGAACTTTTTTGAGTAATTCATCAGATATTTTTGATTCAATTTGAAATCTCCCAATAAGCACTGCTTTCACTTTATCGAAGTCCGGCAAGTGCAGCAAAGATTGCAAATCCCTATCAAACAATTGAGGGTTTGATGTATAATCATCTTCAAGAAACAAAATCGCATTCTTTAAAGAAGGCATAAATTCAGTGCCCTGAAGAAGATTTAATGTACAAAGGTTTCCACCAATAATCGTACCCTTTGCTTTTCCAGGATTTATTATTTCATAGCCCGGATTCTTAACGAAACTTCTTTTCTCTTGGTCTAAAAACCACTTATCATCACTCCACATTTCGGATGGTGTGACTTTGAAACTTTCATTTG
>Ga0247841_10000579_pt1 | contig 93865 bp, 118 predicted proteins | sample LaCruzMarch2015__2_FD_192410 | JGI IMG/M metagenome (GOLD analysis project Ga0247841, IMG submission 192410) | Freshwater microbial communities from meromictic Lake La Cruz, Castile-La Mancha, Spain - LaCruzMarch2015_18m | ecosystem: Environmental > Aquatic > Freshwater > Lake | place: Spain...
TCAGACCTCACACAAGCCTAGAAAAGAAGTGTCCAGCAGATGTTTATTTTGATTTTTCTAAGTTAATTTAGGGGTAGGACATATGTCCTGAACCTACACAATTTAAACAAAATACGAAGATTTAAAAGAAGGGATTTTGGAGAATTTATATCATGGAAATGAAAACAGCAAATAAATTTATAACTTTTGAAGGGTTGTGGGTAGATGTGGCTGATTTAGTTGAGGCTCCAAAAGATATACGCTATCCGGATATTAGAGAAACTCATTCTGATGAAATAGTCGTGCCTCAAGACCTTGCTTTTACACTTTCACATTATCCTGAGAAATGTGTTAATCTACAGGTTATTGGAAATAATGGCCGATTGGAAGTTGTAGCCAATAGAGCATTTTTAGCTGCATCAGAGCTTGCAGGTTTGAAAAAAGTATTGATCAATCTTTTTGTTCCTTTTAATGGAAATTTTGATTTAGATAACGAATTTAAGAGAGCAAAGAGAGAATATGGGGTTGTTCGTGCACAACCTTCATTTAATTCAGCTGTTCCTACTTGGCATAGACTTTATTTCTTTGAAGGAAATAGAATTCCAGGGAATGCTTTTGAAGTATTGAATAAGCATGCTCCTTTTGTTTCTGCATATAATCAATATCCCACAAGAGGATGCTTGAAGTTTACAATGGAAGAAGAGGAAGAAAGAGATCCAGAATTAAGCGTGGCGCAGAATAAGGGAAATGTCGCTGAAAGAGCCTGGAGAAGAGAACATGCTATTTTAGGTGAATTGACTAGAGATGTTAAATTAAGAAGTGTGGATGGATTAAAAAACCAGTCTCATAGAGAGTATCTTGCATAAAATTATTTTTTAGAAAATGAAGTGACTCTATTTAGCAATTGAGCGAGAAGGTCTCTTCTTACGTTTTGGGCAGTTATTGCTAATCCTGCTCCTGGAGCTTGAACACAATAGGGTGTTTGATTGTATGTTTGGGTTCTGATTACTATCTTGTTTGCGGTTCCGTTCAGAGAACCTATTGGGCCGTCATTTTGAACGCCACGCAATCCTATATTAAGTGTTGGAGTTCCATCTGAATTATCAAATCTAGCGACATATCTCAGGACATACCCTTGGCCTTTTGCTTTATGAACTTTTTCTAAAAAGGGCATGTTCAATTCCGAAAGACTGGCTAGGAATTTTTTAATATCTTTTTGAACTAGATATTCTTCTGGAATAAATGGTTCTCTTTTTATTCTTTCTTTTGGAATATCAAAGCCTGCAGTTCTTGCAAGAATTAGGATTTTTCTTTCTACGTCTCCTCCATCCAAGTCATCTGCAGGATGGGGTTCAGTATATCCTTTTTCTTGAGCTTCTGTTACAATTTCTGATAAGTTTCTTCCTTTTTCCAGTTCAGTGCAGAGATATCCTAGAGTTCCTGAGAAACAACCAGAAATTTCAGTTGGCGGATCTCCCAAATCTCTGAGGTCCCTTATCATATCAACCGCTTCAGCTCCAGCCATAACAGAACATCTATAGCCATATCTTGTTGGAGATTGGGTGAGCATCTTAAATTCATCAAAAGTGCATGAGACAAGAGGATGTTTATTGGAAGTTACCAATCCGAAAGGAGTTTCTCTTATTGTTCTAAGATGAAATTGGCCCATTTCTTCTCTTGCATTTGTTACATCTGCAAAAGAAAGCATTTTTTCTCCGTTTGCAGGGCGATAGCTAGATGCAACAAAATCAAGAAGCTCATTTAAACTTCCAAACTTCGGATAGCTTCCTTCTCTAGCAATAAATTCCTCTGCTCCTCTTTGAGATATTCCTTCTTGATTGAATTGAACAGAAAGATGCGGAGAATCCTGATCTACTAATCCAACAACTCTTGTGGGATTTGAATGTAAATCTGCATTAGTGTCTCCTCTGTCATAAATTTGCCTTACAAGTGTACTTCCAACCTTTCCTCTGGCGCCTAGAACAAAAACATCCTGGAACATGTTTATCCATTAAAATCTGCAACTTTTAAAGATTATTGTTCTTAGATGCTAGAATTAATCCTCATCATTTGGATTGAATTTGATTTTCCATTGATTTTCCCAGAGTTTTTTTCTTTTTTCACTGCATTTATCACAGTATTTTCTAGGGTATTTTGCGAATAGTTTTACTTCAAATTCAACTTTCTTGCAATCTGCACATAATTTTGTTTTCATTTTCTATTATTTTATAGAAAAGTGGGTTTAAAAAGTAAACGTATTGGGATTTGTTTCAATATTTTTGCACAACATAAGCTAAAGAATTATCTGCTGTTTTTCCTAGAAGTTTTAGGTCTCCATCAAAAGGTTTGTCTGATAAATAGACTCTATTTCTTTCAAATTCGTTTTGGTTTTCTACCAATGCGCTCACCGGGAGTGTCGATTTTCTTGGAGAATATTCTGCCAATATTTTTTTTATTGTTGGTTCTAAATTGCAGGCATTGGTTCTCTCTTCTTCAAGGGTATCTCTTCTTTTAATTAGGTATTGACTATTGCCTAATGAGATAGATATTGGGATTCCCTTGATAAATATTCTTTCTTGTCCAATTCTCCAGTTTGAGCTTCTAAAGGTGGCAACTTTGAATCCTGCTTTTAAAAGCGTACTTTCAGGATTAGCAAGTGCCGAATTTGAGTCGTCCGGATCAATTATAGCTATCTCTTGTGGAGAGATTGATTTATCCAGAACAAATCCTCTTTCATCTGAATGATGAGCAAGATAGGCTGTTAAAATTCTAGTTGTTAATCCTATATTAAGTTGATATGGTTTAAAGCTACATTGGGTTCTCGATTGTGCTCCTCTTGAAAATTGTTGAGTGTATCTTGTGCCTATAAGTGATGAACAGGCAAGTCCTCCAAATATTCCTGAAAATTTAAACGGAGTGTAAAATTTATGTTGTGCTGATTCTTCATCTGACTCTCTTACTTGAATAGTTGGAATCCCCAATTTCTTGAACATTTTATCTAGAGAGGTAGTAGACTCAGCAAGACCTTTTTCTGCTTCCTCTTTGTTTTCATAGAAGAAATTCGCTTCATAAAATCCAAATTCCTTGCTTTTTATTAGTGCTCTTCTCTGCCCATTTCTATGTGCTGTTCCAATGGAGAAAAACTTTAATGGAATTTGTCTATGGCTCTTTATGATTTTTGAAGCAACAAATGCTGCTTGTACTTCAGCACTTGGAGAAAGGTGAAAGCTATCTTCCTCGCTACAAGCAGTGAATAGCTCTCCCTGCCTAAGATGACTAAGAAATTCTGAGGGGACTGCCTCAGGTAAAGTTATTTCTTCAGCTCCCAGACTTCCAAATCTTTCTAAAATTTCAGTTTCTAAATTTCTTAGAATTTTTTTTCCAAATGGGAGCAGCACCTGTATACCATTTAGAGGATAGTCTAAAAAGGCAATCTCTCCTTCTCTTACAAATCGGTAAAATCTTTCCTGGTCCATTTTAGTTATTCTCAGAATACGTTTCTGTGGTACGATTACCTCAGAAATTGCATAAAAATAGAGTATATATAGTTTATTGGTGAGAGCGTTCTTGCGATAGATATTTAAAGTGAAAATAACAAATTTATTTATGGCTAAGGGTAAACAGGCAGTCAATTTCGTACTAATTGGGGTACTTGCAGGCATTGTTGCTGTTCTTGATTATATTGGAGTCATTTCATTCCCAATGGGAGTGTTTAGTGTCTCTGCTTTCTATATAGGTTCTGCATTCTTCATGGCATTTGCAGTTTGGTTTAGAGGAAAGGGACTTTTGGCAATATATTTGGGGTTACTTATTGGGGCCATTCTTGCAGGCACATTTACAGTATTTGCATTTGTTTTGGCTCTTGGAAATGTGATTGGTTCGGCAATTCCAATGTTGTTCTTTAATTCAGGTAAATTCAATATGGAACTTAAGAGGGGAAGAGACTATCTAGCTTACATTGTTTCTGCAACAATATTGCAGCAGGTGATTTCAGCTGCTTGGACTTTGACTGGTTTTTATATTGTAGGATTTATGCCTGCAGAGGCAGCATTGGCTGCAGCGACTGGTTGGATTGGAGGAGGAGTAATAGTATCTTTAATAATTGGAATACCTCTTTTGAAATTCACTAGCCCGGTTGTAAAAAGAACAATACTAACCAGGTAGTAAAACGTTTATGCAGAAATTACCTACTTTTGCGCATTATCTGAATAATAATTCTGTTTACTTTAAAATGGGTTTTGTTTTTAAGTTTTCTTTATTTATATTGGTTGGAATAATTTCGTTGTTTCTTCAGAATGTCGCTGTTAACCTAGGTCTTGCTGTATTTTTCTTCATTCTTATATTTGTAACTGGTTTTGGAAGGGAGAATCGAAAAATAATTTATCTAATAGGTTATTCAATTATCTTCTTTTCATTCTTTTGGGTAGTGCTGAGTCGAGTTCCAGGAGATGTAACCTATTTGGTCTGGCCCTGGAAGACGTTCGTTTCTGATAGAACATTTGATCTTCTCGCAATAGCCATATGCAAATGGCTTTCAATTGCCAGTGCAGGAATATTATTTCTTGTTGTGTCCTCTGAAAATGAACTGATAAATTCTCTTGAATATTTTAACCTTCCTGAGAAAGCAATATACACTGCTACAATTGCATTCAACACAGTTGGATTTACTTTAAAGGATATTTCAGTGGTGGAGAATGCTCTAACGGCTAGAAGCTATAGCAATAGGGGAATTAGTGGTAAAATAAAAAAGATTTATTTCATTGGAGGAGTAGTTCTTCTCAATAATTTAAAGAAAATAGGAACTCTGTATCAATCATATGTTTTGAGGAGTGGAGATGATTGAAATAAAAATAAACAAGGCTGGATATGAATCTGATTCTATACTGCAAGATATACACCTTGCTTTGAAAAGAAAGGATGTTATTTTGATTTGGGGTGAGAGTGGATCTGGAAAGACGACCCTTCTGAAGACAATTGCTGGTCTTATTCCAGATTTGGAGCAGGGGCATTTTGAAGGCGAAATTAAATATTTGTCTAAAAAACTAACACCTACTAAATTAAGAAAGATGGTTTCGTTCTCGTTTCAAGAGCCAGAACACCAATTTATTCTGAATAGTTTGGAAAAGGAAGTGTTCTTTGGATTAGATGATAATGAAAGAAAAAAGGCGAGAGAACTGATAAGAACCTTTGGATTTGAGAATCTGTTGCACAAATCTCTTGTTGACCTTTCTTCTGGACAAAGAAAGATAGTATCTCTTATTCCAAGTCTTGCGTCAAATAGAATTATAAAAATATTTGATGAGCCAACGGCTAATCTAGACAAAAAGAATATTGAATTGTTGAAAAATAAGATTATTGAATTTAGTGAAAACAGTATTATTTTTATTGCGTCTCATGATTTTGAGATGAGTAAAATAGCTAACAAATTTATATTTCTGAATGATAAATCTCTACCTTTAGTTGTAAATAGTAGAAAAGAATTTGAAGCTATTCTTAAAAAAAGAGAAGGAAGCATAACTGAAAGAATTATCAATAAATCTTCTGGAAAATGCCTTATTGAAATTAAGGATGCAGGATATAATTATCCAGACGGAACGAGAGTTTTTGAAAAATTAAATTTAAAGATAAATAGTGGAGATATTATTCATGTAAGAGGGTGCAATGGATCTGGAAAGACAACTCTATTAAATATAATTACCAATAGAATCCGCCCCTCCAGAGGAAGTGTGAAAAGATATGGTCACAGTAAAATATCTTTAGTGATGCAGGAACCTGAAAAGCAACTTTTCTCTTATACATTGGAAAACGAACTTCTTCTTGCACTTGACAAAATCCCTTCAAATATTGAGAAAGTGAACAAACTTATTGCGCATTTTGGTCTGCAGGATAAGAGATATGAACATCCTTTCTTTCTGAGTAGGGGGCAAAAGCAAATAGTTTTACTTTTGGCAGTTTTGCTAACTCGACCAGAGATAATCGTTATAGACGAACCATTTACAGGTATAGACCGAAAGAATTGTTTTAAAATAGTTAAGATTCTGAGAGATTTTTATTCGAGCTATAATCCAGCCATAATAATAACTGATCAGGAAGACGGTGAAATAAATTTACTCACAAATAAAACTATAGATCTTGGTTCGAATAAGTACCAGCTTTCATCAAGGGTTAAGATTGGCGAGGGATTGGTCCATAATATATATTCTGATGATATTAATATTTATAAAATTGCCAAGGATGAATTTAAAGATTTCCATCGAGAGGAGCATTTCAGGATTGAAAAGGCAGCTCATGAAGTTCTTTTATCTGCAGGTATTCCTGCAGCAGAGGTTTTAGATATAGAGTTTAATAATGATAAAAAAAGATATGCTCTGATTGAACGGATTGCAAGGGGAAAGCATATTCTTAAAAAAGATCTGAACAATGATAATCGAATTAAAATATTAGACTTGCTTAAAAAAGCAAACACCACTTGTCTTGAAGGATACGGGCCGTTTAGTTCTGAGAAAAAAGGAATTTTTAAGTCTTGGAACCAATTTATTACAAACACCATTCAAAATTCAGTTAGAGATCTTGAAAAGGAGAAGTTAATTCCAAGGAAGGAAATTGAAAATATAAAGAGAATACTTTATTCTTCAAGGGCAGAAATGAAATATTCTGAAAAAGGCAAGTTTTTGATGATGGATGTAAATCCTATGAATCTATTCTTTGATAAAAGAGGAAATATCAGCGAGGTCATAGATATTGATCATCCTCTTGTTGGAGATCCACTTTACGAATATGCCTCATTGAAAATGTACCATCCAGAGATATTTGAATTATATCTTAAAAATAATTCTCTATCATTGAAAGAGGCAAGAAAAATTTTAACTTATGAGTTGTTGTGCCTTATTTCGACTATAAAATGGAGAATTGAAAATAGAGTTGAGGTGAATTATGAAATTGAGAAATTGAGAAAATTTAATGAAATTTTTGAAAGTGAATTGGTAAGAATAGCAAATGTGGGTCTTCTTGTCGTAAAACCTGAATGTTTCAATAAAATAAAAGATATAAGGGAAGAAGTAGTTAGGAGAGGTTATGTAATATTAAATGAATTCAAGCTAAATGGGTTCAGTGATGTTGTTGGAGAGTTCTATAGAGATGGTTATCCTTCAGAGACAATAAGATTTTTTAAAAAAGCATATATGGAGAGCAAATTCGGAGAAAAGTTTATTGTTTTAATATTGAAAAAGACGCCGAATACATCATTAAGTCTAAGGAATGATGTTGGAGGATACAAGAGTTATCAAACCACCAAGGAAAATACTCTGAGAGCAAGTTTTGGTTTATCTGCCGAATATAATGCCGGCAATTCAAAATCTACTTTGTACTTTAATGGGTTTCATAAGGCAGACAATCCGGTAGATTTTGTTAAACATATCCATTTGCTTAAAATAGATTTGAAATAACATTTATATATTCAGATTAAGTTATATGGGGATGATTCCTCCTAAACTAAAGAAAGGCGATGAAGTAAGGGTTGTAACTCCTGCTAAAAGCTTAGCTTTGCCTTGGATAACTAATGAAATTAAGGAAATTGCTAAGAGAAGATTTGAGGAACTAGGATTAAAACTTAGTTTTGGAAAACACGTTATGGAAATTAATAATTTTAACTCATCAAGTGTAAAGTCGAGGGTTGAAGATTTGAATGATGCTTTTAGGGATAAGAATGTGAAGGCAATAATTAGTGTAATGGGAGGATATAATTCTGCGGAGATATTGAATGACTTGGATTACAATTTGATAAAGGCAAATCCTAAGATATTGTGTGGATATTCAGATATTACTGCTTTAGAAAATGCAATATATGCTAAAACAGGGCTTGTTACATACTCTGGACCACATTTCTTTGATTTTGGAGATTTGAAAGGTTTTGATTATACTTTGGACTATTTTAAGAAGTGTTTGATGTCTGAAGGCGCATATCAAGTAATCTCTTCTAAAAAATGGAGCAATGACCGCTGGGGCAAAGACCAGGTGAATAGAACGTTCATAGATAATTCTGGAATGATTTCAATCCAGGTGGGCGAAGCAGAGGGAAAGATCATAGGAGGAAATTTATGTACTCTTCAGCTTTTGCAGGGAACAGAATACTGGCCAGATTTGAAGAATACGATCTTATTTATTGAGGACGATAGTGAGTCCTCGGCTGAAGTATTTTCAAGAGATTTAATTTCTCTTTCTCTTAATGAAGGATTTAAAGGAGTGAGGGGAATTTTAATTGGAAGATTTCAACCTGAAAGTGAGATGAGCTTAGATAAATTAAAGGAAATAATAGAAAATAACAAAAGTCTTGCATCCCTTCCAATAATTGCAGATGTTGATTTTGGGCACACTACTCCGAGGATAACGTTTCCAATAGGCGGTAGTGTGAAAATAAAATCTGGGAAAAAATCAAAGATAGAGATAATTAACCATTAAATGTAAGAAGTCCTGCAAGTTTCTTCTTATCATTTGCCCAAATATATGTTGGTAATCTTGGACCTCTTTCTGCATCAAAAAGAAGTTGGTATACACTTCTAAAGAATTCTTTTTGTCTCGGTTTATTTTTTTCCATTGGTTCTCCCGGGACTTTTGCTACTTCATAGACTGCTCTTTCAATCTCTTCAACTGACACGGGTTTTCCATCAAATCCTAGAATTGTTTCTTTAAATCTTGAAACCATTCTTCTCGTGTCTTCATTCAATGATGCATGGTAGGCAGTATTTGGAGATTCTCTTAGCTTGATTAAATCCTTTTTGTTGAATTCGGTAAGCCAGTGGTTTACTCTAGGTAATCTTGAATTTATGCTAGCAGTATTATATCTCTCTCCAGAGGCAGATAGAAGTTGTAAAAATCTGTCTTCATCAAAAGAAACTATTTGCCCATAGCCTGCTGCTTGTCTGAAGGGAATTGGATTTTGTTGAATTGGTTTGCTTTGATCAACTCTAGAGAGTTGGGTGACTTCATCATCAATTTTTGACTGGCCATCCCATTCGTGATAAACTCTTATAACTTCAGTTCCTAGAGAAATATCAAACTCCTGAGTTGGATTCATTCTTGCAAAAAGCCATCTAACCACTTCAGGCTCGTATATCTTTAGGATGTCTCCCAATGAGACAGCATTTCCCTTTGATCCAGACATTTTTCTTTCTGCGCCACTGATACCAATGAATGCATATCCTTGGAAGAGCGGAGCTTTTGTGTTAAATATCTCTCTTGCTATGGCTTTTCCAGCGTCATAACTTCCCCCAGGAGTGGCATGATCTGATCCTCCTGGTTCAAAATTAACTCCTTCCGCTGCCCATCTCATAGGCCAATCTACTCTCCATGGAAGTTTTACTACTCTATCTTTTGTGAAATCTATTTTGTCTTTCCTTCCTGTTTCATTACAAATATATTCTAGAGTAGACTCCCCGTCAAAACTCTCCACCCTTGTTGTATCTTTCCCAGTGAATCTCGAATAAACATTTACCGGAAAGTATCCTTCAATTTCCTCTTCAGTCATTCCTTGAGTTTTAAATCGCGCTAGTACTCTTGCTATTTCTTTTCTATGAAGAAGAGCAAATTTTATTTGTTCATCATATCTTCCAGAAGCATATTCTTTTGTCTGACTGACTATTTCAGGGTGTATTCCAACTTGTGCGAATGCGGTTTCATATTCTTTTTTAAATCTTTCAGCGTAGGAGGATAATTCTCCCTTTGGATCTGGTACGTTGGTTAGAGGTTTCCCGATGAATTCTTTAAAATTCTCTGGAACTCCCGCTGGAACTTTTCTAAATCGGTCATAGTCGTCCCAGGATAGAAGAAGTCTTGACGATTTGCCCTTGGATAGCAAAGATCTGTGAACAAAGTCTGAGGTAATTAGATCTCTAAAGTTTCCTATGTGGACTATTCCAGACGGGCTTGTTCCACTTGCACAGGTATATCTAGTTACTTCTGGAAACTGTTCAATAATTCTATCTGCCAAAACATTTGCCCAGTGCTTTCCCATTATTGCAAGTTTACCTCCCTTATATCCAACTTACCTTTTGCTGCTGCAAGGAGTCTATCAAATCCAATGTACATACCAACACAAGGGGGGAGACCTTTTTTAAGCTCATCTAAAAATTGAACATCAACTTGAACAGATCTTCCAACTTGCTGCAGTGCTGCTTTCTGAGAATCAAATGCTTTTCTTACAGCATCGTAATCTGTTAGTTCTTCTGTAATTTGTGCAATTGTTCCTAAACTTCTGTATATAAGTTTTGCTTCTCTAACTGTTCCATCTTCATTTCTCGCATATAGTGGGGAGGCCCAATCTGATGGAGGATAGAACGCAAACATAAATCCATCCAAGGACCTCACTTTAGAATCATATGCTAATTTAACATCTTCTCCAGCAGGAATTTCAGCACATAGCTCTCTAACGCTTCTTCTTTGAATTTGAGGAAGTTTTTTGCCAAGGGCATCAAATGCTTCTTTAATAACTCCTTCACAGATTTCAACTCCATGCTCGAGGTTTGCAAATGGAATATAGGCTTCAAGAGAAGTATACTCTGTTTTTCTTCTGGATGAGGAACCATGATTTCTAAATATTTTTCCAATTTCAAAAACAGGAAGTTGGGTTCGGATTAGTATTTTTTTTAATTGGAGTTCGGTTGTAAATCGAAGAAAATGATCTGCTCCTTCAGAATCTTGTGTTTTAAAGGGATTTATTGAAGAAGTTCCAGAGTATTTGGAGAGCACAGGTGTTTCAACCTCTAGTAATCCTCTAGATGTTAGTGAATTTCTAAGTGCGTTGGTTAGATTTGATCTGTCGATTAATATTTGTGCTTCAGCAGAATCTTCTTCAGCGTAAACTTGAGGTCTAACTACAACTTCATAATTTGTTGCCATTAGGCTTGGTTCAGCAAGATTAGAAAGACAGGTTTTCCCAGTTACTTTGATAATATCTCCCCTGTTTAGGGATTTTGAACTAAATGCTCCAGATCCAACTATTACTTGAAGAGTTCCAGAAGAATCTCTAAGATCTATGAAAACATTGTTCTTGTGGGCTCTTATTGCAGTCACCCTTCCGCCGAGTGTCTTTTCAACACCCTGGTTCCGAGGAATGGCATTGCGCACATCTACTAACCTTTGTATCATGTTACTTCGGTTAAATGACAATATAAATACCTTTCTATCGAGGAAATCAATTGGAATATAGCAAACTCTTTATACCTAATATGATTTGTATAAAGATGAGTGGATCATATAGACTACCCGAACCAGGAGGGCTTCCAGAGCCACATAGACTTCCAGAGAGAATGCCTGCTTTCTTGCAGGCCCCGAGTCAAGATTGGAGTCAAATTCTTAATAAGAGATTTCCATTGCCTCCTCCTCCTCTTCCTCATCATGATTCATTTCCTGCGCCAACATATTTCGCTCCACGCGCTCCTTCACCCTCAACCCATAGTTCTTTTCCAGTATTTCCAATTCATTTACCTAGAGGGAACGCATCTTCGGATGGCGAGAGTGATGATGCTCCTCCAAGAAAGCCATCATTTAGCGAATATATAGAACAAGTTCAACGTTCAAATAAGACCTTTGCGTGTGGAGATGATTAGTTAGTTGTTTGGCTGTCATTTCTTAAAACCGCAATATTTATTAATTATATTTCCCAGGAAATATAGAGGTTATAAAAAGAGTCAATGGATGTAACGGTTCTTGCAGGTTTGCTTGGAGGAGTTGGAGGGTTAACTAGAGGAGTCGTTGGGCTGTTGAAGGCTTTGTCATTGAGGAGGAAAATAATATGGAGTTATTATGTTATTACAGTCGTTATCGCTGCAATAATTGGAGTTTTTGTGGGAATTATATTTAATTTTGATCCTAGGCTTTCTTTGCTTACTGGATATGCGGGAACTGATATATTAGAAGGAATATACAAGTCTTTTGCCGTTCAGAAAGTGTATGTTCAGCCTAAGAAATAAAATTTCTTAGATTATTTAGAGATTAATTTGTTATTTAGTTATGCATCGAAAGGTTTAAATATATCTTACGGTTATCTATGTGTATGGATATCAGTAAGGAAGACATAGTCCGAATCGGTAAGGGGTTTGGAGGTAATTTGAGAAATGATGCTAGTCTGGACTTTGCATTGGAAAAACAGAAGAATGCAAAGCTTGGAGAATACAAGAAATTAGCTTATTTGATTAGAGCAATAATTATAGATCATCCTTTTACGGATGGAAATAAGAAAACTGCGGCATATGTTGTTTTTGCATTTGCAGAACAGTTCAATAAGCAAGTTGATCTTGAGTTGATTAAGGAACAAATGATTTCAATTGCCAGTAAAAATATCAATAGCATACGTGCTATTGAGGAGAGAATAAAAAATGTCATTGGGTGAAAAAGAAATACAGAGAATATTTAAGAAATATAAGAAGGTTTTTGAAGAGATGGAGCACTATGATCAGACAAGAGAAAAGCTCTGGGCTAGAAAGAGAATAGATATTACTCTAAATCAGAGGGTTATTAACAGACTGAAGGATATTAGCGCTAAAACTGGAAAACCCGTTTCACATATAATTGAAGAAGCAGTTTCTAAAATTTGATAGTTATTTATTTGATTTATGTTATAATAGAAAGTAATTTAAAATATAAATTCCTAGTTGGAATAGAAGAAGAGGGTTAAAATGAGCAAGACAAGCATAACAATAGAGTTGGATAGTAAGGTTAAGTCTGCACTTGAGAAAAGGGCTAAGAGAGATATGGAAGAGCTAGATGATTTGATTTCTGATATTCTAAGGAGAAGCGTTATCTCATCCAAGAAATTAAGTGGAGAGAGCGACAAGATTGATGATAAGTTTCTTAGTTATTTTTCAAGAAGACAGAAGGTTGATTACATAAAGGGCTGGGGAAAAAAGTTGAAGAACGGGTTTAAATAAATTTATCACAATAATACTTAAAAATAACAGTTTATCATTAAATAAATGAAATTGGAAGTAATTACGGGAAATATAACTACTCTTGCAGTTGATGCAATTGTAAATGCTGCAAATGAGAACCTATTGGGCGGAGGAGGAGTTGATGGAGCAATCCATGGAGCTGCTGGAAGGGGATTGCTTGAAGAATGCAGAGAAATTAGAAGGACTAAATATATTGGAGGACTTCCAGTTGGAGAGGCAGTAATAACTGGGGGATATGCTCTTCCTGCAAAAGCAGTTATTCATACTGTTGGACCAGTATATGATGAGGTTGACAATCCTGCTGAATTGCTTGCGAATGCATATAAAAATTCATTGAGAGTTGCTGAGGAAAATGCAGTCAGGTCAATAGCTTTTCCAGCAATAAGCACGGGCGTTTTCCGCTTTCCCAAAAAGGAAGCGGCCGTTGTTGTTAGGGATGTTATGAGGACGTTTCAATTTAGGAATGTTCAGAGAGTTGTTCTTTGCTATTACTCCGATGAAGATAGAATGCTTGCTGAGAGGATTATTCTGGGTAAGAAATAGAAAGATTTTTTGAGAGAAAACTCTTTATAGCATGAAAAGTTAAAAGAGATATGAAAGTAATTCTTGTTAGACATGGAGAGTCAATAGCAAATTCTAAGGGAATACATCAGGGACAAAGAGTAGATACCAGTTTAAGTGAGAAGGGGAAGGAGCAGGCAATAAAAGCTGCGCAGGCTTTGAAGAATGAGAAAATTGAGGCAATTTATTCTTCTGATTTGAAAAGAGCAATGGAAACTGCTCAGGAAATAGCTAAATTGCACAATCTTAAAGTTATTCCAGATAAGAGACTTAGAGAATTTGATTCTGGGGACTTCACTCATCTTAAGGATAGATGGGATAGATTTGTAAAATTAAAAGATTCCGAGTCTAAAAGACTTGGAATTGAAAGTTATGAAGTGAAAATTCCGGGAGGAGAGAGTGAGCTGGATCATTTTCATAGAGTTAGGGATTTCTTTAGAGAAATAAAGAATCATAAAGGAAACATTGTTCTTGTGGGACATGGGGGAACGAACAAGCTATTTTTTGGGGCTGCAGAATCTGTTCCTAGAGAAGAGATGTATTCTGTTCCACAGGATAATTCTGCAATAAGTGTTGTTGAGCTAACAAAAAAAGGCAACAAAATCATTAAAGTCAATGATATTAAGCATTTGAATTAGGAAGAGTAAGCTTTAAAAGGAGAGAGAAATGAGGATTTTTATGAGCGAATTAGACTTTAAACCGTACAAGGCAATTGTGCCTGGAGAGATATATAGAGGACTAAATGGAAGTGCAGAGATTCCAATAGTTATGCTATCTAGATTTAAATATCCTAGTTTGGCCGAGGGAGTTGAATATGTTCAAAGTGTTATGAGAATATTTAAACAAACTGAACCAATTGTCGCTAGCGAAGATTTGGAGTTGAATCCTTCTAAGGCGATGGAGTTTTTTGTTTCTAGACTTCCAGAAGAGGTTAGAGGTAGAATTCTTTCTGGAGAAAAAACAGCAATTGGCAAGTTAGAGCAACACTTTGGTAATCTTGGAATGACTGCGCCCGATAAAAATAATTATCTAACTGTCTCGTATGGTTTGGTTCCAGCAGAAGATATAAAGAAAAATAGTGGAAAGTCAGTTTTACATAACAGAATATTTTATGAGAAAGAAATGAAGAAAGTTAGACGGGGTAAGGATGCCTATAACTTCGTATTTACAATTGGAGATGGATTGAGGTTGCCTGATAAAGGAAAAGTAGATTTATTCTTTGAAAATCCTGCAAGAGGGGAGAAAGTTATAATGGTTGAGCAGGGCGACTTTTACGATTTCCGCCCTATACAGAAGATGACTAATTTGATTTATGAGAATATGCCTAATGGTTCCATAGAAAGTGTTAGAGATGTAACACAATTAAGACTTCAAACACTTGCGACTGCAGGAATGCAGCATTTTTTGGAGCACCTATCTGTCGAATCAATGGCATCAAATTTAGCTGCAGGTTTAGTTGGAATGATTATGGGTTCGGGAGGAATTCCTCAACCTGGACAACCAAATGATAAGCCTGAGGGGCCTAAGTCGGATGGGTTTTGGCTTTACGGCGATAATTTTGCTGCCTAAAACTCTATTGATAACTAGAAGATGGATTTTTTTAGCTAACTATTGAAGTCCATCTATTGAATACGTTTTCAGCGTCCTTTTGTCTTATTGTATGTGTTAAATCTGTTCTAATGTCTTTTGAATCGGGATAGATGTTATCTGACCACCAATAGCCATAGGAAAACAGACCATCTATTTTGTAATTTCCAGAGTATATTGCTTGGAATAGACCCTCATAGGCGAGCGCTTGTTCTTTCCAGTCCTTTGTCCAGGAATTATCTCCCTTTGCAGGTTCAATCCAGCCGTTTTGGATTGCACCATCGTAGCTTGGAATTAATATTGAAATGTATATCTCATCTGATTTTATGTTCTGCCAGTTTGGATTTGAAAGCCAGGAATTGAATGAAGAAGTTATTTGATCTAGGTTTTCAGGGGTGTTTTTGAATATTTCTTTTCCTAGGTAATCTCCATTTACATCGAATGAGATGATTGTGAAATCTACATCTTCTGTTGCAGTGATTTTATCTGATGCAAGTCTTGGTAGACTTCCAAAGAATCCTATTTTTCCTTTGAACTTTTCTCTTACTTTCGGAATTAAATCGAGATATTTTTCATTTAATTGGGAAAGGTCAAAATAATATTCCAGATTTGTATCGGTTGGGTTGATTACTAGATAATCAACTCCTGCTACCTGGGCTTTTTCTGCCTCTTCAAGTATTTTTACTTCCCAGCCCTGCCAAAGCTTATCAAGAGTCTCTTTTGAAGGATTTTGAACTAGTTTGATGTAGGCTGAATCCTTGGTGTTTTGCCCAAGCCATTTTCCATAGATATATCCAGGGTCATAGAGATTAACAGTTAGGAAGACTTGATTTTGATTGTTTTCCTTTGCTTTTTTTACTATCTCTTTTAATTCGCTTTCAGTTATTTCAAATGCGCCTGCGGCATTTGTTGATGTTGCTTTCTGGACGTTGAAGTCTGAGTCGTATATTGCGAAATCTGTTAATAAAACTGAATCAGAGTTTATGCTTTTTAGTCTTTCCATTGTTGAGGAAACGAGCTTTCTATTGTCTTCACCCATATCTATTACTATATGTGGATTTCCCCAGAGATCCGCAAGTCCTATCCCCATGAGTATTTTATTTGTTTTTGGAGAAGGATTTGAATTTTCAATGTAATCAAGGTTACGATATTCAAAATTTCCTAGCTGTGAAGGCTTTTCACACCAGGGAGGAAATGGTCCTTGCCATCCAGAGGGAGGACAAAAGCTTCCCGTGAATAGAGAAAGAAGAAGATAAAGCACAATTGGAATTAATATTATTATTCCCGTAATCAAAACCCCCTTTTTCATATGGGGAAAAGCATTTCGGGGATTTTAAATATATCTTATGAAGAGTATTATCTAATTTGGTTGAGGGGAATTGAATTACGTATCAAGTCATAAAAATCTGCATTCTTGAAAATCTTCTTTTCTTAACTTTATATATCTATAAACTGTTCCTAGTAATTTATTTGATGTTGAAAAAATAGATTTTCTATCTCTCTCAAAGTAGGTAAAAAGTATTACATCTATTCCGAATTTCTTTAGTCTCTGAATCACAGGAACGAAGTCTGAGTCAGATGCAATTAAAATTACTTTTTTAATTTTAGGATGTTCTAAAGGCATATCCATTAGATCCATTGTAACTAAAGTATCTACACCTTTTTGTTTGTATACATATTTACCCTCAATTTTTAGTCTCTGGCATCTTCCCTCTCTTACTGTGATTGCTCCTTGTTGCCTCAATTTTTGAATAAACTCATCATATTCCATCTTCCTTTTTTTCTCTTCTGTTGTTGGAATGTTGCTTTGATAGGGTGGAGCATTATAAAAAAATAAATGATTAAAGATTAAATCTAGTTTACCCGTTAATCGTTTTGCAAATTTTACTAAGTCATATTTAAAATAATGTCCTTCCCCAAGTTTATAACTTACTTTAGAAAGAAAACCTGCATCTATCATTACTACTGTTTTTTCCATATTTTGCCTCTAGATTAGACAAAAAACCAAAAAAAATCATCCGGCAACCTTTGCAGATTACCGGGGATCATGTTGATTATCTTACTCATTTCGGGTTTAAAAGTGTTACGGTATTAAGGTTTTAGGGGATTGGTTGGTGGGTAAAAGGCAGATTTAAATAATTACTCCCTCTAATATGCAAATGACCCCTTCAAATAAAAAACAAATAACTAATACAAAGACTAATACAACGACAAAGACTAATACAACGACAAAGACTAATACCACGGCTAAAGCTAATGCAACGGCAAATACCCTCCCTCAAAAAGAATTCATTAAACACTCCTGCGAGCAAGTTCTGCGCTTTACTAGGGCAGAAAAATGGGGGGAGTTTGCAGCATAAATATCATAATGCAAATATTTGTAAACTATTTTGTATCATAATGCAAATATTTGTAAACTATTTTGTATCATAATGCAAATAATAGAAGAGATAAATAGGCATTTGGCTGAGAGGAAATATGAAACTCACTAAGCCCGCGAAGCTCTCAGATGGGAGATAACAAAAAATCTATTTAATATCTAGTTATTACATCCAGAAGATAATCATAACTTCTATCTGCTTGCTCGAGCATGAATTGATAATAGTTCTTGGCTCTTCCTTCTCTTGATTTTGCTATTGCATTGAAATATGCCTGTTTGTTGCTTTTGTATACAATCATTGGAGGATAACCATTGCTAATTAAAATCTTATTCATTATCATTCTTCCCGTTCTTCCATTGCCATCTGAAAAAGGATGGATGGATTCATATCTCTTGTGAAATTCAAATGCCAGAATCAACGGATGAACTTTACCCCTGTTTTCTCTATACCATTGCATTAGGGCAGTCATTTCCTCTTCAACTTTCTCTGGAGGAGTGGTAGTTGAGTTACCTATCACATTGGATTCCTTCTTAAAACCTTTAGGATATGGAAGTTTATTTTCCATAAGCAATCCCTCTGTTAAGGTATGATAAAGTTTTTTTACAGAAATTATATTAAATTTAAAGGAACTTCTCAAATATTCGAAAGCAAGAATTGAGTTCTGAACTTCTTTTACTTCATTTCTATCATAATACTTAGTGTCCCCAGTATCTATAATTTCTCTTACTCTTTCAGATGGAATTTTTGAACCTTCAATATTATTTGAATTAAAAATGAACTCCTTTGCAAATTCGGTATTTAGGATATTCTCACACTGCTTCCCTTCTGTCTGATTATTTATCTTTATCGCTTTCATTTCTATTCTTTCCGGAAGAGTCTCATCGTGCGAGATACTTTCTCTTATACTATCTAGAAATTTCTTTCGAAAATCAAACTCTTCATCAGATAATTGTTTCAGATTATCTATAAGATATTTTTCTTTGTTTAGTGTTGGAGAGTCAATTCCTATGTTTTTCTTTATAACTAGAACTTTCTTCATGAAAGAAATTTTCTTTACAAAGGAGGCGTAGGTTCTTCCATTTATCAGTTTTTTTTCTATGTAACTCATGCATTATTGACTATTTTAGACTATATAAACCTTACCTTTTTGGCAGTAAAATTTAATCTTCTTAATTTAGATATAACGTCGGAAGATATAAACTTGGAGCTGAAATCCTTACCTTTTTGGCAGTAAAATCACTGAAAAGCCTTACCTTTTTGGCAGTAAAATAAAAGACAGATTTAAATAATTACTACCTCTAACTTTACAATGACTCCTACACTACCAAAACAACAATTCATTAAACACTCATGCGAGCAAGTTCTGCGCTTTACGAGGGCAGAAAAATGGGGATAGTTAACGGAAGAACGGAGAGTGCAACTGGGATTCAATATGGGAGTTATGGCTTTGGGACTTGGACTTAGCAAGGAGGAGGGGTTTATCGCGCTTTCCGATGTGCGCGAGGGAAGGGTTTCTATCAAGGAGTTTCATGAGCATATTGAGGAGATTGTTCTTTCTCATGGGGTAGAAGTGGATAGGGAAAAGGTTGAAAGAGAGTTTTAATTTAGAAGAGGGAAAACTGATATAACCGAAAGTATTAAATATCCTTGCAGTTTTAAATAATAATCTGGGTAAGTCCTAGGGAGGTTGTGTACCGGAATGGTGCACCTTGTCTTAATCTCTAGGGTCTGGATAATTTTGACTCTTCTTTTTGGAACACTTCTTTCTTTATCACTATTTTATTTGTTATTATATCAATAAATCTTGAGTCTTTATGCTCATAACTCCTGAAAATAGCCCAAGAAACAAAGTCTAAGACCTGTAAGCATCCCTCATTATGAGAGTTTTCATGCTTAATCAACAATTTATCAAGATGATTTTTTTCAGATAGCTTCAATCGTATGTAATTATCAAAATCATCCCTTAAAGAGCGGTTAGATTTTGATTTATCAACAATCAAACAGACAGAAGGATTATCAAAAGAGCATTCATTTAATATTAGATTCGAGATATAATTGTATAATTTATCCTTTTTATCCTTAAGATATTCATAAACTTTTGATTTTTCAAGTATAACTGCGAATATCTCCGAGTTTGTTTTTGAGAATCTTTGCAGAATTTCAAATCTTATTTTATCAGAACTATTATTTCCCTTTATTTCTGGCAGTTTTTTAACTTTTTTCTTAATGAGTTTCTCTCTAACACGTTTTATTATTCTTCTCAAGGCATATATTTCGCTCTCATCACACGATAAGAGAGTTATTATAAAATAATTGCTTGAAGTTTCCTTAAATCCAAGTTCCCCGCTTTCATCAAGAAAGATATATTTCATTTTGCTCTTTATCTATATTTCTTAAGAGATAGATTGTATAAAATCCTTTCTATTTAAGGATAGGGAAAAGGTTGAAAGGGAGTTTTAATTGTGAGGATAAATAAGAAATGACCCCCGCCCCCACCAAATCAAGAACCTCCCAACCCCTCAGACATTAAGATAACAAAACACTTTCTATCCAAAAAAATCATTTATCATATTATCGAATTCTTCCCTATTCAACTTTCTTCCTAATTTCTTCTCTTTTTCTATTATCGACTGGCAGATTATGCAGGGTTGTATTGCAGTAAAATTAATATTGCAGATTTTGCATTTGCTTAAATCTCCTTTTATGTTCTTTTCTAAGATTACTATTCTGTTTATTTCTTCATCCATCATTTAATGATATTAATCTTATATAAAATTTCTCCGATTAGGTATTCTTTTTTGTAGTCTCGATTACCCTTAAATAATCCTGCAGTTGAGGGCTCAAAACGGCCTTATCTATATTTGAAATTGCCCTATAATAATATTTGAGTTCCGTGTTTGTGAGCCTATTGTGATTGAATATCTTTTCCATAATCTTTATCTTTGCAGGGGAGAAAAGAGTTTTTAGGTCTTTATTCAGATTAAGGTTTAACCTTAACTTTGATTGTTTTTCCATTATTTTTTGCTCAGATTGCCCTTTATTTAAGTTAGATTCCTTGAATAAAGTGTAAAACTCATTAAATTCATTAGATGAAAAGGTAGATTTTATCTTATTTCTTTTTATTATTTCATTTAGGGTGTTTGGAATACTCTCTTTCTTGTATATATTTTCACTTATTAAAATAGCTTTGTTAAATTCTTTTTTTTGTTCTAGATTTATTTTTGAAGTTATCTTTTCATAGTCAAATTTTTCCATCAAAAATAGGGGCAGAGAAAGAATGATTCTAGGGTTGTTTTCCTTTATAATTTCAATTATCTCTTCCTCCAATGAGTCATATTCGGGAAATTCAAGAAAGAATCCTTTCCTTTCAAGTGATTTAATTAGTTTTGCGCTTGCCATTTTTCCTCCAGGTGTTTGAATTTATACTCATAATCGCTGATTAATGCTGTTTCAGCAATTGAGAAATATCTTTTTCTTAAAAACTCAAAATCTAATTTTTGGCTTGTTATTATTGCAATGCTGTCATCAATGTCTCTTTTTTCAGACCTGGAGATTTTAGTAATAATAAGATCATACCAATTTAAAATATAAAGCTTAATTTTTCCTATTTCTTTTATTTTCTCTGATTTTTCTTTCCAATCATCAGGAAATGGAATGCCCATTATAAAACCATCATAGAAAATATCTATTCTTATGCTTCCAAGCCTCCAAATGTTGCACATTTTATTGGAACTTTCTTCCTTTAATCCTGCCAAATCAAAGAGCTTTTTTATCTTTTCATAGCTTTCATCTGTTAGGAAGTCTATATCTTTTGTGGACTCTTTTATGTTTTTTAATACCGTTGCAGTCCCCCCAATCGCAAATAGTTCCAAAGGCTCATTCAAGTCAGCAATAAGATTAAGAAAATCATTCAAATCTTGAATATTCGTGGGTTGAATATTTTTATACTTATCTTCATACATATTTATACACCTTTTCATACCAATTTGTATGAATATTTAAATCTTTCTATGGAGAGATTTCATGAGCATATTGAGAAGATTATTCTTTCTCATGGGATAGTTGTGGATAGGGAAAAGGTTGAGAGGGCGTTTTAATTTAGAGGGGAAAGACCGAAAAGCTTATATATTACTTCAAGTTATGCTATATTATACGAAGTAATATGGTTCAAAATGTAATAGATTTAGGAGAAAGGGAAGATAGGATATTGAATATAGTCAAAGCTAAATTTGGTCTTAAAACAAAGAGCGAAGCAATCGCTCTGGTTACCAATAGATATGGAGAGAGTTTTCTTGAACCTGCACTAAGACCTGAATATTTGGATAAGTTGAATAAGATAAGAAAAGAGAAAGGTATTCCTTTCAAGAACATTAATGAATTAAGGAAAATAATTGAGGGATAGGGTGTATAATTATGAGATAAAACCCTCATTGAAAGAAATTTTGGTTAAGTTATCTAAGAAAGATAAATCTCTTTATGAGCAGGTTATAAAGAAAATTGATGAAATAATTAATTCATATGATATTGAACATTATAAGAATTTAAGATATAATATGAAAGATTCAAAACGAGTGCACATTGGTCATTTTGTTCTGGTTTTTCAATATGATAAATCAACAAATACAATTGATTTTGATGATTTTGACCATCACGATAATATTTATGAGAAATGATTATTGGGCGGATATGGGCAGATAATTGAAATAATATGGTAATGTTTAAAAAGTAATAAAATACAGAATTTTTATGATAAAATTTGAAACTGGAGACTTGGATATTAGAGAGCTTAGGAGAATAGATAGATCTTTGATTAGGGCAGCTCATCCAGAGATAGGGATAGAACCTGGAGATAGAAAACTTTCAAAAGAGGAAATTGTTGCCATGGCAAACGCAACCGAAAGTAAAAAAAAGCCATTTATGCCAACAGCTCAGTGGGTTATTGATACTGTTAGGGGGTTGATGAGGGATGTGAGGGACGTTTATGGGGTTGATTTTAGAGATTCGATTGCTGCAGGATTAGTTCCTGGAAGTAAATATCTTCCTGTCGCTTTAAAATTCTTTTCTGAAGCGGATAATAGAATAGGATTTTTGCGTACTAAACCGCCTATTTTGCTCAATACTCAACTTTTTAATTATCATGGAAAATTACTCATTCCTGACAGAAAGGATTTAGGGAATTTAGTTCCATGGGATGAGCAAGAACTGAAGCTCAGTTTATTGTGCAGAGTTAATTATGCTATGTTTAGGCAGATAAGAGGAGAATGGAAAGAAGGATTTGCAGATGCACTTAGAGTTTTGGGCGAGCAAGGATTGGAGAATACTAAAGATTTGGAGATTGCTTTAAGCCAGAGAGCGAGCGAAATAATTACTTTGAAAAAAAGGCCAGAATTGGGAGCAATATTGTTTCAAGATAGACTTTCTTTTACTCCAGAGATTTATTCAGCTTATGTTAGCGCCCTTCAATTATCTAAGAGGATGAATTTAGGAAGAGTTGCTTTAGCAGATGATTTTATTTTGTATGATGATGGTAATACCTATGTCATGTTTAGGGACGATAATCATCTTTCTACGGATAGGAAGAAGAGATTTTTGGGATCTAAGAATTAAGATTTAGGTTTTTGGCTGCCAATTGTTTTTTCTACGAGGGATCTTGTGGCATTTATGGCATATGAATTAGGGGAGCTTACTAACAACGTTTGTCTGTTTGGATCAGTTACAGCCATAAAAGAGAGGGTTGCACTGTGAGCGCCTGATGTATAGACGCAATTATGATTGGTTACATCAATTGTCTCTTTTTCTCCTAGACCTGTTCTCAAAAAGTCAACAAAATTCCTTTTATCAAATGGAGCGTCTGCAAGAAGGACAAATTGATAAACTGTTTTTTGAGCGGTGTTTGTCTAGCTATTGAATATACTGGAACGGATTGAGAGAGTGGAGAAGATATTGGGGGTTCTGCTGGTTCTTGTAAGGGAGAGGGTTGTGGTGATGGTTGATATTCTTTATCTCTTAAAAGGGCCCAGTCAGAATCTGTGATAAAAATTCTCTCTTGACTTGCCAATTGCAAAGCCGTATTGATTGTCTCTTCGTCTTCGTTTCCTTCTAGAACTCGAGAGTCTAAACTCTGTCTTGAAGGTCTATTTGGCAAGAGAAAATTTGTATTTGGAAGTCTTTGTACTGTTTTTGCAATTAAATCAAAATGGTAGGCTCCTCCCTTAGGCAATTCGTCCCATTTTTCACCCTGGGGTCTGCCTAGATATTTAACCGCAAAATGAGGAATGTATTTTTCTAAAACAGGCAAATGGGTAACTAGTATTAATGGTTCAGGAAGGGATGCCGCTCTGTCGATCCATCGGTCTATGTTTGCAATATCTTCCTCTCTCAAGAACTGATTATTAATATATGGACATTGTTCGGGTACTCTTGCGCTGAGGGTTACTTTCAGTATTTCTGAACTCTCCCTTGCTCTTGGTGATTGAGAAGTGAGTATAATTGGACTAGCTTGGTCTGCTAATATTACTTTTATTTGTTTTGCAAGTCCTGTAATTTGAGCTATTCCTGTATCTGTTAGGTTGCCTTTTAGTCTATCATAATCTCCATGTCTTGCAATAAATACATGTTCCATAAAAAGAGCTGATTTTAATTACTTTTAAAGATTGTTGCAGAATAAAGATATGGTCTAAATAAATAAAAAAATTAAATTCATTATAAAAGTTAATTTTTTAGAATTAACTTTCTATTCGTCTTCATCGTCATCTCCACTAGGATTGTTATGATCTTGGTTATACTGTGCATTGCTTTCTGATTCTGACCTGGAATATCCGTGTCCATCATAGACTTTACCATTATCATGAATGGTTGTTGTATGAATCATAGGGCCTATACCTAATGGAAATGCTGTTTCCTTAGAATGTTCTTGTTTTGGCATTTTATTTACCTCCTTTTGGCTGTTGAGCTTTAGAGGTGGGTTCTATTAAACTTGGCTTTTTTCCAACTGCGTAGGATAATGCCTTTGTCAATTCTTCCGAACTTAATCCATAGTAAAAGAACATAAAATCTTTAACATCTGTAAGATTTATGCATCCATCCGATTTTAGCTTGTAAAAGTTTACTATTGGATTTTCTTTCTTTGCCCTCCAAATGGCCTTTTCAGATGCCCCATTAAGATTTCTCCAAAGATTTTTGCCTATTCCTCTTCCCCAGTAGTGTGGAGAGACAACAATTTTATCAAGATAGCTAACTCCTTCTAAATTAGGTATATGTTCAACTACTATTGCGCCCGCGTAGTTTGTTTGGTATTTTGCTAGACAGATGTAGGCTGGCTTCGTGAAAGAAAAGTAATCTGGAATAAGCGGTTTATTGAATCCGGATTTAACTAGGGCAGCAAATTTTGCTTTATCAACTTCGTCAAATGATTTAGCTACAACTATAGTTATATCATTTGGTTCTGGTGGTTCATTCAGATTCATTTTCATAAGAAGATATATAAACTCTCGGTAATTATACTTTATGTCTAATATTATACATTAACAATGGAAGAAAATTTAGAGAAATCGACATCGGAATTGGTAAAGGAAGAGATAAGATCTAGTTTATACATAAATGAGGTTCTGAAAAGGGGAATGATTAATTTTTCAGCTCTTACAAGAGAATTATTGCCTAAAATAAAACGCAAGAACAAGAAAGCCAATTTTGCTTCTGTTCTCATTGCTATTCAGAGATACTATGAAGAAAATAAATCTAATAATGACAAGGATAATTTATTAGATTTACTAAAAAACAGCGAACTTATCATGAAAAATAAAGTTTGCTCTTTAACTTTAGAGAGAACTAAACAAGTCATGTCTCTGATAAACAAAATTTCTCAGGAAATTAGATGGGATATGGGGGATATATTATTTTTTATTCAGGGAAGCAGCGAAATAACTGTGGTCGCCGATAAAAAGAATGAGAAACTCTTTTTGAGTTTAGGAAGTAAAATACTAGAGAAGAAAGATAATCTTGCTCTTCTTTCACTGCGAGAAATAGGAGAAAAGAATTCATATTCGAAAGATATCCCTGGATTTCTTGCTATACTTACAAATACCTTGTCTGACAACGGGATAAATATACGTGACATTGCTTCTACCTACAAACAGATAATTTTTATTTTAGATGAAAACGATTTAATTAAAGCGTATTCTGCTTTGGATAGATTGATAAAAGGGATTTGAAATTAGTGTTTGTGAGAGTGATTAGACTCTTGCCTGAAGATCTCGTGAATGTTTCATCACCTCGGTGAAAAAGGAAGTTGCTACTCCAGGTGGTAATTTGCGAGTTGTGGCTAAAGCTTCTGCCTTTTCTATAATTGCTGCTTCTCTTTCTGGGACATGAATTGGAAGGCCTCTTGCTTTTTTCCATCTTCCAATCTTCTCGCAGATTTTCATTCTTTTTGCAACTTCGGCCATTAGTTGAGAATCTATTCTTTCTACTTTTTCATAATATCTTTCCACGATAAGATATTGGGCAGCTAGAGCCATGAATGCTGGGCCGTTGTCTCTTTTTCTTCCATCAATTTGTTGTTTGCCTAGGACATCGACTACGCTTTCTAGATAGTTTGTTGAATAAGCACTAAGAGCATCTTTAACAGCCAGATAGGTTAGGTTTGCGGGTTCTCCGTTTCTTCTAAATCTCATTGAAATCTCATAAATGTATTCCTTTTAAGGTTTTGTGTTAGAAATCTGGTTGAATGCTTTGTAACTTTGGTTGAAGACTCTCTTTTCCCCAGAGTCTATTCTGCAGAAGTTTCCCTGTCTGAATAGTTCATGCATTTCTCTCATTTGGGCTGGAGTGTTAAATGCGGGAGCACTTATTGCGGCAGTTGGTGGGCCCATGTATATCTGAGGGGAGACGAATAGTTTTTGGAAAGAATCATTTCCAGTTACATGATTCCAGAAATACATAACTCTTGAGGATTGGTCTCCAGTTATTCGTAGTCCAATATTTGATTTTCTATTTATTACATCTACTATTTTCTCTTGTCCAAGATGATACATGGCTTCAATATCTTCAACCACAGGCATTCCTTTAGGAAGGAAAGGTAAATCATCGCTGTCCGCAATAAATCTTCCAGTTGCTAGCTTTGCAAATTGTCTGCCTGAGGGAGTAAGTTCAAATTTTCCAGTGGAATCAAAAGATACTGTCAAATCTTCTAATGTTCCGTTTCCTGGAAGTATTGAACCGTGGTCGGACATTGGAATTGTGCAACTTTTTTCTCCAGAGTTTATGACAGTTACTTCTCTGTTCAATCCCCCATCTGTAAGAGTGTATTTTATTCCAATTCTCGCCTGAACATCTCCTAGAGTTATTGATCTTCCATAGGTGACAGTTGCTCCCTCTGGAGTTGCCTGAGCAGGTAGTCTATCAAAATAAACATCCTTTCCTGGTCCAAAATGAAGAAGGCTTCCAGATTGAGCGTTGTTTACTGGGAGTGCATGGGTGACATAGCTGCCATCTGATTGAAGAAAACAGAACTGTCCGCCCTGTAATCTTCCTGGGAAGAAAGTGATTGGAACTCCTCCAGACATTAGAGCTTTGTTTCTCTGAACTGAAGCAGCCAGGTGTTCTTTTTTATCATAAACTAGCGGGGCTTCTCTTGCTCTATTTTCTTTAGTAGATAAGAAATGTGCTGCGTCTCCGTTACCGAAAACCATTCTTGCTAATCTTCCATCGGGTGTGACCATTTCTAAATTTTCAACGCTTGCAGCCCTATTTGAAATCCAGGCAGTGTTTCCATTTGGGGAAGATAGAATTGTGAGAGTATCTCTTACATTGGCATCCAGTGAGATATCAAAATCTTTAGCAGTGTGTTCTCCCATCTGAACTTGATTGATTGAGGTTATTTAAAGATTATTGTGATAAAAATGTAAATAAAGTTCAAAGAATGGGACGCCCGGACCACTCCTTTAAGTTTAAGTTAAAGAATGGATTTTTTAGTGAACATATGCATTGAGTACTTTTTCAAAAACTTCTTTGTTTGTATCCCCTGCTTCAGAGATGCCGTTAATTTCCACCACAATTGGTCCTTTAGTTTTTTCAAGACCGATGTCCACAACATAATGGGGAGGCAGTCTCATTTTATGGGCTATTGTGAAATCATGAGCAAAATCTACCACTCTTTTCGGAACATCTAAATTTTTAGCCTGTCCATATCTAGTTATGATTACAGGGGTACTATTTACGACCCAAGTTCTATACTCTAAGGTTCTGTCTTCATCACTTTCAAATTCTACTGGTTCAGAAGCTATAAGCATATAGTCTGCGCTTAAGGGAATTAATTCACGTCCTGGCTTAATTCCTTGGGACTGATATGGAAGCCCGCCAGTTATTGATTCAGGAAATCGACGTACTTCATCTATAGTTATAACCATTCCATGGCCTTCTTTCGGTTTAACAACAGGTTTCACAAATAGTTTACCGCCCCTCTCAAACTCTTTGATTCTTGCTTCTAAGTCCTCTGCTTTCAGAACCGCAATTTTTCTTTTGATAAAACTCGGATCAACATAAATAGGCCATTCATCTGTTTGAACAAGTTGTTTTTCTGTAAGAGCATTAACTCCACCTAATTCAGCTATTCTTCTAGTGACATACTTAGTTGCTCCGATAAATCCTCGTGTCAGAATCTCATATCCACTTAAAGAGTCAACGGGTTTAGGAATATCTACACTTCTTTTTCCTATCCGTATTATATTACTCTTTTTTATTTCTATATCTTGTTTAGATATGTGTTCCTCTGCCCAAAGCAATCGTAGAAATGCTAAAAAAATAAGGAATCTGTTTTTCTTGACATAGAGTTCTTTCATCTTGCCTTTGTCCAAGAATAGGAAACGCCTTTCTCAGTTCGGCTTCTCCTATAACTGATTCATACTTATCAACCATAATACAAATTGCCTCTTTGAGATTTTTTGCCATAAAATTGACAACTTTTTCCTTATTTAAAGATTATTATAACAAAAGACAAAGCGATTATTCCTTTCCCAAGTTAAACTCTCTTCCAGATTTTAGAAAAGGTAAGTTTTATCGTCTACAAGTGAAAAGAAACGCCCGGACCAGGATTTGAACCTGGGAATCCATTGCTGGAAAACAGGTTAGCAACCTGCCGCGGTAACCGCTGCGCCATCCGGGCTTGACTTTAGGTATTATTAGAGACTTTTAAAACTTTAGATTTGAATGATTTGATTAGGCTGCGAATGAAATTTCATCTGGTCTGTCATCGTCCGAGGATGTTCTTTTTGATTTTGGATGATGAAGGTGATATGCTTTTGGCATTTGATGATAGGCCTCTAGTATATTAAATGCCACTAGATCTGTTAGTTCTCTAGTTTCATCTCTTATTAGATTAAGATTTGATGAATTTGAAAAGGCAGAATAGATTGCATCTATAAGGGTAGGTACTTTTGGATTATTTTCTACTCCTTTATTATTTTCTGAATTGAACATTAGCGCAAATGTCATGCTCTTATCGGGGAGAGTCCCGGCACTAATATTGTGTGTGAGCAAAAGTCCACTCGAGTTGATTATCCTTGCTTTGTAGAAAGCAGCATGATTAAATTTTCTTTTTCGTGCCATTTCAAAATCCGATTTTGGAATAAAACCACAGAAGGAACAAAGCCCTGGAAGATTTGGTTCTATTGGAGAAATTTTAACATCATTCATAATTGATCTTAGGTCTCTTTCTATCTTTTCATTTCCAGCAATTAGCCTGTATCTGAAATCTGGATGGAATCTGGTTAAAACTTCTCCTAAAAATCTTTGAGAATTGTAACTATCTTCAAAAGTTTCTCCAGTGGGAACTGCATTTTTTGGAATAGAGGCAGCAGCAATTTTCATTGCGTCCAGGATCATTTGCTGATCTGGATTTACGCTCTTTGTCAACATAAGACATTCAATTTTGTCTTTTGCTTGCTCTCCAGTGTAGATAAATCCAGGTATAACTGGATTGAATCCGGGAATTATTAATTCTGCCATGAATTATTCCTTTGAATTGGGTTTTTAAGGCTTTTGATTTAGAAGTTAGAATTTAAGTGCTTCTATCTTTAGGCTTTCTAGTGGAATCCCATTGTACTGTTTTTTGCTAATATCTTTATCTTCTGCGAGAATTTTAACTTTAAATCCTGCTTTTTTTACTAGAGAGAGATATTCTTCTTTTGGAAGAGCTCCTGAAACACAACCAACTAGCAGAGATGGATTGTTTTTTTGCTCTTTTGTCAAATCTCCAAGAAGAACTATATCTGAGAGATACATTCTTCCTCCTTCTTTTAGAACTCTAAATGCTTCTTCAAAGACTTTTGATTTATCTGGAGAGAGATTGATTACACAGTTGCTTATTATTACGTCTATTGAATTGTCTTCTATTGGAAGAGATTCAATTTCTCCACGTTTGAATTCCACGTTTTTGAAATTGTGTTTTTTCGCATTGGTTCTTGCTTTTTCAATCATTTCTTCAGTCATATCTACTCCAATGACTTTTCCCTTTATTCCTACTTTTCTTGAGGCTATGAAACAGTCAAATCCTGCTCCACTTCCCAAATCTAAGATGGTTTCACCAGGTTTTATTTTGCCTAGAGCGAGAGGATTTCCGCATCCAAGGCCTAAATTGGCTTCTGGAGCAATGTTAATTTCTTCATCAGAATAGCCTATTTGTTTTGCTATCTCCTCATCAAATTCTTTTTTAGCCTTGCATGAGCAGGAACAGCAACCCTTATCTGCATTTGCTATGTTTGAATAGCCTTCTTTTACGATCTGTTTTATTTTATTTTTATCCATCCAAGTTGGATGCTTTTTGGGTTTTAATAGGTTAGTATATTGATTTTTATTATAGAAATGTTTAAAAGCTAAGTTTAATTTTTTATTATTATGGGTGGCAAACACGATTTGAGAAATCTTGAGAAAGTTCAGGATTTTTACCAGAGGTAAAAATGGGTGGAAAAACACTAAGATTTCCAAAGAGAAAGAAGTTTGTTGCTTCTGATTCTAATTCTGTTGAAATGGAGAAAAAAGAGATAACTCCTGAAGAGCACGACAAGAGAATGCAGGCTCTTAGGGATGCTGGGCTGATTAAATAGAAGGTTTATATAGGCTCTTTTGATAATAGCGATATGAGAAATCCACAAAGAACTTTTGGAAAGATGCTTAGAATGGGATGGAAGAAATCTAAGATAAGCAGACTTGGAAAAGTTGGAAAAGCAAAGGCAAATAGAGTAAATTTTTTGTTGAATAAATAAAATATTGATTATATTAAGTTTTATTAATCTGAGTATATTGGGAAGATGGTAACTTATACCTTATTTTGGAAAAATATATAAAGATTTGATGCTGTTAAAAGGGATGAGATTTGGAAAGGCAATTTGGTTGGGAATTTTACTTTGGATATTTATATTTATAGAAATAAGTATTACGATGATTGGCCTTGGATTAAGTGATTTTGCCGTTTGGGCAATTCACTATGTTTTGCTTATTCCGGTTGTTATTCTTATTGCTAGAAATTATTATGGAAGTAAGGATAGAGTTAATGGATTTGTTCTTGGATTAGTTATTGTGGTTGTTGGAATTATTTTGGATGCCATTGTTACTGTGCCTTTGTTTGGTAGTGGAGATTATGGAACATACTATTCGCAGGGGACTCTTTGGGTTGGAATTTTTGAAGCAATTGTGATATGTGGAGTATATGATATTTTGAGGAAACCTGCAAAATGATGAAGAATAGTGCTTTAAAGATAATTTATTGGCTTTCTCTGTTGGGAATTTTGTTTTCAGGGTATTTGTCATATTCTGAGCTTTTCAAGGGAGTGTGTGTTCTTGGAAGTTGCCCATTTGTTTTTAGTTTGCCTGCATGCGTATATGGTTTTGTGATGTTCGTGGTGGTTTTTGTTATTTCTTTTATCGGGATTAGAGCTAAAAAATGATATTAAATTTGGCTAGGATTAGAGAGAAGATGTCTCATTTATCTGGATGGTCTCTGGATGGAGATTGCTTGACTAAGGAATTGACTTTTTCTGGATTTATGAAGGCATTGGAATATGCGAATAAGGCTGCTGAAGTTGCTGATAGGTTTAAGCATTATCCTGATGTGATTATTCTTTATAGCACTGTAAGATTGACACTTATTACTAGAAATGAGCATGGCTTAACAGATATTGACTTTGAAGTTGCGGAAGAAATTGATAAGATAAAGGGAATTGAGTAAACAATTCCCTAATAGATAACTGCCAAGAATCAATGCAGTTATCTATAAAGATGGAATAGATTTATAAATAGCAATTCTGTTGAAAATTTATGGCACATAAATGGATTGCAAGAGGTTATAGATTTGGAATTGACGCTAGTGCGGAGACAGTTAAACAGGTTGGGAATGTACTGTCTGAGAGGGGATATGAGACAATACCATTTGCTCACTCTGCGATGGGCGTTCCTAGGGGAATTAAAGTATGTATTGCTGAACCAGAAGATAGAGTATCTAGGGAATCTGCACTTGAGAGTCTTGATGGAGTATTTGCCCTGATTGCAAAGGATAAGGGATTGAAATATTCTGTTGGAAGAGTTGTTAGAGTAAAGTAAACCAAAGAAATAGGTTTAAATATATCTTTTATTATGTTCATTTATGAAAATAAAAGATTTGATGAGGGAGGCTTTTGTTGTTGATAAGGATATTCCTCTTTCTGATGCTGCTGAAATAATGTCTGATAAGGGGTTAAGCAGTTTGATTTTTGTCCAGAATGGAGAGGTTAAGGGAATCGTTACTGAGAGAGATTTGCTTAGAAATTTTGATAGCAAGAAGAAAATATCTCAGGTGATGTCTAAGGAAGTTATAACCATTGGAGTTGGAGAGAGGGCTGAGGAGGCATTGGATTTGATGAGAGATAATAAGGTAAAGAGACTTCCTGTGCTTGATAAGGATGGAAAGCTTGTGGGGCTTGTTAGCTTAACTGATTTGGCAACTCATTTTGATGAAATAGGAGAGGATTTCTTCTTTGATGACTGATGAGCTGGTTATATTATATTGTTTTTCTGATTGTCTCCGTTGCAGCAGGATATTTGATTGCCTGGTTGTCTAGAGATGAATTGGTTATTGGAAGAAAATGGTTTCAGGGATTGGTAATTGCTTCTTTTATTATTGGAGTTGGAAGTTTTCTGTTTGGATATCGCTCTGAGATGTTGGTTTGTTTGTTTATTTTGATTGTTTCTTGGATTTCTTATTTGAAGAGTAAAAATAAGAAATGGACAAAGGCAAAATAAAATTTAGTAAGATTTATTAATGTGTTTTCATTGGTTTTTGAATGAATAGAGGTGTTCTAATTTTTATTTCTGCGTTTGTTGTAATTAATTTAGCATTTAGTGTAGTTGCTTTTGAATGGAATCCAGTTAATTGGTTTAAGGGTACAACTACAGGGAATGCAATTAGTATTTCTGTTCCTTGCGAGGCATATAGCTACAATGATTGCCCTATTGGTTGTGTGAAGAAATGTGTTCCTAGTTTTTGCAGTGGTGGAAAGTGTACCAATGATTGTGGTCCTAAAAGTTGCACTTCTAAGGATAAGCCTGTGAAAAAGACGAAGGATTCAGGAAAGAAGGCAAAGGACTCAGGAAAGAGGGAGAAGTATAAGTAAGTTTATTTTGCTATATGGGAAAAATTTATATATCTTATTTGATGGTTTAGTTCATGGCAAAAGCTATGAGTTTTGAAATGAATTCTTCTATAGCTATTGCTATTATTATCTAAAAGGTAAACTGGTTTCTTCCGGTTTATCGCACATTCTAAAATGATTATTTCTAAATTTAATCTGCTATTGAATTCTTTCTCGATTTTTCTAGCTGGAGGTTTGAAGTATGGCAGATAATACTGGAGGAGGGAAGGGGGATGATGTTGGGGTGAACCGGGATGGAGAGGGAGATTTGGTTAGATTAGTGGATGATTTTAGTGCGCTGATAGTTGCAAGGCAAGATATGGAAGCCAAGGCGCTTTATGAAAGAGCAGATGCGAGTGGGAGAGTGGCAATATTAAATGCCGTTCCAGGATATGTAAAACTTCTACAAAGGAGGTATGGGCTCGGGCATTAAGTTAAATTTATAAGCCAATAATGAGGAATATGGATATGGATAAGAATACGGGAAATACTGGAGGAAATGTAGTGAGAGAGCCGGTTAGTGTGCAGGAAGAAGAAATATTGAAATTCTGGAAGGAGAAAGAGATTTATTCTAAAGTTAAAAAGGCAAATGCTAAGGGAAAGAAGTTCTATATGATGGATGGACCACCCTATGCAAATGCGCACATTCACATGGGGACTGCATTGAATAAGACATTGAAGGATGTTGCAATGAGAATGAAGAGATTGCAGGGATTTGATGTTTTTGATAGACCAGGATATGACACTCATGGATTACCAATTGAATTTCAGGTGGAAAAGGTGTTGGGAACAAAGGGAAAGCAAGACATTGAGAAATTTGGAGTTGGGAATTTTGTTAAGAAGTGCAAAGAGCACGCGACGCAATATATTGATGTGATGAATAATGAATTTATTAATTTGGGAGTATGGATGGATTGGGAAAATCCCTATTTGACATTGAGTGATGATTACATTGAAGCAATTTGGCATGCTTTCAAGGAAGCAGATAAGAAGAAGTTACTTTATTTGGGAAAATATCCAGTTCATGTTTGTACAAGATGTGAGACTGCGGTTGCATACAATGAAATTGAGTATGGAAAGCAGAAGGATACCTCGGTTTACGTTAAATTTCCATTGAAGAAAAAGAAAAATACATTTTTGATGATTTGGACCACGACTCCCTGGACTCTTCCTGCGAATACTGGAGTAATGGTTAATCCTGGAGTTGATTATGTTGAAGTTGAGTTGAGTTCTGGAGAGAGATGGATTCTTGCTAAGGATTTGATGCCTAAGATAATGACTACTCTTGAAATGGGTTTCACTGTTAAGGATGAATTTAAGGGAAAGAAAATGGAAGGATGGGAATATGAGAGTCCTCTTGCTAAAAATCTTAAATTGAAGACAAAGAATGCTTACAAAGTTATTCTTTCTGCAAGATATGTTACAACTGAAGATGGAACTGGCTTGGTTCATTGTGCTCCAGGACATGGTAAAGAGGACTATGAGGTTGGAAGAGAGTATGGATTGGATGCTCCTTCTCCTGTTTCAAATGATGGATTGTTAACTGAAGAGGCTGGAAAATATTCTGGAAAGAAGGCAAGAGTAGTTGATAGAGAAATAATTGATGATTTGAAGGCTGATGGATTTTTGGTTTATGAGCAGTTGTATGAGCACGATTATCCTCTTTGCTGGAGAGATAAAAGTCCATTGTTAATGATTTCACAGCCACAGTGGTTCTTGAAGATTTCTGAAATACAGAAAAAATTACTTAAGGAAAATGAAAAAGTGAATTGGGTTCCAGATTATATGAAATTGAGAATGAAAGCTTGGCTTGAGGGAATTGGAGATTGGCCAGTTTCAAGACAGAGATATTGGGGAACGCCTCTTCCAATATGGGTTAATGAAGATGGGGAGAGAATTGTCGTCGGAAGTTTGGAAGAACTAAGGAAACTATCTGGAATTAAGAAAATTGATTTGCATAAGCCGGGGATTGATGAAATTGAAATAACTGTTAAGGGAAAGAAGTATAAAAGAGTAACAGAAGTTCTGGATGTTTGGTTTGATTCTGGAGTTTCCAGCTGGGCTGCTCTTGGATATCCTGGAAATGATAAATTGTTTAAAAAATATTGGCCTGCGGACTTTAATGTGGAAGGAAAGGATCAGGTAAGAGGATGGTGGAACTCACAATTTATTCTTTCGGAGATTGCGTTTGATAAAAAACCATTTGAAAGCATAGAAGTTCATGGAATGATTCTTGATTTGGGTAAGAAGAAGATGTCAAAGTCTCTTGGGAATGCGGTTTCTCCTAAAGAAGTAATTGAAAAATATGGAAGAGATTATTTTAGATATTATCTCACCAAGTCTTCAAAGGGAGAGGATTTCGTTTATGATGAAAATGAATTTAAGGATATACAGAAGTTCTTTATGCTTTTGCTGAATACAAATAATTTCATTAACCAACTTGGAAAAGGAAAGCAGAAAACAGAGATTGAAGATAAATGGATTTTGTCCAGGTTTAATAGACTAGTTGAGGAAGTTAGTGAGAGTTATAATGGATATAGATTCTATGAGGCGATTGCTAAGATTGAGAACTTTTTGATGGTTGATTTGAGCAGAACTTATATTCAGATAATTAGAGATAGAAGTGAAGAAGTTTCTGATGTCTTGAATGAAATAAGGCTGGGATTATTGAAGTTGTTGTCTCCGGTTGTTCCTTTCATTACGGAAAAGATTTGGCAGAATCTATTGAAAGAAGGAAAAGTGAAAGAAGAATCAATTAATTTGGCGGAGTGGCCAGCAGTTGATAAAAAGAAGATAGATTATGATTTGGAGAGTCATTTTGTTAATGTTCTTGCAATAATCGAGGCCGGACTTGCTGAAAGAGACGAAGCAAAGATTGGATTAAAGTGGCCACTTGGAAAAGCAAATATTTATTTTATAGGTAAGTTAGATAATTCTCTTTTAGATATTATTGCAAAACAACTTAATGTGAAAAAAGTTGTTTTAAATGAAGTGGATACTCCTCCAGCTTTCAGTATGGTTAAATTGGACACTAGAATTACTCCTGAACTTGAGGCAGAGGGTTATGCAAGAGAGTTTGCTAGAAATGTGCAAAGTGCTAGAAAGAAAAAGGGCTTCAAAAAGGGAGATTTGGTATCATTAATTGTTCATACGGACCAGAAAACTAAGGAAAAATTACACCTGAATATTAACTTCTTGCTAGAGAGAACAAATTCGAAGAAAATTGAATTTGCCGACGACAACTTAAAAGAGGCTGATGGGAAATTCAGCATAAAGGACAAGGAAATTGAGCTGAAGTTTTCGTAATTCTTAAGAGATACCAACTGAAAAACATTTAAATAGTCCGTCTTCGTTGAAATTATAACTTAGTTAAAGATGATAATCAAAGAAGAATTTTTGAGCAGGTTGAGAAAGATTTTTGATTTAAATTTATATGAAGCTAAGGTTTGGACTGCTTTACTTTCTCGTGGTGTGTCCACAGCTGGAGAATTAAGTAACATTTCTGATGTTCCAAGATCTAGAACTTATGATATTTTGGAGAGTTTGGAGAAAAAGGGATTCATTGTAATGAAAGTTGGAAAGCCAATTAAGTTTGTTGCACTTAAACCTGAAGAAGTTGTTGAAAGAGTTAAGAAAAATCTTGTTGTTGAAGCACATGAGAAGAGTAGAAGACTTGAGCAATTGAAGAAAGATGATGTTCTTGATGAGCTCAGTACTTTGTTCAATACTGGAATAAAGTTTGTTGAGCCTTCTGATCTTTCTGGAAGTTTGAGAGGAAGACAGAATATGTATAATCATTTGGATATGATGATTAGAGGCGCTGAGAAATCAATTACTGTTGTTACAACTGCTGAAGGATTGAATAGAAAGTTGGAAATGCACGCTCAATCATTTGAGAAGGCAAAGAGAAGAGGAGTCACCATAAGAATTGCTGCACCTTTGACAGAAGGAAACTTGGCTGTGGCTAAGGAGCTTTCAAAGTATGCTGAAGTAAGAGATAGTTCAAATTCTGGATTGAATGGAAGGTTTGTTGTTGTGGATGCTGAGGAATTGATGTTCATGCTTTTGGATGATAAGACTGTCCATCCAAATTATGATGTTGCTGTTTGGATATCTACTGAATTCTTTGCAAGAGCTTTGGAACAAATGTTTGAGTTGGCTTGGGGTAACTTCTTACCTCTTTCTGGAAAGAAGAAGAAATAATTTTTCTGATTGATTTAAAGAGGTATTTCTGATTTTGTTCCAAGATGTTGCACCGCTATCCCTGCTATAATTGTTCTAACTATATCGCTTTTTAACTTATTACACTTAAATCCCGTACAAGTTTCGGGCTTTGACTCTTGAACTCTACAGGATGTCTGAGAACCACAAGTCTCTAAGTTAGGGCAAGGAGAGTATGCAGATTTGCCTATTTTTGGTATTGAAAAATAAACGCAACATGCACCACACCTTTGGCAATCCTCGGTGCCCCAGATTGTTTTTCCAGAAGTCATGAATTGACGTTGTTTATCTCGCACTAACGATTCTTCTCTCGATGAGTCGTAAGCCCATTCTCTTCCCAAATCAGATATTTTCATTAATTTCTCCAATAATAACCTTATTTAAAGGTTACTTTAATACAATTTAAAAACTCTAACCCATATTGAAAATTATGAAAAGCAAATATATTGATTTGCACGGGCACACTGATTTCTATAAAGATGAAGAGATTCCTGCGATAGTTAAAGATGCGAATGAGAAGAACGTGATGATTGTTGATTCTGGAGCTCATCCACATATGAATAAACGGGTTCTTGAGCTTGCTGAGAAGTATGGCTGGAAAGTTACTCTTGGACTTTATCCAATTGATGTAATTAAGTTGGAGGATAGTGATATAGATAAGGAAATTGATTTCATTAGGAAGAATAAAAGTAAGATAATTGGAATTGGGGAAGTTGGACTTGATTTCAAGGAGGATTTGCATAATTGGGAGAGGCAGAAGGAAGTATTTAGGAAGGTCATAAGATTGGCAAAGGAAATTGATAAGCCACTTATTGTGCATTCAAGAAAAGCGGAGAAAGAGGCAATTGAGATATTAGAAGAGGAGAAAGCTGTGAAAGTGGTTATGCATTGTTTTTCTGGAAGTTTTAAGTTAATTGAAAGAATTATTGCAAATAAATGGTTCATGACTATTCCTACAAATGTTACTTTTTCTGAACATTTCCAGAAGGCAATAGGGATGGTTCCAATTGAGCAGTTATTTTGTGAGACTGACAGTCCATATTTGCATCCTAAAAAGGAAAGAAATAATGTTCCTGGAAATGTTATTGAAAGTTATAAGAAAGTTGCTGAAATAAAAGGATTAGGGTTGGATGAAGTTAGGGATAGGATTTGGAGTAATTTTGAAAGATTATTCTGAAAACGCGCCTACTGGAGATCTGCCAATATGCGCAATAAATGGCTCATCTGCTTGAAGATTTGAATCGTGTGGTCTGTCTGTCCTTTCATACCTTGAATGAAAGAAATTAGTAGCATTTGTATTAAATCGATGAGGTATTCTAAGAGCATGATAATAACCATGTTTTACTTGTTGAAATATATCTGATGCACAACCGGCAGTAAAATAACCCATCATAATAACTGGAAAAAATGGTGCAAGAGCAAGGAATCGCATTTGTTCTCTCTGTTTATCTTCGCCTGGAGTTCTAAGTGGTACTTCTTCTTTACCCATTGAATTTAAGATGCAAGAAAGATTATAAATATTTCTGTGATTTGAGAAGTATTATACTTCTTTTTAATTTAATCGGCTATTTGAATGTGCTGTTTTGGTTTTATGTCTGTTCTTGTAGGTCTTTTTGGAGCATATCCTCGTCTTACGTGGATTTCTAGAAGTTCGTCTCTCCATCCTTTAAATGACTCTGCCTCTCCGATTGCGATATTATATTGTCTGTTCATGTCATTTTGTATAAAATTAAGTTTATAATTATTTCTATAGTTTAAACGTTTAATTCGAGAAGGAAAACGTTTAAAAGTCTGGGGAATGTGTATAATGTATGAAGACAATAGGGATTTTATTGAGTGTTTTGATTGTTTCTATGTTTTTGATTAGTTTTTCCAGTGCAGTTTTTTGTGTTGATGGAAGTGGAAAGAGTATAGATACAACAAATACCTATTGTGATGGTAGTATTTTGATTACGGATAGTTGTGTTGGAAGTTCTGCATACAGAGAACAGAGAGATCCTTGCCAGTTTGGATGTGATTCTGTGAATAAGGTTTGCAGGGCAGACAATCTTGAGATTTATTCTAATGATCTTCCTACTGGTTCGGTAACTCAGGAAGTGACCTGCAGATTTAGCAATTCAAATGTTCCTCAATATTGTTCATATGGCCAATTTAATTGCACTGGAACGGATAGTTGTCTTATTAGATTTTATGGGATGCCTGGAGATAATGTTAGTCTAACTAGCAGTTGTGCTGGTACTCCAAATGTAAATGTTAATGGAGCTCAGAGAACGGCGAGTTTTGATTGCAAGAGCCAAAATAAGGGTTTTGAAAATGTAACCTGCATATTCAAGAATGCTGCTGCTGAAGAAAGATGTTTCTCCGGAAATTATTCGTGCACTGGAGTTGGACAGTGTTCTGTTCCGGTTAATGGAACGGTGGGAGATAAATTTGTTTGGAAGAGCAGTTGTGGAGGAGATGATTATACTGTACTTGATAGCGGAAATCAAAAGGGCGGAAATGACTATGTATTATTCTATTGTGGTGGAGATGAGCAAATTCCAGCATTTAAGCAGGCATATACCTTGTGCTATGATGGATATGATTTGTATAAGGGCTCTCAGGATGATTGTAGAACTGAAGAAGCTTGGAAGTATGTAATGGATGCTGTTTGCGATGGAAGATGTGCTGGAAGCAATTATTGTGGTTCAAAGAGATTCAAGGCATTTACTCCATGTGGAAATATTACATTCATAAGGCCAACTGGAAATGAGGGAATTGTTTTGAATGGAACAAATTCACAATGTCAGGGATGTAGCCAGGATGATCAGTGCTATGCATTTGGATATAGAGGAAAGAGCGATTATTGTTTGTATGATGGGAGCATTAAGAATTATTCAGTTGTTGGAGAGGCATGTGAGAAAGATTACCAGTGCAAGAGTAATAGTTGTGTCAATAGTGTCTGCGGACCAAATGGATTCTTTGAGAAAGTGAATGCTTGGTTCAAGGGATTGTTTAAAAAATAGTTCTAAAATATAGGTTTATATAGGGTTTCTAGATTGGATTTATATGCATAGATTGGAAATGGGTCTCAGAAGAGCAGCTAATTTCCTTAATGGAAAGAAGATAGTACTAGATAAAACCCTTCTATCTGCCGATGCTATTGATCTTATTGGTTCTCTTGAAAAAAAAGAGTCTCTATTTTCGGATGGAAGTTTAAGATTTAGAGCTTTTTGGGATAAACCTAAGATTTCAGTAGCTGTTGGTCTATCTCCTGAAGAGGCCAAGAAATGTGTTGAGGTGACCTTCAAGAATAATTATCTTGAAGAGGTTGGAATGCAAGTGTATGCCGATTCGGGAAAGAATAGATTTGTTTATTTGGATATGCCTCTTCCTGGAAATGAAAAATATGGTTTTACAATTTCGTTTATGCAAGAGGCTGAAAGAGTTCCTCTTGATTTTCTTGGATGTAGAAGAAGTCTTCTTTTAATTGAAAGGGCAGATTTGATCGAAGGGATTGATATGAATGTTGTAGACAGAAATGGGAAAGAGGAGAGTTATTTTAATCAGACTCCTATGCAAGCAGTGGGGCATATTAACTCAGAAAATGTTGCACCTCTTGTAAAATTTGAAGAGAGGTTAGTTGGGGCAAGGATTTTCCTTAATGATTATATTCGAAAAAGACATGAAGCACACATAAGCCTTTCTGGAAATGGAAGTTATCCCGCTAGAGTTGAGATGAGATATGTAAATAGAATGTCTGCTAGATCTTAGAATTATAAGGCCAGCCCCGAAGGGCTGGCAAGAGAGATTGGCTTTCTTTTTGGGTGTTCTCCTGATGTAGGAGCATGATAAATTTTGATAGGATATTGAAGTATTTGCCTTTTAAATAGGAAAGGAAGAATTATTCTTGATTTTAGATGCATAAGGTTTAAGAATGTTCAAAAAACATTCTTAAGCCACGAAAACCTAAAGTTTTCGATGTTTAAAAATGGTTTTTAAACTTTATCTCGTTGTAAAAGTAGGTGATTGGTTACAATAAGGTTTTTAATATTGAAAGATATGGATATTTATGGTCGAAATTGATAGCGAAGAGGATATTGAAGTGGATGAGGAGTCTGCTGATGAAGAGATTGATGATTTGGATGACGAAGAAACATCTGAATTTCCAACTGCTGCGGAGAAAAAACTTAGAGTTCAATTGATTACTCAGGAAGTTAAGAAGCTTCTTAGTGAGAGGGATGATTTGGAAAGGGAATTGGATATGCTTGAGGATGATATTCCCGTTGAAGATTGAAATTAATTTTTGTTAATTCTTAAGATATAAAAACAAAAGAAACTAATTGTTTTGATGGAAGATAAAGATAAAATTCCAATAATTGTTGTTTACACAATTGAGGATTGGAGAAAATGGCTTGATAAAAATCATTTGAGTGAGAAGAAAGTTGGAGTGATAAGTTATAAGAAACACACTGGAAAGCCATCCATCGGCCACAGAGAGGCAATGCATGAGGCAATAGCTTTTGGGTGGATAGACACAACTTTGAAAAGATTGGATGAGGAGAGATATGTGAGATATTTTGTTAGAAGAGGAGATAATGCAAATTGGAGCAAAAATACTCTGAAATATGGAAAAGAGTTGTTTGAAGCAGGAAGAATGTCTGAACAGGGAGTTTTGAGATATAATCAGGGAGTGAAAAAGAGGCCGCACGATTATGGAATTCCTGATAATCCTAAAATGCCTTTGGAATTGAAGAAGGCTCTGGAAAAAAATGAAAGGGCAAAGAGAAATTTTGATTTATTTCCTCCTTCTTCTAAAAAGAGGTTATATAGGGCTATATTGAAAGCAAAAACACTTGAAACAAAAATGAAAAGAATTGAAGAGATTATTAATTCTGCTCTGAGCGCCAAATAGGCAGCTTTTTAACGGAGCAAAATCCCCAATTATATGAATGAACTAGGATCTGTTGTGTTTAAGCATAGTCCGGAGGACTTTATTGTAGAGGAAGTCTGGGATACGGAGATTTGCAAGATTTCTGAAAATAGCGAAGTATTTGGTAAAACAAAGGTGGATTTTGGAAGATTGGATGTTAATGATAGAAGAGATTTTATGTTTTGTGAGATGGAGAAGATAAATCTTGACCATTTTTCAGCAATTGAGATACTAACTAGGGAAATTGGAAAGAAAATACATGAGATTGGGTATGGAGGAACAAAGGATAAGATTGCCTGGACCTGCCAGAGAGTATCAATATTTAATCCCAATATTGAATTGATAAGAAAATTTCATAATCCGAATATAATTCTAAAGAATTTTAGATGGGGAAAGCACAAAATAAAGACTGGAGATCTTACGGGAAATAGATTTAGAATAGTTCTGAGGGATGCTGATAAGGATGCAATAAAAATCCTTAGTAAATTAAGAAATAGCGAATTCATTCCAAACTATTTTGGAGAGCAGAGATTTGGCTCTTTGAGGAATGATAATGTGAAGATAGGAAAATTAATATTCAAGAAGAAGTTCAAAGAGGCAGTATTTGCATTTCTAACTGACTTTGGACAGAGTGAAGATCAGGAAGTTAAGGATGCAAAGAAGAAACTGAAGGAAAAGAAAGATTTGAATGAAGCAAGAGCGTATTTTCCTAGCAAATTGTATGCTGAGAAAAGAATTTTGGATTATCTTTCAAGCAATGAGGAGGATTGGATTGGTGCTTTGAAGATGATTGGAGAAAAAACATTATTGTTAATGTGCCAGGCAGTTCAGAGTAAAATATTTAACGATATTCTTGAGAGAGTAAATGACGAGGGGATAAACGCCAAAAGTCTTAATCTAATGGGATACAACAGTGAGATTTCAGAGGGTAGAGTTGGAAAGATAGAATGGGAGACAATGGAACTTCATGATATGCGATTTGATGACTTTAAGGTGGATAAAATTCCTGACCTTTCTCTCAAATCTTCTAGGAGAAAGGCATTCTTTAAAATAATGGATTTGGAAGTCTTTACCGACGATGATGAGTTGTTTATTCCAAGCAAGAAGATAATTTTGTCGTTTAGATTAGATTCTGGTGTGTATGCTACAACTCTTCTTGAGCAGTTTTTTGAATTGAGATAATTATTTATTCATAGAACGAGCATTCAATCTTAATCCCGAAGCTTTCTCTATCTCTAGTGCCAGGCTATTGGAATCATAATTCGCTTTCAAAAATGCCCAGTAGGGATTCTCTTTTCCTAGGAAAGAATGTAGCTGTGCAACCTGTCTCTCTGAAAGCGTTTGTCCTATTGGCAAACTAGAATCAAAAGTCTGCTTTTCAATTGGTGCTCTGGACATTACTCCTCCATCATCTTCCATTCCTTCAAATGAATCGGGATGCATTAAACTAAATCCGTGAAGAATCTCATGAGTCATAAGTTTTGCAGTTATGGTTGGGCTCGTATACTCTTTCCCCGCCCTGCAAAATGCCATTCTCTGTGCTCCGCCATAATGTCCAGAATAATCTATAGATTTAGCATTAATGTGCAAATCAGACATTCTTTTGTCAAAAGCCTCTGGAGAGAGAAGCTCAATCCCCATTGAAGTAGCAGAGGTATATCTATGCAATTTTCTTCTCATAAAATGAACATCTGTTTTAACTCCCTGATCTAAGAAGAACTTCCCTATTCTTCCGGTAACCTCCATCAAATGCAACTTGAAACATTCGGTGCCAGTTTCTCCAACATAAACATCCAAAGAAACAGTTCCATTGAATTTCTTATATTTAACGGGCATTACATCTTCCAACTTAAAGCTCACATTTCTTCTCTTTTCAAAAACAGTAATATTTCCATCTGGAAATAAATCTCTCTGTGCCTGGGCATTAGAATATGAACCAAAAAGAGCCAAACCTGTTGCCGTTCTAATAAACTCTCTTCTGGATAAATCTCCTCTATTCATTTAAACAAACAATTCTTTTTGTATATAAATATTATTGTACTATAATCTAGATAAACCAATTCAACTTCTCATTTCTAGGAAGTTGTTTTATTTCATATTCGAACTTTGATGCCTCAGATCTATTTGCACAGGCTTTGAAAGCAAGGAGTTGTTTGAAACCTTTATTCTTAACATATTTACTTCCTTTTCCAGATGAGTGGACAGCCATCCGTTTATCCAGGTTGTTGCTAATGCCTGTGTAGAATGAGCCGTCTTTGCATTCCAGGATATATACGAACCAGTTATTTTCCAGTTTCATCTTACTAGGAAAAACAGCCCTTATATTTCATTAGGGAAGAATATTTTATTAGAAGGGACGCGTATCCTAGACTTGATTCAAAACCCAAATCTCCATTCTTTCTTGCTTGACCCATTATTTCGCATAAATTGCTTGATGAGATTGAATTTACATATTTTGAATTAATTGTAAGAGTTACCTCTGGGCTGTTCAAGTTTCCCTCTTTCATAGTGCCTTTTCCGACGATGAATGATTTTTCCCAAACTCTGTTTCCAGAGGAGAAGCGGAATACCTTAAGATATAGAGATTTTCCCTCTGGAAGGTCCTGAATCATCTGATTTTTAGGGAGATTGGACATGAGCGAATCATAATCTGGAGTGAAGGATGATGTTTGTTTAGCTTCTTTTTTGGTTGATTTTGCTGTTAGAGTGGTTGAAGTTGTCGCGGCAGAGGTTCTTGTTGAGGGCAATGCATTTGAGCTGGAAGATGCCTTTGATTGAGAAGGAGCAATTTGTGTATTTGATGAGGTTGATGAAGAAGTAGAATTATCTGAATTTAAATAAATTACACCAAAACTAAAAAGAGAGATTACAATCATAATTTCAATTGTAATTATTAGAGTTAAATTCATCACTAATTGAATGATTATGAGTTTAAAAATTCTTTTTTATTGTGGTTCAATAGTTAGTCCAATAAAAAGATTAAAAAAGCCAGAATGTCTTTGTTATTTATGGAGAAAGAGGTATGGATTTCTGTTTTGGTTGTGGTTGTTCTTCTTGTTCTAGGTGTGTTTTTAACACAGAAAACTAGCTGGTTTGAGAGCAGTTATAATTATTCTGATGTCTCTTCACTTGATAATCCATATTTTGCTGAGTTTCCAATGGAAAACCCTTCCAATCCTGTTGATGCTGTTGAATGTAGTGCTGACGGCGATTGTGTTGCCGAATCTTGTTGCCATGCTAGTTCATGTGTTGCCAAGGAAAATGCACCCATTTGTTCAGGAATAAAGTGCACCATGGATTGCAGACCTGGAAGTTTGGATTGTGGAGGGTCTTGTTTGTGTGAAAATGGTAAATGTGTCGCTAAACTTGCTGGTTAAAAAGACTTAAATAATCAATTTATATTAATAGGGTATGCGGCAAAGAGGAATAATTATTGCTTTGTTTGTTGTTTCTTTAGTTATTAGTCTCGCTTTGATTTCAGTTGCTGAAAATGATTCAAATGATAAGGTAGATAAGAAAGTTTTTGATAAAATAAATAATTATCAAGAGGCAGAAGTTTTTGTTAAATTTAAGGAGAATAATGGACAGGATAATGCGATTTCTGAAAGAATATTATCTGATGCTAAGTCTGAATTGGATAAAAGTCAGATAAATGCAGATTTTGGAGAGCTAATAAGTGCAAACATAGATTCCAATGATCTGATGGATTTGGAAAAAAATCCAGATGTTGAAAGAGTTTCTCTTGTTGGTTTTAAATATCCTATTTTGCAGAACTCGGTTTCAATAATAAATTCGAGCTTGACGGATGAAGTTGTTTTGAATGGAGTAAATTTAACTGGAGTTGGTCAAACTGTTTGTGTAATTGATACTGGAGTAAACTACAGCCATCCTGATTTGGGGGGATGCTATGGAGGGAATAATTTTGCATCGAGCTGTAAGATTGTTGGAGGATATAATTTTGCAAATAACAATAATGATCCAATGGATAATGATGGACATGGGACCCATGTTGCTGGAATTATTGCGGCAAATGGAACAATAAAGGGCGTGGCTCCGGGAGCAAAAATAGTTGCACTTAAAGTTTGTGATCCAAGTTGTAGTGACACAGACATAATAAGTGCAATTTATTGGTGTATTGGAAATTCTTCAGTATATAACATTTCAGTTATAAGTATGAGTCTTGGCGGGACAGTTAATTATACCTCCTATTGTGATGGAGATTCAAGAGAAAATAGCGATTTATTTGCAGATCCAATAAATGCTGCAGTTGCAAGGAATATTAGCGTTGTTGTTGCCAATGGAAATTCTTATAATTATTCTGCTGTTGCCTCTCCTGCATGCATAGGAAACGCAACAAGAGTTGGATCTAGCACAAAAGTGGAAGCAGTATCAAGTTTTTCAAATAGATGGGCCTTGTCAATGCTTCTTGCTCCTGGAAGCGTTATTAATTCTACATCTACTTCTCCAAATAATCATGGTTGCTCTGGCCTTTATTGCGAGATGTCTGGAACTTCCATGGCTACACCTCATGTTGCTGCTACACTTGCAATATTAAATCAATTTTTGAGTGGATATGGAATGGTTAAAACTCCCTTACAATTTGAAACTTCATTGAATAATAGCGGAAATCTAATTTATGATTCATCTGCAAATAAAAATTATTCTAGAATAAATGTGTATGACACTCTTCTTTCTCTAGATATATTCTCCCCAAGTGTTTCGCTTAGTTCTCCAGCAAATGCTTCTATTTTGTCCAATGCAAATCAAACATTTAGATGTAGTTCTTCAGATATTACATTCAGAAATGTGAGTTTTTATCTTTGGAATTCAACTTCCGAATATAATCAGACTTATCAAACAAGTTCGTCAAGCAGTTTCGAAGTAAATGTAACGAATATGGCATTTGGAAATTATACTTGGAATTGCTTGTTTACCGATGTGAGTAACAATAGTGCCATGGCTTCTGCAAACTATACATTAAAACTTGTACAGATGAATGTAAATTTAAGTTTGCCTTTGAGCAATTTGAAAACTAGAAGTAACCAGAGTTTTGTATGCAATTTTACTTCTTCAAATAGTATGAAAAATAACACATTCTATATCTGGAATTCTAGCGGGGTTGAATTTATGAATAGTGTTAATGTAACTGGAATAGCAAATTCAAGTTTGAATTGGTATAATTTTACACATGAGGACTCTTATTCTTGGAATTGTTTTCTAACTGATACTCTTGGAAATTCTATTTTCGCAGATTCGAATAGCACAATGGTTTATGATTTAACTGCTCCAAATATTAGTTTGCTTAGTCCAAGTGCGGGCTATTCTTCTACGGGAGCACAGATAATATCATTTGATTTTAATGTTAGCGATAGCGTTAATGTTAGTAATTGCTCTTTGATAATGAATAATGTTTCCGTTGCCAACAATACATTGGTTTCTCTTGGAAATAATAGCATTTCATATTCTGTTTCTGTTGGCAATCATATCTGGGGAATAAATTGTACTGACGAAATTGGAAATCAGGCAAATTCAAGTCTTAGGACATTGACCATATCCGAATCTAGTTCATCTAGTTCTAGTTCTGGAGGGGGAAGTTCTTCCGGTGGAGGAGGTTCAAGTGGAACTACATACAGTTTGACTGAGACTCAGGCGGAGAGTGGATTTTCAAAAGCTTTGATTGATAATGATAAGATAAAATTTGAATTTAATGGAAATGGGAACAAGGAACAACATGTGATTGTTACAAATAAAGTGTACACTGATAGAATAGATATAAATATTTCAAGCAATCCGATAAATCTTATTCTTTTGGTTGGAGAAAGCAAGAAAGTAAGTCTTATTGATGGATTTTATAATCTATATATCAAATTAAATGAAATCAGCAACGGAAAAGCTAATTTGACCATTAAAACTATTAATGAACCCATTGAAATGCAAAAGCAGAAATCAAATGATTCAAAGGCAAAAGGAAATCATGAAATAGTTGCTGTGGAAACTCCTCCTATTCAAGAGAGTAGTGGATATGTGCCTGATGTTTTGGAAATTGCGATGTTTGTGGTTTTGGTAATTATAGTTATTATAATTGTTATGATATTTAGAACCGAAAAGCCAAAGCCGCTAATTAAAGTAAAGAAAAAATTGAATAAGAAGGGGCAATTTGAAGGAGAGTTTGAAACTAGTTTTGATTAATATTAGAAAGATTTATAATATATCTAAAGAGATTATTTGGAATGAATAGGGCACACATTAGTGGCGGAGATGTTTCTGTTTTTGAGGGAAATAATAGGAATAAAGAGAGAAGGGCGGAGCTTATAGGCGGACATGATGGAGAAAGATATATTGTTGTTAGTCAAGATGAAATTTATATTGTTGGAAATCCAGTAGCTAGAGGCGCGCATGATTTTGAAGTTATGAGAGTCACTTCTCCTGTGCAAAGTAAAATAGTATATAATTCTTGGAAGACTGCATTTAGAATTTAATATAAATATCCTAGAATATACTAGAATAGATTGTATGCATTAAGTAGTGATTATCTCTATAAAGACTCTCGACGTGTTATATAAAATGACTTTGCTGGATGTACTAGGTTCGGGGGCAATTCCTGTGACTGTTAAGGTTGAGAATGCAGAGCAGCAAATAGAAGGGACTGATAGAGAAAGAATAATTGAGGCTTTTAGATTGGGAGATGCACTTTACAAGGGGCCAGGAAAGTATGATTTATATTTTGGATTTGTGCATGGATTTGGAATGCAATTTTTGTACCATTATCCTAAGGGGAGCTGAGAAGGTATTCAAAATGATTTGCCCATTTTCTAAATAAAACCTCTAGGAAAACGGCTTGGGTAAAAGAGTCTACGTTGTGTTGCATAAAATTTAGATCTCCAATTATCTCTCCTTTCTCTCTGAACTTGCCAACATAACCTAGGGCAGATTCATCTAGCGCAAGGTCACAAGCATTTCCAGGAACGCAAACTGCTCTAACTAAAGAAGTATCTTCGAAGAAATGATATGCTCTTTGTTTACCAAACTTTGAAAAATTGGGGAATTTTCCATGTTTTAATATAAAATTTGCATCTTCTTGTAAAATTTTTTCAATTCGTTTAGTTCTTTTTGTTTTAGCTAAACTCTCGGCAAATTGTTGACTAATTGTGGCATTCACTCCCCAGCTCGCATTTTCTAAACTCTCTCCATAAAGATTAGGTCCTTCGACTGAATAAAAGAATGGTCTCATGGTGAGTTGCTAATTTAGTTATTTTTAAAGATTATTATGGTAAAAGAATAGGATGCGGGTGAAGGGATTTTGCATCCCAGTACCCGCAAATCTGAAGATTATGCGGGAGGTAGGATTTGAACCTACGAAGGCACTAAGCCACAAGATTTCTCAACCTTGATTGCTACTTTTTCTAGCGAAAAAGCGACTTCTTAAGTCTTGCGCATTTGACCGCTTTGCTACCCCCGCTTGAATATTTAACTGGATTGAGGGTTTTAAAACTTACTGAATAAGGAAATTTAGCTCTTAACTATTAAGATTTTTGTGCTTGAGGTCTATATTTATGGGCTGAAGCAATTCTAGTTCGTAGAAGTCCAACTGCTCCTTTTTTGCAGACATATACATCTGGGTCATTTGCAGGAATATTTTTTATTCCTAATTCATGAGCAACATTTAGAACAAGAGGATCACTAAAACTCCTTTCTTTGGTTGGAGCAAATGATGCTAGATATCCTGCTAATTGCTCGTCGTCCATTCCAACTGCCAATTTCAAATCTGCAAAGGGGTGGAATACGAATCCTTGAAATTTGTCAGTAAATTCCCTATACTTTTGGTCCATTTGGGGAACAGAATCTGTCTTTTTTGGAAGGGCTCCTCTTTCAGCTAATGTTTCATAGACTCGTGCTGGAGGCATAAGCTGTTGATGTGCTAAAGAAGCCTGATAGCTGGAAAATCTATTTGTTCTGGCTGTCGAGTCATCGCCAACAGGAGAAGCAACTGAAATTGGAATAGGTGTGGCTGTGCTAGATGATTTATTTGTAGAAGGATGTTTTGACTTTAGTAGTGCTACAAGCTCTGGGACTTTTCCGTCTCTCATGAATTCTCTGTTTCCAAAAACACTGGAGGAGGTAGTAAAATATGTGTTTCTGATAACTGGATTTACTAGATCGGCTAGTACTTTCGCTTCGGGGAGTTGGGCTGCCTTTGCTAATCTCATGACTGTTGCTTTTGCATTATACATCAGGGGACGATTTTCCCCTTTATTTCCATGAAGTTCTAAAAGAGTTCTTACTAAGACTTCTCCTGTAACTTCATCTCCTTTTCCATCGGCTCCGAAATGAGCTAGAGCTTTTCTTGCTATTTCTGGAGTATATATGGCTGGATGAGATCTTTGAAGTAAACCTATTGCTGTTGAAATAGGATATGTTGATTTTAGATGCAATCTTTCACCATGCTCTCCAAAATTGATTACTCTTACATCTTCTCCCTCTCTTAGTTGATAATCTGGTTCTCTTGGTGCTCTTTTTTTAGGTTCTTCAGCTTCATCGGGATCATATCTTCTTGCTCTTGGAACATGGATTTTTCCATCATCTGGGGCGGATTCTATTATTTTAGGAGCGGGAGGAATTACCGGTTCTGCTGTAAATTTGTAACCTATGCCTGCAACGTATTTCAAATAAATATCAGGTTCTAAACCTAACTCTCTGCAATTTCCTAGATTAACTCTTACAGCGAGAGCATTTCCTATTTTACCTTGCTCATATTGCTTAAATTGTTTAAGTTTCTTGCCTGCTAGAACTACATTCTTTGTTAGAGAGGTGCCTGCTTCAACAATCATTCTTCCACTCATCATGATTCCTCCTGTGTTTGGATTTGTTTCTAGTTTTGCTTCGAGATTTTCTTTGCCTTTTTCTGGAAGAGGGAATTCTTCTAATCCTATTACCCTATAATTTCCAGGGGATAGTGAAATAGTCCATCGGGAGCCTTCTTTTTCTGGTTTGAATAATTCTGAACGATTCCTTACCCAACTTAATAGACTTCCTGAACCCTTTTTCTTTCCTTCTGGAAGGGCAGAATTCACATCGGAAAGATATACTCTTTTATCCTTTGCGGTATTTTTGCCTAGGATGGCTTCAGGGTAAGCATTAAATATGAATCCCCAATTATCTTGAGATAGTTCGAGATATATTGGTCTTTCTCTGCTGAATTTTTTCTTTATTGGATGCCATTTTAGCTTAACTCTCGCAGATAGGTAGGGCACATCGTTTGCTCTAGCCTTTAACTGAGCCATGCTTAATTTAGAACCTGCCTCGACGGCTTGCGTCAGACTAATAAGGCGATTGTTTGGAGATGAGAGTTCAGGAATTTCTTTTGATCCGGGAGCATATTCTATTGCTCTGGAAACTCCTTTTGTTTGTCCTTTAACTTTTCCTTTTCTCAGTCTTATTTCTCGGTAGTTATTTCCTGCCCAGGGTTCAAGACTTATTTTTTTTGGAGTTGGGCCCAGAGGAGTTAATTCGTCTGCTGAGAAAAAGAAAATATTCTTCTTTTTTTCAGAAGTTCTAGGTTTTTTCTCTTTTTCTGCTGGAGAGTATGAGTTATTCATTGCATTTGCAAGACAAAATAGTCCTTGAGTTTGAGGTTGTCTCCAGTGCATAACCAGATTGAATATGTCTTTTGAAATTCCTACTCTTGCCGCATTTTCTGGAGTTATCAGACCTTCTCTTTCAATAAAAGGAATTCTTGAATTATATTCAGGTCTATTTAGAATTTGACCGAGATATAGTCTACTCTTTTGAGTTCCTAATTGGCTCAATTCTTTTGAAGTTGCCCAAAAACCATCTGATTCATAGAGAAATACTTCATTTTCTGAGAAGGGGTTTGTTGGAAGTCCAAGAAGTTTCCAGTTTTTAGGAGTCACTTCGACTCTTCTTTTCATTGGCTTTGTGCCATCCATATCTGGAGAACTAATTGCTTCTCTGAATAGAAGAGAAACTAGTGTATGAGGGGTTGCTTTTGAACCAGAGGCTCTTAGCTGAGGTATTGTTGCTAGAATGGATTCGCCATCGCTCTCTATTGGGAGTTGATAGACATTTTTCACTGGCTCTTTTTGTTCTTCGACAACTGCCTTTTTGTATAATCCTGCTTTTCTCAGTCTTATTTCTCGGTAGTTATTTCCTGCCCAGGGTTCAAGACTTATTTTTTTTGGAGTTGGGCCGATAGGAGTTAGGTCTTTTAGAGAAAAATATAAGAGTTTTTTCCTTTTTTCCTTGGGAATTCTAACAACAAAGGGCTTTTCTTCTTCTAGTGGTGAGATTCCGGAAGAGAGCATGTTTGCTTCAAGCAGAGGAAGGTTAGTCGCAAGAGCCCTTAAGGCAGGTTTATAGTTTGTTTCTTCTGCTGCATTGGCGATTTCGCCTATGATTGAGGGATCTGTGAAAATTCTTGAAAATGCCTTAGAGGCATTTGGCCTTTGAAGAAGATTCTGCATAAACGATTGGGATCTTGATTTCCTCGACATCCCAGATGCTAGGAAACTGCTTTTAAAAGGATTCTTATTCTTAAAAGTAATAGTTAGAAAATGACTACAAATCTATGAAATAAGTTTATTCGTCTATATTTGCAACAATTCGGTCTGCTTCAGTTGAGACATGTCTTATTGCCTCATCAGGAGTAGCCATCCTGTTTTCTCTCATGAACTTAGCTGCGGCGGAAGCGCCTGCAATCAAAGCTAACTTCATTCTCTTTTTTGTATCTGCCATATTCTCCCTTAGAAAGTCGGGTTTAAAAGGTTTGTTGTAGTTTAGTGTAAGTTAATTTATAGAATTGTTTTCTTGCTTTTTATTTATGCTAATGGAATTATTTTCATTAATTATTGAAATATTATTTGGATTTTTGATGTTTGAAATGGATTCTAGAGTTATGTTTTTTGTTGTTTGGTTATTTCCACCCTCCAGGCCAATGTTTAGTCCTCCATCTGTTACTCCAATGTAAATTCCGAGGGAAGTTAGCACAAAAATGAAGAATCCAGCGAGAATAAACCACATTATAATTCCTTTTTTATTCATTCTTGGATTAAAGAGTGAGATTATTTAAATATAGTTAAAGTTGAAGCAGCCAATAAACTTCGCACAATATGAACCTACTTTTGAATTATACAAAAGTATTTAAAGAAAAGTTCGGTTTAAGTTGTGTAAAAGAGGAAAGATGGAAAAAGAAGAATCATTGAGCAAGCTTGGAACGGAGTTAAAATTACGTGGTTTCTCTCCTTTAACTGTTAGAAATTATACTTTTTTTGTAAATAAATTCCTTGCTCAAACTACCAAAGGAATTGATGAATTAAAAGAGGACGATGCAAAGGCCTATCTTGCTAATATGTTTGATACGAAATCTAAGAATACTGTGATGTTGGCTGCCGCTTCTCTTAAATTCCTTTTTGTTGAGATATTGAAAAAGGATTTTTCAAATGTTAAGATGCCAAAGAAGGATAAGGGTTTGCCTTCGGTTTTGACAAAGGATGAAGTTAGATTGTTAATTGATTCTGCTGACAATGAAAAGTCGAGATTGATTATTTCGATGTTATATTCCACTGGACTTAGAGTTTCTGAGCTTGTCAATCTTAAGGTTGGAGACATTAATTTCAATGATAAGACTGGATGGGTTAGAAAAGGAAAGGGAAACAAGGATAGAATATTTATGGTTTCTGAAAATTTGGCTGTGGATATGAAGGCATATTTGGAGGGAAGGGAAAATCAGTTTGTTTTCTCAAAAGATGGACCTTTGACGACGAGAAATATTCAGAAAATTATATATGGAACTAAGAAGAGAGCGGGAATAGACAAGAAAGTTACTCCCCACACCCTCAGACATTCTTTCGCCACGCATCTTCTTGAGCAGGGAACTGACATAAGAGTTATACAACAGATGCTTGGACATTCATCACTTTCAACAACTCAGGTGTATACTCACGTTTCTTCAGAGCAAATAAGAAAAGTTGCAAATCCTTTGGATGGTTTGGAAAAGAAGGAATAAGGTTTAAATAAGGCTGAATTGCAGGGTTTTTATGAATCGTATAAATGTTACAGAGGTTTATTCTAAAGAACAGAGATTTAATAGAAGAATGTTGCAGGGTGCGACTGCTCAGAATAAAGGGCCAAGAATTTCACTTTATCTTGAGGAATATTTTCTAAAGGAAGTTGGTGGACAGCCAAAGACTAATCGAATGGACCAGCTTCATCAGATGTATTATTGGTTAAGTTCTGGACACAGGGTGTTGCCTGATAAGGTTTAAAAAGCCATTTTTCCAAGGAAGAAGATGAAAGGTATTATAGTTCAGTTCAGAAGAGGAAGGCATACTATTGAAGAGAAGCATTATCTTTTGGATTTGGGAAATAAGGATAGAGTAGAGGCCAAGAAAATGGCTGGTAAAATTGTAGAGTGGAAATCATTATCTGGAAAGGTTATAAAGGGAAAAATATCTGACGCTCATGGAAATAAGGGACTTGTAAGAGCAATTTTTGAAAGAGGATTGCCTGGACAGGCTATAAATGGGGACGTAGAGGTAAAGTAAATGACACTGAGAAAAGCAACAGCGTATTCTAAGAAAAAGGCAAGACCTTACACAAGAAAGAGCGCGAAGAAAAATAGATCATACATTAAGGCAGTTCCATATTCTAAGATAGTTAAGTTCAACATGGGAGATGTTGCTGCATATAACGCTGGAAAGCATAAGTATGAGGTTTGTCTTGTTGCTGAGAATGGTGTTCAGGTAAGAGATAATGCCTTGGAAGCTGCAAGAATGTTGGTTCATAAGATTTTGGAAGAAAAGATTCCAGGACAGTATTATATAATTGTTAAGATGTTCCCACACCATTTTCTAAGAGAAAATAAGCTGGCTGCAGGAGCAGGAGCAGACAGAATGGCTACTGGAATGACTCAGTCATTTGGGGTTGTTGTTGGAAGAGGATGTTTTACACATCCTGGAAAGACAATTCTTTTCGTTTCTTGCACTGATGATAAAGCGGCCAGAATTGCAAGGGATGCCCTTGGAACTGTTAAGCCAAAGTTTGCCTGCAGAACAAGAGTTGTTTTCAAGCAAGTTTCTAAATAACCTCATTAATCTTCGATAGAAACGTTTAAAATCGAAGGATATTTTGATTCTCTATGGAGGGCACAATCAATCAAAATCTTCTTCAGGGTCTTCTTGTTCGATTTCATCTTCCTCTTCATCAAACTCATCTTCGAGCTTTGACCTTGTTGTTGAAGGATATCTCTCTGGAGACATCTTATAACAAGGCAGAACAAATATATAAACATGACGGAAAAGAAAAAAACAAAAAATAGTGTAGAGCAGCAGCTGAATCTTCAAAGAAAGAGAAGAAAGGGCGAAAATATTAGCTTTAGATATAATCTTGGAGTTTATTGGGGAATTGTTAAACCCTATCTTCCGTTGGTTATACTTTTGATGACAATTACACTAATTATTGAGACTATTGCAGTTGGAGAGAGATTTTTGTTTAAAGTTATTACAGACAATGGGGCTGAATTTGTGGCTGGAACTCTATCGAAAGCAGGTTTTATTAATATTCTCTGGATTATTGCAGTGATATTTGGATTAATGGTTTTGTTTAAGTTTATTGGAAGATGGACTAGCGTTCATTTTATAAATAAACTTGAGGGAAATCTTATTGTAAATCTGAAGAGAAAATATTTTAATCACATAGTTGGATTAAGCTATGGATTCCATACAAATCATAAGACTGGGAGTTTAATTTCTAGATTATCGAGAGCAGGGAGAGCCACTGAAGCATTGACTGATATAATTATATTCAATTTTATTCCATTGATGTTCCAGCTTATTATTGCCGGGGCAGCCATTGCTTTCTATGACGTTAAAACTACAATTGCATTGGGGGCAGTTTTTGCCGTATTTATTGCATATAATTTAATTATGCAGAAAATACAGCAGAATGCAAATTTAAAAGTGAATGAAGCGGAAGATATTGAGAAGGCAAACATTGCAGATATATTCACCAATCTTGATTCAATAAGATATTTTGGAAAGGAAGATTCGATAAAGGAAAGATTTGCAAAAATATCTGAGAATACTAGAAAAGCGATGATAAGACATTGGAATTATTTCAGATGGCTTGATTCTGGACAGGGTATTTTGATTGGTTTAGGTTCTTTTGTAGCAATCGCGTTGCCTATACTTGATTTCTTAGCTGGGACAATAACTCTTGGAACGGTGATATTCACATATACTGTTTATCTTGGACTTATTGGGCCTCTATTTGGATTTGTGCATGGAATAAGAGACTTCTATAGAATAATGGCAGACTATGAAGATTTATTCAAGTATGGCAAAGTAAGCAATGATATAGTTGATAAGAAAGACGCAAAGGAAGCAAAGGTTGAAGTTGGAGAAATTGAATTCAAGGATATTGTATTCAAATATGGGGAGAGAAAAATATTTGATAAATTGAATTTGAAGATAAATAAGAATGAGAAAGTTGCTCTTGTTGGACATTCTGGAAGTGGAAAGACAACTATTGTAAAACTTCTTTACAGATTCTACGATGTTAACTCTGGAGCAATTTTGGTGGATGGAAAAGATATAAAGAATTTCAAACAGGAATCCTACAGAAGTGAATTGAGTATTGTTCCACAGGAAGGAATATTATTTGATGATACTATATACAATAATATTGCTTTCTCAAATCCTAAAGCTAAGAGAGAAGAGGTTTTCAGAGCCATAAGGGCTGCACAGTTGGATGAGTTTGTCTCAAGATTGCCTAATAAGGAAAATACTATTGTTGGAGAGAGAGGAGTGAAGTTATCTGGAGGGGAGAAGCAGAGAGTTTCAATTGCTAGAGCAATTCTTGCAAATAAGAAGATATTGGTTTTGGATGAGGCAACTTCATCACTAGACAGCCAGACTGAATTTCAGATACAAAAGGATTTGCATAATTTGATGAAGGGAAGAACTTCAATTATAATTGCCCATAGACTTAGCACGGTGATGAGTGCGGATAAGATTGTTGTTCTTGATAAGGGGAAGATTGTTCAGATTGGAACGCACAATGAATTGATAAGGAAATCGGGAATGTATAAACAGTTATGGAATTTGCAGAAGGGTGGTTATTTGGGAGAATAGTTATCTTTTTCAATCTATATCTCTTCTAAACCTTAATTCATTTCGAATAAATCTTTGAGTTTCAATTGCAGGATGTGTCCCATATGCTCTTGAAGTAGTTGTTTTACCCGATGCATCTGGTATAGTTTGAGAATTAGAAGGTGTTCTTTCTTTTGAGGGTTCTTGATAATTTGTGTCCATTTTATCTATCTGGATGCCTATATCCGTGAACGTGCGGATGAGATGCTCCTCTTTTAATTATTTTGACTATTGGCTTTGCTCCGTGTGTTGATTCCATTCTATTTGCTTCAAAAGCTGCATGGGCTGCCTGTCTATAGACTCTGTGTTCGTCTCCAGTGTCGGAACTATGTCTAGGAATTTCATCATAAAGTAATGATAATATATCTTGCATTTTCATTATTCCAAAAGATGCCTTATAAAGCTTTGTATTTGCTACTGGCGGGGAATACAAAACAGGAGGGTTTTACAAAGGATTTTTATTGAATAATAAATATTTTAGTTCAAAGTAAATATTTATTAACTCTTTTTCTGTTTTATAGGCATGGAAAAGGAGAGGAATGTAGATTTTATCAAATGGTTCTCTGAGATAGGGAAGAAGGATATTCCTGTCGCCGGTGGAAAAGGGGCAAATTTGGGAGAGATGTATAATAATAAGTTCCCTGTTCCTCCTGGATTCGTTATAACTGCTCAGGCATACGATTATTTTATTGAAAAGGCTGGATTGAAGGAAAAGCTTATTGATGTTTTGAAGGGATTGAATAGGGAAGAGACTGAAGAGTTGAATAAGGCTTCAAGGCACATAAGAGAATTGATTGAGAAGGCTGAGATGCCCAAGGAAATGCAGGAGGCAATATTGGAAGCCTATGAGATTTTGGATGTGGATAAAAAAGGAGCGTCTGGAATGAGTGCTGGAGCGATGACTATCCTAAGACACGGGCATGAACCTCCATTTGTTGCTGTTCGTTCAAGTGCAACAACTGAGGATTTGGCAACGGCAAGTTTTGCGGGACAGCAGGAGAGTTTTCTTAATGTGAAGGGAAATGTTGATTTGATTCATTCAATAAAGAAATGTTTCTCATCTTTGTTTACAGCAAGAGCGATTTATTATAGAGCTAAAAAGAATTTCAAAGAGGGAGCAAGTTTGGCGGTTGTAATTCAGAAGATGATTAATGCAGATAAGGCGGGAGTAATGTTCTCTCAGAATCCTGTTAAGAGTGATAATAGTATAATGATTGAGGCGGTTTGGGGACTTGGAGAAGGAATTGTTTCTGGAAGAATAAAACCAGATACTCATGTCATATCTGGAGATTTGGATGATTTTAAGATAATAGAAGAAAATATTGCTGAAAAGAAGATTGCAATTGTTAGAGAAGCATCTGGGAAAAACAAACAGGTTAAATTGACTGAGCAGAGAAGTAAACAGCAGGTTCTGACTGGACATGAATTGAAGATATTGGCAAATTATGCAAGAAAATTGGAAGAGCACTATGGAAAGCCACAGGATATTGAGTTTGCAATATTAGATAATGATATTTACATTGTTCAGACAAGACCTGTGACTACAAAAGTGCAGGAGAAAAAGAAAGAGCTTAATGGAAAGGTTTTGCTTTCTGGATTGGGGGCAAGCCCTGGAAGTGCATCTGGAACTGTAAGGATTGTTCATACTCTCGCTGAGTTGAATAAGGTGAAGAAAGGAGATGTTCTCGTTACTGTTATGACTAATCCTGATATGGTTGTTTCTATGCAAAAAGCTGCGGCGATAGTTACTAATGAGGGTGGTATAACAAGCCACGCTGCAATTGTTTCAAGGGAGATGGGTATTCCTGCAGTTGTTGGTACTGGAAATGCAACTGAAACATTGAAGGAGGGGCAGGTTATTACTGTGGATGGTTCAAGGGGAAGAGTATTTGATGGGAAAGTTGAAAGCCATTTGGCGGAAGTGCAGAGAGTTGTTGAGACAAAGACAAAGATAAAAGTAATTGTTGATTTGCCTGATTTTGCTGAGAGAGCTGCAAAATCCGGATGTAAGGCCGTTGGATTAACGAGATTGGAGGGAATAATCGCGGAGGGAGGGAAACATCCATTGTATTATTCTAAGAATAGAAAGTTCGAGGATTATACTGATGTTTTGTTTAAGGGATTGAAGAAGATTGCGGTACATTTCAATGAGATGTGGATAAGAAGTTCTGATATAAGAAGTGATGAGTTCGTTCATCTTGAAGGCGCATCAAAGGAAACTGAGGGGAATCCTATGCTTGGAAATCATGGAATAAGATTCTCTTTGAAATATACTCAGCTTTTCAAAGCAGAGATTGAAGCTGTGAAGAAATTGGCTTTGGAATATCCAGATAAGAAGTTTGGAATAATGATGCCTCAGATTATTTCTGTTGATGAAGTTGAGCAGACAAAGAAGATGGTTGAGAAAATAGGACAGCCTGAGAATTTGGTTCTTGGAATAATGGTTGAGACGCCAGCGGCTGTGCAAGTTATTAATCAGTTGTGTGAGGCTGGAATAAAGTTCATAAGTTTTGGGACAAATGACTTAACACAATATATCTTGGCAATTGATAGAAATAATAGCGATGTGCAGAAGTTGTATGATGAGATGAATCCAGCAGTTCTTTCTGCATTGAGTTATGTAATAAGAAGATGCAAGAAATATGGAGTTGAAACTTCTATATGTGGGCAGGCTGGCTCTAGGGAGGAGATGGTTAGATTCCTTATTTCAGAGGGAATTGATTCGATATCTGTAAATGCTGATGCTGCATTGAAAGCTAGTCAGATAGTTCAGGAGATTGAAAATTCTCCTAAATCCCTTGTCGAGTATGTTGAAGTTGCTCCATCAAATAATAAGATGACAATTAATCTTGGAACTGGAAAGAACAAAAAGAAGGAGGAGATTTATGTTGATTATGTTGTTGCAGAAAATGCTGGAATGATGATGGAATCTCTGGACAGCATAATGAATGAACCTGCTCCGATAATGCAGGCAATACAGGAAGTGGCAAGGGAAGAGAAGGAAGCAAAGGACATGGAAGATATTGTTTTAGAGGAATTGGATAAGGCAACGGATTATTCTCCTGGTGCTAGCGAGGAAAGCGGGGCTTCTAGGAAAGATATTCCTGAATTGAATGATGCGATTCCCGTTGATTCTGAATTGATTGAACAGGCTAAGTAGATTCGTCTATTAAATTCTAAAGATTTAAAAGCAAGTTATTGGTTGATTTTTTATGAATTGGCGAAATGATCTTACTGAGGAAGTTATTGTTCCTAGTGAAGAAGTGGTTAGTGGAAGAATGGCTGAAGTTCTTGAAGACCCAAATCCGCTTCATAGAGATATAGAGGTTGCTAAAAGATATACATTTTCTAGAATTCCAGTAATGGGTGTTTTTCCAATGATTCATGCTGAACAGCAAATGTTTCTTGCAGTTCAAGGATTAAATGGAGATAAATTAAGAGGAATAGAATTTGCTCTTAAGAGTCCTTGCTATGCTGGAGAAACTCTTTGTTTTAAATTTGAAGAAGGAAATTCTGGAAAAGTATACAAGGATAATCGTGTAAGAGGAAGTGACCTTATTGCTGAGATATCTGGAATTAATTTAGGCATAGGATTTGAACAATTTGATGAAGCAAGAGTTAAAAATGTTCTTCATGAATTTAGATATAAGTTTGACAGAGAAAAATTAGATGCTATTGCTGAGTGCCTTGGAACCTCAAAAATGGAAAGACCAAGCGCAATGGTTGTTGGTTCAGCACTTCCTTCTGCTTTAATTAAGGCAGGAAACCAAAGAGGAACTCCAATAGATGGAATATATCATCGAGCTTCGTTCAAAATATTTGGAGTTCCAGAAGTTGGAGAAGTGGATGTGAAATTAGCCGTTGCTGCACATAGAGCTCTCCCGGGAGGGATTGCGCATGCATATAGATTCAAAGGATTTTGTTATCAGAATGGAAAACCCATTATGGAAGCTGAATTGGGAGTTATTTCTAGAACTGATCTTAAGGTTGAGCCTGCTAAAGAGTGATATTTGTTACTACTCTAGAGGTAACACAAACCGAAACATTTAAATACCCTTTCTGGATAGGAAAAGTATGGCAAAAAAAGATACACTTGCAACAGCAAAAGATATTGAAAATGCAAGAAAGGCAGCAGCAAAGAAAGTTCTTAGACCTGGCAGGGGAAAAGGACTTAACAGCTTTGAATTTATTGATCCAAATGATTCTGTTTATTCAACTGCTGGATTTGTCGGTCCAATGGATGCTGCTAGAGACCTGCGAATGTATGCTCAAAATGTTGAACAAAATCCTCATAATTCTAGAGCAGTGGCTGATTTTTGCGGACATTTCTATGGAGACGAAAATGCAGGAGAAACACTTTATGGTTCTAATCCTTTAAAAATAGCTCAGGCTGCAAGACGTGCAAGAGAAATCTCTGACGAGAAAGTAGCAGGATATATAATTAACCACTATGACGCCGCATTAACTAGAATTAGAGAAGCAGATGAAAAAAGCGGTGGAAAGCGAAATTTACTTATGCAATTAGCTTTGAGTTCTGACCACATTCTTTCTGATAGAGAAAGTGATAAAAATCAAGATAAAAGAGTCAAGTTTGTTAGAAGAGTAAGAAAATTAAGTCAGATTGTTCAAGAAGAAGATCCTGGAAAGAAAATGGCTGCAATGAAAGAGGAAGTATTTGCGGATATTAGATCTGGACTTTCTGGCCTAAACGAGCACGACATAGAAATGATTGCAACTTACGCTGGTCCTCATATTCAACTTCATTTTAACAGAATTGCTCAGAGAGAAGAAATGGCTTTATCTGAAGTAATGAATTATGCAACATGCTATGATATGGTCAAGAGAGACTTTGACTACATCCATCAGGCAATCACTCATAAGTATATCACTGCAGATAAAGTAAGAGATATCAAGCAGAAGGTCCTTATACCTGAGGCTCATGCTGTAGCTGAAGCACTATTCTCTGTGGAAGATCCAAAGAACGATGCAAATAATGAAAGATCAAATAAGAAGAGTAGAGATAAGAGTTTCGAGAAGAAAAACAGAAAGCAGAGAGGAATGAAATTCTAACTCTTCTTAAGGAGATAAAATGACAATGGCAAATAAATTCAGAACAACTGGAATTGCCTTGGCTTTGGGAGCTACAGCTTTGACTGGATTGGTTGGATGCAGAGAAGACGCTAGAAGTGTTGCCATGCCAAGCAAACTGAGTGGCGCAAGGCAAGAAAATGTAGACTATATTCACACAATATATTTGAATAGACATAGAATAAATCCTCAATATTTAGCCCATGAAGAAGATAAGGAATACAAAGAGATATTTGAGCGGTGTCATAGGCTTGGAATACCTAGAGGAGAAGAATGTATACTTAATGACAAAGGGATTGACGCGGTGCATCAGTTAGATATTGGAAAGCAACTTCCAACAGATTTTTATCTAGCTAGATAATTTATTTTCTTTTTTCAATTATGGAATCTATAATTCTAGTCATTTCGGATAGAAATCTTTGTGCAATTTCTTGCCAGCGATCTATGTCCTGTCCCTTTACGTTTGATATTTCTCCGTGGGCAATTCCTTTATGCAGAGAGTAAATATCTCTAATTGCTTTTACATAGTCTTGCTTTAGCAATCCAGAGTCTGCGAATGCTTCCTTGAGCATTTCAGGAATATGTTCTGGACTTGGGGGCAACTTGCCGGCAGTAATTAGCGCTGCTTGAGCAGAATCAACCATGCACCAATAGACTCCCTCAATTGCGCCCATCTCTGCCATTTTTGACCTTCCCAGATGGCCTGGAGCTCTTTGAAGGGCAGAATAAACTGCCTCTGGAGTGGATTTTATCTTTCCTTGAGAAAGTAATGCTTTAATTGGATTGAAGAAACCGCCAGAATCAATGAGTGCTTCTCCATATCTTAGGATATTTAGAACAACTGGATCTCCATAGAGCAAGTCTTGCCACCAGCTTGTTAGTTTAACAGTATTAATGTGCAATTCTCTTGAATATTTGTTTGACGAAATTATTTTTCCAAGTTCTTCTCTGTACCAGGCAATTAATTCCAGGTCCCAATTTATGGAGGCATCATCAACAATTAAAATAATATCTATGTCTGAACCTGGGACAGACGTGTTTTTTGCTTGAGAACCAAATAAAATTGAAGCTTTGATTACAGATTCAAATTTTTTATGTACTTGCACAGCAAAATCCATTGCAATATCCTTTTCAGTCTTTGGCTCTACTTTCTCAAGAGGGAGCTTTCTGACCTTTATCTCTTTTTTTGGCATTTTATGGTTTTATCAAGGGAAATCTATATTTAAATGTTACTTGGAAGTGAGAATATTGATTGAGATATAAATCCTATGGAATTTATTCCATTGGGTTTCCGGAAACCCTGCTTCTACCACCTATCTGACCGCCGAGTTCTGTTGGAAGACCTGAGAAACCAGTGCCGTATGTTTGGAAGTGTATATCTGGCAAAGTCGCGCCCTGTCCCGAGAAATATCCTCCAGACATTGCGGGAACCTGATTCCAATAACTTTGCATCTTCATTCCATAGATGGGAGAACCGAATGCTTCAAGAGTTTCTCTCAATGGAGATTTCTGGAAGAACTGATACCAATTTCCACCAGTTTCAATAATCTTTTTTGCTTTCTTATTGTACTCTCCGATAATTTCCAGTTCTTTCTTAATTGGAACGTTACCCATCCCCATTGGGAGCTCGGTGTGTTCAAGGCCAAAGTTATCTGACAAGTGAATGTGCTTTACAAATGGGGCGATTTTGGAAGTTTCTTTCAATAATTCTTTTTCTCCATAACCAAACTTCCTAAGCATGTTGATGTGTCCGACGTCCCAGGTGGCTCCAATTAATTTAGTGGCATGGTCTTCGGCTTGGGATTTGGACATTCCTTTTTCTGTTGCTTTATCAACAAACTTTTTCCTAGATGCTTCAATCAACGCCTTTAGGTCTTCTGCTCTTGAAAGACCCATTCCAACTGGAGGATTTTCAATGCTTATCAGAGGAGCTTTGTCTTTGAATTCTTTGTATGCTGACATTGCAACATTTGAAATTGTTTCAGATGCATTTTTTATTGCAAAATCTCTTAGAGGCGTAAATGTTTTTGGAGCATCTATTGATTTTAGAAGGTGAATTCCACGAACTATCTCTCCTGCTAATTCGTTTACTTTTTCTGGATCTTTCATATCCTTAAGTTTTGGAGAGATTTCTTTTATGTAATCATTTAATTTGTTTATGGTCTTTGCATCATTGTTAATTCCTGCTGCTTCATATGCTTGGTTAAATAAATTTCTTAGGTCTCCATAGGCATCTCTTAGATATAGTTCTCCATGCACTAACTCTTGAAGTCTTTTCTTTACAGTTTCTCCATAGGGTCCTGCTTTTTCTAGAAATTTTTCCTCTTCTGGAGTACCATATTTTTTATAGTGACTCAATAATTGTTCTTTTGCATTTTTCATTTCTTCTTTCTTTTCTCCTTCTTCCATCCCTTCTTCCCTGCCTAGAGCTCCCTGAACTATGCTCGAACCATTGTGTGCATGGAAGCTTACAGATTGCAAGGCTTTATTCCAGGCGTCTTCGTTTTTCTTTTTTAATTCTACAATTATTCCTTCTCTCGTATAGGGTGCTGTTTGTCCTTCAAAATAATTTTTTTCTATTGGGACGTTTTGGAAGTTTCCAGTTCTTTCATCAACAACCCAGAATTCTTTTATTTCTTCTTTTTTTGTTTTTTCATTGAAGACTGTTGTTTCTGGAGTTGGAAGGCCATTTGATGAGTGGAATGTAACAACTACATTTCCATCGGGGTCTAGGGTTTGTGCTCTTTGCACTGCAGACCACATTTGTCTCTCTGCCTGCTCCCTCTGGCTTTCGTCCCAGCCTTGTCTTGAAACTCCAGTTGGTTCTACTAGAGGACCGTGAAGAGTTAAATCGACACCCACAAGTTTCTTCAGTCTATTTATTTCTCTTAGCTGTCCTTTTGGCACAGATTCCCAAACCTCATTGCTAATGCTACCCATTTCAATTGTTTTTGCTCCAGTGGAGAGCTTCTTTGATACCTCTCCCAATTGATTGGCAGATCTTGCGTCAGTTGTAATTCCAATTTGACTTGCTGGACTTCTATAGGATGTTTCAAAACCTAGAAATGATTCTCCTTTTCCGAAATCGGGATCTAGACCATAGTCTGCTCCCGCATAGAAATTGTTCTTTTTTGAATAGTCTGCCATTTTCCCCTTTTGTTATTATTCTTAAGGAGGATATTTATTTAAACCTATCTTAGACCCAATATCGGTCTTTCTTTCCAGATTGTTTATCCAGGTCGGATGAACTGTATTTGTCGTTGTCTCCACCAACATCCTGATGTCTAAGTCTTGCATTGGTTTGGTCCATCATGTTATCTTCGGCAAGAGAATGGCCTTGCTGCATTCCGAAGTCTCCAACGTCTCTTCTTGCCAAAGTCGGGCCTGCAGATGAAACTGCATTTGGATTGTATGATGTTTTTCTTGCATCTCCCATTCCGAAACCAGCACTATAGAGATGTGCAAATGAATTTTCTTCATTTGGATTTGATTTGAATGTGCTTGCTGGGCCAGAAGCAGCAATGTCTGCTAGGGGAACTCTTGCATGGGAGGCTCCAAGAGAATCGGCATCTGCTTCTCCAGAACGCGTTGAATCTAAATCATTAAATATTTCTTCATCTGCCTCTACAATCTCTTTATCTAGAGCTTCCTCTTCATTTTTGATTTCTTTTATTCGAGGCTTAAGCTCTTTTATCTTCATCTTGCCTTTTTTTGCCATGTTTATACTATGTAAAATGAATATTTAAATGTGAAGAAAGATGGATTTTCTAATTACCTGGCCCAGAAATTCTTTGTCTTGGCATATTGTATAATGCTTTAAATGCGTCATAGAACTTTCTACATTCTTCTCTTCCTTTTATTATTGCGAAATCTCTAACTGCTTTTTCATAGTCGCTGTCTGATTTTATTACTTTATCTTTTCCAGTTGGTTTTTCCTCTGATTTGAAGAATGAAAACAAAGAAGAAAAGGGATTTGATTCTTCTTTCTTCGGTTCTTCTTTGGCGTTAAGCTTTGCAGCGGTGAATGGTTTTTCCCCAAGAAATTCTTCTATATCTACTTCTATTTGCTTAAGACTTTCATCAGTTGCTCCGGTAATTGATTTGTATATCTCTCCAAAGTCATCTTTTTCTATTGTTTCCTTTAGAACTTTTATTTCTTCATCATTCAAAGCATAGCTCGTCATCTTCATTTCAACTCTTCCTTTGAATCCGTAGCCTCCCTGCTGGTTTGCTCTTTCTGGAATTGCAATAAATCTGAATGAAACAAGAAGAATATATTTGCAAGTTCTTATTTTCTTATCTACTATGAGATTTCTCATGTTCTCTGGAAGGTCTTTCTCATAAACATGCTGCAGAGCATTATCGTCCTTAAGTCCCATGAGAACCAAGTCTAAAATTGAAGTGTTAAATGAGTTAACAAGATAGGGAGTATCTGGATTTGACTGCTGTTCCAATTTCTTTGCGGCCATCAAATAGGGTTTTGCCCATCTAGCATACAATTTAAGAGAATTTACCTGTGATTTCAAATAGGTTTTTTCTATTTCAAATCTTTTTGATAACTCTTTTTCAGATTCTGAAATCCATCTCTGAAATTCTCCAACTCTTTGTTGAAGGATTCTTCTAACTCTCTCGTTTAAATCCAATCCGCCTTTGTCTGCGGGCTTTGTAACATCTTCCAATGAGTCTGCAGCCATGAATGCGTCAATTAATGTGACGTAGTCGAACTGCTGAGCCATTGCTTTTATCGCTGAATTTCCTCTTTTGATGTCTACAGAGTCCATCCATATCTGCTTCAGAGACATTAGAGCAGATCTTTTTTTAGTTCTGTCTTCTGATTTGTAATCTTTATAGACTTCCAATCGTATCTTGAATTCTTTAAGGTCATAAACGATATTGAGAATGGATTTGAGAACAGTGTTTGCCTGTCCAAGAAGTTTCATTCCCTCTTCCTGCATTCTTGTTGCTCTTCCACCCATTTCTGCAAAATGAGAAGAGCCTGGAGAGGAGATGAATGTGTCTGCCAACTTTACACTTTCGCTGTAATTATTATTGAGATAATCTAAAATCCAGAAATATATTGGTTCTAAACTTCCCTGTTGAACTTCATAAACTAATTCGTGCTTTTCAATTGGATTTTTTAATCCAGTTCCATCAAATGCTGAACCCTTGTGCTTTGATTTGTCAATGTCCATAAATTGATCTAGAGCAGGGTCATTTGTGACTGGTTCTGCTTCTTTTGCTGCCTCAAGATATCCTTCTTTTTTTATAATTTCCTTTACTTTCTTTCGTTTGCTTTTCATGCAATAAACATCAGGGTTTACTGCTGCCACAATTTGATTTACGTCTAGCATTTTCTCTTTTTTATAAATTATAGAGGAAAAGGGTTTATTTAAATCTTAGGAATAGAGAGGATTAGGCGTATGCTCTTCTAGGCTGTAATTTTCTTATGGCTTCCAAATACTTCTTCCCTATTCCTGCAGCATACTCTGCGTAGGCTCTAACCACTGCTTGATAACCGATAGCTATTTTTTCATAGGCCTGAGTAAGTTTTAATGGGAATGAGAAAATAAGGTCCTCAAATGCTCTGTCTCTAGCTCCTGATTTAGAACCAAACGGGGAAGTGTTTACTCTTTCGTCTAAGCCAGATTTGCCTGAGGATCTGGAAACCATTTGTGCTCCGGTTTCGTTGTTGTCTTCAGTCACAATCTATATAACTGTCTCGGATATAAATACTTTTCCGTCGGTATTTTTGAGAGGGAATAGATTTAAATAAAAGACTTGCTTTCTTTTTTAATGGGATTATTCAAAAGAGGAGCAGACATTGACTTTACAGAGATGCAGAGAAGAGGATTGATTAAGAAACAAGCCATTCCTGAAGGTAATAATACGAGAGTTAATGCTCAGGGATTTGTTGAATTTGGGCAAGGTGCAAATTCAATGCCTTCTTCTGCTAACAACCCTAGTCAATCAACTGATTCAACAGCCTCTCCATTTGGATTTCTTGATACATTTGCTTCTGCTTCTAATGCAGGGATAACTCAAACAACTACGGATATAGTTCCAGTGGTTTCTCAGAATCAGACGGCACCAGATTTTTCTAATCTTGGCTTTCAAGTTGAGAACTTAGATTTTAAATTGGGAGTTCTAACTGAAAGACTTGAAAAGATTGAAGGAAAGCTTCTTGAGTTTGAAAATAAGACACAGGGTTTTAGACTTTAATTGGTTATAATTAAAATACTTTTTTTCTGACATGCGCGAAATGTCTGTATGCTTCTGAAAATATTGCTGATCCTAGTATGCCTTCAAAAGGTTTGGTGAGATTTGCGCGCGCTTTATCATTAATGTCTGTTAGAAGAAGTCTAGGATCTTCTGGATCAAGAATGATTTCATTTCCTCTGAATATCTCCCGGCTATATTCTGGAGGAGTTGTTGAAAATGAACAGGCTGGACCTTCTCTTACTTCTATATCTCCTGCAAATCTTTCAGGAAGGAGAATATCTTCTCTAGATACGGGAATCTCACTAACATTATATAACTTAACCCAATAGGCTGAACCATCTATTCTTGCCTGGTAGTTAAAGCCTGGAACTTGTATCCTTCTGGTGTTTCCAATAAAAGAAGAGTCATCTATTCCCCCTGAAAAATCATCTACTTGTGTTTGCATGATTAATAGTCTCAATCTTTTAAGTTGTTCTGGTGTTAATGCCATTTATTCTTGATTTTAGGATGCTTTTTAATTGTTTTGATTTGAGGATGAGGGGAGTAATATCTTGAAAAATATAAAATCAAATATATCTGCGAGCATAATAATCTTTAAATATGATTGTCGAATGAGATGTTGATGGCTGTTTCAATACCAACTGGAAAGTTTTTGAGAATTACAACTGATGAAGGACCAGTAATATCTGGATTTTCATTGCATAGTTTTTATAACGATTGTCACCGTCCCACCTATACAGGCGTAAATATTGTGAGTTTTTCAACAGATGTTCCTTCTGAAAAGCAAATATCTGATTTTGATATTACAAAGAAGAGAGATGGACTTCATGTCTCGACTGCGGGACAGGTAGCAGAGATGGTATTGGATGAAAGCATAGGGCAAGTTAGGCAGGCATTAAAAAGACTAGATGCGAGATTTTTAAAATTGAGAGAGGGTACACTTGAGCAGAGTTTGCTTAGAGAATATGTAAGTAGTATGCATGAGTTTGAGGCACGAGTGGCTCGTGGGGATATGGATGGGCTTGCAAAACATCTTGGGGCGTTTGGAAGAAGAGAGTCTAATAGCTTCATAGGATATAAGAAAAAAGAAGGTCAAGAATATGGATTGAATGGAGCAAAATTAGATACTGAAAGTGCCTCTGATTTGATAGGCGCGACCATAAATATCCATGTTACACCTCAACAGTTTGCGACTGCATACTCTAATTTAACAGGGACTTCTCTTCACTTTTGGCCCGTAGAGCAAATTCCTGCTGGAAGGGAAAGTATCAGATTTTCTGTTTAGAAATTGTAATAGTTAACCTTAAAAATCTCCGTTAACTAGGAGAATTATGATAGATTTAAAAAAAGAGATTAAAGCATATGCTCTCAAGAATGCAATGGAATTTGGGAAGACAAATCCTGGAACAATTATTCCTAAGCTTTTCCAGCATGGCCTTGATAAAAAAGATTTGAAAGAAATAATGTCTGATGTGGTTTCTATTGTTAATGAAGTTAACAAGATGAAAGAGGATGAACGAATGAGATCATTTGAAGAGGTTAAGGGGCTTGTGAAGGAAAGAGTTGAAGAGGAAAAAGGACTTGCTGAGCTTCCTAATGTAAGTAATAAGATGGTATTTAGACTTGCACCCTTTCCATCTGGAGCATTGCATCTTGGAAATGCTAAAACATATTTGCTTAATGCGTTGTATGCTGAGAAATACAAGGCAAAAACTCTTTTAGTTATGGATGATACAATTGGAAGTGAGGAAAAATCAATTATGCCTGAAGCTTATAAGATGCTTCAAGAAGCGTTTGATTGGCTTAAAGTAAATTATGAAGATAAAATTATTTACAAATCTGATAGACTTAAAATTTATTATGAATATGCTGAGAAGTTAATAGAGAAAGATAAGGCATATGTTTGCCATTGCCCTCAGGATAAGCTTAGAGATAATAGGGCCAGAGGTTTAGCTTGTGGATGCAGAGAGTTTCCTGTAAAATTACAATTGGAAAGATGGAAAGAGATGTTTAAGGCAAAGCAGGGAGATGCCGTTCTTAGAATAAAGACAAATATGCTTGATCCTAATCCTGCATTTAGAGATAGAGTTCTGTTTAAGATATCCGATAGAGAACATCCTAGAGTTGGAAAGAAATATAGAGTATGGCCAACATTGGACATGTGCTGGGCAATAGATGACCATTTGCTTGGAATTACTCATATTCTAAGAGGAAATGATTTGATGATTGAGACTGATATGGAAAAATTCATATGGGATATTTTTGGATGGGAACATCCAGTTACAATACACACTGGATTGATAAAAATTGAAGGAATTGAAGGAGCGAAGCTTTCAAAGTCTAAGGCGCAGGCAGAGGTTAAGTCTGGAGAATTTGTTGGATGGGACGATCCTAGAACATGGAGCATGCAGAGTTTGAAGAGGAGAGGGATAAAGGCTGAGTCTGTTAGAGAATTTGTTGAAGGAATTGGATTGAATAAGCAGGATATTACTGTTCCAATAGATACTCTCTATTCTATAAATAGAAAATTAATTGATGAGAAAGCAAGCAGATATAGTTTCGTTGAAGACCCAGTTGGATTTGTGATTGAAGATGCTCCAGATGTGCATACAATTCAAGTTCCAGTGCATCCTGATAGTCAGAAGACTAGAGAAATAAAAGTTGATGGGGAGGTTTATGTTTCAAGAAAGGATTATGAGGCAAACAAGAGCGTTGAGTTTAGACTTTTGCATCTATATAATATTTTAATAAGCAGCAATGGAAAGGCGAGATTTGTTTCCATGGAAAATAAACCAATTCAGAAAATACAGTGGGTTTCAAATCCTGTTGATACTAGAATATTAATGCCTGATGGAAAATGGATTGAGGGAATGGCAGAATCTTCAATAAAAGAGTTGAAGAAAGGCGAGATGATTCAGTTTGAGAGATTTGGATTCGTGAGATTTGATGGAATTAACAAGGGAATGTATGAGTTTTGGTTTGCCCATAGATGAAATGATATTAAATTATCCTTTAAATCCTTGAGATTTTGCCCATTTTAGTAATCTATCCCACATTGCTTTTTCTTTGTTGTAGTTATCAACTAATTTAGCATGTTCTTTTTTCTTAGTTTCATATTCTTTCATATCTTCCTTCCATTTTTTGTAATCTTCCTTATACTCTTTGGATGTCTTTTGATAGCTTGTTATTAACTCATTTACAATCATATCAAAGGTTTTACCTTTTTCACTTAAATCTAAAGATAACAATCTCTTCTTGGTTTCTTCCTGGACTTTTATTGTGGTATCCATAGTATACCAGGTATACTTATCTATTTAAACTTTTCGATTACATACTTGAAAGGAATATTTATAAACAGAATAATCCTCGATAGATTATGTTCAATAAAAAGGGCGTTAGTGATATTGTTACAACTGTCTTGATTATATTGTTAGTTCTTGCTGCCGTTTCTGTTGTTGGAAATATAATTATGAAGAATTTGCAGAAGGGTGGAGAGCAGATTGAGAAGAGCACTGATTGTTTGAATATGGAAGTTACTCCTTTGCTTTGTAAATCATCTGGAAATGGAACTTACACAATACAGTATAAGTGGACCAAGGGAGGAGATATGGCTCTTTCTTCTGTTAAGTTGTTCGTATATGATGACAAGGGATTGAATGCTGTTGCTGATGGAGATAGACCTGACTTTTTGGGAGTTGTTGAGGGAAATGTAAATACTGTAAAGCTTAAGGGAATTGTTGATCATGCAACCGTTGCTGCAGTGATAAAGAGTAGCACTGGAGAGGATAATATTTGTTCAGAGTCTGATGTGAAGGTTTCTTGTAAATAATTATTGTTCTGCAGTATAAATTTATTTAAATAGTTTGAATTGATGGAATATTTATGCCTCGTCCAAAAGGATTAGTTGCTAGTGTAGAAGCTTACTTGAAAAGTCATGTTTATTCTGGTTTTACTAAGCCATTTGAGCTTGAGAGATTATCTCCCGGGCCGAATGCAGATGATAGAGTTTGGGTTGTTCCTAAAAGAGTTGCAAGAGATATTGAAGAGCCTGACGAGGGATGGGAAAGAGGGCTTGCGGAATTAGGTAAAAAGATGGGAATTGAACTTGTTATTGCTCCGCACGCATATGTTTAGAATTATTTCTTTTTTGCTTTTACGGGCTTAGACTGCTTGGAATCTTTAATTTGATTTAATTGCTTTTGCAGTTCTACCTTTTGCTTTTCTATTTGCTCTTCCAATGCTTGAAGTTTCTTTATTTTATCTGCTGCTAAGGCTTTTGCATCTGCTGGAGCTGTTTGAGGCTGAGCTGTTTGAATAGGTTGAGCTCCTTCTCCAGTTTGTTGACCTTGCATTGCCTTAAATTGCTCTGGAGAGACTTTCTTTATTATATCTAGCATTGAAACTCTTTCCATTTTCAAAATGGATTCTGATGAATCCTCCACATGGGCTCTAAGCAATTCCATTCCAGAAAGCATGCAGGTAACATTCCAGATTCTCTTTCCATTAAGGTTTTGTATTATTGCAATTATTTTCTTTATGTCTTCGGTTATGTTTCTGTTGTGCATTTCGTCCTGAAGAATTCCTTTTATTGTTGCTAAATCTATTTTTGTCTGTAGATCTAATTTTTCAGGAGCTTTTTCATTGAGCATATCCATCATTTGGAGCCTTACTCCTTTATCCAATGTAAATGCCGCAACTTTCTTTTTAGAGGGAACATAATAGTCTATTTGATGAACATTTTTTCCTGATTCAAAGTCAATAACAAAGAAACCAGCTGCTACGAATGCATCTTTATGTTCTTTTGAGAATGTTTTGAACTCTTTTGATTCATTCAATCTTGTTACATATGGTTGAAGTTTCATTTTGCTCTTTTTTATGCTCTTTGTATAGAGAGATTTATTCTCTAAGGTTTATAAGTATTTAGGTTTTTACCGTTAATCTTCTTTCAGCATTTGCGAGTAATTCTCTTGCTTGATTGGCTAAAGTTTGAGCGCGGGTTATTTGATAAACTGGACAATCAGCACAATCAGAATATAAGCAAATAGGGGATGGAGTTAGTGCTGGGGCTGTGTCCCAGAAAGGAACCGCTCCTCTTAAATGCTGTTTAATTGATGGAGGAACTAAGCATCTCCCAGTTTTTGATTCCTTGCCCATTGGACAAGTAATATCAATCATATCTACCCTTTGCGGTATGTATTCTTGGCTAGGTTCAGTCATTTAATCTTTTATTTTAATGGGTTTTTAAGTATTTATGTTGTAAAAGATTTAATTTAATTTCTATAAGCACCCAAGTCTATGGCTTTCCAGGGAAGCTTTAAATTTGATTCTGGGAAATTGCCTATTGCCCAGTTTGTGAATCGGTGACAGTTTGGACCTGAAATTAAACGGTAAACGTGTTTCATTTTGTATTTTAATGCGTTTTTTTCCATGAATTTGACAAATTTCTCTGCGGTTGAACCTTCTTTTCCTTCGATATATCCTACAATTTTACTGTTCCATTCTTCCTTAATGCAAAAGTTCTTTCTGAAAATACTGTTCATTCTTTGACTTGGCTTTAGAAGATTGAGATAGAGATAGTCTGTCTTTTGGCCACGAAGATTTTTATGATGGAGAATTTCCCATCGATTTACTTTTCCTCTGTTTGAGGTAACAACCCAGGAATGAACTGAGAAATTTGCTGGAAATGGAAGTGGAGAGGTGAATATGAAGACTTGATACAAATTCTTCTTTATTAGTTTATTGAAAGATTTTTCATCCATATATTCTAATGTTAAAATGAGTTTTTAAATTATTTGAAACCGATAACGGGGTGTTCTGTAAAATACATAAATTATTTTTCACAGTATGTTGTTTCTATTTTTAAAAATGTCATCAACAAACACGTGTGCATCTTTCATGCCCAAATTGAAAGCAGCATCGATATGCTCTTGTTTTGTGTCTGATCTTGACAAGAGAGGAAGTTCTTTTGAAGGTCGAATAACTGTTACTTTTTTATTTTTAAGAGCATGCTCCATATATCTTATTTGGTTTGTAGAATCGAATATCTTTTTTGCAATGTTTGGAGTAAAAAGATAAAATAATGAAACCCATCTCTCTATTTGTGATTTAAACCATCCTTTTTCAGAAAAAGATTTTGGATAATTGCATAAAACTATAATTTCATCGCAACCATCTTCGACTGATTTATTAACTGGTAGGGGGTCTGTTAATCCTCCATCAAGATATTCGGAACCATTTATTTTTACAGGGCGACGAACCAAGGGTAAGGAACAGGTAGCAGTCATAACACTATAAATTGTTTTTTTATTTGGTTTGATATATTCTGGCTTTCCCGTTTTGATATTTGTTGCTACAAAGATTACCTCTTTTCCTGAATTAAATAATGAATTTATGTTGAGTTTTGCAGCTTTTGCATCTTTGAACATTTTTTCCATATAATCTAGCTTTAGTGCCTTTTTTAACAAAATATTCGAAAAACTTAAATCTATAAATTTTTTGCCGTCTAAATCGCATCTTAAAACTTTTTTTAGAGTCTCATACTGCCCTGAGAAGAAGAATGCTAAAGGATATGCCCCTGCAGAACAGGCATAACCTTTGTGAAAATATTTTCTACCTAATCTCTTTCCAAGAATGTACGTTGCTCCACAACTATATGCTCCATACATCCCACCTGGCCCTATAATTAGCGCTCTTTTTACCATATATTTTATTGGAAAACTTGGTTTTTAAATTATTTGAACTGAGAAAATTGAAAGAAATTAGCAAAAAGAAACATTTAAATAGTATTACTGCAGTAATACTTTATGATAAACGTCGAAAACTCTGATATGGAGACGGTTCCTGCAAAATTAACCAGAAGAATAGTTGTAGAAATGGAGGAATTAATCAAACAAGGATGGTATGCTAATAAATCGGAGCTAATACGAAATGCAATTCGGGAATTAGTTAAAAAACAAAAAGTAACTCAATTAGAGTCAGCTATAAAAGAGGACATCCAATGGGGACTTTACGGCAAATAGCAGTTTCGGATACTGGTCCAATATTACACTTATCCGAGATTAGTATAATTGATTGTCTTGATATTTTTTCGAAAATTGTTGTTCCAGATGAAGTTATTAAAGAATTAAAGAAAAATAAAATAGATGTTGATAAAAATCTAGATTTACGGTTGTTAAAAGATGAATGGAAGGATTTAGTAAAAATTTTAACAAATCAGAAAGATTTGGATTTGGGAGAATCGTGTGCAATCTCTCTTGCCCTGCAGGAAAAAATAAATTGCTTTCTAACTGATGATTTAGAGGCAAGAATCGTAGCAAAAGAATATGATTTAGAAGTTCATGGAACGGTGGGAATTATTTTGAGGGCGTTTAGAGAAAAACTAATAAATAAAAATAAGGCTATTGAAAAAGTAAAAGAATTAAAATCGAAATCATCTTTATTTATCACTCAAGATTTGATTGAGGAAGTTATAAGTTCAATAAATGAATTTAAGAGAAATTAATTCCTTTTTTCAATCTTTTCTCTGACTTCTTTTATGAAATCAGTAATCTTAACTCCGAAAACAGGCTTCTTTTCTCCTCTTTTCTTAACTGCGAGAGTGCCTTTCTCTTCTTCTTTGTCTCCGATTGTTATGAGATAAGGAATTTTTTGCATTTCGCTGTCTCTGACTTTATCATTTACAGTTGTATTTCTGAAATCGCTGTCTACTCTTATGTTTGGAACTTCTTTTCTTAGTTGGGCTACTACTTTTTCAGCTGATTTGTTGTTTCTATCTGTGAAATTGATAACTCTTACTTGAACTGGGCTTAACCAAACGGGCAAGGCACCATTTGTTTGCTCTAGAAGGAATGCAGTAAATCTTTCCATTGTTCCTAGAATTGCTCTATGAATTACTATTGGAGTTTTCTTTTCTCCTTTTTCATCTACATATGTTAATCCAAGTCTCTTTGGAACAACGATATCTATTTGGGAGGTTGCAATTGTTTCTTCTTTTCCATTTGCATTCTTTATCTGAACGTCTATCTTTGGTCCATAGAACGCTGCTTCTCCTTCTTCAAGAACATATTTCTTTCCCCACTCTTTCATTGCTTTCTCTATTTCCTTGGATGCCTGGTCCCATTCTTTTGGATCTCCAGCATATTTATCGGGATTGTTCTTGAAATCAGGCAAGGATAATCTGAACCAGTAGTCTCTGATGTTCATTATCTTGTAGACTTCTTCAAATAATTGTAGGACTTTTATGAATTCATCTTTCAATTGTTCAGGAGTTACGTATATGTGCGCATCATTCATTGTCATGCTTCTTACTCTGATTAAACCATAGGTTACTCCAGATAATTCGTTTCTGTATACATCTCCCTCTTCACAGAGTCTTAGAGGTAAATCTCTATAGCTTTTAACAATCTTGCCAAAAATCATGTGATGATGTGCGCAGTTCATTGGCTTGAGATAATAATCTATTCCATCTATGTTCAATGGAGGGAACATGGTGTCTGCATAATATGGGAGATGTCCTGTTTTTTCATATAGATGTCCTTTTGTAATGTGTGGTGTTGAGACATATTTGTAGCCATATTTGTTCTCTTCCAAATCTCTCATGAAAAGCATTAACTGATTTCTGATAACTTCTCCATTTGGAAGCCACAATGGCAAACCTGGACCAACATCATCAGATAAATGGAAAATTGCCAAATCTTCTCCGAGAATTCTGTGATCATTTGGCTTCAGATTTTTTCTGTCTAGAATTATTTTTCCTGTGCTTACTTGTTTCTTTACAACTGGTTTTGCACTTCCAGACTGTGCTTGCTGTTCTTCGGTTCTAAATTCCTTGGATAATTCAGATAGAGGATGACCTTTGCATTTAAGTTCAAATTCCTTGTAGTATCCGAATGGTGCTCTTGTGACTTCAAAGCCTTTTTTGATTAGGACATTTTCTGCTTCCTGGAGATATTCCAAGGCTGTTGCTGGAGCGCTTAGATTTGATGAGAGGTGCGCATAGGGGTAAAGGACTAACTTCTTTGCCTTTACTTCTCCAGCTGTTTTTTCTACTGCTGCAATCATATCCTTTAGAATTTTATCATTATCTCCCTTTTCAACTGCTGTCAAGATAACGAGAGGGTCTTTTACTACTATCTCTTTCTTCCTTTCTTCTGACAGCTCTTCGGGTTCTTTTATGGCCTTTTTTACTGCTTTGAATTTTATGTAATCGCAGTGTAATAGTAGTATTCTCATGAAGGGGAATAATAAGCGAGATTTATAAGTTTATTGTTTGGGCTGAGAAAGATTTCCGTCAATGCAGAGTTTGGTGAATATAGCTCCGCAGGCAACAACGTCCATTAAATTGTGCTCTATTATTCTAGCTGCGTTAAGTCCAATTTCTCTTTTATCTTTTGTTGTCGTGTCTGATTCCATTCCAAGATATTCTCTGTATGCGTTTCCTATTTGTGCTCCCCCAATGTCGTCTGTTCTTCTATAGTTGAAAACGACAACTTCGGCAGTTTTTGCCCTTCCATCAATTATTTTATCCTTTCCTAACCTCTGTCTAACTATATGATACAAGTCTGTGTGTTTTTCGGGGGTAGGCATAACTTCTTTTAGATGTGGATGGTAATGCCCGTCTAAAGGAATTCTGTTTGCAAGCGCTCTCCAGGTTAATCTATTAAAATCAAATGTTTGTCCATTGTATGTAAAGAAATGATCATATTTTGGAACAAGATCCAAAAATGCCTGAATTAATCCTCGTTCTTCATCTGGATTTCTCGCAAATAGATCAAATACATTTGCAGATGGAGGTTTTCCATCCTGAAGAATTAGAGATAATCCCGCAATTGAAATTATTGGAGCAGATGTTGTTGAACCGCAGGTTTCTATATCCCAGAAGAGCATTTTTTCTTTCACTTTTCTTTGCAGATGCATGGTTGGAAATTCTTTTGCTGCTTGTCCTAATTTCAGATGAGGCACCTTGCTCATTACATACTCTACAACGGGAGTTTGCTCGATAGCTGATAAATCTCTCTGAATAAGTAGATAAGAACCTCTTGGATTATTTAGGACTCTGCCTCCCACTAGTAATTCTAATCTTTTTTCTCTGTCCATTATCCTTCTCCTCCCGTTTCGTTGTATACTTTTTCTCCAATTACTCTTATATTTCGAACTGCTTGGTATATCCATTCTCTTCTTAGCTCATTGGGTTTTGCTAAAAGAACTGATGGATTCAAAACTAATTCTCTATGGGCACCTACTAATGTTCCAAGGTGATCCACTCTAGGTTTTAAATCTGGAAGATATGAACTTCTATATCTTGATAGAAGATGAAATACTCTGCTTAGACAGTCATGAACATCTGAAAATCCTATAACTGCTATTTCTGATTCAGCAACTCTTCTCAAATGAAGATCGTAAAGATGAGGTTGCATGTCTAAAACCAAAAGGGAACTATCAATTGGTTCTCCTGTTTTCCAGAAATGTTTTCCAGGAGAATAGACGTCGATGATTTTATTAGTCTTTGTCTTTGAGAGTGTTTGTTGTATTAGTTTTACTTCTATTGCTTGATTTCCTTTTCTTGCGTCAGCAATGCAATTCTCTGCGTCTCTTACATAATCTATTTCTAATGCATGTTCATTAAATCTGATAGCACCTTCGTTGCTTAGGTAGGGAAATCTTACTCCCTGTCCTTTGAATATTTCTGCCCAAACCATTGAAAGTCTTACAAATTCTTCTCCAAGCTTTCCTGCATATTTTGGAGCATCATATGCATAGGTTATTGGCTCTTCTGAAATTCCTAAAAGGTCTGCAATTGTTTTTTCTGAAGCATCCTTTCCAGACAAAAGCCCTGCTTTGGCGTGCCCAAATAATTCTGCAGAGAGTTTTCTATCGCTCTCATGTCTTGAATGTTTTAAAGTGATTGGTAGGATTGCTGCGCCAGAATAAAATTTCTTTCTAAGTTGTACAGCAATTCTTGGAATATATGGTTTTGAATTTGTTAAAGCGTAAAGGACCTCTGGGAGTGTTGAATATGGATGCTCCATCTCTTTCAGGATATTATCCAGCCCTCCATATCTTCTCCAGGCAGCCATGAATTGTCTTTTGTGTGCAATTCTGAATCTTTCACGACGAGGAAGATCTACATCTTCTCCTGCAATATATCCTAAAATCGCTCTTTTTGGGAAAAACCCTCTAACTGATTTGGCTATTTCTTCTCTTGTTACTTGCTTATTCCAGGGAGAAGGCAAACCAAAAAGATTTCTTGCGAATTGAGAATCAGAAAATCCTAAACTGGGGATTGAAAGTTTGCTTAGGAATAACTTTGTGGTGGGACTTGGCTTTCCAGTTTTAAATGTGCCTTCTTTTTTTAATCTTCTAAGTAAATCTGCTTGAGGTGGAACCCAGACTTCACTCCCCTTACCATAATGATGAGTAAATGAATCTGGAACTCCTTTGTGCAACCAGCTGTGAATCTCTACTCCCCCAACTACTTTATCTCCTTCTAGAATATTCCAATAATTAGCTCTTGTTTTTTCAATTCTTCTATTTCTATGCACCCCTTTTCCAGGCATTATCTTACCTCTCCTATTTGTTCATGAAATTTATCTAATGCTGTTACTAATCTGTCTGGAGAAGCTCCAGAGGAAAGTGCTCTTGAAGTTTCATCTGTTAATCTTGTGGCTCTCCACATTGCATAGGACTCTGAAATATCTGCTAATTTAGGAGAGGTTACACTTCTTTGATAATCTAATCTAAAAAATGAACCAAAGAAATTTCTGTCTATTTCATCTGCAGAAACTTTTATATCTTTTTCAGCTGCGCATTTTTCAATTAAACCACATAAACCTTGTCTTTGAGATCTAAAAACTAAGGGATTTCCTATATCAAATACTTGTTGAGAGGTGTCCCATTGAATAAGATAGGCTGCTGCTGCTTTTCTTGCGTTTCCATTAAATTCATCTATAACTAACCTATCTTTGAATGCCTGAAGAACTCCCTGCTGAGGAATTGAAGCAAAAAGTTGTTTCAAAAATCTTGTTTGCCAATATAATGCTGAACCATTTATTACATTTTGCTGCTGATGTGGTTCTTCTGACTCTGTAGGAAATACAGTTAGATTTTTTCTTCCATAGACTATTTGTTCTATGTCTCTTCGTTCTAAACCAAGTCTTTTAGCTAGACCTGCGGCATAATTTCCATAGTGTTCTGGGGGAATTTGTTGAAAATCCCATTGTATTCCTTTTAATAATGAAGTTCTCACTCCTTCATTAGATAAATCCTGTCCCTTTGATTTTATTCTTAAATAAAAATCTAAAGAGTCGGAAGTATTTGAAAAAATCTGTCTCAATTCTGCGATTCTCCCCTGCTGAACCATGTCTGCACCATCAACTTTAGTTCCTTCTCTTGGAAAAAGAGCGACTGCAGAATTGAATCTTCCAAATGATTTTGCTAATGCCCTGGCCGTTGCTTCTTCTCCTATTCCACTATCTTCGATTTGAGGAACGAAGACTATTTGTTTGTCATGATATCTTGCTAGGAACCTTGCGTGCTCTTCTGTGAATGCTGTTCCAATTGTTGCTAGAGCTGGAAAGCCTGATTGAACTATTAGAGGAGCATCGAATGCTGCTTCAAATACAAATAATTTTGGAGAATGGCGCAATAGTTCGTTTGCTTGAGGAACTCCAAGGAAACTTCTTCCCTTTTGATAGATTGGACTTTCAGGACTGTTCATATATTTCATTTTTTTTAAAATGTCTGGATCTGAGCCTATGTATCTTCCACAAAATCCAGAAACTCTTCCATTTACTAATACTGGAATTACAATCCTATCTTTAAAAAATGAAAAGGAATATGTTTGTTCTTGGTTTTCTCTTGCTAATCCTGCAAGAATTTGTTCATAGAGAGTAAATCCTTCGCTTTCCAGTCTGCCAACTACTTCTCTACTTGGAGGGGCAAAACCCATTTGATATTTTTCAATAGTTTCATCTTTAAATCCTCTTGATTGCACATACTTCAATGCTCTAGAGTTAGACAATAAATTTTGGTGAAATATTTCAGAAGCTCTTTGGAGAGCAGCATATACTCTAGGTTTTGTCTCAGAATTAAATCTGTCATCCCTTTTTGGTCCTCTTTCTGCCTCGGGCATTAAAAAGCCATTCTTGGAGTGTTTATTAAGATTGTTGTATAAAAAAGATGATATTGGGAAAGATATAGTTGAAAAGAAAATTAATCTAAAACTATATTTGCATCATTTCCAATCGTAAATGCTGAATTCAAAGCATATGGATTTTTTCTTCTTCCAGGTAATAATAAAAGAGATAATCCTGCTGAAAGGAATCCTGCATATTCTACGGCCTGACCAATTTCCGCTGTGCTTTCTAGAGTTCTTGCAGTCATTGCATTTCGAGCTGTAAGTTGATTTTTGTTAAGAACACATGGGGCTCCAAGTTCCTTTTTGGGAGAATAAACTTTAGCACCTTCTATTCCATTCATCATATTCGATGCTAATTCCTTAGCAGTTCCTCCAGCTATAGCCAAGGCTGCCAATGTGGATGCTACATAGAATTTCAAATGTCTCATAAAAAATAGTCAGAAAATGGCTATTTAAAGTTTTCTCTTTTGTTGTTATCTTGAGGGAGTTACAAAATAGAATTATTTGTAAATAAACTTATCAATTACTTTCTCTGCATCTTTTCGTTTCTTTTGATGTTCCTTTAGGAAAACAGATAACTTGTCTGCGAGAAGTTGCTTTAGTTCTCCTGAGAGCAACTTGCCTGATTTATAATCTTTGTATATTTTTTCTAGCTTTTTATCATCCTGCTCGAAGAAAATCTTAAGATATTGGAAAGATATATCCACATCTGGATTTCCTCCTAATTTTCTGTGCTCTTCCAAAGTATCCCTTCCTCCTGAAAAGGCATACTTATTTATTTTCTTTTTTACTTCTTCTGGAGTATCTGTTAGAGCTATGTAGGATGATGGGTCTGAAGAGGACATTTTTCCTCCCTTAAGTCCTGGAACAAAGAAGTGATAGGTTGAAGAGAGTTGAGTAAATTTAGGATTTTTTATTCTTTGACTTATGTCTCTTGCAAGTCTTAAATGTGGATCTTGGTCAATTCCTACTGGAACTATAACTGGAATTTGTCCTTCGAATTCGTCCATTTGTGGATGAAGCATATCTGATGCTTGCAACAACGCTGAAAGCATTTTACCTGGAGAGATATCTCCATAGACTGCCTTGAATTCATTGAAAGTTGCATATCTTGCCAAGAGGTTTTGTAATCGATAATAGGCATTTGCTTTTTTTGCATCTGAACTTCTTTCACTCTGGAAATAAATTTCCAAATTTTCTGGTTTGAGACCAAGGGCAATGTAGTTCTTTATGTATTCTTCAATTGCTATCTTCCTGCTGTCCTCTAAACTCTGTGCTCTTGCATTGTATGCTTCTATGTCTGCCACTGCAATGTATATCTTTGCTCCTAGTTTTTGATAGAAAATCATTTGCTGAGCAAGAATCATGTGCCCAATGTGGAATTTTCCAGTTGGCATAAGTCCAGTCATCATAACAAATGGCTTTTTGTCTCTTATGGCTTCTAGAATTCTCTGAATATCTCTATGAGCAAAAATGGTTTTTCTTCTAAATAGAATGTTCTTCTCGAATATCTCTGGCAAATCTCTGATTGGCTGGATTCCAAATTCCTTTATCAATTTATCATAGTCAATATCTCCAGAAACTTCCCATGGATTTAGCACAACGTCTTTTTTCATGTCTGTTCTAGGATGTGGCGATTTATAAAGATTGGGAAAATTCATCGTTTCACCTCAAATGAAAGCATAAAGGCGTCTCCCCTTGCATAATTAAGAGAAGAGTATGCATTATTTACTTCCATGTCTCTCGATTTAGGTATTGCTTTAGTCAACATTCGGCCATATAATCCTTCTAACAATTCTCTATGGAATGAAAAATTTTCTATTATTTTTTCTTGCACAAGACAAGCAAATGAATTTCTTAAGGTGTGCTCGATTATTGGGTTTTGTGTTCTTGTTTTTATTTTTTCTAGACCTTTTTCTAAGCTATCTAAAATTCTTTCTTTAGCAAAATCATGATATAATCCCGAACCTTGCTTTTTTGGATGTACTGCTGTTCCAGCAAGATAAGAAAAATCAGGACTAAAATTGAGGGAGGCAAAGCCGACAATTGCCCCATTATCCCTCGCGACATATAATCTATCTACTGGGAGGATGTGCTCTTTTACTTCCTCTGCTGACATTCCTGGACCAAATGTAGAAACTGCTAGTTGAACAAGACCCTGAATATCAGCTTCAGACAATCTTAATTTATCAAGGACTTTATCAACGCGCTCAATTGGTAAACAGCCACGGAAACACCCTTAAATTTAAAGTTCTGACTAAAGAAAATGAATTGGCTTTATAGCCACCGAGACACCTGTGATGTGTTCATATTGGAATTAGAAAAAGAAGGTATAAAAAGTTTATGCTTTTTTGACTGAAACATATAAGTCTGCGTTCTTTGGAAGGTCCATGAAATTACTTTCAGTTGCTGGCTTTTCAAGAAGAACTGTGCAAGCTAAACCAATTTCAGTTCCTGGTCTCATATAAACTCCTGGAACAGCCATTCTTCCTGCTGGAATGTATGGAACTCCAATTCTTTCTCCAGCGACTTCGATTACTCTTGGGTCTTGGAATTTTCCTGTTCTTAAATCATATATTTTCTTCTGCTTTGTCATTACAACTCCTGAAGCAATTGCTGCGCCTTCTTCAATTATTCCGCACAGTTCACAGTTTGCTCCAACTCTAACATTATCTTCAATTACTGTTGGAAGATTTCCTCTTGGCTCAAGAATTCCTTCTACTCCAGAACCTGCGCCAAGCTTAACTGCCTTTCCAATTTGAGCTCCAGTTGCGACTCTTGCTCCTCCATCAATCATAACTCCCCCTCCAGCAATATAAGCTCCTGAATTGACTATACTTCCAGGCATGAGGGTTGTTCCAGAACCAATATAAGCCCCCGCCCTTGTAAAACTCCCGGGGATGAATCTTACTCCTCTTTTATCAAAATCTGCTTTTGTCCAATCTTCTGTTAATAGAGGAACTTTGTCATAGTAGCCAGTAATAATTGCTCCTGCACTGCTATCTCCTTTAATTACGAACATTATATTTGGTCTTTTGAATAAAGCATTCATTGCATCTATGGCATGTAGTTGTGGATGCCAGACTCCTTGTCCGGTTGTTGGATTGTAGATTTTTTCAGCTGTTCTTATTTGTCCTGCTTCCAATAAATCCTGTCCTGCTTGTATGACATCTTCTGAGAAATCTCCCTTCTGCATTCTTATGAAGACATCAGGTAATTTGCAAGTTACTGGAATTAGTTTAAGAGATTCACTGATGTTCCAATCGCCGTCTGCCGATGCTAAAACTCCATCCAATGTTGCCTCTGTTTCAATTGTTCTAGGAAAAACTCCTTCCAATTTATCATTTCTATATACTCTTGCTAAAACAACATCTTTGCTATTCATTTTTTTCTCCTATTGTGAACTCTGGAACATGTTCGTGTGAGAGGAAGTCCTTATGGGACATATCTGCCCCGTATGCTCCGCTTTTGGCCATTACAACTAAATTTCCTATCTCTGCCCTTGATACGTATGTATCGGACGACAGGACGTCTGCGGAGGTGCACAATGGCCCTCTGACCTGAACGTGTTCGTTCTCTGCACTTAATTGTTCAGGGTATATAATATTTTCTCCATGTTTTAGTATCGTTATTGGGTAGTTAATTTTCATAGCATATGGCCTTCTGTGTGCATTAGTTCCAGCTGTGCAAAGCAAAATCTTTTTTTCTCTTGATTCTTTTATATCGTTTATTGTTGTAACAAAATATCCTGCATCTGCAACTAGGTATCTTCCTAATTCAAATATTAATCTTCTGTCTTTCATTCTGTGCTTGCCTATTAAAGCTTCAAGGCCTTTAGAAAATGAGGTTATATCAAATTCTCTTTTACCTTCATAATCAATTCCTATTCCTCCTCCAAAGTCTAATGTATCTAACCTCATTCCAGTTTGTAATTCTAAATCTCGGAATAAATTAAATGAATAATCTATGTGCTGAAGAAGAGCTTGTGCGTCTAAAACTCCAGATGCTGCAAAAATATGTAATCCTTTAAGATTTACACCTTGTAATCCTCTAATTTCTTTGATTACTTCTGGAGCATCTTCCTCGTTTATCCCAAATGGAGTTGGTTCAGTCGCTGAAGACATTTTAGTTGCGACATCATGAATTTCTTGATTTACGTTTAATCTCAGCAACACTGGTTGGTATCCTCTAGAAAGATCTCTAATTCTATATGCTTCCGTCAATGATTCGACATTTATTAATTGAATTCCATTTCTCATAGCAAATTCCAACTCATCTTCCCTTTTACTTGGACCAGTGTATATAGTTCTAGATAGATTTGGCTCATGATTTAAGACTTTTTGAGCCTCTCCAGCTGATGCAATTTCAATTCCTCTTATTGGGGGAGAATGAGTCATTAAATCCAGAATTGCTGGATGATCATTTGCCTTCATTGCATAGAAGACTTCGACATTTCTTGGAAGACCAGTCAGATTGGCTATTTGTGTTCTAACTCTTGATAAGTCATACAAGAAGAAAGAATGTTCTGTCTTTGCTCTTTTTCTTATTTCTTTTTCAATTTCCGATTGCATTTTTCAAAGCTCCCGTCACTCTTTCATCTAATTTTTCAGCTACGGGGATTCTAACATAATTATTCCATCTTCCACTTTCTCTGTAATCTAAATATGCTCCAGGCATTAATTTTATTCCATGTTTTTTAATCATATCTACTACAAACTCTTCTCCAGATACTGGTGTTTTTACAAAAAAGTAGAAAGCTCCTTCTGGAACTGGCAATCCAAGTCTAGATGAGAAATCCCTTAATGCTTCTTGATATCTTTCTCTGTTTTCTGCTATGAACTTAGAATCATTCCAGGCAAGTGCGCTTGCTTCCTGGTGTGCTCTTGATAGAGTATTTCCAGTTGTTGCATAAATGTCTGCAAATTTTTTAACCAGTTTTGAATCTCCTGCTACAAATCCAGATCTTAGACCTGGAACATTTGAAGATTTTGATAAACTGTTGAAGACTAAAAGATTTCTGAATTCTCCAGTTGTGTCAACTTCTAATAGACTGGTTGGTTTTTTTCCAGTGTAAATATCTATATAACATTCATCTGATATCAAAACGATATTCCTTTCTTGTGCATTTCTTGCTAATCTTGCTAACTCTTCTTTAGACTTTATTATTCCTAGAGGATTATGTGGATTGTTAATTAGTAAATAGCTTAGAGTCCCAGGAATTTCTCTTATAATTGGCTCATCAGCAGGATAGAATAAAATTTGAGCATTTTCTCTTTGTGCAGCAGTGAAATAAACTGAATAGCATAAATCGGGAATTCCTATTCTCCGATCATATTGGTCTGGGCTTAGAAAGGAAGCGGGCGCCCAGGCAAGAGCAGATTTTGTTCCCTGAACTGCTGTAACTTGCTCTCTAGATAATTTTACTCCATGAACGGTTTTATTGTAATTAATAACTGCATCTTTCAATTCTGGGAGGGTTGCTAGGGGATGATATTGATCTAAATCTAAATGCTTAACTAGATAATCTCTGACTTTTGTGTTGGTTGGGCCTTTTGGATTTCCAAGATGCATTGGATGAGTAATATTTGGAACTCCGTCTGGAAATCTCTTTGCAATTAATTCGTTTAGTCTCTGAAAGGGGTCTTGAGGCATAAAATTCGCAAATTTTGGCTGCTTAAATAGTTTGCTGTGCTATAATTCTAAGTAAATAAGCATCTTTTGTTGGAGCATATTTGGGAAACAATGATTTTCCATCAAAGTCGGATTTTATTGGTTTTTCTCCTTCATATGCAATTATTTGGCCTTTTTTTATGTTAACCATATTTGCTAAACCTGGAATTAATTTTATGTTCTCCTTATTTGGAATTTTTTGTTTTTCACTCCAGAAATAAACTTTCTTTAGTTTTCCTCTTTTGTTATCGTCTTCCAGTGCTCCAGATAATTTTAGTGTTTCAATAATTAATTTTTTCCCTAAGTCTATTGCTTTTTCAGGAGAGTCTAAAATTGAACCTGTTTCAAATCCAAGTGCCACTGCATTTTTGTTGCATTTAATTAAATATTCATCTGTGCTGTTAAAACCCCCTGTTAGAATTATGTCTTCTATTGGAACATCCATCTTCTGGAAAAATTCAGCGGTTGGTTTATGGGTTGGAAAAACCGCAAATGGAAATTCAGTAGGAGTTTGGGTTAGGTGTAGATCCAACATAACTTTTGCATTTTTTAAAATTTCGGCTATTTCTTTTGCTCTCTTTCCTTCATAGGTATTTGAAAACACTCCAAACTCTCTATTTAGGTCTGTTTCTGTATATCTAACATTTTTTTCAAAAGCGCGAGGATTTCCGATGATGAATATAACACTTTTGTTTAATCTTTTTACTTCTTCTGATTCTACAAATTCTTTTAGAGCTAGAACTCCTGCTTTCTCATTTCCATGGACTCCTGCTAGGATAACTATCTCTGCTGGGAGTTTTCCAAAAAGCCAGGAATCTGAAGGTTGTTTCATGATAGAATGAGTAATGTTGACGATTTAAATATTACTTGTATGAACTTTTTTACTACTTAAATTAGATTAATATTTTGCAGAAATAATTATAAACTATTTAAAGTTGAAATGAATATGGTGTCTGAAGAAGAAAAACAAGCATTTTTACAGAGAGTTAAAGCTTTGAGAGTGAATCCTGATGCGATTAAAGAAGTTAGAGTTAAGAATTTTATTGGCGAACCTGGAAGGGAAGAGGATTATGTTATACCTAATGCTGATGGAAAGAGGGCTTCCTTGCAGATTTATGCGGCAATAACTACCCCGGCTGGAGTTATTACTCCAGATAGTGCGAGGAGAGGATTGATTGTTTTTGGAGATGCATATAGGGCTGAAGCAAATCAAGGATTAGGAAACTCTCATCCTTCAATAAGTAATCTTGAAAATATCGCAAGAAGAGAAAAACCAGTTAGAGTTGAGGTTGCCAAAATGCCTGGATACACATCAATTTATACAAATTAGCTGGAAAATAACTTCTATTGCAAAAAGTTTATTCTAATAAACTTTATATATCTGCTTTTGTAAGGAAATGTATGAGAAAAGAGGTAATTTTTGGCTGTTTAGTTTTGCTTTTGCTTTTACAGGTTGCATCGGCTGAAATATTAATTTCTCAGCCATCTGGAATATATAATTTGGGAGATAATTTTAATGTGAGCGTTACAATTATTCCTCAAAATAGTGCAAATGATAGATTTATGATATCTTTGGTTTGTGGAGATTCAACAGAAGAGATTTATATGTCGAAGTTGACAACTACATATGGTACAAATAAAGTTGTTCCGGTTGAGATTTTTTTTGATAATATTATAAAAGGAAATTGTTACATTAAGGCTGAGTATGGGCCTGAGAGTGCAACAAGTCAGAATTTTGAGGTAAGTGATTATGTGAGAGTAAGCTTTCAAACTGACTCTGCTCTTGTTGAGCCTGGAAAAGAAATTAAAGTGACTGGAAGAGCAGTGAAGGCAAATGGTGTTGACTTGAATGGATTTGTTGATTTGAGATTGGACAGTACTGATTTGCTTTCTCAGGAAATAGTTACAAGTGGAAAGTTTAGTGGAAGTTTTATAATTCCAGTAAATCTTGCCGCAGGGAATTATATTTTAACAGCTAGTGCTTATGAAACCTCTTCTGGTTCTGTTAGTAATAGTGGAAATGCCTCTGCAATTGTAAAAGTTAAGGCAATTCCTACTGGAGCAGATATTGCATTGAGCGCGCAGGATTTAACCCCTGGAGATAGTTTAATTTATTCTGTTGGATTGTATGATCAGACGAATCAGGCAATTCCAAGTCAGGAGATGTCCATTGAATTGTATGACAATGAACAAAATTTAATTTTTAAGAAATTAATAAAATCTGGAGAGAGCAGCACTCTTTTAATTACTAGTAATTTCACTCCAGGAAATTGGGTTTTTGATGCTAAGGGAGCTGGATTGGAAACGACAAGAAGCTTTGGAGTAAATGAATTGCAGAATGCATCCTATGAAGTTGTTAATGGGACATTGATAATTACAAATACTGGAAATGTTCCTTATAATAAGCCAATACAGGTCAGCATCGGAGGAGAAAGCGATGTTAAGGATATTTCATTGGATGTTGGGGAAAGCAGGGAGTTCAGATTACTTGCTCCGGATGGAGATTATCCTATTCAAATAGTTCAGGGAGATAATGTTTATCCTCTTGGAACAAGTTTTCTTACTGGAAATGCAATTGCAGTAGAAGATGTACAGGGATTATTTACTAGCAGCAAATATTCTGCTGGAATATGGCTTGCAATAATAATAATTTTGGTATTTATTGCTATGAAATATTATAGAAAGATAAGAGAAAGTCATGGGCCTAGAATATTTAATTCGTCAGGTGAAAAATATGGATTGCCTCAATCAAGGCCTAAGCCTTTGGCTGCAAACACTGGAGAGCCAGTTCCTCTTGTAAAGAATGTTTTGGATATGCCTAGAAACAGAGAGAGAAGAGAGTTTAGTTCTTCTGCACCTGTTGAGAGAAGAGAGTTTGAAAGACCAAGATATAATCAGGAAAGAAGAGAGAATGAAGTTGTGAAAATGGAAAGAGAAGAGGAAAATGAAGAAATGCCTGTTCAGAGAAAATTAAACACATATACTCCTCCTGCAATGGTTATTAGAAAAACTGGACCTGGAGTTGAACATGGACAGAGAGAAGAGGCAGCACTGGTTGCTGTTAAGATAAGAAATATGGCTGAGATTCAGGATTCTGACTCAAATGCTAAAGAAAGTGTAATAAAAGTTGATAGAATATTTGATGAGTCTGGAGCTAAAGTGCTTAGAGACAGAAATTCAATTCTTGCAATATTCTCAACACACAGGTTTGCAGATCAGGCATATGCCAAAGCAATTGAGCTCGCTAAGAAAGTTGAAATGGTTTTATTAGATCACAATAGAAAGTATGTTCATAAGGTTGCATTTGGAGTTAGTTTGCATTCTGGGGAATTAATTACGGAGCATGCGGGGAATGATTTCAAATATACTTCTGTGGGGAATGCAATTCCTCTAACAAAGGGCTTGGCAGAGAGAGCACAGTCTGAAGTTGCTGTTTCAGAGGCTGCTGTTACAAAAGTAAGAGGATTTGTTAAATTACAGAGAGTTCAGAATGATAACTATTGGAAAGTCATTGGAAATCTTGCTGACAAGCAAAGAGATGGCAAGTATAACGAGTTTATAGGGCAATTTATGAAGAGACAAAAGGGTGGATGGTAATTCCCTTTTGTGATTGTTAAATATTTCTAAATATTTTGTAAGAGCCGCAGCAGCCCTTTGAAAGAAGTAGTGGGCTGCCAGGTCTTAATGCCTTAAGTTAGATCTTGACTAAGTCTCCTTCATCAAGATAGTAACCATTGTGACCTATGTCTCCTTTGAACAAAGTTCCAAGGAATTCTAGGGAATTTGGATCTAATCCGAACTCATTTGCTTTCTTTGATGCGTGTGCTTTAAGACATCTTGGGCAGAATGAGCCTTTCTTATCATTAATCAAAAGGTTTCTGTCTACGAAATCTTCTAGTTCTGAGATTAATTTGTCTGGAATCATTCTTCCTGACTGTAATCCTATAATTTTCCGCTTTAGCAGGAAGTCAATCAATGATGCTTTTGCTAAAGAAGTTGGTTCAAGAGCCTGTTGAGAATTTTTTAGTATCATGGTAGTGTAGTTTTGCAAGATCCGAGAAATTTATTATCGGGTTTACTTGCAGAAGGAATAAATGACACAAGTAAATCTAGCTGTGGCTGGCTTAGAATGTTTCCAATTCAGCAACATAGATGCTTGTTTCATGCTCTAATGAATGATGATTAGTTTAAATACTTTGTGGAAGATTGAGTTTATCGACGTAAATATCATAAAAAACAAACTTTATATAGTTAGGAAGTCTGAAATAAACATGGTTTGGAGAACATATTTAGTTAAGTATTTTGGAACTGGAAATGTTAAAGTGAGTGAGATTGCTAAGAGAGTGGAAAAGATTGGATTCAAAACTGTTTTTGGAAGTGTTGATTTTATATATGAATGGGAAGAGATGCCAACTAAAGAGCAGGTGTTGGCTTTGGGTGATAGATTATGTGATGCTGTAAAAGGTTCTGGGGCTGTGTTTAATTTAGATACTCACGATTAATTATATGATGAAAAGAGTTGAGTTAATAAAAGAGAAAATAAAAAGAGAAGAAAGACTATTAATAATTAAAAGAGCTATTGCTTTTATAGAAGTAGTTTTATTGGTTTGCATATTTTCTTTATTGGTTAGAGTTTTTGGTTTGACAATTGTTTAATTATTCTGAGAAATTATCTTTAGGTAAATAACTTTCTAACCAATTCCATCTCTTCACCACTTTATGTTTTAAGTCATCTGTAATGTCTCGACTACCAAACCGACAGAGCGATAAATAAAACTCTGCAACAGTCTCCAAAGACGGACGGTTCAACCTATTTCTCGGTCCCAGAAATCTAGGATATGCCTGATTAAACCATGAAGTCCTATCTTCCAAAGAGCCATTACTTTTTAAAATCCAAGCAGAATATTCATTAGAAAAAGTTTCCCCATCATTAAAAACATTAGCCAGTTCAACCAAACAACCAGTTTTATGAGCATATCTTCTGCAATCTGCGATTCTCTCTGGTGTCATCTCTTCATTCATTTCAATAGCCATATCATGTTCTACAGAAAGAGCCACATCAACTGACTCAGACTCGACTGCCTCATGAGCCACAACTTTTGGTCTAAATGGATGAGGAGTATTTTCCGAGATAATAAAAATTCCCCTATCTGTAAATAATCCTGTATTGCCTGCCCTACTAATTGCATTCACAAGAGGAAGAAAATTAACATACCTCGTTCCAATTATACCTTCCCAGTCATACCTCTTATCTAAAAGTACAAATTCTGCCTCTTCACTCTTGCCATGCCTTTGATAAGAACTTGTTTTTAATGCTCCATTCCTCTTCGCAATTTCAAGAATCATCCTGCCTACACCCAATCTATATATCTCACTAGCTTCAGTAGGAACATATTCATCCATTAAATCTTTTAAAATTAGACATTTATAAAGTAAATTGTGATGAATTTATTTCAAAACTTCTCCGGCTTTAAGATACCACATGTTCAGATCCAATTCTGCGGGGGAAACATCAAGGTTTTTTGCTAATTTAATAAATTCCTTTTCAATTAAAAGATAATCTGATTTTTTTATTGGTTTGGGAATAGAATTAATAATATTATGTTCAAACATTAAATTAATTATATGTCTGTCTAAAATTGCAAGGTTAAAATGTCCCGTGTTTCTTAGAAAATGAGAGGCTTCTTTATATCCTAGACCTTTGATATTATCTGCAATCCAGGCTCTAGCATCTACTTCTGATTTGCCCTCGATAATACTCCTTATGTCTTTGTATTTTCTTGCTTCCATAATATATTTGGATTTATTATTATGAAATCTGTGCTTGTTTCTTTTTATTGTTTCAACTAGTTCGGATTGCTTTTTATTTATGAATCCTTTTGAACCGAGTTCATTTTGAATGTTTATTGCAGTTTTTGCTCTGCTATTTGCTGTTAGAATGCAAAAGCATAATTCGGAGAACCATTCTTCGCTGCTTTTATCTTTGAATGCTCTGAACTCATTTAGTCTTTGCTTAATTGTGGCCTTTGTGTTTTTGTCTATTCCGTTTATTCTTTTTAGAAGTGCTTCCATTGTAAGGCAGAGAAGTTAAGTTTTATAAAGTATTTTGTTTTCTAGAGATGATGTTTATAGAGGCTAGTTTAATTTTTGCATTTATTGCGATGCTCTGTTGGGGTTTTGGAGATTTTTTTATACAGAGAAGCTCGAGAAAGATAGGAAATGTTGAAAGTCTTCTTTTTATCGGAATTATTGGATTAATTGGATTATTTCCTCTTGTTCTTGGAGATATTCATGCCTTGTTTGAATGGCAGAACCTCTTGCTCATTGGATTTTTAGGAATTTTGA
>Ga0247841_10000580_pt1 | contig 93788 bp, 92 predicted proteins | sample LaCruzMarch2015__2_FD_192410 | JGI IMG/M metagenome (GOLD analysis project Ga0247841, IMG submission 192410) | Freshwater microbial communities from meromictic Lake La Cruz, Castile-La Mancha, Spain - LaCruzMarch2015_18m | ecosystem: Environmental > Aquatic > Freshwater > Lake | place: Spain...
GCAAAAGCTTATGGAAAAGCTTCCTTTAGTTGCATAGGGATACTTTCAAGGGATACATTTAGTTGTTAAAACACCATAAACACTGAGTTTAGGACTCGCTATATGTAGAATTTTGCACCGTTAAAACATTCATATCTAAAATCGCCATCTCTATCTGATTGACCAAACCATTTAGAATCGGAAAACGGATTTTCTATTCCTCTTTCAATCCTTCCTTCTATATACGGATTTTCAGATTTTCTTTTTGGTATATATCTTCTGACAACTGTTTCTGCTGGCATATTATATATATGTAGGTCATTCTGATTTATCCATTTTAAGGCTTCTATTGTTCCCTTAACCAAATTCAGTTCGTACTTTCCTCTATACCATTTTATGAATTTGTTTTTCAGGTAGAAATAGACTTCATTCAATGTCTCTTTGGAGTTGACAAATTGGTAATAGTTAGTCCAACCCCTCACTATTGGATTGATTGCTTTTATTACATCTGTTACTGCATTTTTTCGATTTCTTCTATCTAGGATTTCATTGATTTTGTTTTTCAATTTTTGGATATCAATTTGGGTAGGTCTTTGAAGTGCCCCGATTTTTTTGGACACGAAATTGACAAAGTTAAGAAAGTTTTTTATGTTAAATTATAAGTTTTGTCTCCCTTGCGACCAATATTGTGATTCAAACTCCGATGGTGTCATGTAACCCAGCGATGAATGAATCCGCTCATGATTATAGAAAACATCAAGAAAATAACACAGATTTGTATAGGCATCACGAAAATCAGCATACTCTTTTACCCAGATTTCCTCATCCTTCAGATGACCAATAACACTCTCTGCAAATGGGTTCTCCCATGCCCTTGCCTGCCATACTCAATTTTACACCTAATTCTAAAAGTTTGGAAGCATAATCATTGGATTTATATTGAACCCCCTGATCTGAATGATGAATATCAGGAATATGACCTGTCAGTAATGCTTTCGTTAATGCCTCTTGTACCAATAATTCTGATAGGTCACGTCTCAATGACCAACCACGAATCATCCTCGTGTAAATGTCTATAAGTATGGCAAGATAAGCTGTAGAGCCATCTGCCAGACTGATGTATGATATGTCACCACACCAAACATGGTCAGGATAGGCAATATCAAGGTCCTTCAGCAGATTGGGATATGGTGCTGAACCTATGTTAACTGTGGTTCGTATCTTACGTCTGCGTTGACGAACCTGCAATCCCATATCCTTCATAATCAAACGGACTCGCTCTTTGCCAATATGCATTCCACTTCTTACCATAACGGATTTTATTCTTCTATGCCCATATCGGGTATATTTCAAGCAAGCATGCTCTATGGAATCTCTGATTTCCATGTCATCACGTCTGTTCGGAACGTAATAGTAACAGCTTCTTGGTATGTCCATCAATCTGCACAGCATCTTGACGTCATATGTATCTGCCAGCACTTTGATTACTTCCTTTTTTTCTATTACTGTGATGGGAAGTAACTGAAGAGTTTTTTTGAAGCCTCCAGTTCGAGGGTCAGCTTGCCTACCAGCCTTTCCAGTTCCGATATCCTTTGAGATTCTGCACTTACTTTTGATGAGCCATTTTCAAATATTCTAGGAGCTCTTTCCATAAACAGATGACGCCATTTGTTTAACACAGATTCACTTATATTGCTTTCCCGGCATATTTGTGCAGGACTTTTCCTTCCACTTATAGTATCTAGGACACATTGTAGCTTGAACTCTGGTTTGAATTTTCGACGTTGCATATCTACCTCCTTTTTTTGATCTTTATTGTAAAACTTTCTTAACAATGTGTCCAGTTTTTAAAGGGCAGGTCACTTATCAAAACCGCCTTAACACCCTTAAATTGTCTTATATGAAACCCAAGAAAGTTGAATCCATCCATTGCATGTGTAACTTTTGTTTTTTCCGTTGAAAGTTCAAGGTTCATATCTTCTAAAAATTTTGCAACTTTGTCTTTCATTTCCATTGTTGCTTCCTTTGTTCCATTACTTAGGATGATAAAATCATCTGCATAACGTATTAGATAGAAATTACCTTGTTTTTTCTTTCTTCGGATTGTCCTTTGATATTGGTCTAAATAGTAATTTTCTTTCCACCATTTATCAAATTCATGGAGAAATATATTTGCTAGTAGGGGCGATATTATTCCACCTTGTGGTGTTCCCACATCTGGCTTATATATCTGTCCACTTTCTTGATAACCCGCTTTAAGACATTTATAGATAGTATCCGTTAATTTTCTATCGGCAATCCTATTCCTTATCAGTCTCATTAGTATTTTATGGTCAATACTATCAAAACATCCTTTTATATCCCCTTCAATAACCCAGTAGTATTTTTGTATTACATTCATCATTCTATAACAGATTCGGATAGCGTCCATCGTGTTTCTGTTAGGTCTGAATCCATGCGAACATTCAAGAAAATCAGACTCAAATATTGGTTCTATAACCATTCTGATTGCTTCTTGCACTACTCTATCTTTGATGGTTGGAATACCGATTGGTCTCATCTTACCGTTTGCTTTTGGAATGTATATTCGTTTTACTGGTTGTGGTTTATATGTGATTTCTTTTAGTTCTCTGCATATCTCTTCTACCAGTTCTTTTCCTTCGGATGTGGGTGTTCTATTCACGGTGTCGTAATAGTTCTTCTTCACCTTACCATCTATACCTTCTGTTTTTGCCCCTGTGTTTTGTAGGACATTCCACAAGGATTGTTCTATCCATTCCTTTTCGCATATATTTTGGTAGAGACTTCCTATTCTTTCGTTTAGTCTTCCTTTGGCTTTCAGAGCCAAGTTCTTCTGTTTTGAGGCTATATCTATTGACATTTACCCTACTTCCTTTCTGAACTTATTAGATTAGCTAGATTCCTTTGCCTTGTAGTATGCTTTCCATACCTCCGACTACTACGAATCTTCCGCCCTTCATATCTCACATCAATTGCAGTTAATCCAGTCTTTTTGACCGAGATATGAAGTTCTCACGTTTACATAATACACGTATTATTGGACTTAGATTTCCGCTACACCCCAGTTCAGGGTAGTCATCTTATTTTATTTGTTGACTATCTTTTCGTTCCCTACGCCCTCGATGAAAGAGCTTGCCCTTTTTATTCTTGTAGAGGCAGAGGCTTTTGTGATTTTAATATGCTCATTTTTCATCTCAATATACGCAACCTTGAGATTACCTTTCATCTATATCCCATATCACCGCTCTAGGATATTCATACGTATTGAGGTTTCTAACACGGATTCCATCTCAATCGACTTCGATGTAATCATATCCAACACAGGTTAGCAGACCATCTTGGTTATATTCGGTGTTTATACCTTATCTGCATTTTCACTAGAGCTTTATACGGTTTCTTACTCATTTTCCACCGCATATCTGGTTCTCCTTACACTCCACAAGATAAAGTGTATTCATCTTTTGATGATTTTGCATTATGCACTTCGTGACGCACATTAAATGCGTATGTTCTCAGTTTATCTCGATAAGCAGGATTAATGGTGCTGGGGATTTACTAGCAGAGATACTCTATGTTCTGCAAGTATTATAAGTTCACCCAATATCATCAAGTGGTTATCACTCGATAACGTTAATAGATGAAATATCATTTTAACACATCACCCAAGTCCAATACTATCTATCTATGTCAAAGTGAGAATAGTTATAGTTATAGGGATTGTTAGCGAAGCCCAATATCTATAACTATATAACTAAAACCATTATCAATACTACATCTACACCATTTTTATCATCTATAACTAATAGCATGAAAAATCCCTTAAACCCTTTATTTTCAATACTTCATATCATCTATAACTATATTTTGCATCAAAACTAACCAAACATGCCCTGACTAGAATAGCAACCTACCCCACAGTAAGCTGCAACCTTTCATATTACATCCAAAAGAAATAATCTCTTAATAACTCAATCCTGACTTATCTCAATATTATAACTCATATCATAATACAATTTTCATCAATAAATCCTTCTCCTAATAATCAATACCTAGCTTTAACATCCGGATAAAATATCCTCTTAACTTGACAATGTTAAATTAGACCGAAGTATCTTTTTGACTTGAATAAATTATATATGTTAGTATCCTACCTATGTTTTATTAACAATTACATAGGTAGGTGCCATAATGAACAATGATAATATAACATTTACATGCTCTGAAAAACAATACCTTTCTGATGCTCAACTTAATGCTCAACGATGGGGATTGCCAAAGGAAGCAGTAGACGACCTAGCTAACCGTCTGCGTCGCATCTGGTCTCGTTTCAAAAAGTGTTTCACGACTAAAACCCGTGATACAAGCGAACATGCTTTTGTGTATCTGCGTGGCTTGATGACTATGGATAATGAACGTAACTATGCTAACATTGCCCGTAGGGTGATAGACCAAGATGATGATGGTCAGAATATCCAACAATTCATGTCGGATTCTCCATGGTCTGCTAACCCAATCTTTGAGCAAATCCAGACTGAAATAAATCATCATCCCCAACTCAACAATGGTATGCTGACATTGGATGAAAGTGGTGATGAACGGTCTGGTGATCAGAGTGCCGGTACCACTAGACAGCATATAGGACGACTCGGTAAAGTCGAGATGGGACAAGTAGGTGTTGCTCTTGGATATTACCAACATGGCGTCTGGGCTATGGTAGACACCGAAATGTATTTGCCCAAAGTGTGGTTCGACAAAGAACATGAAAAGCTTCGTCAACGTTGGCATATTCCAAAAGAACGCTCTTTTGCTACCAAAGCTCAACTGGGTCTTGAGATGATCCGACATGCTAAGGCAAACGGAATGCAGTTTGAGGTAGTGGGTTGTGATACCTTGTATGGCAGAGATAGTGAGTTCCGTGCAGAACTGGATACTGAAGGTGTATTTTACATGGCAGATATACTCCCAAACATCCATGTGTATCTCAAGAAACCAGTGTTGGAGGTTCCAGTCAAAAATTCGGGTAGTCGTGGTCGTCATTTTTCTCGTATGCAAGTCTCCAAGGATAACCAACCTGTTCCCGTCAGTTCTCTGGCTGAAAAGATGACATTGACTAGAGTTGACATACGCCAAACTGAACGAGGATTGCTTTCTTATGAGTGTGCTGCCTGTCGAGTGTGGACAGTATCCTCTGATAGTAAAGCAGTTCGTGAAGAATGGCTTCTTGTGCGTAGAGAACCTGATGGTAGCTTTAGTTTCTCGTTGAGCAATGCACCCTATAATACTTCTCTTGCACAGTTGTCTTTCTGGCGTTGTGAACGTTATTTTGCAGAACGTACCTTTCAGGACGCTAAGACAGAAGCTGGTTGGGATGAATTGGAAGCACGCAAGTATAGGGCATGGATGCATCATACGGCATTGGATGCACTTGCACTGTGGTTCGTAGCAGAAACGAAGCTGGATTGGTCTCATGAATATCCTCGTGACCCGTTATTGGCAGATGAGTTAGGTGTTGTTGAACTTCCCTCTTTGTCTATGTCAAATGTAAGAGAGATGCTTAAAGCAGTTATGCCATTGAAGCAATTATCTCCTGAAGAGGCAGTTCAATTGGTTATTAAGCATCTTGTTAATCGTTCACATTCTACCAGTTGTCGCCTGAAGGCACAGTATAGAGTATACAATCAAACTAATGACTCTTGAAATTTAACATTGTCAAGTTAATATAAACTCACTAAAATTACCAGTAACTAAAACCGGAATACCAATCTTAAAATAAAACTCCTTTAGCATCAAACCCTATTTCTATATCATAATCATTCTCATCTAACATACCTATATCTTTCCTTTAGCTTTCCATACACCCAAGATTCAATAATCCAATAGCACTAGAAAGCACAAACTCATTACTTTTATTTACATCATTACAATATAATATAGCATAATACAGTTCTAACTATAATATGCTTATATGCATCTGGTCCACAGTCAGCCGACGCTCTATGAGCGGCGGCGGGAGCAACTCTAGAAGTTTTTCATTAATCATTCAGAAATATGAGCAGACTTATTCGCCATAAGGTTTTTGCGTCATCCTTTACGTTTATCTTAGTTTAGATTAAAGTAGTTTCGGCTTGTTAGCCGCCTTCCTCCGAAGGAGAAGGCGGCGTGGGCATGAGTAGACCATCCACGCATTTCCCTTTTCCTCAAATATTCCTGACAGATGCAAAAGTATTCCAGCAATCATACAGGCAACAATTCAAAAAAGCATAGCCATGCTATGCCCATATATTCGGTATCCTGAAGTCAGTTCCTTGCCTGTCTTTGCCACACACAAGATGCCTTGAAGCCCATCTGACAGCTTCTGCTATCTCGCTTCTCTCTGCCATTTCCAGAAGCTCATCAAGCAGTTGATAATATTCCTCTTCTGTCAGGATGCTGTAGATCGCATACTCCTTGAGTATGTCCTGCATCCCTTCTGCCACATCGTCCATGTCGTAGGGGAGGGGTTCTCCACTTGACATGATGTATTCCACAATTTCTGCTATCTTATATCTATTCATTTTTGACCACCTCGTTGGTTTTTCTGCCCCGCTAAAAAACCAACGAGGGTGGTTACAAGTGATAGACACTGAAAACAGGGGTTTTCAGTATAGATTCGCTGGGCTTTATGCCCAGATTAAGCGATGTCAACGCACATGAAAAGCAGAATCACGTTGGTCGCAAGACAGCCCCAGCAACTATAATTTCTAGGCTCATCTGGCAAGATGAGCATATAATGGATTTTGCTGGGGGAAAAGCTTAAATTAACGCTCTCGGTTAGCGGAGCGGGAATATTAAGCTTTTCTGATTCTGCGACAGTCTGACTTTGACAGAATCAATCCCACTGTAATATTACCATTAGCTAGGGAAATTATATCCCTAGTGAGTTCTTGTCACGCCATCAAAGGAATCTACCAGTTACTTTACTAACCTGTTGGTATCCTTAATCCAAGCCATATCGAAGTGCAGATTTATGTTCTTGTATGAGATTGACAGACTATCTGCAAAGCCTGCGATGGTTATTGTTACTCTTTTGTCTGGATTGAAAGGCGTTAAGCCCCCATCAAACTCCGATGTCAGTTCTCGCACATCTATCATCTCTTCTGAACTGCTATCCACCTTTTCCCTGCCTGCATTGCCCAATACCTTTTTGTATACACACATTTTTTATCAACTCCGAAAGTCAGCATTTATGCGTGTTAGGTTTTCTGGAGTGCCAACCATCTTAAAAAATGTCGAACAAAGGCATTCAAAGGCATTTAGACTATGTGTGAATATTCTGTGATCTGAATTTATGGAATTGGAAACATGATTTAGCTTGATACTCAACACCTAATATTGTAAAATATGGTTATAGACAGTAACGATGTCGTAAAACTAAATATGCATGGATTACAGAATTGACCGAAATGATAGTGGAGGACTAGGTATGAATCAGAAAGAATTTTTTACGCCAGAGCGTATTGCACAGGAGCAGTCTCAAAGAATGGAATCACCAAGAGGAAAGATTCTCATAGCAAGCTGCCATTCTGGATCATACCTTTCTGATGAAGTCGTTGAGAAATATCAAAAGCTATTGGCAGAAGCAGGCAGTAAGTATGACATCATGTATCTCAAGGACGTTGACCGAAGGTTCTCTGACTCTGAAACCTGCGTAAGACTGGATTCGCATGTGGGTGGGTACGATGTGTTTCTCTTTCAGGCATTGCTTAACCCTACGTTAAGTTGCAGTATTGATCAGAACTATATGGCTTTCCTTATAGCTGCCAGAGCCTTCAAGGAAAATGGTGCTAATCATATTACTGGAATTCTACCTTACTTGGCTTATGCACGGCAGGATAAGCCAACTGCGTTCATGCGTGAACCAACAACAGCAAGGCTTATGGCTGATCTGACTATTACGGCGGGTGTTGACAGATTGATCGTATGGGATCCGCATTGCGGTCAGATACGTGGATTTTATGGCAGTATTCCTGTTAATATGCTGGAATCTTTAACCTTGTTTATAAACGAATTTGAGCGATTCCGTGATGATGAAAGTGTGATAGCTGTTGCCCCTGACGCCGGTGCATTAAAGTTTGTCACATATTTCGGAAGGGCGCTTAATCTGAAATGTGCCATAGCCTCTAAATATCGTCCGGTTCCTGAAAAGGTTGTAATATCTGAAGTCATTGGTGATTTTGCAGGAAAAACAAAGGCTGTCATACTTGACGATATGATCAGTGTTGGCGGAACAATGGAGGCACTCATTAGGAAATTGGTCGAAGAGAAAGGCATTAAGGAGGTATATCTGGGTGTTTCACACTGCCTTTGCCTTGAGAAAGCCCGTGAAATATTGCTATCCTTGCATAAGAACTATAATCTAAAGGAAGTCATCGTAACGAACAGCATTAGCCAGACCAAAACGTTTCAGGAGATACCATTCTTAAAGATAAAGTGTTTGTCAGACACCTTTGCCAGAACTATCAACAGGATTCACTATAACCAGTCTGTGAGTGAGGTGTTTTTCCGTCCTTAACGTCAAATAGAGAGGAAAAAAGAAAAACACAATCTTTCTTGCAGTTCGGGTAGCCAAATCCCATATATTTGACATGACCACAATCATGGCAAAACTCCAATGACAACGAATTTGATAGTTCCCCACTGGATAGTGCCATTTTATTCACCACTAGAGACCGAGTTAGTAACTCGGTCTTGGTGTTCCAGATACTGTTGGTAGAACTCGTCAATGTCCTTCCAAAAGATATCTGTCTTTGTGTCCATATTCGACTGCTGGTATCTGGCATAGACTAGCTTTACTGCAAGTCCATATACCACTTTCTTCTCACGGCAATCATTGTGATTGCCATTGCTTCCATTCCCGCCATTGCCGTTTTGCCTCGATATAAGCTCTTCAATGAGCTTTGAAGCCTCATGCTTAGTCGTGATCTTATTCAGATCAACGCTGCTTTCTGCTTTCTTTGCCAGCCTGCGTATTACCGCAAGCTGTTTTTCCGTTGGCATGTTGCCATTTGTGTTATTTCCTTCCATTTTTAACCACCTCTGGTCAGTTTTTGTGCCATGCCAAAAAAACTGAACCAAAGAGGTGTAGAAAAGTAACCTGAATCAAGAATACATCAGAGATGCCCTATTTAACCCGTTACAGCAAAAGGGAGTGGGGAACATAATCTAGCGTAATCAAGGGCAGACAGCTTGTATTCCCCCGAATGATTTAATTGGCGTATTTCGGCTACTGGCTGTTCTATACGCTGTGGCGTAAAGCTAGATCAAAGGAAAAGTCCCATACATCCATGGTGCCTAACAGTGCATCAGAGTTCACTAAAGCATTTAATGGCAGGAATTACTGGAAACGCCATGCAGTCAAAGCTCCCTTCTGATAAAAAGCTGATTAGGTATTTCTTTGATTCTGACGGCCGTTATAGCGAAATTGATGACAAGACAGAAAAGCATGATATAGTGCTGCTTCCTGTGCAAAGCAGGGATATTCTCTCAAAGCTATTGGCAGACAGGCTTTATCTCATCAAATACGAGGTTAGCGAAATCAGCCAGCAGATTGATGATAGGCAAAGGCTAAAAGAGAGCCTTGATTCTGAGATTGACCAGAGGGTATGCGAGGTTCACACTGTTATATACGACCTTGAGCTTGACATGGGCGGGTTGATCGATAAGAGCAGAAGGAGAATTTCGCTGGAACAGCAGATTGGCGAATTGTATAAGGAAAAACGGCAAGGTGAACTGTCCAACTGGCAGGATACAGTCATGCTGAAAAGGGAATTGAGAAAGGCTGAGAAAGAGTTAAGGTCTGCAACGCTTGATCTGTGGATGCTCAAGTTTCTTTCGTAGAACCAAGTATTTATCCAGTATCTCAAACAGCTTTGCCCTATAAATGAATTTGTCAGGCATCGCATCGGTTAGCATGTTGTCGTTAATTTCCTCTATCATTGAGCATAGTTCTGAGTCCATTTGTATCACCTCAATTATGGCAGATTTTCATATAAGGCATGGAAAATCTGGCATTAGAATTCAAGAATTATTGCGGAATTAGAGTATCACAAAGCTGATATTTGTCTTTATTCCCTGATTTCTTTATGTTCGCAGATGAGCTATTCAAGAAACTGAAGCCAATTCTCGGTGAAGAGATATATTCCTTGCAGGCAATATATACAGCAGGCGATGATGAGGATAAGCGTAATGTTGAGCGAGTGTTGAGGATTGTCTATGCCAACACTGTAACTGGAATCCATCCGCCACCTGCTAATATCTGTTCTGGCAAGTATCCGCTTGGTACGGTTCTATCCGGTAGTAAGACACTGCATCCTTTCTCCCTCAAAGATGATGACTGGTTTCATATCGGCATATTCGGTCAGACAGGCAGAGGAAAGACCAATGCCATGCTTCATTTATTACAAACTCTAAAGAAGAATAGCATTCCTTGGCTTGTGTTTGACTGGAAAAGGGCTGGTTATCGTGATTTGATGTCTCTGCATGACGACATCCATGTTTTCACTGTGGGAAGGGATATTTCGCCTTTTTGCCTTAATCCATTAACTCCGCCACCCGATGTTGATGAGATAACGTGGTATAAGCAGTTCATACAGTGCATCTCTCACGCATATTTCTTGGGTCATGGATGTGAAGTAATACTTCAGGATATTATCGGTAATGATACCCCAACGCTTGTTGATGTATTTAAAAGGCTGAATGTGTATCCAGCAAAATGGAGAAAACTTCAATGGCTTCAATCAACAGAAAGGGCAATAAAGGCATTATGCTATGGCGGCATAAGTAATGTTTTGAATAGCCAAAATTCTCCACCCATAAGCCATTGGCTGGATAAAAACGCTGTTCTTGAGCTTGATGCGCTGACTGAATCAGAGGCTAAATTCTTTGTGAATATCATTATGAGCCAAATATATCTATATAGAAAGGAGCACAGACACAGTGGGCTTAAACACGTCAGCGTTATTGAGGAGGCACATAACGTCCTAAAGAAAGAGCCTGAAAGTGTGGAGGCAAAGTCAGTTATGGACAAAATATTCAGGGAAATACGAGAGTATGGGGAAAGTATGATAATCATTGACCAGATGCCATCAACGCTTTTAGATTCAGCAATTGCCAATACTGCCACGCAGATCACATTCAGCTTAAAGCATAATGATGATGTGACAGCAGCGGGAAAAGCGATGCTTTTGGATCACGACGAAAGACAGATACTGGGTAAATTGCCTATAGGAACTGCCATTGTAAAATTGCAGAATAGATGGCATGCGCCTTTTATGCTGAAGTTCCCTTATGTGCCAATTAAGGCTGGGAAAATCCCTGATGAAGCTATCAGAGCAAGAATGGATAGTTATTCCGCTAATCTGAAGGTTATTCCGTCTGGAATAACTCAGGTGCAGGATATTCCGGTTATTTCCGATTCAGATAAAGATATGGAAAAACTGTTAGTTAGTATAGCTCAAGAGCCATTGTTAGGTATAGCAGAGAGATACCAGAAAATGTGTTTAAGCGGGAGGAGTGGTAATCAGAGCAAACAGAAGCTTATGGAATCTGGATTGATAAAGGAAGTGAGTATCAAAACTTCAAAGGCAAGGATCAAATTATTAGAATTGACAGATATAGGAAAGGAAAAAATGAAAGAGATTGGTTATGATATTTCTGGTTCATTAAGGCATGGCGGAATTGAGCATCTCTATTGGGTAAATCAGGCAAAGAAAAAGCTAGAGAGTGCAGGTCATAAAGTCCATGAGGAGTATCCTATTGGAAATGGCGAAACTGTTGATCTGGTAATCATTGGAAAAAGCAAGAAGATTGCAGTTGAGATTGAGACCGGAAAGTCGGATGCTATCCATAACATCAGGAAATGCCTTGATGCCGGGTTTGAGGTGGTGAGTTTGGCAATAAGCAAAAAAGCTATGGAAAGCATAAGATCGAAATTGAAGTGTTTTTCTGAAGATGAACTCTCAAAGATAAGGGTAGTGTGCATGAATGAGAGGATAAGCAAATGACGTCTTTGCATTCAGTTCCCAAAATGACATTCAGAATACCAGCGATAGCTTTATATATCCCTCAACAATCTCATTTCATAAAATGCCTATATTTCGACGTCAAAGGGCATTCCACGAAAAACGCCCAATATATGCACAAGTCGTTTGACGTCCGGCCAGGGCGTCAGACAACCTGTGCAAATGCCCAAAGGTTTATATACCAGTGGGCGTTCACAGGTTGTATGATCCACCAAAACGATATTTACAACTACACACACAAGCTGGATGTGGCAAAAGATAAACTCAAAAACGCCAATATTTCTGATAGGAACAGGGATTTCATCACCCGGTTTGACAGCGCCTGCTTTATGGAAGGACTGGGTAAACCTAGACGAATAAAGATCATAAGCACACTGATAATCCTCGCTGAAAGCTATATAAAGAAGGACTTCGATACCGTCACCAGAGAGGACATAAAGAATGTGGCCATCCAGATAGACAGCAGAGATGATTGCTCCCCATGGACAAAGCACAGCTACAAGGTTATACTCAAGAAATTCTACAAATGGCTTGCCTACGGCGATGATTACAGGACAAAGAACGAGTATCCCGATACTGTATCGTGGTTAAGGTGCGGTCTGAAGAAGAAAGACCAGCCAAGGATAAAGGCGTCTGACATCCTGACAGAGGAGGAGGTAAAGAAGCTGATAGATTCAGCAGAACACTCCAGAGACAAAGCTTTCATCTCAATGCTCTATGAGCTTGGCGCAAGGATAGGCGAGATAGGCGGATTACATATCAGGGAAGTGACAAAGGACAAATATGGCTACATCACCGATCTGGAGGGCAAGACAGGACATAGGACGCCAAGGATCGTAATATCAGACCCATACATCACACACTGGCTTAATATCCATCCACTGAGAGACAAACCTGACTCTCCGTTATGGGTGATGGTAGGCAACAGGGACAAATATGAGCGTATGGACTATGGCGCATTCAGGGCAATAGTGCTGAGACTGGTAATTAAGGCTGGCATCAAGAGGAGAGTATATCCACACCTATTCAGGCACACGAGAGTTACGCACCTTCTCATCAACAAGCAGATTAACGAGGCACAGGCAAGGGTATATTTCGGATGGGTTCCTGATAGCAAGATGCTGTCTGAGTATTCCCACTTGATCTCAAATGATGTAAACGAAGCGATACTTGCCATGCACGGCATAAAGACAGATGAGCAGAAGGAATCACTCCTCAAACCAAGACAATGCCCGAGATGCCAGACAATAAATGCCAAAGATTCAAGGTTCTGCCATAAATGTGGTGGCGTCCTTGACGTCAGCATAGCCATAGAGCTAGAGGAGGAGCGGAAGATAGGCGATGACATAATGACTGAGCTGGTTAAGGACCCAGTTATCCAGAAGATACTGCTCAAGAAGATCATAGACTTAGGACTGAAAGATAAGCTTCTCAGAGGTTACCAAGGTGGCAAATCCCAATGAATGTATTAACGGATATTCAGAGGCAATTACAGAGGATGGACAAAGCTCTCATAATGTCGTTTTCAAATCTCAAGGTAGATATTTCCAATCATTCGAAAGCACTGGAGTTATTGGATTCCAAAATCAAGGAACAGGACGAACTAATCAGACAATTGTTAAGCGAAATGTCTACATTAAAAGAGCAAAAACACACCATCAAAGCTGAATTACAACCACCGACGGAACAGAGAGTGTTCGGCGAACGTTCGGTGAGTTCGGTAGACTGTTCGGAAGTCGTTCTCCGAACACCGAACAGTTTGACTCCACTACATCTGGAACTACTGAGAAAGCTTATGCTTCTTCAGGTGGAAACAGGCAGTCGTGGCATGACAATGAGGGAACTTGCATCGGAAGTCTATCCGAATAGAGAATATGCCAGCATAAAGTCAACATTGTCAGAATACATCAAGGAGCTTCATCGTGCAGGATTGGTGGAGAAGATACAGAACAGAAAACTGTATATCAGTTACACAGAGAAGGCATTGCAATATGCTGATAACCATCGTATTAGCCGGATGAAAGAGCTCATTTCTATACCAATGCAGACCGTTCGGTAGATCGTTCGGTGTTCGGTAAACTGTTCGGCGAACGTTCATTCCGTTAGGAGAATTAATTATAGTAACTGATATTCTCGGGTATTATAATAGTGATGAAAGCGTTTTGTATTGACTAGAAACGCTAAAACCAGTAAAATGATATTTGGAACTACCATATATTATCAAGACAGATGAAATCATTTTCTATTGTAAAGCGGAATTATATTGTTGGGTATGAATTGATGAAATATGACTGAATTATCCTTTCTGAAAACTACTATTCTAAAACCGATCAGGATTTTAGTACTTCTTCTGCTATTTTCTGGGTTGATAATGGGATGCCAGAACAAACATGAATCCAATACTCAGGATTTGAATAAAAGATGGGGAGAACCATCAAACGGTCTCAGATGCTCAATAACTACTAAAACTACGCACTGGCATAATGGTGAACCAGTCATTGTATCTGTCAAAGTAGAGAATGTCTCTGAAGGCAAGGTTGATCTGAAGACCATCCCAGCATTTACTCTCAATGAGATGCAGTATTGGTGTCCTGTAAATATCGTAAACGAGGATCATGGTTTGTCTGCAAATGCACGCTCAACTATATCTCTGGAAAAAGGCACTCAGATAAATTCCAATATTGATATATCCAAGCTTGGGTGGGATCGGGGTATTTCCTCTATCTGGCCATCGCAAAATCTCTATTCCATTGTACCAATTGGAAAATACAAGCTTCGTCTAGATATTGAAGTTGTGGATGGCAGTGAATCGCAATGGATTCGCTCAAATGAAGTTAGTGTAGAGATCAGTGAAAAAATATGATATTTCAACAAAAACTTGGAGAACATAAATGCAATTCCTTACATTTCTCAGTATCTTTTGTGCTATCTCAACCCCTGTATTGAATGAGCCATTAACCTTGCCAGAAGGTAAACCAATGGTAAGTATATATTACTTCACTCACTGGTGGGAACCATGGAAAAGCGATGACAATGCTATTCTGAATGATTTAAACCATCTTCGCTCAATGGGTTTCAATACTATCCTGCTTGATCAGGAATGGAGCCCGGCAATTGACGGTGACTGGAAATGGCTGGATCGTGATTTCAGTCTGGCAAAACAGGCAGGAATAAGCATAGTTCCATGGCTTAGTCTGAAAACATGGAGTGACATCAGCCCCGGACATAGGGCGCAGCTTGCGGAAGAATGGTTCGGGGTGGATATGAAATATGGCATTGATCAGAATGGGAAACCATCATCACCATTAATATACGATGAATCCGTTATCATAGCTGGAGCAAAGTATGCCACTATGTATCTTGACCGCTACATTTCTGAACCGATACTCCGATTGCGATGGAATGGTAAAGACCGACCGGTCATAAGCCTGAGTGTTGAATCTGCATGGGATGGCAGTTTTGATGAGACAACCAATCTGATGTTCTGCCGATGGCTAAGGCAAAGATATAGTGATATAGGTTCTCTTAACAAGGCATGGAATACTGACTATGTCAGTTTCTTTGATGTGAACCCAAGAAATACTGAGATATTCGACTATACAGGTCATATCGAGGGAAAAGCAAAGCATCCTGTTGCTGTTGAGGATCATGTGGAATTTCGTGCTGGAATAATATCAGACAGTCTTGCATGCATGGCTTCAATAGTTCGTAAAAAGTATCCTGATGTCCTGTTTCTTGCAGAGATACCATATCAGTATGGCAGTCAGCATCCTCATGCTCGTGGTTATCGCATCAGTTATGGTGCAAATCCTTGCTCATGCGAATATGCAGACATCGTCCTATTCCGCAATACCGGTCCATTGACAGCAGATGAAGCAAAGATATTGCAGGATTATCAAAAGAGGACAGGACAAAAATTCATTCTGACCTATCGCACCTATTCAGATTGGGATGTTGATCCAGAATCCAGCGCATTTAATGATTCTGTCAAAACCTATTCAGAACAGGCGGCTTCACTGGCAAATGGCTTCGGCTTCTACAGTTTCAATGAGATGGGTGATACCCACGTGGCACATTCATCAGCTATGAGTGATGAAGAACAAAAAGGCTGGACAGCCAAACGTGCCGATAAAGCGATAAAGCTTATGGGAGCGATGGTGAAGCATTATATAGAATCAGTCAAAAGGCATTAATTTACAGCTTATCAACAGCACCACCGCCAAAGGGGTTCTCATTAGCTCCGAGCATATACCCCATACATGAAGGCATAGCAGTGCCGTTATCAATACCGAATTCGTTCCATTTTGCATGGAACTGGTCTACTACCTCTCGGGTAAAAATAGCCGGCGCCATGAAGTCATTTTGATTGCTTCTCTGTATATGGAAATGGATATGACCCTCTACACCGGATGGAGTATACATATAAGCGATTATGTCTCCCTTATGAACCTTTTGCCCTTGCTCTACCTTGATAAACTTACCATAAAAATCTTTGGAAGGCTCAGGTATCATAGGTTCAATACCATAGCAAAATAGATAAATGAATTTGCTATCTTTCGCAAAGGCAATTGCTGCGCCATATCGGTCATTGCCTCCATATTGACCAAAGGATTTATCTATAGCTGTTGCAATCCCATCTACCGGAGCATATATTGGTGGATAATCTTCAGGCTTATATCCTTCTTTGGGGAACCTGTTATCCTTATTATTGAAGTTGATATGAGCGCCAGTATGGGGTTGATTGGAACGAATCCCTTTGAATGGATGTCCACTGGTTATATCATCCATATCAACAATGAACATATCCGATTTTTGATAGACGAATGTAGAAATGTCGGGAAGGTCTTGATACATATAGCTCTGATTAGAGTCTAACACTGATTTCGTATTTTTCATATCAGTCATATTCTCGCCAATTTTGAACTGGTCTTTCTGATCCTTGCTCTTTAATATCAGCAATTCTGACTTTTTATCATATTCCCAATCCTTTGGGTGAGTTTCTGTTTTGTAGTCATCATAATATTCATAGTGTATCGGGTTTCCACCGTTATTGGTGATTGTATTGCCCTCAACAATGACGTTATCCAGAATGCTTGCATTGACGACAAATACTGCTCTTCTGTTGTGATGTATGCGGTTATCCCTTATCATTGTGTTGCCTTTGACAAAATCTTTATAGTAATCATCTCTCCAATAGAATAGTTCATTCCAACCGAATGCACCATCGCCGTTGTGATGTATCTCGTTATCATATATCCTGTTGTTTGAAGAAGCGATAATACCTATCCCAAAGATATCATTGTAGCCTATATTATTGCTAAATATCTCAAAGTCATATACTTCACCTTCCAGCATTATCCCGCTACTTCCGCCGTATTCATCTTTCCTGTGCCTGTTTTCCATAACAGTATTATGATGTATCTTTCCGTTTTTGGCTTTCACGATCCATATTCCCTGTTCCCCGTTTCTCAAGACTGTGTTGTTATTTATCTCTATATCCTGAATTTGATCAAGATCACCGGCGAAGACGCCGATCCCATCGCTGATGGAATTGATAACGGTATTATCGAATACCTTTACTTGATTGCATCCATCGGTTGCTATCCCCTGAGACCTGCCGTCAGGAAAATCCTCTCCCCTCTTAAACGCCTCCATCAAGCCTATATTATCCATGTATATATCCAGACCGTTATCCTCAACATCATTTTTGCTGATGTCGACATTATCAGCGTTTTTTACCCTAATGAACGCTGACCTGTGGTTATTTTTCACAATGTTATCGTGTATGGAAACTTTGACTGGTCTTTTGTTATATCCCATGACGTATATCCCATAGTCATTGTTGATGACTTTATTGTTATATATCTCCACAGTCTTTGCATCAAAGATCAATATTCCCCCAGTATCAAACGGCTTACTCAAAGCAGAAAGCCTCATTTTACCAATGTCTCTGATCTGCCTTTGGATTTCTTCGGATATTTTGGTGCCGCAGTCGTGGATGTAATTGTTTCTGATTATGACGTGATCTACTTCACGTATCTGTATCCCGGGACCATCAGGATTGGCTATCTCAAAGCCCTCGATTATATAAGGCTTATCAGGCGTAGTCTGGATTTTCTCCACGATTACTGGCTTATGGAGATCATAGGCAGAAGATGATGGAGTTAATATACCAAAAGAAAAGAATAATTGCGAAAACAATAGCAGATAAAATATGTGCTTCATAGAAATTCCCCCATTTTGAGGCAGCATCTAATTGATAAATCTAACTTGCGCCTTTTATATCTTACCAGAAATCCATGTTAATGTCTATTGCTCAATAAACCGATTCAGACCTTTAATCTCCTGCTGGGTAAATCACTATATACAGCATTCAGAACCCTATCAGGTATGGACATATCGCTTTTCACTATCTTCGGTGATGTGATATACAGGCATGGTTTCTCACCAAGATGCTCCATAATATCAAACAGCTTTCCTGTCAAAGACTCTGTACTGCTCTCCATCACAATCAGAAGGACGTCAGTATCATCATGGAGGAACTGGACTATCTCCGGCATATCGCAGTATCTCTGTCTGAACTCCTGAACCTTTACCGGATGCACGTTTGTGAAACATATAACGCTCAGTGGAATCTCACCGAATTTCTCCAGCTTTGGCATTGCCTTAATATCAAAGAAATCACGATCTCTGATCCTCTCCATGGCATAATGCACTGTAGTAGCCGGTATATGTATCCTCTGGGATATGCTCTCTTCTGATAGCCTGCCATTTCTTTGAATCTCCTCATATAGAGCCAATTCAGACTTTACCTTGAACTTGCGGTAATCATAAAACTCCATTTTAGCGAGAGAATAGTATTTGCCATATTTAAGCTTTTCGTTTTTCACTCCAATAATCGTATTGTGTCACTGTAGTTCCACAAAGTATTTAAACTACTGTAGAGTGAATACTCCATTTATGGCGGAAAACACGAGTGATGAGATACTGGATAAAATGCCAGAGTGGTTCAGGATATTAAGAAACGCCATCATGGATAATGGAAATGATAAAGATAAAGGGATAGAATACAAAATTACAAATGGAGGTGTTGTAGATGGAGAATGTATCGGCAAAGGAAAAAGTGACGAATAAAGAAAACAAGTTTGAGTCTGGTTTCGTAAGACTTGAGAAGAACGTGCCAAAGAAACTCAAGCTGACAAACTGGCGACATGGGACGTGGTTTGACAAATCAGGCATAAGGTTTGACGTCATTGAGGAGGATTCAGTAGCAAAGAGCAAGATATATACCGTCACAAGCAGGAGGTTGTTAATTGCTTTAGAGACAATAATATCAAAGGCAGAGAAAAATGACAAAAAGGTCATATCCATTATAGTCACAAAGATAGGCGATGGTTTTGATACGTCTTATGACGTTGACGTTTCAGATGAGTTCAAGCAAAAGTAAAATGCCAAAGGAGATATATCTACCCAAATGGACTGAACTGCTGGTTGCACTATATAACACACCAGAAGACCAAAGGTATTGTGGTAGGTTACATAGAAGGACTGGCATCACCATAAGGCATATCAGGGATCTGGTTAATAGCCTTGAAGGGATGGGCATTGTGGCAAAAGAGGGTCAGGGAAAAATAAAGTATATCAGACTTACAGATGCAGGCACTAACCTTGCCGAAGCATTGCTTGAGATATATCCTGCGCTGAAGAGATGAAAAAATGAGAGCGGATATTGATGGCATAAAGCAGTTTTACAGAAGGCTGAACCACTGCGGATATGGAATCACAGAGCTTGCTGTCATTGATCCCAATGGAGGGAAAGGTGTAATAGCAACAGGATACTTTAATGACGAAGAAGCATTCATAGAGGCATGCAAGCAATATGATGGAAAATACAACATATACGCTGGGAGGAATCCAAGACCTCTATGGTTACCAAAGGTCTGTGAGAACCACCTTGACACAAGATACAGGCAGCGTGCCAGAGACAAGGACATTGGGTGTATAACAGCAATAAGCCTTGATATTGACCCCATCAGACCAAAAGGAACGTCAGCTACAGAGGAACAACACAAAATGGCGATAGAATTCACTATCATGGTTCAGAAAGACATGGGCGGATGTGTGGATGACTCAGGCAATGGCGCATATCTATGGTTACCATTCAAAACGCCAATAATTGTAGATAATGACAGCAGAGATAAAGTAAAACAACAATGCAGGATATGGCAGTCTGATGTGAACAGGCGATATAAGCCGCAGAGATATAGTCTCAGGATAGATGGATGCTTTGATCTATCAAGGCTGAAGAAGGTCATCGGCACAGTATCGGTTAAAGGCAGCATCCATAGGCTATCAAGGTTTGTGATAGCAGGCGAACAGAATGACAAAGTAAGAGATGAGATACCGTCCTTATGTATCCAGACAGATCATCCCCTACCCAAGATTATCCCATCAGAAAGAATCCCTGAAAGGTTTCTTGGGCTTCTCAAAGCCAACAGAACCATCAAGGATTTATGGGTTACACCAAACGGTGACAGGTCATCACACGACTGGATGCTTGGGTGTGAATTGGCAAAGGAAGGTCTCAAACCAGATGAAATAGCAGGTATTCTGATGATAAACCCTTTTGGGAAATATCAGCGTGACAGGCGATATGACTACATACAAAGCACCATGCGGAATCTTATGAATAAAAACTGATAAAAATGGCTTATGACATAAATTATCTGTGGAATGAGAAGGCTGAAAAGCTTTCAGACAGGATCAGAGGATTAGCAAGAGGAAATGATGACCTGTATCAAGAAGGGCTGTTAGGGATACGACAAGGACTACTTAAGAATCCCTATGCACCCGATGACCATCTAGTCAGAGCGGCAAGCTGGGCAATGAGCCACTACAAGAATAGGGGTTGCTCCATAGACAATGGTCCTAAATGGCAATACAAAAAGACACTAGCTGATGGCACAGTAAAGCAATACAGGAAGGACGTAATTCCAATATATATAGATGCAGTGATGGATGAGTTTGATCTTGAGTTTCCTGATTCCAGCTATCCGCCTGACACATTGGCAATTGATAGGATATGCGCTGAGACATTCTATAACTCGCTGGACAAGAAAGAGGCTAGGTTCATAGACGCCTGCATAAAGACGATGAGCAACTATTTCTACAACTCAAATGCAAGGAGAAAGCTGAAGATAAGCAGAAATGAGTATAACAGGATAAAGCAATCCGCTTATAAGAAATTCATCGAAGCATTTGGGACAGATGAAGAGATAGATGTGACAGGATATAATATGGATAATCATGAATAGGTTAAAATGCGAAAGGATCTCACGTATCTTGGTAAGATATTCTATGTAACAGAGGAATATGAGGACATCACAGATGCTATTTACACCAAGGGCAGATCGCTTTCACCGGGTAAAAGGCTATACTTCGAGTCAGCGGATTTTGAGGTTGAGGGAAGCATCGTTGTTGAGAGGCACATTAATAACTCACCAGACGGAATTCCAGAGAGATTAAGGCTATACAATATCATCAACCGTCACAAAGGCATGAGCATAGATCAGGCAAAGCATTATAAGGACTGTATTCTCAGGGCAGGCTTTGATTATCCCGTTGCCATAGCAGAGACAGATAAAATGATAAAGAAAGAGGGAGTGGATTACACGCTTTCATGGCTTGAGAGAATGGCTACTGAGATGGAAGCCTGTGATACTGGAATTGAAGATGCAATGCATTCTAATAATAGAGGAGAGTCATTTCCGCCAACGTATGGCTTTCACAAGGCAGATGATATGTATGGCGGGAAATTTGAGACTCCATGGTTTCTAAAACAGCCGGAGCAAGTGCAGCGATTATTAACAACGCCACAGAGATGCAAGAACCTTTACCAGATAAAGAAGCTGGGGAAGGGCTGTTACGAAGCAGATAAAGAGCCAGACAGGAAATCCTACCAGAAGGTCTATCTATCAATGTCAAATGTCCAAAGACAGATATTCTGGGAAAACTACATCCAGAGGAAAAATCATATTATGGAAAGCTACAAGCTGTCAGACACCGGAAAAGCATTGGTCAAGAGGATACAGAACAGCAAAAGGTCACAATTGCCAAGACTGAAGGCAAACCTTGTAAAATTACAGAAAGGACAGATAAAAGTCAGTAATCCGCCCAGTGATGAAGAGTGGGAAGTGCTATGGTGGTATTATAGCCGAAGAGGATAGGCAGGCATTATAAACGACCAAATTAATCCAACAATATTTGAAGCCAATGCCCAATTAACATTTACCATAATTTTTGTAGAAATGTGTTTTAAGTATAATTTTTTAGTAACACCACACAAATCCTCATCAAATCTATATCTCATCAAAATCGAATTCTCCTCTGTATTCCAGCGAATTTCTTATTTGCCCGAATATAACTGATTTCTATAGAGGAGGACATAACAGATGAACACAGCCATAAACCAAAAATTCATAGAGCAGAAAGTATCAGAGCTTGAGGAGAAGATCGACTCATTCAGAAGCTCCAACGAATTCCTCAGATTTGCCCTCGCTATGTCTATGTTCCACAAATACTCATACCATAACCAGATAATCATACTCTCACAAAAACCTGATGCTACCATGGTGGCGGGTTTCCATACGTGGAAGAAGCTTGGAAGGTTTGTTAAGCGTGGCGAAAAGGGCATCATAATATATGTTCCTGTAACTGCCATTAATGAAAATGAGGATGGCGAAAAGATTGAGGAGCTTCTGTCCTTTAAGTTTGGTCGTGTATTCGATGTTTCGCAGACATATGGAAAGCCATTACCGGAAATATCAAGATCAATGGCTGATGATCATGCCTCATTTTATTATTACTGTCTTAGGCTGGCAGAAAAGTTCAGTATCCGCGTTGAGGTAAGAGATAACCCGTCTTGTGATGGTGAATCGCTAGCAGGCACTGTCCTTCTTAAAAACAATAGCAACATAACCATGATGGGCGCTGTTTTATTGCACGAGCTGGCACACGAATACCTCCACAAACCTGAAGATAGAAAAACACTGGATAGGGAAGTAATAGAGATCGAGGCAGAGACAGTGGCATATATTGTCTGTTCACACTTCGGAATCCAGACTCCATCAGATAAATACCTTGCGACATGGCAGAGCAACCATCAGATAGTTGAATCACTCAAGCGGATCTCACAGTGTTGCCATAAGTTTATTGGTGAACTGGAGGCCATCGTCCAAAAGCAAAGCCTATCTACCAGATAAATTTAATTTTCTTTTGTGTTTTTGTGAATTCTAATATTTCCCATTTCTAACCCTAAATTCAAAGGAGAACACAAATGCAGAACGGAAAACTAAACACATCTCAAAGACAGGCACTGGAAAAGCTTATTCAAAGCACTTTCAACCGTAGGATTCAGGAACAGCGTGATACCTACAATGACGCAGTATCAAGAGTCACAAAGGAAGTGAAGGATGAGCTTGGTATCACTGCCATTGACGATCAGTTAAGAGAATTCAAGCAGAAGATAACTGACCTTGAGTCTGAGAAAGAACGTCTTGGCATCAGCAAATACAACGATACGTTCCTTTCTGGTTCAAAGACTAAGGAGATCGTTGAAGAAAAGACTGCCAATGAAAAGCAAGGCATCAGAGAGCTTGAGTCACAGATGGATAAAACCATAACTGCTATCTGGACTGCTGAAGAGCTTTCTGAGATCAAGGGCATCGTTGATGGCATTGTGAATTAGCATTAGACGGGCAGTGATGATGAGCAATTCATTGTCTCTGCCCAATCTCCGCTATGAAAAATCACTGCTTTTTCAGTCATATTAAAACAATCCAGCATTCCCTAATGATTCACGCCTGAACCTATCAGCATTTTCATAACGAATTGAATTATTATTTGTGTTTCTGTGAAATTCTAATTTGATTACATTGAGCTGTCATCGAAATAGCTCAATCCCTAATTCTATCTTCGCAAAAAAGGAGACAGCCATGAAACTAAGCCAGCAAATAGCAGATGCCTTTGAGAGATATTGCCTTGAGTATTTTCAGAAGGATTTTTCCAAGCACAAGAATTATCTTCTAAAGGTTGCTTTCGGCAGGAATTCCTCCATAATCTCAATAAAGCACTTCGATGAAGCAATCCTCTTATACGCTACTGATCCAAACCGCGGCGTAAGAGAGCTATACAACGTCCTTCAGTCTGCCATAGAAGCTACGATGCAACCAGTTGAGGAAAAAGCATCAGCCCTTCTCTGCCAGTATAACAATGGTACGCTTGAGGTTGAGGAGTTTGACGATGACATAGTAAAAGTCCAGAGCAGCAGCGACCCAAGCAACTCATATACTGTAAATCTCGATAGTCTTGAGTGTGATTGCCCGCATTTTCAGAAGATCAAGTTTGCTGGTATGGTCTGCAAGCACATACTCCTTGCCAATGAGATATTCGGTGAGAATAGAAGTGCTGGAGAACGAAAAGAAACAAGCCCTGCACCGGAGATAACAGTTCCGCTGATTCTGGATATGCAGATAACAGATACTGTATTCTACTATGGCAGTCAGAAACTCACCAAACGTGAACGAAGGGGTAACTCTCATATTCCATCTGGCGTCAGATACGTCCTTGAAGGCACTCCGCCGGAGATGGCTATATACGCAATCGAAAACAACGACACACTGTTACTCATCGGCGAAAGCGGAGTTGGGAAATCAAAGATGATCCAGTATTTCGCTCAGGAGACAAACACTCCGTTAATCAATGCCTGCGGACATAACGAGATAACTGTTGAGAACATGCTTGGTTCACTCATGGCAATCAACGGCAGCACAGTCTGGAAAAACGGGATACTCCCAGAAGCTATGTCGAAAGGATACTGGCTGTTGCTGGACGAGATAAACAGCATTGACCCCGGTGTGATGAAGGTCTTGAATGAGCTTCTCGATAACAGGCGCATCACAATCACAGTCGCAGGACAGCCAAGATTAGTGAAGGCACACAAGGGATTCAGGCTTATATGCACAATGAACCCCCCGGACAGCCCGATATACAAAGGCATCGAGATGATGAGCTTTGAACTTATGGACAGGTTTGAGACTGTCGTATACATGGATTATCTCTCGCCAGTCACAGAGGCAAAGCTCATAATGGATAACACTGGATTCAGTGATGAGGTTACAGCAAAGAAGATAGTTCAGTTTGCCAATTCCATAAGACTTGCAATGAAGCAGGGAGAAATATTCGCAACTGTCACTACCAGAAGCCTTATCTCATTCTGTAAGAAAGCGAAGGACTTTGACATAAGGACGTCAGCAGAGACGGCAATACTCAGGAAAATGTCATCAGCAGATAGAGATAAAGCATTGGACTTGTTTAACGCCATATTCAAGTAAAAATGGGTTGGAAAATATTATGATAAAAACTATGATTGTAAAAAATAATAAAAAATGAGGTGGTTACTATGAAAAGGTTTAATCTTGAAGATAGATTAAGGAGTTTTGCGAGAATCGTTACTGGCAATTATAAGCTGAAAGTAATATTCACTGGCGATTCTGCATCAATAACTACTGATTTGATGATGATACCGGCATTAGAGGATACACCATCTGCATTCTCCATAGCCAAGTTTCTTGTGGCGCATGAGTCAGGGCATGATCTCTTCTCTGAACTTAACCTGAAAGCCAATGTATCAAGAAAATCAATGCTGTTGGGAGACATACTCAACAGCTTAGAGGATGCTCGTATAGAAAAGTTGATGACAGATCGGTTTGAAGGCTTACAGTCACTATTCGAGGAGAGCATAAGCGGGATCATATCACAAAACGATTATACCAAGATTCCGCTATCGGTTCAGGTATTGCATGGTCTATATATGATGGGCAAGGGATATGATACTTCCATGTTGAGTGATGAAGCAAAAAAGACCATATCACCATTTCAGAAGGAAGTAACTAAAGCAATATTAGCAAAGAATAGTCGTGAAGTGCTGAAGGTATCAGAGAGTATATATCAGAAAATAAAGCATCTTGAAAAAGAGCACGTATCACAGGCACAATCATTTGGTGGTATCAAAAAACCAAGCCTGCCGGATACTGTGATGGATTCCCTTGAAAAGCATAAGATTGACCCTAACTATGACAATATGGGTGATTTTCCACTGTTAAAAGATGAGAATGTGGATGAATCAGAAACAGAGATAACGCCTGACAAATATCCACTGCCATCATACCTAGCACTGATCCGAAACCACACAAAACAACAGAGCTACCTCATCCAGCATCTCAAAAGCATCATTGAGACAAAACGGCGTAGAAGCAGAAAGAAGGCTGTCCAGTATATGCAGGCTTCTGGGTCTGTTGACACGAGAAGGTTATGGAAACTGTCAACCGGCGATGATAATGTCATGAAGCAGAAGATAGCACACAACTCAATAAATGATGAAACTGATCCCGATAGTCTTGCGATTTATGTCCTACTGGATCAAAGCTATTCGATGAAGACATATGACAGAATGCAATATGCAAGGGAAGCAGTGGCGATATTGGGTGAGGTGCTTAACGATCTGAATATACCATTCGCCATAACAGGTTACACAGTCAGAGGTGCGTTATATCGTTATCTCTACAAACGCTTTGATGAGGATTACATTCATGTCAGAACAAGGCTTGTGGGTGCAGCAGAAAGGGATGGCACATATACACAGGAGCATATCCCTTACGCTGTCAGAAAACTCAATGACATAAAGAAACGAAAGAAGATATTGATTGTGGTAACAGACGCCGAGGAAGTGGAATCGGATATCAGGCTTAAGAAGGCTATCGAAACAGCAAAAGATTCTGATATTGAACTGCTTGGTCTTGGTATCAGCACAAAGACGATGCAGAATTTCTTTGACAAGTTCGTTGTGCTTGAAAACCTAGATAGATTCGGTGAGGAATTACTGAAGTTGCTCAGAAGCACATTAACAAGATAACCTCCATTGATAGAAAGAATTGTATTTTTATTTGTGTTGGGGTGAAATTAAGTATTAACTAATGACCCTCTTGCCTGAATAATACAGTTAAAATCAGATGAGAGGGTCAAACATTATCAGGAGGTACGAAATGGATAGCGAATTGATTGAAAAAGAATTCGACAAGTCACTAATCAAGTCACGTAGGGGAAGATCAGGCATAACACTGTCTTATGTTGAGACTTCGGAATACATCAAAAGGCTAAATTCCATCTTTGACTATAACTGGAGTTTCGAGATTGTTGACGAAAAAGTTGACAATGGCTTTGTGATCGTCAGAGGCAAACTCACAGCAGAAGGGATAACCAAAAGTCAATATGGCACATCACAGATAACAGTAGGTAAAGACTCTGGCGAAGTGCTGGCGATTGGTGATGACATGAAATCTGCGGGGAGTGATGCTCTAAAAAAGTGTTGTTCGCTTTTTGGGATTGGTCTTCATCTTTACAATGATGCCGATAATGGAAACGGCAACAACGGTAATAACGGCGGCAATGGTAACGGGATGAACAAGCCGTCAGGAAACAAAGGCAACGGTGGCATCACAAAGGCACAGATAGGCAAGATAAAGGCTGACAGGACAAAGCTTGGGATGTCATCCAATGATGTTCTTGACCTAATCCAGAGGATGTTCAACACCAGAGACTTTATGCAACTCAACAAGGAGATGGCGTCTTCGGTCATATCTGTGCTTGAAAAGAAGATAGCAGACGGTGGCGAAGTCAATAACGAAGAAGAGGAGGGTATCTAAAATGTTGCAGTTAATGGAAGACCGCAAGCATTTCAGTTATAACCAATTGATAACAATGCTGGCGTGTCCTTACAGGTATTATCTTCAGTATGTGGAAGAAAGGGGGTGGGATTATGTCCCATCCTCTCTATCTTTCGGTACAGCGATACATGAATCCATCTCGGTATTTCACATTTCATTGCAGGATGGCGGGATAAGGGACATAAACCAGTTCACAAACGCTTTCCACAGCAGATTTGATGAGGAAGTCACTGAAAACAACGTGATGTTCAAAGACGGTAACGAGTATGACGAACTACTCATCAAAGGAGAGAAACTGGTGATAGAATACGTCAACACATTCGGCACACTGAGACCAGCAGAGATAGAGATGGAGTTCAGGCTTCCTCTGGTTGATACTTATACCGGTACATTGCTTGAAAAGGATGTTGTGGGAAAAGTTGATCTGATTACAGCAGAAGATGAGATACACGAACTGAAGACGAGTTCCAGCAGCATACCAGAATCAAGTGTTGAGGAGAACCTTCAGTTGGTGCTTTATGGCTGGTCATTCAAGATGCTGTTTGGTAAGGAACCAAGCAAGCTTGTATTGATAAACATGGTAAAGTCTAAACAGCCAAAGATACAGGTTCTCAATGCCCGATTCGATGCAGTTAAGGAGAGGAAGCTTCTCAATCTGATGCTCAAGGTGAACGAGGCAATAGAGAAGCAAATATTCTATCCAAATCCAAAAGGCACCTATGGCTGTAATAGCTGTTGTTACTCATTGAATTGTGAGTATGCTTTCTAAACTGAGTTTGGGCGGAGATTTAATACGTCTCTGCCCTACTCGATAAGATCTGACCAAATATTATAGTTCCCTGCTTAATATGTTGACCAGATTCGTTCCCCTGATAATTTAAGCCGTTGATAGCAATAACCTTTGAAAACTCGTCCATCTTATGCTGCGATAGGCGGATTCATAACAGAGATACCATCATTTGATAATATCCGACTATTGAGGAATTCAATAATCTCTTTAGACGCTTCTGAAATCGCTTTTAGGTTTTCCATTATCTTTTTGTAATCAGCATCATACAAAACAAGATAGCAAAAGCTTTTGTTTTCTATACCGAAATGTTTGGTTACGATATAACAAACGCCCTCTGCCTGTATCTCGCGCTGCTGCCTACCAAGGTTCTGGTCTTTATGCAGTAATATCTCATGCGCCAATTCATGGATAAGTGTGTTTGTCTGAGTGTTGATGCTCTCTGTATTGCATAGGGCAATCTCACCGCCTTTGCTGTAGCCATATAAACCATTGATGCCGAGATTACGCAAATCCACTTTTATATTCCTTGTTTTGCAGAACTCAAGAAGCATCTGGAAAAAACCAATGTAGGTATCACCTTTGATTGTGATATCGACTTCAGGCAACGGCTTTCCTTCGGTTTGCGAAATATCAAACACACTCGCAACAAAGAAAAGCGTTATCGTTTTCTCCTTTTCCTCGCCCGTTTTGGGATCATTCTCTGTTACTTTCTTTATGTATGGTGCAAGTATCTTTATTGCTTTACTGCCTTTCTTTACTCGCCTTTTCATTTCCTGCCATTTCCGAAATCCTGCAACTCTTGTAGCTGTCTGCATCTGACGGAATATTAGCAACTGGTTGTGGTAGCTATATTTCCAGAAGCGGGACATTGTATCAAGGTAATGCTTAAAAAATTCAGATTGCTTCACTTTGTCTGTTTCGTCAGCTAATTCCTTGAGATATAACATAATCTCATGTAACAACTGATTTGCTTTTTCATTCTGCATTTGTATCACCTCGATGCTTGATTTTTCTTCGATGAGGAGAAAAATCAAAGCAAAGAGTGGCAAAATAATTAGATAGTCCAGAACCAGTGGAAGTTCAATTCCTTGTTGACAGAAACAATAAAATGGATTTACACTATACTCAGCGATGCTTTCTTTGTCTTGCTTCACAAAAAAGTCGATTCAAAAACAAATGAGAAGTGGTATGTTGAAATGGATTTTAAGCTTAGGTTAAGCCAATTATATCCGCATGTTTACAACGTTACTCGTCTAAAATCCGATGCCATATCTGGACATATCAATGCCACAAAATATGTTTTCCCAATCCTATTGTATGTCGCAGTTGTGGTCCCATTTACTCATCCGGGTATCACTGCTTTTATTGTTATTGCTTCACTTCTATCTGTAATAATCAAACCATCAATGCTTTCAGTTCAATATCTTTGCAGTTTATCGTCATATCTACTTTTGGCAACCATTTCAGGAATCCCTTTACTGAAAGAGCATCTTATAAATCTCTTTATCCAGACTGAACATATATCTGAAGCTATACAGTATCGGAGTTTGGATAGGAATTTGTGGTTGTATTAAGAGACTACCATTGTCTTTGTTCCTGAATCTCGAAAACAATGATATATGATTCCCTCGCACACCGGCAATGGCAGTTGGTTTGACTGATCGTATATGGACAATAAAGGAGTTGTTAAACATTCGCTTAAATCACTTATTCTTTTACCAACATCAAAAAGGGTGACTACCTGATTTTGCATCATGAATATAGATGGATTTTTTATCCGCCTATATTTTACCTATAAGCCTGCAAAGTTTATATGGATCATCTGTCAATATTCCATCAGCACCCATCTCAATTGCATTGATCATGTCATCTTCATTATTTATAGTCCATACCCAAACACCGATCCCATTGCTTTTTAATTCACGAATTATATATTTCGACATGAAGCTGTATTCATACTCCACAATTCTTATGCCATGAATCAGGCATCTCTTTATAAAAGCCTCTATTTCATTAGTTTTTTCTTCTCCAATAGAAAAATCATAGGCTATCGGTATAGATGGATATTTAATACGGCAAGCTTTGGCAAAGTCATCACTTTCTGGTGTATCTGGAAGGTTGAATATGACTTTTTGTGTAGAGCTATACTCGGTAAGAAATGTAATTATAAGTTCTTCGTAGTTTTTTATATGCCTTATTGAAATATCTTTAAGCTCAAGGCATATTTTGACTTTTGATTGTTTTGAAATTTCAATTACTTCCGCAAGCGTGGCAATTGGTTGAAATCCGTATTTATTATCAAATTTGTCTAAAACATTGAGTTGTTTTAACTCATGAATATTGTAGTCACATATACGTCCTTTGCCATCGGTAACTCCTGATAAATCATTGTCATGAAACACAACAAAGTGCCCATCTTTGGACAATTGTATATCAGCTTCGATGAAGTCCACACCAAGTTCTACCGATCTGATATAAGCTAACTCTGTTGATTCAGGATATTTTGACGAATATCCACGATGAGCGATAACCAAGATATTTCTATGCAAAGCAGATTCCTCTTTAATCATATTTGTGATAATCCATATACTTACCTCAAGCCAAAAATCAGGCTATTGATGATATATTCTATTGGTTGCATATAATAAGAGTTTGATCGGACAAATTTAGATTTTAATATCTCATTCTATATCGAATAACGTCCTTAGGAGAAACATCAACGCAAGTTCCGCAAAGAATACACTCCAAATTTTTCATTGACCCGCTTTGCACCATGTCCATAACTTCAAGGCTCATAGGACAGTTTTTGGTACATGTTTTGCATCTGATACATTTGTCTTTATCTGCTTTCAGCCGCAAGGCAGTTAATCTTATCAAATTACTAATCTTCGTTCCGATGGCCATAAATGGAGCCATCCAGCAGACATAATGACAAAATCCTCTTTTTCCAGTGGTAAAAGCAAGGATGACTATAAGCGATATAATCACGAGATAGATAACGTAAGAATATGGCTCTGATACTGATATGCCATATTTTGAATAATTAACGGTAGAACCATCTCCAGAAAACAAAGTTCCTTGTCGGGTCTGATACAGAGGGTCTATTGTATGTATCCCACCTGCAAAAATTACTGCCATAGCAATAGCCGCAATCCATGGCACCCATATAAAGTATTTTATCCAGTTCGCTTTTTCACCTTTTGCGTTCCTTGAATTCACTATAAAAGCACATTCGCTTAGTCCGCCTGCTGGACATGCCCATCCACAGAAAAGCCTTCCTAGGAAAAGCGACAAAACGAACATGCACGAAAACATGATAAAGCTACCCGAAGCAATCCCTTCGCTTGCGCCCATTATGACAAGATATGGTGAGAAATAAAATATCGTTATAGGGAACAGCAGGAACGAGATCAGGATCAATGCCCTGCGAATAATCTGTCTTTTTTTATTCATAAATCATTTCACCTCACCAAGATAGAATCTTGGGCTATTTTCTGAATTCACCAACAGCATCAATTCGCTTAGTAACTGAACTCAAGCTCATTTATGGTTTCTCACCAGAAGATAATCGTTTTGATATTTCATTAACAGCATCTATACAATCATAGACGCCATCAATAACATAATGCGCACCGGCAGAATACATTAGGCTATATGCTTTTTGTAGAAGAGCAGTCAGATCATCTTTTGATAGATCAGAAACGTCATTTTCACTTAGCCCGATCGTATTGCCAGTCTTTGCAACACCGACACTCCAGACACCAGCATTTAATGCGGATTCTATATCTGGAATAGTATCTCCGAAATTGACAACCGCTTCAGATGGAAATATATTTAGCTCTTGCATGGTTCTAAATATCATCCATGGCGCTGGTCTGCCCTGTGGAACATCACTTGCGCATATTACAGAATCCAATCCAAAGCCTTGATTTTTAATTGCGTCTGCCACTATATTTGTCATTTCTGTATTATATCCGGTTGTTGCTCCAATTTTTATCCCCTGCGATTGTGCAATTTCAAGAGATTCTTTTACTCCTTTAATCATATTATTATATCTTGGCAAAGATGATATTTGCATCGGGATAAAGTCTTTATACATACTATCTACATCATCTTCTGTCCATATTTTGCCATATTTTTGCTTCCATTTATCCGATACTGCCTTCATCTCAAGGATTTTATGGATATGATCTCTTTTCTGCATACCCATAGGTTCGCGTGATTGCTCGTATGTTATTTCTATGCCATAATTATGGAAAAGCTCTTTAAAGACACCTGCTGGTGCGCAGCTTCCATAGTCAATAATTGTGCCAGCCATATCAACAATAATGGCTTTTACAGGTCCAAGATAGCTTCTGCTAAATTTAAACATGTCTTACTCCTAATATTGAATTTCAATTATCTTCATTTCATTTAAAGCTTCACGTATTGCGGATAATAGATTTCTAATATCTGACTCAAATATACGTCCTATATGACCTATACGAAAACAATCAACACCGGCAACCTTGCCGGAATAGATTATATATCCTCTTTTGCTTAGTATGTCATAAAAACGGGTAAAATTAAAATTCGGATGATCCGGATATAAAAATGAAGTTATAATATAGCTTTGATATTCTGGTTTTAGATATTCCTTGAATCCAAGCTTTCTCATGCCTTCAATTAATGTCTTATGATTGTTTTGATAACGTTCAGCACGTGCAATAATTCCACCTTCGTTATCAAGTTCCTTTAGGGCTTGGGCAAAGGCAAGCAATATCTGTATCGGTGGAGTAAATCGGAATTGTCCACTAGCTTCCAATTCCTTCCATTGTTCTAACAGATTTAGGCTCAAACTACGAGCATATCCCTCGCTTTCCAATAATTCATCTCTTTTGATTAACACAAATGCAAATCCCGGAATCCCCTCTATACATTTATTTGCGGAGGAAACCAGATAATCAATTCCAAATTCAGCCAGATTAATGGGAAGTGCGCCGAAACTGCTCATGGCATCTACAAAATATTTTCGGTTGTGTTTCTTTACAATGGCGCCAATTTCTTTGATGGGGTTGATTATCCCTGATGTAGTTTCACAGTGAACCGCCGCAACATGAGTTATAGATGAATCATTTGTCAAAATTGAGTCTATATCCTGCAGATCGGGTAGCTGGTCTTCTGTATAATCTAAGCCAATAACCGATATTTTCAGTATTTCTGCTATCTTGATTATTCGCTGGCAATATGCCCCATTATTTATTACTAGCCATTTTCCGTATGGCGGGGTAACTGATGACAAAATTGCTTCTACAGAGTAAGTTCCGCTTCCTTGCATAATTATGGCTTCGTAGCCTTGATCTTCTACCTCGCCAAGCCTTAGCAATGATCTGCGTATTTGCTTAACTATATCAATAAATTCTGTATCCCTTGAGCCTAAGTCTCTTAACATTGCTAATTTTACAGTTTGGCTTGTTGTAAGGGGACCGGGAGTGAATAAAATCTTGTCTGTTGCTAAATCTAACTTATTCTTTGATTCCATATAATTTATTATTTCCTTATTTAGATAGCGCATTTTCAATAGCCTTTAATGCTGTTTTGGTTGTAACACTGGCACCCGATACGGTATCAATATGCACAGATTGCTTTCTCATCACTTCATCATAGATTTGCTTATATATGTCATTTGTTGGTGTTGATAAGGGCTTGGTTTTCTTTATTTCAGTGATTTTGTGGTCCTTGACAGTAACTACAACAGCATTTGAAAATCTGCCTCCATTGAAAGAACCCTCATATACCCCATCAGATAACTTGGCAAGTTTGACATCATTAACAGTCAGGTTTCTATATTTGATTGGGTCAACAGCCGCCCATGAAGCCATCACAACTGCAATTACTACCAAACCAAGCAATACCCAAAGACCTATTTTAAATTTCCTCTTCATTTCCTTAATACCTTTCTATTTCTTTTTAATATCAAAAATTCAATTTGTAAATTTTCTATTAGGGAATAATCTTGGAAAGCTGTATGAAGGCGTTTTCCTCTAAATTGGCGATTTTATCAAGATGTTCGGTCGCATTTTTAATTCTTTCATCGAGGTTCATAGCAACCTCAGCATCTTTGAATATTAAACCCACTTCTGATAAAAGTTTCCCAGAATCATAGATCATTGAGGCGATATTCTCCAGTTCCTTGTTTGATATAATGTCTGCTGCTTCTTTTAGAAATCTGGAATACATATATCGAAAACATCCTCCGCCTGTTCCACCGATTTCTATAAAAATATAAATAGAAAACAGATTCATTCTAAGTTCATTGTCGTCAAATGCTTTTTGCCACTTCATTATTTCTTTTGCGGTATGTCTGATGCCCTTTATTCCAAAGTTACTGATTGGGGGATTAAGCATGGAATCCGCAGTTTGAGATATAGACGAGTAAATGTCTTTTGCTCTTGGCGCATAATAATCAATAAAATCAAACTCAAGGTATGTATTCTTGGGTGGAAATGGCTTATAGGGAGAGTTTCTTGCATTCCTTAATTCCTCTAGTGTAATTGTATGATAAAATCCCTTTTTTAATCCGCTTGCCTTTTGATCTATGTCTGATGCTAGGACTGTATCTTTGCCATCATAGCCACAAACGACAAATGTATGCCCCCCAAAGTGGTATCCTTCCGGCAGATCAAACCAGGGCAGAAATCCCATATCACCATAGACCATCACAGGTTCTTTTTTCAGAAGCTTTTCAATAAGAGCATTTTCTGCCTTTTTGGCACTTGAGGTTGATTTTTCCCCTATTTTGACATTGGTTCTTATCCCAATATCTTGGAAGAAGTTTTTGACGTTTCCACGTCCTCCTATAAAGGGCGAAATACCTTTTTGGTGCCAATACATAAATCCAATACCTGAACCCAATCCGAAAAGCATATCTTCTGAAAGCGGACAATTATAATGATGGAATATCTTCGCCAATGAATTAGTTTGGCAATGATAGCCATCGAGGGCAAGACAATTATCGAAAGGCACTATATCAATTGTTTTCTCCATGTTATTGCCTCCATAAATATGACTTAGGGATTGCCTCATTTTTCACCAGTAACTCCAAAACCCATAAGCCACATAAAATGTAACTGGATAGAATATAAAAGAGATCAGAAAAAGAATTTTACGCATACGGAAATTTTGACGGTTTTTCATTTCTACACCAATTGCACCAGCTAAAAAATCAATACAAGCTCAAGGAATTCCCTAATGAATTTTGCGTAATTCTCCCCAAGTTGAGGCCAGCTTGCCCATATTAGATACGGGTTGGTCACCTTCTGGATTATATTCCTCTACCAAAGGAAGTGCTTCTGCCCATTTAATAGGAGCTTCTCCATTAGCCACTTCGCCTCCGCCTATGACATAAATCCTATCATTCGCACTGCAAATACCCAATCCAGCCCTTGGTCGTGGTATCTCTGTTCCTTTAATCCATTCATCTGCAATTGGGTTATATATTTCCACATAGTCGGTAGATTTCATTGCGCGCCTTGAATCACCCACAACCCCGCCAATTGCATATATTTTACCATTTAAGGCACACGCTGACAAGATCGCTCTTGGTTCTGACATACCAGATTTTTTTGTCCATTTATCCAATATTGGATCATACATCTCCATAATGCCAACAATTTTTGCACCAACGCCGTTTTCACCAGTCATGCCACCGATCACATATATTTTGTCATCTAACGTGCAAGCAGTGGCATAATATCTTTCAGTCAAGCATTTTGTACGGTCTTCCCATTTATCTGTTAATGGATCGTATTGTTCTACGGAACGAGTTGGAACCGCTTGGCATTGAAAAGCAGTCAATCCACCCATTGCAGTTATTTTGCTGTTTACTGCGCCAACCGGCGTTATACCAAGCGTTGGCATTGGCATTAGAACTTTCCATTTATCTGCTGTCGGATCATACCTTTCTATTGATGACACATTAGGTCCACACCCGGTAGGATTTTCACCGCCAATAGCATATAGTTTTCCATCCATAGCAACCAATGATGGATATGCCCTTGGAACTCTCATATCTGCTAATTTTTTCCAAGTATTTAAGATAGGATCGTATTGCTCAACTGTAGGTACAACTTGCCCTCCGTTATTGTAGCCACCAACGACATATACCTTTTCCTCAAATGAGCAAACGCCAACGCCAACCCTTGCTGTAGGCATATCTGCTTTTTTAATCCAGGTTCCCGCCTGAACAGACGTTAAAGCAAAAAGATAGAAAAATATTAGAACAACAAAGGAAGAAAATGATCTATTAGATATAGATTTGATTAACATCATCCCACCCTCCACATAATACCATTTCTATAATTTTATTGTGCAGAAATGTAGCCCAGCCTTTTAGGCTGGTACAGAAAAACCAAACTGGAAGCTTGGGCTACAAATGCACATTTAATTGGGAGAAATGATATAATAATGCTTTTTTATCATTTCTTATTTGGCAAAATTGATTGATAGTGCAATACTTACTGGCAAATACTGATCAGGTGATATAATAAGGTTTTTGACTCTAAATGGCAAATTTACTTCCTTACTTCCAGATAACCCATCAGTTTTTATTCTGGTTGTTACAATAGATAAGGTATTTGCAGGAATGATAATATTATTTGCTGTATCTATTTTGTTAATATCACCATCCGGTATTAGCTCATAATTTATGTCTGAATTATTAAGAATTTGTATGTTACAGTAACCATTATTATTTACTGTTATGTTGGAATTTACGATTTTTATGGATCCATTGAATATCTCATTGAGATATTTTTTGTCACCAATAATCATATTTTTCCAGTATACCGCTGTTCTTTGAGACATAAGGGCATCTTTGATCCCTTCGCTGTTTTTTTCCTTTGCAAATACAAGCGTTAAGGGTCTATGTCCATCATTTTGTAGATCAAAAGCCATGTTTATTGGCTCATGCACATCTGAATTTCCAATGATTGTCATATTCTTTTCCAGACACCAACCAAGTGCTTCAGGATAGTATTCATATTCATTTATAACTTCAACGCCCTTTACCCATCCCTTTTTATACAATTCTTCATGTTCAGGATACCAGATTGATTTACCCGCTGGCCATCCGGGATGGTTCCAAAAAATAAATGCTCCTTGATCAACAGCCGCTTTAATTGAATCTTTCCACTCCTTTGTATCAAGAGGATTAATATCATTGAGAAAGAGCGCATTATAATGACCAGGCGGCATATCTCTTGTTATTTCAGCACCTCTAATGAGGATAATGCCCATCTCATTGGCATGAGCTATTGCCAATTCATAGGGTCTATTATGATTTGTCGGAATATCTGTCTTGTGAGGTTGAACTTCAATATGGTCTGTAATGGCAATGGCATCAAGTCCTTCTCTCCATGCTTCATCTATTCTGACTGTTGGCCAAACACTACCATCAGAAAAAACGGTGTGCATGTGAAAATCGCATTTTAGCGTAGTGTAACCCGAAATATCTGGAATATTTATATCCCTTTTAATTGCAAATTGAGCATTGGCGGGTAAAGCCAGTAAAACAATAACAAAAATGAATGATAATACGAAAATTTGCTTGATATTTTGCATTTCAATCTCCTCCATTTTAAGACTTATTTTTCGCATAGAACCCAAAGTTTTGACAGTTTCAGTAAACCATAGTTTATATGATGCTTCATTTCATAATTGGCGTATCATTTCAATTCCTTGATTTTGCCCCATGTTATTCCCAGCTTATCAGAAGTATTCTTCACTGCCATTCCCTCAGCATTAAAATTTTGTATGACTTCGCCTTCACTTAATGCCTTTTTGTAAATCTTGACTTCATCAAGCATGCCCTTAAATGGGAAATGCTCGTTATCATCTTTATAAATGCCTATGGTAAGTATGGCATGATCTGGATAATTTATGTCGCCAGAATGAGTTTTATCACTGCTATTGAGTTTACCATTGACATAAACCTTCATTTCCTTGCCATCATAAGTGCCAACAAGATGATACCAATTATTTGGATCAACTGGATTTGCCTTTAGATATGTCAGCGTTCCATCACCGTCATTCGGGGCTTCATTTGATACAGCGAAACTCATATTCCAATTACACCCAAGTGTCCATCCCTTCTCAAAGCTTCCGTTATCTTGAAAACATGATATATATCCACCCCATTCTATAAAGTTTTCTGGGTATATCCATGCCTCAAGAGTTATTTCCTTTCCTGGAATCTTCATGGTATTGATATCGTTGGAAATTTGAAGATAATCAGTTGTGCCATTAAAAAGCATGGCATCATTAACTCTACCTTTAGTTGTTTTTGGATCGCCAATTATGGTCGCATCCTGTCCTCCAAAAACGTCTTTGACTTTTCCATCTTTTATAGTATCTTTATTCATACTCCAATAGCTAATCAGTCCATCTTTGACCACCTGACTGTCTGCTATCGGTGCTATATAAATTAAAGTTATTGTCGCCAAAATATATAAAGCAAATTTTTTCATGTTTCTTTATCACCTTTCTAAATAATAAAAAAGATTCTTCACTTTGTTCAGAATGACAATACTATGTCGCCCTGAGTAAAGCGAAGGGTCTTCCTGTATCAATGAAAATATAATTTCCTATACAATAAAAAATGGATCCTATATTTATGAGATCCTTCTCCTTATATATGAGCAAACAAGGTCTATTACACTTACCATAGCAACCATTATGATAAGCATTGCGCAAACTTCCTTTGACATAAAAGACCTAATTGCTTCCCATAATAAAAAACCTATACCGCCTGCTCCGCAAAAGCCAATCACAACGGAAGCCCTTACATTAACCTCAAACCTATAAAGGGCGTTTGATATCCACAAAGGCAGAATTTGTGGCATAATGGCAAAAGATACAACCTCAATTTTCTTTGCACCCACAGAGGTAATTGCCTCTACCTGACCTTTATCAATGCTTTCTACTACCTCTGATATAAGTTTCCCCAAAACACCTATATTATGAATTGCAAGCGCCAAAACGCCTGCAAAAGGACCCAATCCCACAGCTACGACAAATATAAGTGCAAATATTAGCTGATCAATTGCCCTTAGAAAATCCAAAAATCTCCTAAGTATTTGATGAAAAAAGACATTGCCTATAACATTCCGAGATGCCATTATGCCTAACGGCAAAGATACAACCAGAGAGATAATAGTTCCCCATATCGCAATGGACAATGATACAAGGATTTCCCTGATATATATAGGAATGCGAGAGAAGTCTGGTGGAAAATAGTCTTTGAGATATATAAGAATATCTTTGAATCCGACAAAAAAACCAATGAGACTCATCTCTGATTTATGCCAAGACCATGCAAGAATTATTACTGCAATAAAAATCCAAAATGATCTTTTAATATTTTTTGTTTTATTTTTTTCCAATAGGCTACCTACTTCTTTCTAAGTTCGTTTTTTACCTGCTGCATAACTCTTATAGAATTATAATCATCGTCATCCGCAACAACAAATCCTTTTAACTGAAGTTTTTTTAGACCTTCGGGATCTTTGAAAGAAATAATTGCTTTCTGAAGTTTCATCACAAAATCATAAGGAAAATCACCCCTTACAACTATTGGAGAACCCGGAATAATGCCGGATTTCCAAATAATATTAAAATCATCTGGCGACACTTTTCCAGCTTGTATTTGCCTATCCAAATCCAGATCATTAGTTGCGGCAGAATCAACCTTACCCATTTTTACTGACATTATGCTTGCTTCATGCGAACCAGAGAATATTACACGGCTAAAGTAGTTTTCTGGCACTATTTTCAGGTCTTTAAGGATATGTGTTATTGGAACGAGGTATCCCGATGTGGAGTTGGGGTCACAAAATGCAAAGGTCTTGCCTTTTAAATCGGCAAAAGTTCTTAAATTGCTTCCCTTTTTTGTGATGATTAAGCCATAATATCCCGTTGACCCATCCATTTTTTGTTCACGAGCAATAGCCCATCCATTAGATCGCTCTGACGCTTCAACGTATGAATTGGGACCGAAATAAGCCATTTCTATCTTTTTAAATCTCATAGCCTCAATAATGCCTGCGTAATCAGAGGCATTATAAGGTTTTACTTTAATATCCATAATTCGCTCAATATGCTTAAAAAGCGGTTCCCATCTATCTGTTATTATGGTTGAAGATTCAGTAGGCACAAGCCCGAATCTAAGGACTTCTGGAATATCAGATGCAAGGATTGATACAATAAAACTATATAATATCAGCCCTATCAAGAATCCCATTAGTGGCTTTCTGCATTTTGCATTTTCAAGCATTGCTTTCTCCTTTTCATTTAAGTATCCCTAATCAGTTTTGCCATTGTAATAGATCATGTCGAAATAGTCATCAAGTAAAGATGGTTGATCATCAAAAACAATTCTTCCATCTGCTAGACCGATTATTCTATGAGCATATTCTTTCGCCAACTCAACTACGTGAAGATTCACTATTACAGTTATGTTTTCTTTCTCATTAATATTTCTTAATAGGTCCATTATTTCTCTTGCTGTTCGTGGATCAAGACTTGCCATCGGTTCATCAGCCAATATTAGCTTTGGCTCTTGAGCCAATGCTCTAGCAATGGCTACACGCTGTTGCTGTCCCCCACTTAATGTATCAGCCCTTCTGGATGCGTATTCTTTAAGTCCGACCTTATCTAAACAATCAAGAGCAAAATGCACATGAGTTTTGGGAAAAGAATAAAAAATGCTTCTCAATGTAGAATTATGTCCCAATCTTCCTCCCAAGACATTGTTAAGCACAGACAGCCTTTTTATCAGGTTGAAATGTTGAAATACCATCCCTATATCTTTTCTTGCATGGCATAATGCCTTTCCATGAAGTGAAGTTATTTCCTTTCCATCAAGAAATATATTGCCTGATGTAGGTTCTACAAGCCTATTAATACATCGCAAAAGCGTGGATTTTCCTGCTCCGCTAGGTCCCAATATAACGACAAACTCACCTTTTTTGACTTCCATGTTTATATCAAAAAGGGCTTTTTTGTCATCTTCGTATATTTTCTCAACCTTTTGAATTGCTAACATTAGATTTATATCCTCATACTAGAACCATTAAGTAAGCTTCTAATTATATATGACCAAAATACAAAAGAATAATAGCATGGTAAGGTTAAATATTTATAAAGATCATGTGAATTTTATGATAATTATTAAGAATTGAGCAGTAACTAACACAAAATAGCCAAAAATTAATAAAAGCTTTATACTTATTTAACAATAATGTCTTATTATTACAAAGTGTGATGATGAAGTATTGAAACCGATATTCGTAAGAAAAACTATAAATAAAGGAGATATTACAATTAACATATTAGATATATACAAACGAGCAAAGTCTGGACAAAGCATTGGGCAAGAGCAATTTGACTTTGATGTTGTTTTCACAACAGCAACTATGCTAAGTGAAAAATATGGGATCAAATATGATCCCAATAATCCAGTTCCAGCAGACAATGATTTGGCTGATAGAGTATTTCAGGCAGGCGTTGAGTTTTTCAGCAAGGTCGGCGTCTATTGCACCGATACACATAAAGTTATTAGATTTTCGGATGATGAGATAAACGAAGCTCTGTCAAATATAAAAGAGAATTGTAAAATAGGTGAAGGCAAAGACCAATATATCTTTAGGTCAAGGTATCCCGATAGTGCCATTAAAACATGGTATCATGTCGGTTCAGGTATAATGAATACTGATGAGAGAATTGCCTTTAATCTTGTTAGCTCTTATGCAAACATTCCTCAAACAAATTCAATCAGTGCGCCAGCTTTGATAAACATAAATGGTCAGCAGATCCTTTCTGATACACCATCGGAAATCTATGGCGCCATACGCTCTATCAGAATAGCTCGAGAGGCAACACGCCATTCAGGCAGATCGGGTTTAGGAATCTGCAATTGCATATCTACTGCCGGTTCGGATGTTGGAACGATCTCCGCCAGTGCTTCTCAATTTGGGTTACGTCCATCAGATGGCTGGCTTATTGCTATATTGTCTGAAATGAAGATAAATATGTCATCTATGAATAAGCTGGCATATCTGGCTAACTGGGGGGCGAATGTGGCGGCTGAATGTGGACCCCTTTTGGGTGGATTTGCAGGCGGTCCGGCAGAAACAGCTATAATCGCAGTTGCAAGCCTGATACTTGGTGTTATTGCATTTCAATGTGATTATTATCTATGCTTTCCAATAAGCATTGCTCATGGTTGTTCTACCAATAGGCAGGCTATTTGGTCATCGGCTGTTGGCGCACAAGCAATAAGCCGTAATACCAAACTGCCTGTATTATACTTGGGTTATGTGGCTTCGGGACCCATGACAAAGCAGTTCTTTTATGAAACATTGGCTTATGTAGCAACTGTGATTTCATCTGGAGTCAGCGCACAGACAACACATCCGGTAAAAGCAGTCCTGAATGATTATGTAACACCTTTGGAAATGTTGGGCAGTGTGAGATTAACAGAATCATGTGTCGGTATGAATAGAATCGAAGCGAATGAGATAGTTAAGGAACTTCTGTCAAAATATGAGAATAATCTCAAAAATGCACCTATTGGAGTGAAATATCAGGATTGCTATGATATAAACACCAATGAACCTTGTCAGGAATATATGGATTTATTTAATGAGGTTATTGATGAGTTAAGAAAAATCAATATACGACTTTAATTTCTATTCACTGGTACATGCGCTCCAATATGCCTTTCAAATCACTACTGGTCAATTCTCTTGGGTTATTGAATACTCTATCGGGGTGGAATCCCTCTTCCAAAAGAACTGTAATTCCATCTCTTGGTATTCCTGCTTCCTTTAAGGTTACAGGAAGTCCAATCCGTTTTGCTAACTCCAAAAGCCTAAGTTTCAATTTGCTTATATCTGAACATTGCAGGTTATCCAGAAGGCTTTTAACCTTGTCTTTGTCTATATGATTTTCATTAAACATAAGGAATTCTGGAAGTAGAAGCGCACAGGCAACACCATGAGGAATATCGTAGTATAGGGTCATTGGATAGGAAACTGAGTGGACTGCTGTTGTTTTGGTGTTTGAAAATGCCAGTCCAGCATATAGGCTTGCCTTTGACATAGCGGATCGGGCTTCTATGTTCATGGGATTTTCCACAGCTTCGGTCAGATTTGCCATTGCCAGATAAATTGACTTGACGGCAAAAATATCAGATACAGGATTGGAAAACCTTGACCAAAATGCCTCAAGTGAATGAGATATGGCATCAAAACCAGTAGATGCGGTCACTTTGGGGGGTAAACCCAAAGTCAATTGAGGATCAACTATGGCATATTTTGCAAACATTAATTCATGGGAAATGGAGTATTTTTTCTTCTTTTGTTTGTCCCAGAACGTAGCCCAGGGCGTAACCTCGCTTCCTGTTCCGCTGGTGGTAGGTATTCCGATGAAAGGAATACCGGAAACAACGTCATGAAAACTATTTTCCAGAAAGTCATTTACTCCATGCTTTTGACGTGCCAGAAAAGCAACTGCTTTCCCAAAATCCATTACGCTTCCGCCACCTATTGCAATAACCAAATCTCCATATTTTTCTCTATTTGACAGAAAATCCCTCAGGTCATTTATCTCCGGATTCGGCTTAATTGTGCCATATTCACTTATTTCACATTCGCTTAAAGCCTGTCTTAACTTGCTGATAATCCCTATCTTTTCCATTGCATTATGATCATAGAATAGGTCTATACTGGCATAATTGGAACCAATTATAGATGCCAATTCCTCAGCACAAATGCCTATACCGAAGCTGATTTTTACTGGATTATGGTATCTGAAATTCATAGCAACCTTACCTTGACTTTGTCACATTAGTTTTATCGCCTTTGTAGCCCAAGTTTCTTACTTGGAATTACGATGATAAAGGATGTATAAAACCAAGAAAGAATCTTGGGCTACGTTAAATGTGACAAAGCCAAGTTACTTTACCTCAAATATAAACCACATTTCTTTCCTGCGTATATATTCTCCCGTATATCTAGGATCTCTGTATTCTTCTCCAAACCATAAGACTAACTACTGCTGTTACCCCAAGAAAGATCGCCAATGCTGTAATAACAAGGTTTCTTACCATATTACTTGGTTCGTCCACTATACCCATAGTATTTATTTTCTCCGAATTAGCTGTAATTTTTTTGATCTCCTTGTTTATCTCGTTTCGTCCTAGTTCATTGGTATTTAATGATTTATTTTGTATTCTTAAAAGCTTTTTCTTATCATCACTAGAATTAGCAACCATTTTTTCGGATTTATCTGAATTCCCGGTAGTTGATAGAGCAATATCTGAAATTTTGTTATCAGCCTGCGTCTCATCATAAATATCCTCATATAATGCCCTATTCCAATTAACAGACATAAGAAGGTCTACACCGGGATTCATATCCTTGACTTCACATGAACACCAACCAACAAGAAAAGAGCATACTGATTCAATATTATCTGCGTTGATACCTTCACCCACCAAAGCATAAAGGCATCTTCCTTTCCCAAATATTGGAAATACCATAGGCCTGGTGATTGTTTTTAAGTCTGCTTCACTATTAATAAGCATTTTAAGAAAAAAGCTTTCATTCTTATCATTTCTTGATAGCTTCAATGTGGAAAATCTAACTTTCCCATCTGTTTCTGCTATTTGCCCTGTAGCATCGCTTATAATTTTTATTTTAAGCGTTTCAGACATTTTATTTAGCTGAGTTTCTAATAATTGAAGAGTTGCTTTATCCTGCTGATTATTTCCACTTTCAAGAAACACCCAAACAGCAACCTCGCCATCTAGGATACGCTTTGCAATCTCTTTTCTAGCAGGCGAGTCAATAATACTTTCAACATTGACATCTTTGAAATTTCCACCCCAAACTTCTTCAGGAATTTTAGAAAATCTTGGATATTTAATTATCATATATGGCAAATTGGGTTTGCCCTGCAATTCCCAAAGCTTTCTCAATTCTGGACTTTGTGAATCAGACAAATCAACATTCTTGACCAAGATATTGGCGCTAAATTTTTCATCTTGAGATGATCTTTTCAAAATATTCAATTTTGCCTGCTCTTCAGGTGATAATGGTTTTTGCTGAAATACAAAAGCTTCGTAAGGATCAGCAGTCCAATGCTCAAGGGCATACTGATATACAGGCGTAGAGCATGGATGAATAGCAGAAGACGACAAAATAAATAATGCTACACAAACGCATAAAGAATATAGTCTAAACAACATTGATTCATTTCCTTATTGTTCCATTTCATTTGGTGAAAGAGTATATCTTGGGGCAAAAGCAATAGATGGAAGCATCTGATAGCTACAATTACATCTTGCCTGTCCCTCTGGAACTAGGACAAGCCCACCTGCGACAATTGTGTTGATCCAGCAAGCAGGACGAAATCCACCCCAATTCTTCACCCCTGATTGCCAGTCTGCAAAGTTATAATATCCAAATGTGCCTGAACGGAACGTGAGAACGTGCTTTCCTGAGCATATCATACCACAATTATACGTTCTGCCAAAAGGTCTATTAATCTCCTCACCCGTTTTTAGCTTTAGTGATAATGGCTCAAAAAATATCTCATCACCAATAATAATAGGTCTTGAGGAGTAATTATAACTACCGGGTCCATTTCCCCCTGTGTATGGATAATAATAATCAGCCCCTGCGCCGTCTGGCAGTTCCTTTACCCATATCTTTTGGTTTTTGCCTATACCGATCTCTTTATCCCATATCGGTTCGCCTGTGCTTGCCCTATATGCAAATATTCTTCCACCTTCCTCTGATGATAGCTTAAAGCGGGTAAACTGCTGAGTTCCGATCAAAATATCATATTCATTACTTACTGCAAGCAAAGTTGCAAAATCATTGTCAACGTTATACTTTATCTCTCCCGTCTTTGCATCGAGTGCGATTAGCTTACCGGTTTTTATACCATTATCCTTTATTGGATTCCGTAATCTATCCTGCAATGCCTGTGGTCTGTCAATGAAAAATACTAATCCATCGCCTATCGCAAAAGTATTATTACGTATTGAGTCTTTTGCGTTATATATCCATTTCAAATTTCCCGTTTCTGCGTCCATAGCAAAGACAGCTTTTGACTCACTGAATTGATGGCTCATATCTGCTTCCCTATATCCACCGGTAACTATATGATCTACGTCAGCAATACTGCCATAGACCGTTCCATCTTTTGCAAATATAAATCCCCAATAATTCAATGGACCCCAGTTTGATTTGCCGGAGTCTTCAATTGGCGGAGATTCCAGTATCTTGATAAGATTGCCTGTGTGTATATTAATAGCATGTACCAATCTGAAAGCCATATCATATTGTTGCATACCAACACGAACATACATTCTATCGCCATCAATAGCATAATTTGACGCCGTGATCGCTGCGCCAAGCAGATTATCTTGATCGTAATGCTTTGCTAGATCCTCAATGTAATAATCCCATATCTGATGACCATTGTAGGCATCATAAGCACGTATGCCATTAATGCCCTGCACAAATAGCATACCATCTTTATATAAGGGCGCAATGCCACGACCATGACGAGATGGCACATCAAAATCCGGGTCGTTCCACCAGAGAATACCAAGTTCGCCTTTAACTATGTCATCCATTGAGCATATAGTATTTCCGGGGTCAGCATACATGTGCGTCCATTCACCTGCGCCTGGGAGTGGTTCTCTAACGGTTTTTTTCATTGCATTTGACATTCCAACCATCATAACCCCTCCGTTTGGTCTTTGAACATGGGGTGATTCTTTATAAGGGCTTTCTCCTTTATCTACTGAATATCTTGATACTGTGAGATTGGCAAAATAGCTTGGATACCTTTTAAGCGATAGGTCGCTTTGATGAACGGTAACACGAGAACCATATAATCCCGCTTCATTCAGAAGTTTTCTTGCTTTTTCAACATTTGCCGAATCAGAATCAACCGCTATAATATGTAAATTTGTTCTCTTGGCAAGCTCATAAGCCAGTGCGCCATCACCACAAGCCACGTCAATACAATAACCGTGAGTTATTCCTGATTCTTTGATGATTTCCTTTGCAGATTGCTCATATAGTTCATTTTTACCATAAGGCGAATTATTAATCTTTTTGGCAATAATTATTGCGCTACTTGAATTAGCTTGATCATCAAAGCAGTATATGTAACCTTTATCTGTGCTGACAAATAGCTTGCCTTGCGCCACTGCCATGCCATAAGGTACCCCCTCAACCTCGCTTGCCCACTCTATATCTTTTTTATCTATGTCTATTATCGTTACTTTGCCGTTAGTCGTTCCTATAATAATCTTTTTGCCAGCAATAATTAGCGAGATCGTTTGAGCCTTTTCTATGGTCTGGACTGTCCAAAGAGGTTCACTCAGGCGATTGACAGTAACTTCGTTTCCCTTGCGATCTTTACTTTTGGATTTTTGCAGGAAATTCTTTGCATCATAAGCTTTTAATTTAAGGTCAGTAGAATCAACGCTTATAATATATTCTGGACTCATGGCAAGTCCCGGTGAATCAAGTTGCTCATTGGCTATCTGTTTTCCATCACTCTCGTTAAAAATACCATTTTTAAGACCGATAATCTCCTCATAGTCACGTGAGTTGCCTGTTGTGATGAAAAGATAATCATTATTGGCAAAAATTCTATCTCCACCATGACTACCATATTCCTGAAGATGGTAATATGCTAATTCTCCTGTGTTAATATCGAATCCCGCAGGAACAGACCTTCCAGTAGGCACAATTACACGATTATCCGTAATAACGAGATAGCCTTGACAGGATATTCCGCTGTATGCCTCCGCCGCACCATGTGGCTGTTTATACCATATTTCCCCTGAATCATTGTTTACCCACTTTACGTTTCCAGTTGCAGGATCAATGGCGAAAATGTCAATGCCGTCAGAGGGCCATATTCCCACACCATAATAAAGCACATCATCTTTTATGGCTATGCCACCTCTTGAAGGCCAGTTTGATACCATTCTATTATTACCGAGTTTATATATATCTGCCCTTGGCTCTTTTTTCCAGAGCAGTTTGCCCTGATCTGCTGTTATGCAGTATAACCTACCGTCATCACTATTGGCAAAAAGCTTGTCTTTCCAGACAACCGGAGCCATACGAACAGGCGCATCGGTGAAAAATGACCAGATTTCTTCTCCATTTTTTATATCAACAGCGTGTATCTGATGGTCAGTTGAACTGCCATAATACATAATATTGCCCTTAATAATCGGCTGATAGGCATAGTCTGAGGTAATTCTTGTATGAACCCCAACCCATGCAGGTGTGGGAGTACCGGCTTTAATCATCCAGCGAAGTCCCAAAGAAGATGGCAGTTCATTATCTGTATATCCGCTTCTATTAGCGTCAGAACGAAATTGTGTCCAGTCATCATCTTTGTAACTTGGTGAATTCATATCAGAAACTACAATCGCTGTAGCTGATAAAAACATGATCAAAATTATTAGCGCCAATTCACAAACGCATATTTTTTTCATTATCATTCTCCATTAGCTTGATTCCTGAGGTCCTCTTTAATCGCCGCATAGGAAAAACCAAAAAAAATCATGCCCGTTAAACAAGCAATAATGCTCTTGCCATTTTCCGTAATGCCTGCTAAAATAAACGCAGAAATGGCTAGCAAATGTGGAATTAATATCAACATGGGAACTTTCCTCAAAAGGAAACCAGCAAAGCCTACAAAAAAAGCAATCACTGACCCGACAATTGCCATACCCAGCATAAGAACTGTGCTGGTTACATCTAAGCCAAAAGGGAGCCACCTAAAGCTACAAATCAGAACAAGAAAGATAGGTAGTATGACATACATCATTATAATAAAGAACTTTCTCATTTGTATTTCCTTTCGCGCTTCAAAAATTGCAATATATTTATTAAGGACTTATAATCAAATAACTTCATTGTTTTCATTTAGAGATGCCTTTCAATACCAATTTCACTTTTCTGCTTTAATCTCTATTCCACATATCAATTGGGTGTCTTTGGAATCTTTGGACGGGGCAAAATCTATAGTTAAATTATCTTTAACCATAATACCTTTGAATTCTTTAACTATTGGACGATCCTGTCCATCTGCTTCGCCAACTATATCAAAATTCTCAATGACTTTCGTTCCTTGAACTGATATGTCAAAAAGCCTTTGACCGGGCTTTATATCATCAGGTTCAGAAAAATATAATCGTATTGTGTAGGGTTTTTCTTGAATTTGGGTTTGATTATTATTGCTGGCAAGCTTGCCGGCTAATCCAATGCTAATAGATGATACTCCTTTAATACCTGACGAAACCACCCACTCAGGAGCATTTCCATTTTTATGAATCTTAGAGGAATGTTTAATAAATCTTTTACAATCTGTCGGATTGATCGTAATTGAAACCTCAGATGATGGACCTCCAACAATAGGATACTCCATCCAAAGCGTTCTATTACTATCTCTTCTATCTCCATGAGCGCCAAAGTTTATTCCAAGCGATTTGATAGGTCCTTCACCTATTTCCCCAGAATAATCCGTCCATACTTCCACATCAGGCGTATATATCATAGCAAGTGACGCCTGATTCTGATAGCTACAAGAGCAAGTTCTGGTATAATCAGGGGCATTTAGAACGCCATTAGCCGCTATAAGGTTTGATGTGCAACCAGATTTGAAACCGCCAAAATTCCCTGTTCCGCCATCGCTATCAAGGTCAAAGAATCCAGCCGCCGCAGAACGAAAGGTGAGTAAATGCTCGCTGGCTATTACATAATTACAGCCGTAATTTCGCTTAAAATCCCACGGCTTTGTTTCACCTGTCAATGGGTCTATGCGCATTTCTTGTTTTCCTGTCAAGAGATTGTAGGCATATTTATCTGTGATGATCTTGTCGCCATGAAGCATGACAGGTCCGCCATAAGTGGCTTCATTACTCCATAAAAGAGAGCCATCTTTTCCTTTATATACTGCAATACTTTTGTCTGGTTCACCTGTAAGCATGTCTCTGGATTTCCTCGTAGCTTGGACTAACACATCATATTCTTTTGAATAGCTTAACCACGTACCAAAAATATTTTTGTCAATTTCCCATAACGGTTTTCCACTTTGCAAATTCAAAGCCATAAGTTTTGGCATTCCTGAATGTTCTTGCCCTCTTCTCTTCAGCGCCTCAGATACAGATGGAGGAAGCATATCTATACAAAAAATCTTATCATCACTCACAGCTATGGCATTATGACGAAATCCCATACTTGAATCTTGAGTCCAGAGAACCTTTCCTGTATGTCGTTCCATTATGATAAGTTTCTTGCTTGAAGTTATATCGTAGTTTGAGAAAGCATCTTTGTTTGAGCCTATTTTTGGTGTAATACCAAGAAAACCGGTATAATTTACAAAATCAGCGCCTGCAATTAGATAATCTTTATAAACCCCAATGTAGCCCCATTCTTGAGATTGATTTGTTTTTGGGTCTAATGGCAAGCTGATCTCATTTATTCTTTCACCGGTTACTGAATCTAATACTAGACAGCGACTTCCAAGAATAACATAAATCTTATCTTGGGTCGCTACAAAGTTTGTGCTACGGGCATTGGCGCCGGGAATGTGAACTTGATTATATGCCGGGTCTAGCGGAGTCTCTTTGTAGGTTTCATCATAATAAATGCCAAAATTATTCAGTTCGGGTATCTTTTTCTTCCACAAGATTCGTCCAGTATAGACGTCTCTTGCGCTGATACAATCCATGCCTTCAATGAATAATCTTCCTCCTATAACTTGCTCTGGAGGACCATGCCCATGTCTAGGCAAGACATCAGTATTTGGGCTTCCACCAAACCAGAGTATTCCCAACGGAAGCTTCACCAATTGATCATCAGATTTTACTGTATTGGCAATATCCCCGTATTGATGTGTCCAGTCTCCAGAACCCGGTAGAGAACCATCTCTGACCAAAAGTGAAAATCCATCAGATTCACGAAGAACTGCTTTTGGCATATCAGCTTTTTGGATATTTTGCTTAATAGTGGATATCTCATCACTGTCTAATGGAAAACAGACAACTCCGCCATAGGGACGGGTATTTTGATAGGCTTTTTTGATAAATGATTCATCTTTTTTATAGCCAGCCAAACTAGCTTCTTCAAAGATCGTCAATGATGCAATATATTGTGGAATTTCATACGTAATCGGGTCGCCAACCTGAATACTTACCCTTTTTCCATAAATGCCAGAATGATCAAACTTTTTCCGAAGTTGCCCAACTTTATTGGGATCCGGGTCTATCCCTATAATCCGTAATTCAGATTTCTCAGCAATTGCTTGTAGCAGTTGCCCATCTTTAAGACCATAAGCAAGGCAATATCCATCTTTAACGCCAGTAGCTTTCAGAATAGATTCGGCTTTTGCAGAAAGGATCTCTGGAACAGAGTTATTTACTGCGTTATAAATATATATTTTGGGTTCAGATTTTTTGTTGCTAAAAGCATAGATATTTCCCTCAACGGTAACCACAAATAATTTATTATCTGCCGTTATTATTCTCCCTACGGTTCCTTTTATATCAGCTTTCCATGAGACCTTAGGTGATTCTTTTCCAGATGGTATGTCAATAGCGGATACGATATTTTTTCCACCAGCGTAAAGTTTTTTTCCTGATTTGATCAAATCACCAGAAGCATCTACATCAAACTTCCATAATTCATCCATAACCCATTTCTGTTCTTTAACTTTTTTGACTTCCTTAGTTGTGCTGTCCTTGACTTCTTTCTCGTATTCGACCTGTCTCATATTAGCAAAATCAAAAGCTGTTACAGGATTTCCCATGCAGAAAATTCCGCTTTCTGTCATCACTGGAATTTTTCCAAATCTTGGGATAGCGGACTCGCCTTTGTTAATTTCATAAATGCTGGTTACAAAATCCCGATGATAATTAATGAAGAAGTTATTTTGAGCGCATACGAACGCCCCACCAGTTTTATTATATTCCGCCAGACGGTAATAAAGCAATTCCCCTGTCCGTCTGTCAAAGCAAGCGGGAACTGAACGACCGCAAGGAACTAACAGCTTGTCGCCAGAAACTACAAGCGTCCCCTGAGGAGCAACACCAGCATAAGATGGAGAGTTATGTGGCTGAAGCATATAAATAGAACCTGTGCTGTCATTAGTCCAGATCACTTTCCCGGTATTAGCATCAAGGGCATAAACATAAACACCCATAAATGGCCAGATTCCAGAAGCAAAATAGATGACGTTATCTTTAAGAACAGGACCTCCACGGGCGGGCCAAGTAGAAATCAGACGTTCATTTCCCAATATTCTTCTATCATTAGGACCGCCACGAAATCTCCATATCAACTTTCCATCTTCGGCTTTTAGGCAATATAAATACCCGTCATCGCTGACAAAATATATTCTGCCTTTATGGGCAATCGGTGGAAATCGCACAGGACCATCAGCGTAATATACCCATTTTTCTGTTCCCGTTTCGGTATCAATGGCAGTTAATCTATCATTTGCGCTAGACCCGACAAAAAGTGTTTTGCCTAAAACAACAGGTTCATATACTTTATCAAATTGCATTAAGTCCTGATTAAGCGGGTCTTCCCATGCTTGATTGAGTTGTGGATATTCACGAACCCATTGTAGATAGAGTTTATTTGGTAGTTCTTGCGGTGATGATGCACTGCGATTAGCATCATATCGCCACATGGGCCAATCATAATTTTGCGACTGAATATTTTGCTGACCAAAACATTGCTGTCCAAAAGGAAAAAAGAACGACAATAGTATTATGTTTAGGGCAAATAATGCCTCAATAAACGAAAATTTAAAAGATTGCTCTTTTGCAGCCATAAAATATACCTCTTAATGAATAGTTGATTTCTTTCGAGTATTTAATGAATTTGTCCTTCTTTTAGACTAATAATACGATCAGCATATTGATCGGCAACAGCGCCATGCGTCACAACAATCACAGTTCCGCCATTTTTATGAAACTCTGATAGGTAGCTTATAACATCACCGGCATTATCAGGATCAAGGTTTCCTGTGGGTTCATCTGCCAATATAATCTTTGGATTGTTAAGTAAAGCCCTTGCTATGGCTGTGCGCTGTTTTTCTCCGGCGCTAAGTTCTGACGGCTTATGGCGTTCTCTACCCAAAAGGTGAAAACGTTTCACCAATTCCATTCCATAGTTTTTTCCTGCATTTGCAATTCCAACTCTTGCAGGCAGAATAACATTCTCAATAAGATTAAGATATGGCACAAGATGAAACATCTGGAAGACAAAACCGATATTATTTGCCCTAAAGCTTGCCCTTTCTCTTATACTCATTGCGTAAATATCACTATCATCTATGATAACTTTGCCATTGGAGGGCTGAAGCATACCTCCGATAGTCAATAATAATGTTGTTTTGCCACTGCCACTTGCGCCTCTTATGACAATAAATTCTCCTTCATTAATTTTCAGATTAACATTATCAAGGGCTTTAACCTCATTAAACTTAGTTTTATATATCTTACTAACATCATCTATATATAACATTATCATCCCTCTTTTAGCGTATCAGCAGGGTCCTGAGTTATTGCAAGCATGGTCGGAATAAAGCTTGAGATCGCAGCAAACACTGGTGCAGAAAGAACTGACCATAGAAGCAAAATATACGATGGTTTTATCGCATTTGCCGTTATTTTGAATATCTCGGGACCAAACTTCATAGCTAATGCAGTTCCGACAACAAATCCTATTGCAGACCCTAGTAATCCGATCAATATAGCTTTGCCCAAAAATAAAATTGCAATTTTGCCGGAACCATAGCCGATAGCACGCATTATGCCAATTTCCTGTTTTCTATCACGAACGTTTATTATTGCCAATACGCATATCCATACCGCGCAGACTACCAATATTATTGGCAAAATAAGTGAAAAATACTTATCTGCCATGGCTCTTTGCTTCTGGCGTGTATCAGCAAGAGCGCGAATTAGAATCACTTTTGCTTCTGGAATTAATTTTTCCACCTGCGCCCTCAAAACATCAACAGGGTCTTCCCCTGGCTTAATAAGGCATAGACATTCTAATGCTTTTATCTCATTGATCTTGCCTTTTATGTTTAAGACATTCTGTATCTCATTAAGATTGCCATATATGCGTATATCATCATCACTTCCGCTTTCAGCAAGGCATTTCTCTACCTTAAAAGCTTTGCCGAAAATATCTATTGTATCGCCTTTTTTAATTTCCATATTTTTCGCTATCTCAAATCCAACATAGACTGATCCCTGATTAATCACAAATGCCATCGGATTCTGTTTATCGGATCGGATGGCTTCTGGTGAAAGCCCGGTTAATATTATATCTTTATCTCTCCATGATATTTTTTGATGGAGTATGGCGGCTATATGGTTGTAAGAGATATTCTTGGTATTAGCAAGAATTTCAATATATTTCTCCGGCATGGTATAATCAGAGAAACCAGTCAGCCAAAATTTATCCATATCAGTCTGCTTGGGTATAATGCGCAGATTAAATCCCATATTAAGCATCAATTTGACAGTCTCACGCTTTGATGCTTGGCCAGTAGTAAAAAAGGATATGAATAATGTAACAGCAGTTATAATAGCCAATAAACTGAGCAAAAAACTCAGTTTTCTATATATCATTTCTTTGATTATTAAAATAAGCATTTTTTATACCCACTTGTTTAATACCTTGCTATAATTGCTTCCGCATTATGCCAACAGTTATTGTTCTGCCAAAATCGGGATATCCTATTACAGTTGAAAATTTTTTATCTAATACATTTCTTATCTCAACATAGGCTTTTGTTTGATGTTTTTTGCCAAATGACCAACCTGCAACAATATTTAAGCAATGATAATTGCCAAGAGTTTCTGGAATTAAAGGCTGATTTTTCACACTTGGAAGAAATCTTGTGCTTTGATAAGATGAAACATATTTCCAAAATATATTAAAGTCAACATTTGAATTTGCGGCATATATTCCACAATTCATTATATATTGTGGAGTTTCCTCATCAAGTTCCATTTTTCCTTCTGATCCTGAACGTGGTCTCATTGCAGTGAAATTAAAAAATGGTTCAGCAATATTGAATATTGGAGCAGATTGCGTATCAAGTTCTAAACCGATCTGATCTTTATTCCGATTCATATATAGTTCCATGATACGTCCATTAACTTCTTTTGTCTTACCGCTAAGTCCAATTGCATCTTTCTGTTGAGTGGCAAAACCGACTAATGAGATACTGCCAATCTTTTGATGCGCTATCCTGAATCCCAGATCAAGTTTAGTTCGCCTTTCATTTTTGGGGGTGTCAAGGTTTTCGTCTAAAGCGCCAACTCTTGGTTGAATATAACCCGAAGCTATGTTGAGATTAAAAGATAAATTTTGCGAGACTAGATAAGATGCGCCAATACTGCCATTGAATATTGACGGTTCCCATTGATCCTCTATCTGAGCAACACTTTTGAATTGCCCTGCGCTTCCCTCTATGTTAAACGCACCATAGTTTTGAATATAATTCTTATACCATCGCAATCCAGCGTTTAGATTTAATTTTCCGAGCTTCTGTTCATCAACTGCAACAGCCGAAAAAGTTTCCAGATCACATCTTCTGCCGACATAGAATCTCTTTCCGTTAGGCGCTACCCAATGATTATAATTTCCGCCGAATCTCAACACATTATCGCTTGAAATTAAAAGAGATTGGATAAGATTTGCACCCCATTCAAAATCCAATTCATTAGTGTTTGTATAAGGTGTTTTTGTCTCAACTACATAATTATCATCTCTATTACTGTAATATATTAGCAAATTTGTAACAGATTTTCTATTTGGATGAAAGTTTATATTTGAATTAAAAATAGTCGTGTTAATTGGATCAAATCTTTCAATAGCGTTCTGAAGATTAGGATCGGCAGGTGGTTCAGCTTTTGTTAATTGCCTCATGCCGTATAAATGAAAAAGCTCTGTCTTAACAGATAATGTATTTATTGGATGCCATTTTATATTGCCATAAAAATTAGTCATGTTTTCGGTTGAATATTTATCTTTTGGACCTTCTGTATGATATGAACCCAACCCGACAGCATAGGATATATTATTAATTTTGGAGCCGTGAGATACATGAAACCGATGGGTATCAAAAGTCCCGTATTCCATCTCGCTTGTAGTTTCTGGTTTTTCATATTCTTTCGGCACTATATTGATAACACCCGCAAGTCCAGATAATCCTGTCAAAAGAGCGGCACTTGAGCGGACAACCTCTATTTTTTCAATATCTGATGATGAGAAAAAATATGGGAGTTCATAAAACTCTCTTTGCCATGCGCCATCAAGGGCATATTCAGGATATGGATATTTTTGCCCACGAACGGAAAAAAACTGCTTAACCTTTCGTCCACGAGTTTCAATCCATGCCCCTGGAATATATTGCATTGCCTCCACCAGCGTTTTTGCCCCCTGATGCTCAATCTCAGCTTGATTAACAATCGAAGATGAGAGTTCTAGCCCTGGTGATTCAGAAATTAGATATTCCATTAGATCAAGCATACGGTCAATCTGTACTGTGATAGGTTCCATTACATATACTTTCTCTGTTTTCTCTTGATCTTGTGATTCCTCTGCCTGCAAATATGCAACATTCAGCATGATTATCAATAATATGATAGGGATTTTCTTAATCATTTGATTCCTTTCCGTTACCCTAATAAATATCAGGCTATTCATTGGTTAGCACTCTATCCTGTTAATCTTTTGTCTATAAAAATGGCATCAGAGATCGCCAATATCTCAGTATTGCATTAATCATTGATGCCATTTATTATACAAAAAACATGGGTCAACAGGAAAGATTTATTTTAGACATAGTAAATCGCTGATATTAACGGGTCTTGATGTCAGCCCAGGTTGCTGTAAGTTTGCCAGAAGGATGAACAGCGGTCACTGAACCGAGTGCAACAACTAATCCGTCATTCATAATACTTTTAATATCGTTCTCAGTCAAAGCAGTATTGAAAACCGCCATCTCGTCTATATTTCCGCTAAAATCAAATTCCGCACCTTGAGGAGTGCATCCGGCAGGATCTGTTCCTATAAAAGTGCAAGTTTTTGCATTACCGGCGTTCTTCAGTGTTCCGTTCCCCTTCAGAGTTCCTATATTATTTCCATTAATATAGCCAGTTATAATGCCCGTAGAGCTATTATATGTTATTGCTATGTGATTCCAAGCGTTAAGGGTAACCTGGGTTGGAGGAATCGGCGCCGTAACACTTGTGACGGATAGACGTAGATCAGCAAGCAACTGTCCGTTATTAATACGCATAGACCAGCCATCGCCGTCAGTGCGTGCAATAACCGTAGGTCCATAGCTTCCGCCGCCATTTGCAGTAGGATAAACCCATGCCATAATTGACATCTGAGTGAATTGCTGTTCCAACACAGTGGCGCCATTTGGTATAACCACATAATCATTGGCCCCGCCAAAGTCAAGAGCCTTGCCGAATTTGCCATTTATCCATTTAGGACCTTTGAGAGTTCCATCATTTTTGTTACCAGAGGAATCCGCCGTTGTATCGCCTTTGCCTTCATCAAACATCCACATTCCAACGCAGGTTTTGGGATCTACCTTAGCATAGCTTTGAGCGGCTAATATACCAATGACAAACAAAACAGTTATTCCGATTAACGTAAATTTAGCTTTCATTTTTTATAGTCTCCTATTTTTAAAAACATCAAACATGAAAAAACATCAAAATCTAGCATGTCATGTCATCTGTTAGTGCTAGTTTTTTGTGTTTGTTTCCCAATAACTTGATTGACAATACTATCGGGCTTTAATGGTAGCCCAGGTTGTTGTGAGTTTACCAGAAGAATCAACAGCAGCGACCATACCAAGTGCCTTGGCAAGCCCGTTATTCATTATGCTCTTAATATCATCCTCAGTCAGAGCGACATCAAAGACTGCAATTTCGTCCATAATTCCACTAAAATCAAACTCCGCACCTTGAGGGGTGCATCCGGCTGGATCTGTTCCCAGAAAAGTGCAAGTGCCTGCATTACCAGCGTTTTTTATAGTTCCATTTGCCTTTAGAGTTCCTAATATTGCGTCCATTAATATAGCCGTTCACAATACCTTTAGAGCTATCATAAGTTATTGCTACATGGCTCCAAGCATTAAGAGGAATTGGTGTCGGGGGAATTGCCGCCGTAACGCTTGTAACGGATAGACGTAGATCAGCAAGCAACTGTCCATTATTAATACGCATAGACCAGCCATCGCCATCGGTGCGGGAAATAATCGTAGGTCCATAGCTTCCGCCGCCGTTTGCAGTGGGATAAACCCATGCCACAATTGACATTTGGCTAAATTGCTGCTCCAATCCAGCGGCGCCATTTGGTATTGATACATGATCATTTGCCGCGCCAAAATCCAAAGCTTTGCCAAATTTGCCAACTACCCATTTGGGCTTATTCATAAGGGTTCCGTCATATTTGTTCCCGGAGGAATCCGCCGTTGTATCGCCTTTACCTTCATCAAACAACCACACTCCAACGCAGGTCTTGGGGTCTATCTTGGCGTAGCTTGAGCTAGCCAATATGACAATGGCAAATAAAGCAACAAAGCTAATCAGCAAAAATCTTGCTTTCATCTAATAGTCTCCTTTAGTTTTTAATTTACACATTTTTGAGTTTTCAGCATTTTTATTTTGTCTTTATTTCACCCCAAACAGTGGCGACTTTATTTTGAGATTCCACAGGCGCAAATGCATCGTACCATGCCTTCATTATATTTTCGAATAACTTGCCTGCGCCAGTCTTTGTCTTTTCATCATTGCCTTTGATATGATATTTATCCGGCGCCAAGCACATCATGACATAATATCCCTTTCCTGATTTTGCTTCCATAATCACGGGTTTGCCTGAGCCTTTTTCAACCATCAGAAGATCAAAACCTGACTGAGAAGCAATCACTTCCCATCCGGTGGGCCAGCCCTGGTGAGTCCAACCAAGAAAATCATCTTCTTTAAATTTATTTGGGTTATTGAATACGGAATGATCAGGTTTTTTGATGTCAAATGATGATGGGTCTGGATCACTTCGCACACAAATCAAGCTATCTGGTAACCAGTCAACATTGGCTTCGTTTTGATCTGCCTGTGTTGGCTCAATTACCACCCCGCCTTTATCAACAAATTCCTGAATTATCTTTTCATTTTTGTCTACTGACTGGTGAAGAGTAGCGTTATTGGTATACATTGCAGACATAAAGAGCAATCTATAACCATCTAAGTTGAAAGCGCCTTTCTCAACGGCTTTGGTAATATCATCATATTTATACCCATATTCCTGTAGACATGGACCAACAGCCGCAACCGTAGTCCACTGATCAGCAAAATCAATAATCGCAATGTCGGCAGAATATGCTAAAGGTAAAATATTTGCCATTAATCCCAACATGAAAAACATAGTTGTAAAAAACTTGAGCATTTCATTTTCCTCCTTGATACCAATTCAATAATCCAAATTAGGACTCAAATCCCGATGAAATTTACATTTTGACAGATACGTATTGTCTGAAAAACAGCATTATTGTAGGATATTGATGTTAATTCATTATAAGGAATTGGTTAATTATTCAATGGCTAAATATTTTTTTTCATTCGAAGGCTGGGTTTTGATCTAATATTGCTGAGAAAGGTCTTTAGAATGGGAGACAAAATAAGAAAAGCTATGGAACTCACTGATACTAATCTCATTAATTGTTGGCTGGTATATTTATCTGATTTATGTTCTGACTAGATAGTGTCTCAATTATTTTCTGCATTATTGGGAAAGGTGGCATTGGCGTGACAGAGTCAATTGTTGAGGGAATACCGATAACATTTAGAATATCAATGGGATTCACCATGCCAACGACTCCAGACCTAAACCCGTGTTTTTCCCACGCAAGTTTTTGTATCTCTTCATCTTTAAGGGCTTCTATAAGTTTGGAACCATTATCATTTAATGCTATTATCGGATGGCTACTCCATACTGTTGGTTTAGGATAAAGCGTTCTGATCCTTGATTTTAGAAGGTCTATATATTTTTCATTCTGAATACTGAATTCGACTAACTGATTTTCATATCCAACTATCATAGGATATGCGCCAACGCCCATTTTTAGAAACTGGTCAAAAAGGTCAGCAGAACTATGCTCCATATAACCAAGACGTGAGAAAAATTCCACTATTGTTGGCATAATATTGGCTAAATCACTATCATTAGCGACTTTACCATTATTCAATATATTGGCTAAAAGACCAGAGAACATATTTCCGGAATTCGATTTTGTGGGATCAGTGCAAAAAACCGTAACGTTTCCGTATAAATCAGACAAACCGAGTTCTGACCATTTCTTGCCTTCGTTTATAGTCTTAATCAGCTTTGGCATGTCAACTATATAGTATACTTCGTTAATCCTCTTTACAATGCCTATTCTAATGAGAACATCCGCAACAATGTCCCATGAATAAAGCACTATCGGGCTATTAAATATAATTTCCGAATGGACATTTCCGACCTTTGATCTATGCAATTCGATGGCAATTTGGCTTGATGGCCAAAGAAAATCCAACCCAGCAATATTTCCTTGAACCATTTCTAATGAACCAGCCTTCTGAAAATCTACTGATAAACCATATTTCTTGGCAATTATCTCCTGCACCTTTGGATCGGACATAAATCCCAATTTTTCCCCGCCTATATAACCTTTAACCGCTAGTTTTGCCTGCTTTTTTAGCCCTATATTGGGTGTCTGATTTTGATCACAACCTCTATATCGCCAAATTATAACAATTCCAATTGCGACCAAAATAAAGGCTATTCCGATAACCTTTTTCATTGTTATTTGCCCCTTTCTTAATCCAATTCTATTTTTTCCTTGAGAACCTCAACCTGCACGTCAAGTTCTATCGCCTCGTTTTTCATAAGCTTTGTCAGTTGTTTCTTAAATGCTTCGTCAATTATATTCAACGCATCTTCGGCTTTTATCAATGTATCGCTGATTGATTTATCATCTATTTTCTGAGCAGAAAGCTCAATATACTTCTGAATTATATCTTTCGCTGTTCCTAGATAAAAATCCAAAAAGTCACTCACTATTCCGGCATCCTGTGGTTTTTTTTGTAGGTTCGCGAAAATTTGATTGGCAGTTTGGCAAATTTCTTTGAGCTTGTTTTTAAGTTCATTTTTCTGCACCAACATAGATAGCTTCTGAATCTCAATTGCTGTTGATTTTCCATTATCAATAGCCTTTTGTAATTCATCACTAATTTCAGACGATTTTGGCGATGGAAGCAGGAATTTAAGCCCAACATAGATGATACCAGATATTATAATCGTAAGCCAGAAAGGCATATCTGTCAAAAAAAAGAGACATAGTAAGACAATCGCGCCAGTTACCCCGGAAATTGCGTCATATTTTCTTAATTTTTCGTATATATCATTCATTTTTACCTCGATTCCTAATTATATCCCTTTGCATGTCTGAAAGCACCGATAAGGTCTTGAGTTCCATCAAATACTCGACCGGAGGTATATTGAGCAATAGCGTCAAGTTGTGATTTATCCGCTTCCCCAAAAGTTATGCAAAATGCCGGTATATCCCAATTAAAGCCAAGATTTCCGATAAAGGTCTGCAAATCCTGAAGATTACTTTTGTCGTCATTGCTCTTACCATCAGTCATTAATATAACTGCTGGAAAGTAATTTTCAAGCTGGTCTTTGTTGTTTTTAAATATCTCAAAAGCCCTCATTACTGGCATATATATGTCTGTTCCTCCTGCTGCTGACAATCTATTCACCTGCATAAGCAAACTTCTGAGCTTTGAAGAATCATTCCCAATAGAGTTATATTCATTAATTATCTGATGATTGAAAGGAAGAATATATGTTACATCATTGGGAGATGGTTGTAACATATACCTGCTTGACTCGTTTGGGTCTAGCAATATTCTCATTGCATCTTTGAGTTGCTTCTCGCCATCGCCTTCCATGCTACCTGAAAAATCAATTGCATATACAGTAAAAGAAGGCTTTCGGAAAGCTGTCTGATATAGCCTTAGTGATTCCCGGATAACATTAGCGCTAGGAAATCTGATAGGAGAAATGACCTTTCTTGTATCTATCCCCCAATCTTGATTAAAGACATCTCTATTTGCAATACTAATATCCATACCGACAAGACCGGTTCTTCTACCAAGCTTTTGTATCTCATCTTGGATTTCAGATGAAAGCAGATGCTCCTGCAATTTACTAAATAGCTCTAACTTTTTTTGATTCCCTTTGTCAATGTATCCCAGAGGGGAATCAGCTATTGCCAAACCATTTACAGGATATATGGCATATAATGGCTCTTTCCCTGACGTAATTAGCTCTCTGTTAGCTTCTATAATCATTGATTCATAATTTACCATAGCGTCATACTGATCATATTTCTCAATAAACAAGCTTTTGAGCCAGCCAGAACTACCTGCCGATCTATCAACATTACCTAGCATTAATTTAATATTATTGGCAACTTCGGGATCCTGTAAATGCTTCATTGTAAGCATCTGTGGATTGCCAGCAAAGGCATAAAGATAGCCAATATATGCGGCGGCACCGGAATTTGACTGCGTTGCGGATGTGCTTATCATACGAATCTCACCAGCTTCTGATGCTTTGAGAATGTCCTGCACGGTAACTGCTTTGCCAATCCATTTTAGCCTTTTAGCAATGCTTTTCTTTACTCCAAGAACGACAGGAGAGCGCATTATGCTTTCTGAGTTTTTCACTCTTTTTTGTTTTTCATCGCCCAATGCGATCCAGATGCTATTTGCTGGCAAGACAGCATCAGCCTCTATATCCGCTTTCTCAAGCTCAAGCATAATATCAACTGACCCCATATATCTAATGTTCAGCGCAAATTTTTCTTTCTCAGCAAATTTTTGCATAATAGGCTCAAGCTGTTCATTTTCCGAACCAGAGATAATATTCAGAGTTCTATCTGGACTTTTGCTTTTTTTCTTTCCGCATCCTATTGGAACAAAAATCAACATCATTGACAAAAATACAATTAATACTACATATATTGTTTTTTTCACAATTGATTTCCTCCCGTCTTAACAAAATTACTGCAAGCAAATTGCCATAGATTCTACGAATTTTTCAGCTATCGGTAGAAGTTGTCGAAGTAGCTGTTAGCTTGTTTGTGTTTATTGATTAACAATAAGCAAGCTAGTCAGCATGCTCTACGGAACTTACTGAACGGAACTTACTGAAAAGCTTGTATTGATTCTTAGGATGATAGAAATTATAAAAATGCTAAAAGAAGCATATAGGCTTATTAACATTTTGTCAATATCGTTTTTAGCAAAGGAAGCATTTTCAAATAAATTGACTGAGATCATGAAGGGATTGGCGATAAAATTAATCGAGGTTTGATATAGAAAAGATCAAGACTTGCAAAAGAAATATGTTCCCATTAGCAATGATTTTGACATTATCCTTTTGTGGTAGCAAAATCAAGTTAATAAAGGCATGTTTTCTCATGCCTTTATTGTTTGAGATTTCAGCTTATTAATTTGCTGCGGATGTTGTCCAACCAACAGTCCAATCATTTGTACCAATTGCGCCAATGAAGTTTACAGATTCAAAGAATCCATCAGAAGGCGCTGACTTTGCTGTATGACTAAGAGATTGTCCTGCTGATTTGAAGTTTGGTGTTCTTTTATTATAGGCATCAGAAACAGGTGCTGAACTTGCCTCTATATTATTTTTCATAGTTTTTGTAGCGAAATCCTTCTCATTGAAAACAAGCTCAGGTTTAGTTTTGTCTTCTGTATCATTCACAAAATTTTCGGCTTTGTTTTCAAAGAAGATAGAGTTATCCAATATAAGCTCTCCCTTATTGGCATTATTGAATGTTGCCTGATGATCAACGTCCAAACCTGATTCCTGCCATCCCATGACTATTGCATTATATATCTTTGCCTTCGTTCCTTCACGAAGAAGAATACCGCAATCGGCTTTTTCACTTCCCGGTGTTCCAATAAGGGTTATATTATATATCGTTGGATTAGAAATGGGTGAAGCCATATTATCAACTGCTGAATTATCAGCCTCGATACCATTATCACCTGTATCGCCATAGCATTGTGCTACTACAAATTGGGCTTTTCCCTGCCAACCATCAGTCCAGTCAAAACAGTCATCGGTAACTCCAGTTATGACTGCATGCTTAACATTCACTGTTCCACCAAACATCTCAATTCCATCATCATCGTTCATGTGAACCTGAACGTAGTCAACAATGGTTCCGCTTCCAACTCCCTGAAAAGCAATACCGTTTAATTCATTATCAGGACTGATCTCTCTGCCGGCGAACTCAACTCTTACATATTTAAGTACACCGGAATTATCATTGGGGTCCTTGCCACCATAATAGCCAGTTCCGCCTTCTCCATAGGCTTCTTCTCCTTTATTCAGCGGAGCCCTGCCATTAATTATTAGCCCTCCCCAATCACCACGGGATCTTGATCCGGCTGGCTTGTCACTTGTAAATACGATTGGATCTGTGGCAGTTCCCTCAGCCATTATTTTTGAGCCACGACTGATAACCAGCATGCCCTTTGATGCTGATTCTCCATATATTACTGTTCCTGCTTCGATGGTAAGAGTTATATTCTCACCTTCACCTGTGCCAATAAATACCCCGCCACGAAGCAGATATTTTTTGTCCTTTGTTAGCTTCATATCTTGTGTTATAGTTCCAGAAATAACTACGGCTTCACCTGTATCAACATTTTCACCAGGTTCTTCCTCATCTTCACTGCAGGCTATGAAGAAAGTAACCAGAAAAATGCCAAAAAGTAGTATTAAAAGTGTTCTAAATGTCTTCAATTTATTAGCTCCTCCATTATACATTGTATTCTTTAATAGAATACAATGCCACAATTGAATTTCTTATTGACCAATTTTGCTTTTTATTTTATAATAGTTACCAAGGCTTTTGACTTGGGGAGATAAGACCGGAATACCTATTCGCTTTGTTGCAGAAGCTTGTTATGACGGTTAAGTGTAAACACTTTTCCCCAAGTCATTTTGTAATCCGAGTCTCATAAAATTCATTTTCCATCCCTTCCTTTCTACCATGAATAAGATAGTTCTAATGAAAAAGATCGTCCCTCTTTATAAATCCTTTGTGTTTTATCACCTTGCGTATATTTCGCTTCAGGATTTATTATATTCTTGCCCGTAAATTTAATACCCAGATTGTTTCCCAAAGACTGAGAAATAGCCATATCAACCCTATTTATTGGCTCTTCATAGATGTCAGGCGTTCCAGCAACTCCAACCTCACTTATTCTTCTGCCAAATACATTATACATTAATGAAAAATCTGTTTCGATCTTTGGGATAATATAAGTTGCCATTATATTAACCACATACGGAGATTGTCCTTGTAAGGCTCGTTTTTTGGACGTTTCATATCCACCAGGATATAATTGCACTTCCGACTTGATAATCGCTAGATTTCCAGTAAATACAATTCTTGCCAGAGATGGTGCAATAAATTTCAGGCTTTCCCTTAGTTCTAACTCCGTTCTATAATTATACGCAGATTTTGCATTTTGCCATGATGACGTCTGTTCAGCGGAAGTAATCATTATTGTTTTCTCGATAGGGTTTCTAAATTTTTTATAGAATGCGGCGAGAGATAAATATTCAGTCGTTCCATTATACCATTCTATCCTTGTATCGTAATTCTGAATCAATGCTCTTTCAAGCTTATCATTGCCAACAACTGCATGTCCACTGATGTCTGTAAACTCAAACTTTGACAGCTCTCGAAAACTAGGGCGTGATACAGTTTGACTTATGGCAATACGAAAGTTCATACTATTGGTAAGGGAATATGTAAAGTTTGCCGCAGGTAAAATGTCTGTAGTTTTGACCTGCCCAACTATTGGAATATCATCAGGGTTAAAAAGATCATAAGTGGTAACCTTTTGATCTGAGAATTCAACTCTTGCACCTGCTACTGCTCTCAACTTTGCAAGTATCGGGGTGTCAATCATTAGATATCCGCCATCAACTACCTGTTCGCCTTTGTAATTATCAGTTGATCGTGTATCTTCTTCAAGCTGAAAACCATTTGGGCGTATATTATCAGGAACAAATATATCTTCTGCGTCTTGAGCTATATTTACAGTGCTATAATCTGCTGGCTTAAAACGAAATCTGCGGGAATCGATCTCTCTATCCCTCATAATGAAATCTCCACCCAATTTGAATTTTGCAGGCAACTTGTTCCACTGCATAAAAGGTATTGTAAGATTTAAGCCAAGATTCAAATTTTTATCAGTTAGATCGCTGAAAAATCGGCTTCCGCTCTGGCTTTCATCGGCAAGTCTATATAAATTCTGACCAATATTGGATTCATATAAAGTTTCCCTTCTGTCTGGTTCATTACGTGTAGCCCATGAATAGCTTGCTTGCCAATCAAGGTCTGAATTCATGAAAGACATTTGCCTTTCACCAGAAAGCTGTGTTGATAATATTGATCGCTCAATCCATTGCAATGCTATACTTTTTTCATCACGGTCATAGTCTCTATTGGGAAGAATACTATATTCTTTAACCTCATCATCTGTAATTCGGTTATAAGTTGTCCTAAAGGCTATCTTATTGTTGGGTGAAGCCTTCCATGATAGATTTAGAATACCGCCTAATGTTATCTTTTGCTTTGAAACTTTGTAATCCTGAATATGACGCCTTGCCTCCAACTCTCCATCTGCGCCATTTATATAATGATACTGTTCTTCGTCATCAACGGAATATCCATTCTTATAGGTAAGTGCTGTAACGATTCCTAAAGGATGATTCATAAAATTAAGCTGATCGCCAAGAGAAAAGCTATAACTTTGGTTTATGAGCGCAGTCTTGTCTTCTGGAGACCATGTATTAGAAAATGATTCGCCAAATTCTTCCAATTCCTGTTCAGTAAAACCACCTCCAAAGATTCCTCCTTCAACGATTTTGCTATTCTTTGATGCATCCTTTATGTCTTTTGGGAGAGACCTTACTCCATCATCAAGACCAAGAAAATCTGTTTTACCGCCTTCATAGGCTCTAAAATCTTTGAATGTAACTTCAGGGTCATACGAAAATGCAGTAGAAAATTTGGCGGAAAAACCTTCTGTAAAGTCTTTTGTTGTCATTTGGATAGAGCCACCGGTAAAATCCCCGGGCATATCCGGCACAAACGTCTTTGTTACTATTATGCTATCCAGTAATGCTGCAGGAAATATGTCGAAGGGAACAACCCATTTATCTGGTTCAGGGCTTGATATAGCGGAGTTATTTAGCCTTGCATTGCTATATCTTTCACTAAGTCCTCTCACGAAAACATATTTATCACCTACTATTGAAAGCCCTGTAACTCGTTTGAGTGCATCTGAGGCATTTGAGTCTGGAGTTCTCTTCATCTGCTCTATTGAGATTGATGAGCTAATTGCAGGAGATTTTCTTTGTGTAGCAATCAGACCTGCAACAGTTGCCTTAGAGACTGTTGTAGTAACATTTATGGTGCCTAGTTGTAAGGCTTCCGGCGTAAGTGCTATATCCAATTGCATTATTAGGTCTGGTGTTACCTCAATATCTGATACTACGGTATCGGAATAACCAATTTTTTTGGCACTAATTTTATATTTTCCGGGTGGTATATCCTCAATATTGTATAAACCATCAATGTCTGTCAAAGTAGCTTTTTCTTGCCCGGATTGTGTAGAAACATCAACTCCATCTGACTTTAATATAACATCAGCCTTAGACAAGATTTCTCCCGTCTGCGAATCAACAACTTTGCCTTGTATAATTCCATTTTCAGCCCAAACCAACACAGATGAGAATGCTGTTATAACCAGAACTAGCAAAACAACAAAGAACCTTTTATACATGATCCCTCCCAACAATATTTATAACTATAGAATTTTCTGAAAAGAATTGATGTTTTTAAATTGTAGGGCAGGACTTGTCCAACCAAATAACACCATTAATTGATGGGACAATCCCCATCCTACAAATTGTCAACTATTTATCGAAAATTCTCGTAGAATAGGTTACCAATTAATCACCAAATTATGTGATTTTGAATACTAAATGAAATTTGATCTCAATCTTTTCTCGATTGACTTCCTCCGGTATTGGTGGAAAAGGCAAGGCATCTCTAACACTCTCAAGAGCCGCATTATCTAATATTTCACTTCCCGAAGACTCATATATCTTCAAATCTACTAATTGACCATCCTTTGAAACAATCATTTGAATGCCAGAACGACCTTCAATGCCTGCATTTCTAGCTGCCGGTGGGTATTTCTTCTTTGATTCAATCATTTTTTTGATACCATTAAGAAATTCCCGTAAAACATTCCTCTGTTCGGTAGCTGATAATTCTATCTTTGGTCTAGTTAAATTATCATTTACATTGTCCACTAACTTGAATCCATCTGAAAATTGAGAGCTAGGCTGTATTGTATTCACTTGTGTATCTCTTATCGCGATGGTTTTAGGTTGCACATCAAATTTTGCCCGTAACTTCTGCGTGCCAAGCCCATCCAAAGAAGTTGGTGCAATTGACCTTAATTCAGTCCTATTACGTGATGACATATCAACTGAGATATTTGAGTTGCTTGATATAAGGTTATCAACCTTTGATTGTGCATGTTCATAATTAAGTTTTTGCTCTAGTGGATTATTAAAAACTATATCTCTAACTGGAATTGAGCGTTTTAAGACTATCTCATTCTTAACTTTCATAAATGACACATGCGTTTTGCTTTGCCCAGTAAATTCTGAACCAAATTTTATCCATGTTATTGCCACAAACCCAATTAAATGTACGGTTAATGAAATAACTATTGCATATTTGGATGAATTCATTTTTCGCATTGTTATACCCTAATTTTATAATCATATTGATAATTGAGAAAAAAACAATATCTGACTCCCGCATTACATTTTTACTATTTGCTTTTAATATATCCCCAAGTAGCAGTTATCTTTGATTTTGGCTCAACAGGGGCAATGCCAGTCGCCCTATCAATACCATTGTCCATTATTGACTTTATTTGATCATCATTCAGAGCAACATTGAATAAGCCAATGCTATCAATTATGCCATTTAATGGCTGTGTATTGATCCGTCTGCTACCCATAGATATAGGCGCATCATTAGTGTCTGGTTTCCCATAAACAAGCTCGTTTTCCTTTTTTCCATCTACATATACTTTTAGGGCTTTTCCATCATAAAGGGATGTAAAGAAATGCCATGCGTCATCATAAACATTTGTGGTTGAGTTACAGCTTTTAGCCCATTTTCCTCCGCTTGTAGTCTCAGCCCAAATCTTGCCCTGTTTATCAATATCCATAGCATAATTCTGAAGACCATCGCCGGGATCTTTTAGAAGAATAACTGCCCAATCTCCGCCGGGTGGTTGCTTTAGCTTTGCCCATGCGGTAATTGTCCATGTCATTAGTGTAAGTGATGGATGATCAGGTACTTCGACTCTTGATGTTGCAACTCCTGCAAATTCCAAAGCTTTCTTGTATTTCCCATCAGTCCATTTAATATCACCTACAAATTTACCATCATGACCATTTCCAGAAGCGTCTGATACAGTATCGCCTTTTCCTTCATCAAACAACCAGATCGCAACTATAGAAGCTGTGTCTATGATTGGGGCAGAAATAGCGGATAGAGATATAAATAATGTCAATAAAATGATTAAAACAAGCAATTTTCCTTTCTGCATACATACCTCCTGATATAAATTTTGCTAGTATGATAAAAAAATTGTAACCAAAACTCTCTACCTCAAGAATTGGGTTACAAGGTTTGATTTATACACATGCTTTGTTTTTAGCGGGAGTAAATCCCAAGCAATAATTACTATATGATATTTCTGTTAAAGATTATTAAGTATTAGGTTAATTATCAGTTAATATTCATTTTTATGTTATGTAATCGTTAAAAATGCCATTTTGACATATTGTAGGGGCGAAGCATTTTGGGCAAGATCGTTATTTACAAGTAATTTACAATAATGTAAAATGCTTCGCCACTAAGATAAAACCTGTTTTTTAGCGATTACGTTATCGAGTTTTAATATTAGCCCAGGTTGTCGTGAGTTTGCCAGAAAGGACAACCGCTACCATACCAAGCGATTCTTTTAGCCCTTTATTCATGATAGTTTGAAGGTCTTGCTCTGTTAATGCTACGTTAAAAAGCGCAACATCATCAATCATGCCATTATGAAAATCGCTAAACGCTCCATTGGGATCGCCCTGTGCGCCAATGGCAGAATTTTGGGTTCCGTTTACGAAGCCAGTCAAATTATGTGTATCCATCAACTGTCCGTTCATGTATATTTTCATCTGACCTGCAGCGCTATCAAAAATTCCAGCTATATGAATCCACTGATTTTTCTTCAATTGTGCTGTTGGTATCCCTGGTCTTTCAGCGCCAGCGGTTGTAGTGACTTTTACCCGAAATTCATTATTGCCTTTATCTCCATACATATCAAATATATCCTGTTTGGTACCAAAAATTTCGTCATAAGAGGATGGCAATTCATTGGGTAGCGAATTAAGCCACACCCAGGCTAACAATGTTACTCCCTCCCAGTTGCTTGCTGTTATTGGAGGCAAACTTATATAATTATCTACGCCATTAAAGCTTAACCCCTTACCGAATTTGCCTTCTACCCAATTAGGTCCATTCATAATTGCTCCATCTTTTCCGTTTTCAGAGGCATCTTTGGCAACATCACCACTGCCTTCATCAAACAGCCATAAGCCAACAAGAGTTTTAGGTTCTATTTTGGCATAGCTTTGACCAGTTAATATGCCAGATACTAGCAGAGCAGTTAAACAAAGCAACACAAATTTTACTTTCACTTTCATACTCCTTTTTAAATTCTTGAGAAACTCTTTTATTACAAAACAACACCAATTGGTTTTAGTTTCCACATATTATAAACGGCTTATAATATAGTAATGATGCGATAACCTACGTATTCATGTCCGAACATATCAGTTGTATGGATATGGATGAGGTGTTTACCCTTTTCCATGTTGGCAGGCAGGCTTGATCTCCAGATATGAGGGCTTTTCTTTGCTTTTGGCAAATCTCGTCCTGGTAGATCAGTTTGCTTCTCTTCTCCTTTTATGATCATATAGTATGGGTCTTCTATACTTGCCTTTTCCATCCTCAACCATGATTTACCATCATCATAGCTAATTTCCACTTTTGATTTTTCTGAGCCATCAAAGACATTTACTAGCACTTCGGATTTGCTTAATTCCTCAGATTTTACTTGCTCAGGGGCAAAAATATTCATCTGATATTCTTTTGGGAATCGGGTAGCCTTAAACTCCGTCTTATAGGTATTTCCGTCAAAGGTGATTATAGTATAACCGTTTGGCGCACCATCGGACATCGTCGTATGGGGAATGCCTCTTTCATCGGGAACACCTGTCCACCAACTGCCACATGCGGTTACATTTATCAGGTGATGATGTGGTTTATCTCCGTTCCACCCATGTTCAGATGTCAGGAAGGTGTGTTCATGATGGTGATAATGCGCTGAAATAGAAAAAGTGTTTGGGAATTCCTTCAGGATGTCGAATATCTCTTGACGCTCCTTGATTTCTAGAATTGGTATATGCATCATCAATACGACTAGCTTATCTTTCGAGACAAGGTTCAGGTCGTTTTTTATGAATGTCATCTGTTCAGAACCAAGACCACCCGTGTAGCCACCATCCCCTGGATTGTGCATTACATCATACAAAGCAATGAAGTGAACATCGCCATGATCGAATGAATAATGCGAAGGTCCGTAGATTCGCTCAAAGGTCTCATTGGAATATTTAGGGAGTTTTGCGTCATAGTTTCTATCATGATTACCCATGACGTTATACCATGGGATACCAATCAAACCTATGGTTGAGTTTAAACTATCGAAAAATGACAGGTTGTCGTTCATAATATCGCCAAGCGTTACACCAAAGGCTGCATCAGTTCCTATGAGTTCCTCAACTATATCGTGTGCGAGGTAATCCACTTCTGTCTGGTTTGTGGTCTGAGTGTCGCCAAAGAGCAACGCTTTGAATGGTTGGGTTTCGTCACTAGGATAAAGGGGAAAATCAACTGATTTTGGAAGATTACCTGTTGGCAAGACTCCAGCATATTTTAATTGAGATGAGCCATTGGGTTTGTGGATATAGTAAAACTTAGGTAGGTTGTCTTTGCTAAATTGTGTTGTCCAGTTCTTTGGTTTGATTACAAATATTATACAATCCTCATCAACAGGCATCTTGTATTTTCCTGATTCATCAGTAATCACAATGTCAACTCCGTTTGATACTCTGACATCCTTTATGCCTTTTTCGCCGGTGTCGTATATTCCGTTTGAGTTTGTATCATTAAAGACGATGCCTGTCGCAATTTCTGCAGAAAACGCTTCATTTGCTGTAAAAACTAGCATCAATGAAGTTAGCAAAACAAAGACCAAATTGGCAAATTTAGAAAGGTAAGGTTGTTTCATCATTCACTCCTTAAAAATGCTTAGATCATGGATTTGATCCAAAGCTATGGTTTTATACAGTTACTACTAATTGAGGCTTTTTTGAGATAGAATCTCTTTTTGAATATCATTATTATTTTACCAATGACTGTTAGAAAAATCATAATTAAAAAAAGCAATATATAAACCCAATATGATATATCAAACACTGATCCTGTTTCAGCCAGAATATAATAGAATGGAAAACGTCCAGCAAAAGAGGCAAAGGCATATTTATATATCGAGTACCCAGATGTAACACTTAAAATTCTGATAGGAAGATGCGGCAAAGGTGTAAAGCCAACTATGGTGACCATGATAAATGGTATTTTGCTGAAATTGCGCTCAAAAATACGGTAAAAGCGATTCCTCTTAAATTTTTCTAATTGACTGATATTGCAGGTAGGAACCAATATCTGATAATTATATATCTCAAGCAAAAAAGATGAAACACCTGCAATAAAGGCAACTAATAAGGGCTCATAAATTTGCCCATATAAGAGAACTATTGGCTCCTGTGGCGTTACTGGAACTATCCAATTAAGCGGGGAATTTGAGACAGCGGAATAAAGATATAGCCATATCAACTTATATTCACTAAACAACAAGCACAGAAAGACTATCGGAAAACTTGTGATCACTGATAAAAAAGCAATAGTCTTCCATCTTGCGTTGATTTTTGGTATTTTTGACATCCTATAATTTTGCCTTGTGGGTTTAGTCTATGGCTTGGCTTATTGGTAATTATACCAATGTATTTTTAATTAATGATGAGGAATCCATTAATTGTTGGCTAATTTCTGATATTATTTATCTTTTAGCCATTTCTGATTTGACATATTTAACTCCCCCTATTTTGGTTGCTTTTTACATAAAGTTCAATTGCACGCAGAAGTATAATTGGCTCATCAGTCTGTATGCAATCAATACCCCATTCCATCGCTTGGTAAAAATCATCAATATTTTCGTGATCACCCATCGAATCAGAAAAGACTTTTATCCCTTTAGAATGACATTCGGAAATTAGCTCTTTTGAGAGAATACCCCATTTTGTATCAAAAGCATAAGGTTGGCAGATATTTATCAGATCATCAATTTGTTTTGGATCGCCCAATCCGGGCATTACTTTGGCTTTAGGCTCTAAAGACTTTATTTCAGAAAGCCTTTTTGGATTTCCATAGATAACGCAATCATCTACAACTTTATGTCGTCGCATCGCATCTACCAAATCTTCCGGCTTTCCATCTTTGAAGTCAACATAGAATTTGATTTTACCTTTAGCCATTTCAAATACTTCGTCAATTGATGGAATTTTCTCATCTTTGTATAATATCCCAAACCATTCCCCTGCCGAAAGCTTTCTTATTTCTGCATAATCAATATCCCGAACGCTTTTATCAAGCCCGGTAGTTCTTTTCAGTGAATCATCATGCAAAAGGACAAGTTTTCCGTCCTGCGTTTGATGTATATCAATCTCAATGAAATCAAGACCCAATTCGATAGCTTTCTTATAAGAAGATAGGGTATTTTCAGGCGCCAGAGATTTTGCCCCCCTATGCGCCGCCATCAATACTGAACGTTTTTCGCTGACAATATTCCATGTATATGAAGCGATAACTCCTTCGCTGTGGTCTGTCTGAATCCATTCAACTCCCATGTTAATAAGCTGATCCCAGGTTTTAGGATTATCTGACGGACCTAGGCATTGAACTTGCGCAATAACTCCCGCATTTTTTAATTTTGAGATTAATTCAGGTGTAACGCTTTCATATTTAATCTCCAAAGCAACAGGTCTGCTATCACCGATCCATGCTGATATATCAGGATTTGTTCGGTAATTCGGCATCGTGGCTATCGCGCCTTTGCTTTCTGATTCAATAATCTTTAATGATTTCGGGTCATCGTATACTATGACCTGATTTTCCATTTTGGCATCTTTTATTTCTTTTACAAGTAAAATAGGATCAATATCCTTACAATCCAAATATATATTGATCCTGCCCTTGCAGAAATTAAGAGTCTCAGGCAATGTAGGCACTCTTGCTCCCTTGAATCTTGGGGCAAACCATGATCCTGCATCCAGAGATCTTATTTGCTCAAGAGCATATTCAGATACTAGCCCTTTTCCATCTGTTGTGCGCTCCAAGCTACTATCATGTATGATAACATGCTGTTTGTCTTTTGTTAAACGCACATCAATCTCAATCCATTCATAGTAGTTTTTGATACATAATTCAAAAGCAGGAATGGTATTTTCTGGTGCCGATATGTTTAGACCACGATGGGCAATAACCTGTATTGGTCGTGAAGGCTTTACTGGCTGAAAGAATTCCATTGCTTCTGTTGATGATTCTTTTATAGATATTAGGAAAATAAACATAAATAGAACAGAAATCCGTTTTGACTTCATCTATTGTTACTCCCAAATAAAATCGTGCGGTATATTTTTATCGCATCTCTTTTATCTCGCCCCATTTTGTGGTCAGCTTTTGGTACGGCTTAACTGGAGCAACTTGCTTGATAATTAGCTCAATCTCATTTCCAGCAAGCGCACGATTGTAGAAATAGAAATCATCTAATATTCCATGCCATGCTGGATATGTTGGATCAATATTTTTGCCAGAAGGTTCTGCCCCGATCATAAAATCAGAGCCATTAACGGTTATAGGTCCCTTCTTTGTTGCCCTGCCATCTTCCTTTCCATCCAAATAAATGACTCCATCACTACCATCAAAGGTCATGGCAAGATGATACCATTTGTCTTTATCAAGTCTGGTTTTTCCGACAATATGTAAATAATCTCCTGACACATGAATCCAACCTGTTGGAACTTCGTCTTCCACAGTAAAAGCATAAGCTCCGCCATCGGTCTTCGACATCAATGTTCTATATGTGCCAAAGTTATTTCCTTTTGCCCACATTGCTAGAGTAAATTGTTTATCAACATTAACTTCAGGTGCATCTGCAACTCTTACAAAATCTGCTCCGGGCGTTCCAACAGCCGCATCAATGTTAAGCCCCAAACCCCTATTCCTGTATCCCTCGACTATTTTGGCGTCAGCCTCAAGAGTTACATTCAGTTTGGGATTAGCTTCATTTATGATAGTTTTACCATCTATTTTGTCAAATGAGAAGTAAATGACCAGGCCATCTTGAATTCCTGCAAAAGCATTGAACGCGATACATGACAAAAGAACAATAGCTATAGTTAATGGTCGCATTTATATACCTCCTATATATGCTAAATGGGTTATTTTTGCAAAACGCTGTTATTATAGCAACAGATTGTTAATTAATAATATGGTATTGATTAATTTTGCATAAATTTTGAATCAATCTTTTGAGAAGAATATTTAATGTAATCGTTAAAAAATGCAAAAAATTCAAATTGGCGTAGAAGTCTAAAGCTTTCTAAAAGACTTATTTTTAAAGATTACTTAATACATTTTTAACCAAATCCTTCTACAAAATTAATATAGTAATGCCATAATATAACATTGTTGGATTTTAGGAAAAGTTTTGTTTTTCTATAAATAATTGTATATTCTATTTATATGCAATTATTTGCAATGATTATTTTGCATTCATTGTTAGTCCGATGCCTTAATGTTTTGTTACCATGTAAAAAGGAGGATATTTAAATGAAAGTAGCTATTTTAGCATTGCTGAGTTTGACATTGATCTGCAATGTCGCTATTTGTGCCGATTTTCTGGAGGAATTTGAAAATGGTCTGGACGATTGGTTAGCTGTAGATGAGCCAGCAAATCTACTCGAAGACAAGGGACCGTCTAGTTGGGTTACACAAGCAGGACCTTTTAATGGAAAAGCAATAAACCAAACCTCAAACATCTGGGGAGATGTTGGTGATGTTGTAGGTCTTGGGACATTCTGCATTTATGATAAAATGGAATTGAAAAACTTTGAGCTTACAGTTGAGTCATTAGCAAATGATAATGATGGCATGGGTTTTGTATGGGGCTGGAAGGACAGAAAAGATCATTATAGATTCTTTACCATGATTGATGCTGGCAATCCGGGTGGCGCACAGGGCAAAGAGGGTGATCCAGGAAAGGCTCCATGGTCGCTTATAGAGAAACGGACTAGCGATGAAAGACCTTATTATAAAACGCTTGAGGTTGTGCGCGAAGCGGCATATCAACAAGGTGTTGCTATCACTTTTAAGTTGATTGTCAAGGATGGCACTTTTAAGGTCTATGCAGGAAAAAATCTGATTGCTGAGGCAAAGGATCCATCATATAAAGGTGGAAAAGTAGGGCTTACAATGTATGCACAAAGCGGCAATTTTTTTGACAATTTTAAAATTGTTGATAGTTCAGCCGCAGTTGATCCCAAATCTAAGATTGCTACAATATGGGGAGCAATTAAAAATTAAAACTGGTGATAATGAATTACCAGGTACTAAAAACAAAAAATCTGATGGAATATCTTCAGCATAGAAAATGCAAGGTAACCAGAATCACTGTGAAGCATATTTACTATTTACATTCCCAAATAGATATACTAATGATCATATTTGTGGAATAATAAGGAGAAAAATGTAATGGCTCTTAACAGATTATTCATCTTTACTACGATATGTCTCTTTACTATACTCAACTCAGCCTTTGGTGTTGAGACAATTCTCTTTGAAGAGAATTTTGACGGCTTAAAACTCGGACCGAGTATGAAGGAACGTATAATACAGGAAGGAGTCTGGACGAATACACCACCTAAGGGTTGGTCAATAGAAAATGTTCTAGCAGCGCCCGGTATGCCTGAATGGGATGGTTGGGCTTTTGCCAATGATGAATGGTGGACACTAACTGCGGAAGATCAAGAGAGAAGCAAATTTAGTGGTGGAAAAGCAGTTAATACTATCGCTATAGCTGACCCTGATGAGTGGGATGATCTTAATGATCCTGATTCAAAAGGTACCTTTAACTCTTGGTTGTCAACTCCTCCCATAAAAATATCAGGAGTTTCAGCTAACTCTATAACCTTGACATTTGATTCAAGCCTGCGTCCTGAAGCCCCCCAAGTTAATGAATTGTATGTTTCATTTGATGGTGGAACTAGAATTGTGCTTATAAGAATGGAAGCATCAGGGGAAAATAACCTTTACAAAGAGCCGCTTAACAAAGTGGAAATACTAAAGCCCGATAAAGAGGATGTAAACGTATCTATCAAAATAAATGTTCCCAATCCCACTGGAGCTAAGGAAGCAGTGTTTACTTGGGCGGTCATAGAAGCAAAAAATAATTGGTGGTGGGCGATTGATAACATATCTGTAACAACCACTTCAGTTGTTTCGGCTGTGGATTCCTCTGGAAAACTTAGCACCCTATGGGGCAAAATAAAGGCTGGTAAATAGCAAAATCAAGCCTGCTATACTTTTATACGTTTAGCAAATGGAATCTAATAATTCACAGTTATGCCTCATGATGATTCTGCATCATGAATATAGGCGGATTTTTTATCCGCCTATATTCTACCTATAAGCCTGTAAAGTTTATATGGATAATCTGTCAATATTCCATCAGCACCTATTTCAATTGTATTGAGCCAATTTTTGGTGAGATAATGTTCACATTATTCAGAAATTGGTATCGTTTTCTTCAGTATTGTTAGGATACGGTACCAGTATAATTGGTTCACGGAATCTTACATCAGAAAATAGATTGCTTTCCTTCTTGCTCCCGTTTTTCTGCCCAAAACACCCAGCTTAAATAAGAAAGACAAATCATTTTGCACGTACTGCTGTCTTAATCCAAGCAGTTTTTGACATTCTGATCTTGTAATCGAACCTTTCTCTATGATAAGATCAACTATCGCTCTTTGTCTTTCTGTAAATGCTTCGTCAAATTCAAGAATGTCAGACGGACCAATATTCAGTTTTTCTTTCAAGAGGAGGATTTTTTCTAATGGCGGATGATTTCTGCCCTTTTCCCAGTTGAGAATAGTATCTTCTGTGACACCAACAGCAGAAGCTAACTCTTTGGCGATAAGGTTATTCTCAAACCGTCGTTTACGCAAAAGCTCTCCAAAGCTAGTAGGGACGTCATATCTTGAGATTGTGAATGAGATTTCAGGATTTTTGTAAATCGAAACTGCATGGTTGTGGATTTATAGCAACAGCAATTATAAAGTTAGAATGATACCCTAATTTCCTGTGTTCCCTATAAGTGGCAAAAAAATCAAAAAATACTAAAAGGATGTAAACTAAGCAAAGTGGATTGTATAAAATCCGGAACTACAAAGCTCTTCAAAGCACTCCCAAATAACTAAAAACTGTATTAAAACCAAGACCCTTATTTTCATAACCCAAAGATCGAGATTTCGAATTAATTAAGTAAATTGCTTTTTGGCCAGTTGATTTTATTATACTGGCGGGATAAACTTCACTGAAGGTTTATAGTGCATTGTGACTAATTTGTGACCATGACTATCCAAAAACATCCTAAAAACAGCCAAACAATACTAAACAGATTCGAAGGTATAAAGCCAGAAGCTACAAAGCTTTTCAACACAATTTCAAACTATACTAAAACACCATCTCAGGACTTCAAATCCAGTCGGGGGCGATTATCGTCTCTGGTGGGTTCTACTTTACAGCATAAGCCTAATTTGATTTGATATCGCAAAGTTGAGGTAATATCATTCCAAATGGCAAATACAGTGATGTGAATGCTCCTGCCGGAAAAGAAAGATCAGTATACAGTGCTTTAAAAGATGCGTTCAGTATTATTTTGTATAGATAAAATCAGTTTTCCGGCTTTTTCATAAAGAGTGAATTGTGTCAAGATGGATTTCTTATAAATGTGTCAACAAAATTATGATTGAAGTATCGTGTAAGTCATGATAATATATTGAGGATAGAGCACTTTTAAACTGTGTTTATTTCTGGAGAGATAGATGATTTTGAATAGAGTAATAATAAAATGAGCTTTAAAGAATCCGAAACAATAGAATTTAAAAGGTCTACTTCTGAGCTAAAAGAAGGTGTAATCTCCATTTGTGCAATCTTAAATAAACATCATGAAGGCCAAGTATATTTCGGCATAAGAAATGACGGAACTATTGTTGGTCAAGTTGTGACCGAAAAGACTATAAGAGATGTGTCTAAGGCTATCTCTGAAAACATTGAGCCGAAAATATATCCAAAGATAACACAGATGGAAACCAATGGGAAAGCATGTATCAAAGTTGAGTTCAAAGGTTCAGATAGCCCTTACTTTGCTTATGGTAGAGCATATATACGAGTAGGTGATGAGGATAGACAACTAAGTGCCAAAGAGATAGAGAATATCATCTTAAAGAAGAACAAAGACCGATTACAATGGGACAATCAGATATGTGGAAAATCGTCCTTGGATGACATAGACAGTGTTTCCTTTCAAAGATTTATGGAACTTGCTAGTAAATCAAAGCGCATTCCTATTGCAGATGAAAGTGAGGAAATGGTTCTGAAGAAATTAAACCTTATCACTGATGAAGGGATAACCAATGCCTGTATTCTCCTTTTTGGTAAGGAGCCATCCCAGTATTTCCATAACAACGTAGTAAAGTGCGGCAGATTCAGAGGCATTGAAAAGCAGGAATTCATAGACATGAAGGATTTCAGTGGGAATCTATTTGAAAATCTCGAGAAATCAGTTTTATTTCTGCAAGAGCATCTGCGGTTACAGGCAAGAATAAAGGGTCTACTGCGGGAAGAAACATGGGAGATTCCCATTGAGGCATTAAGAGAAGCCATCATCAATGCCCTCATACATAGAGATTATCAGGAGAATGGCTTTGTATATATTAAGGTATACGATTATCGCATAGTGATTGCTAGCCCTGGTGGATTGCCTGATACCTTGACTATTGACGATTTATATAAAGAACATGAATCCATGTTGAGAAATCCCTTGATTGCTAGAGTTTTTTACTATGCAGGACTGATTGATGCTTGGGGAAGGGGTATTATTAACATTATTAATATGCTGAAAGATAATGGGTTGGAATCGCCTTCGTTTGAGGAAAGTGGAGGATCATTCAGAATCATCTTCACAAGACCGGCATCTGAAACTGTGGAGAAAACTGTGGAGGATACTGTGGAGAAAAACAGTGAGAAGATTCTGGAACTTATAAAGGAAAATCCACAGATTACTGTGAAAATAATAGCAGAAAGACTGAACATGTCAAGAAGGGGAATTGAGTGGAATATCAAATCACTAAAAGAGAAGGGATTATTGAAAAGGATCGGTCCCGATAGAGGTGGATATTGGGAGATTATAGAAAAAAGATAGTTTTGACAATTTCAAATATATTAAGAAGAATGACCAGTATGTTTTTTGGAAACCAGAAAAGGGTATGCATTTGATCATAAACACAAAGCAATATGCAAATATGAAAAATTTCACGTGCCTTATACGTGCCGTATAAAATCCAAAGAACCATTAAAAACCACTAATATCCACTAAACAAAACTGAGATTGAAAGAAGCCAAAAGTTCAGGAAATACAAAGCTTTTCAAAGATTCTCATAATAACTCAAAACTCTACTAAAACCAAGACTTATGTTCTCATAACCCAGAGGTCGTAGGTTCAAATCCTACCCCCGCAACCAACATTAAGCCAAGTCATAACGCCATTTCAGGCTGACTTGGCTTTTTCTTTACCCTCACTTACAACGCTAATTTCTGCCTTTTTTCTGCCATAAGTAAAATTTATCACTCGTTTGGTTATCCAAATACGGCAGTTGTATTTACCGCAATTTGCGACTTAATCCTACTCTCTAATTCCAAAACAATACTTTCCAGTTCTTTTTTTGCTAAAACAGTATCAATCCAGAGGTTATAAATTGATATACCGTCTTTTTCTTTCTGGATATTGAATTCACGCCCATTAATTACACAATCAATAGGCAAATCAAAACAAGACGGCTGAATCTCAAACTGTTGCCTTATATCTGTCATGCCGCCCACTATTATTCTCTTCTCACTAATTTTTTTCATTTTTTTAATACTCCATCTTTATGCAGACTTAACCTGCCCTTTATTCTCAGTAACAACCTGAATTTCCGTATTTTTACCGTACGGCAAACGTAACACCTGTTTCTTAACATGCTCTTCAGACAAATGCGAATACTTCAGTGTCGTCTCATAGCTTTGGTGTCCCATCAATTCTTGTACCTCTCTCAAAGACACGCCAGCTAATACCAGTTGACTTGCAAACGTATGTCTAAGAGTATGCAACGTCACCCCTGTAATGCCAGCCTTAGCAAGCACCCTATTCAGCGACTTGGCTATGCTTGCATTGATACGATTGCCTTCATACGTGAATACATAGCCACTCTTTTCACCAAGTTCAAGTTGAAAGTGTCTATGCTCTTTAAGAACACCATAAAGCACAGGCGTCATTTGCAATACTCTTGGCTTATAGTTCTTAGTATGCCAGTCTGGTTTAGACTGTATTGCAACCGTCTTTTGCTCAAAGTCAACGTCATTCCATGTCAAATTGAATAGCTCTGACTTTCTCATGCCTGTATGCAATGCTGTCACAATTAAGGCATAGATATAAGAGTCTCTGGATGCCTCTACAAGCCTTTCAATCTCGTCTTGGCACAAGTAACGTGGATTGTTCTTTGAAAGCTTCATTTTGTCCACGCTAGACACTACGTTGCTATCAAGGTACTTCCACCTGATAGCCATTTTTAGAATATGCGATAAATTCACCAGTTCGTTATTAATCGTTTTCGGTGATCCCCCTTCTTTAATTCTCATAGCTTTGTAATCGTCAATCATGACAGATGATATTTGATTGACCGGCATATTGTTAAAATAAGGCACGAGATGCGCATTGATTCGATAATAGTCACTCGTATACGTGCTTACTGCCTTATTCAATTTCGCATATTCCAGATATTTTACGATTAAATCCTCAAAACTAATGTTTTTCTTTTCCCGGATGCCCCACTTGCCTTCGATAATCTCTTTCTGTATCTGATGCTCCACTTCGTCAGCTTGCTTTTTACGGCCAACTACCTTTCTAAATCGCTTTCCGTTTGGCAATATCAAGTCTACGAACCACTTGACGCTGTTCTTGTTCTCGTACTTCCGGACCGCCATCATTTACCTCCAATGTCTCAAGCCAACGTATTATATCTGACTCACGAAAACGCAACTTTCTTGCAATCTTCATGTGTGGTATTTTCCTTTGGTGAGTCAGACCGTAAATAGCTGACTTTGGTAAATTGAGAAGCTGACTTATTTCTTGAATCGTAAGTAATCTATCGAGTTTCTTTTCTTCTATGATAGGATATACATTACTGGGCATTTTTGTCAACACCTGCCTTGCTTTCCAATGCAATGATTCTCATTCGCAATAACTGCAATTCTGCACATTTATCTATCAACAGCCCATTAGTCTGTTTCCACCTCCTCGTGAGTCTCTCTACACTCTTTTCGAGCTTTTCCAGCTTTTGATACCCATCTGGTATCTGCGTTTCAATCATCGCTTTACTGGCAGGCTTCAACAAGCTCTTTAAGTCCTTCTCCGTTCTCACTTGAAATACCATCTTCATTCTCCTTCACCACGATTGACGTTATATTCCCTATTTCGATACTATACACATTCTGCATATTGTCACAGAAAATCATATCTTCATCTCTAAACAGTAACTTTGTATATATATACACAGCTTCCAAGTGCCAAAAATGCCCATTAAAAGCACCCTTACCGCTAAGTTTCAACGCAAGCCCCCGCATTTATGCGGGAGGTTATTGACCTGATACTCGGTACTTTACTGCTATATCCTTGCTTTTCATCCCAGAGCGTTTGTCTCTGTAAATAGCCTTATTTCTCTTTTCTTTCTTTGGCAGTGGCACTAAAACAACCGCCCTTCGTTTTGTGTATTAAAGAACTCCGATATTGCCTTTAGACTACCAGCTTTATCAACACTTTTTATATTCGTAACCGATATTTTTACATCAGACATCAAAACTTTCCTTTCACCATTTTTTACTTTTTTTCTCATCTTCATCATCTTCACCTTATCTTCACACTCGTAAACACATATAAATAAACAGTCTATACCACTTTTTTTAAGTCTGTGAAGATGGTGAAGATGATTTGCGCACTCTCTGGGTACGTCGTATGTATCTCTATCTCTTTTCTCTCTATATATATCTAATATATTTTGAAGAATGCACAGAGTAAAGTACAGAGACTACCAGAGGGTGTGGAAATCATCTTCATCATCTTCATCATGCCTATAAACCCGCATAAACACACAGCATATTAGATGAAGATGGTATCTTCATCATCTTCATCTTTATCTTCATCATCTTCATCTGTTGACACATTAACTTTTTTCTATTTTAACTAAATTACCTTTCATACTATGCCCTTCAAATGTAATGTTAATGCCAGCTTGCCTGAGTTGTGGCGCATCCCTTCGTAGTTTGCTAGATAACCGTATAGGGTCTTTTGGATATGTTTTCTCTTTTCTTTTTACTACATCCACGACTGTATCAAGTTCATCAAGTAGTTGTCTCAATGTCCCTTCCCATAGTGTTCTAGTAGCCATAAAGTCCACAATGGCAGTACCAACTAAAGACGCACCCAACACGATCTCACTTTGTTCGTCTCGATTTTCTTGATACAATTTCACCAATTTCATTACACCCAGCGCCTGTTCGCTTGCAGTTATCCACAATGCAAAGTCTGCCATTCGTGGCACTACGTCAAGTTTAACGCTATCAATATTCTTTAATGCTGTTGATACTGTATCACATAACCCACCAAGTATAGTTGGATGCAATTCGCTAAATTTAGCATCCATTGACTTTTCGTCAAGCCTTCCCTTGCTTTCAATAGTTGGTAGATTCATAAGTATAGCTCTGTCTGAAAAGTCGCCACGTAACCCCATGTTCTCAATACCATTTAGAATTATAGGACGTTTAACATCAAATATCATTTCTTCTGAGTCACTATAAAGTTCTCTGATAGAAAATCCACCGCCTGTTGATAGTCTGCACATAGCATCACTGATCCAGTCTGGTAAACCACTGATATTGTCATAGCTTAGTAGCCAAGAATTATTAGCTGATATAAACAAATCCCTCTCTTCACGTGGTAGCGATTTCAACGTTGCTATGCCCGGGTCCATGGTGTTCTTTAGCAATTTGCATAACGTTGACTTACCCGACCCCTGTTCACCATTTACCACAAGTATTGGAAAAGGTCCACGTTGATTCATTGCGCCAATAAGCCATGACATAATCAGAATTTGTTCTTTTACTTCCACATGAAATATATCGAATAATGCACCTAGATTGCCTTGTTGTGTTGGTGTTGGCAATGCCAGCATCCCACGTCCACGCCTAAATACTATTGGTGAATTGCCAAGCACACGCCAACCACTGCTATCTATTTCAACGACTTGCCATGTATCATTAGCTAAATCGAGATATACTTTATTATCTGCATAAGCCAGCCTTACAAAAGCGTTCTGTTCGATTCCGTCAAATAATGCCATACCATCAATAACATTGATAGCATCAGAAACAGACTGCTTACCCGGCGCTGTTTTATAGTGTTGATAATAAAGTCTCTGTAAGTATGCCTTGAATGTCTTTGACCCGGTAAGCCAGTTCTCACAATGTTTATTTGTCACAAATGTAACCATCGGTTGTTTGTCTGCCGTATGCCATAACCTAACATTATTTAATTGGCATAACTTTACTAAAATAGTAGCCTGTGAATCGCCTTTCTTTTTTTTACTCTTTGAGTCCGCTTTATTATCAGCTTCCAGATTGACACTGACAGACGATTCAGCATTTTTTGACTTGTCTTTACCATTCCCTTTAGTTCCGGGCTTATAAAACTCCGTCATGGTAGACAAAACTTTTTCAATAGTGCGTTTCTGATAATCCTCACGTTCCCATTTCTTGTCCCACAATGGAGATTTTTTTACGATATTCAGAATCTGGTTTACATCTTGGGTATAGAAAGCGATATGATTAACAAGCGACATATCCGCTTCTGACTCCGATCCAAAAGAGCCGGTATCTCCACCGAATAAACTTACAAACTTACTACCATTAATGGCATTGCTTGCCTTTTCAATAACCTGTTCATCTGTGAGGAAAGGGCATGCCCTTTCACTGAGGATTACTGGTATATCAGAATTATTTGATTGTTGTTCTATCGTCTCTTTAAGAAGTCCGTTCTGTTTAAGAACTATTTCGAGCGACTCTTGCCTTGATTGTATAGTATCCATATTTTCGAGAACTTTTCCAGTCATGCAGAAATATCGCTCTTTTTCGTATACCTCAATCTGTCCTTTTCGATTTCCACAGCCTTGAGGTAATTTACCCTTGATAATAATATGAATACCAATCCCTCCTTGACTAATCTCTGTATAGCTATCAAACATCTTAATTATGTCCATCGCCCATTTTTCAATCTTACCGTCAACTATACATTTATCAAGATCAATGCCGATATAGGTATCCAACTCTGTGAAAACAAATCCAATTCCTGAATAATTTTTTGATTTCTTACTCACAATATCAAAAGTATCCCAATTAGAGGGATCCGTTGTTTTTGCTTTTACCCCGGATATTTGATAAGGTATTTTAGTATAATCTCCTTTTTCATTTTTCTCTAATCTCCAAAGCACCCATTGTTTTAATTCAGTTAATTCAGAAGGGATATTAGTGTGCATGTCAAAATCCTTGAATTATTTACGTCAAAGTTAAAAAGCCGGTCAGCTACGTCTAACTGATTGGTCTTGGTCGGATGTAAACATGAAATTGGGGTTTAGGTTGTTGAGTATGCCAAACCATCAGATCCCCATGACCTGACAACTGGGTGGAGAAAATTTCACTTCCTCTCAATTTCTTGTTTCAGCTTACAAACCGCTTCATCAAGCAGATTCCAAAGCTCGTCATCAGCAAGACCTTCCATCTTTGCCATTGCCTCCTTGACTTTACGCAACGCAAAGACGAAGTCGCATTTATTGCAGAAATCGTAAGTTAATGAATCCACAAAAACACTCCTTTTTTATATATGCGTCCCCGTTTTCGTCCTCACGAAAGTGGGGAGGACAGGTTTTATGCGGGAGTAATTGACATTAACACCCAGTTAGCCTTCACAGAACTCAATCAAATACGAGGCTTCCCGTACGCGTCACAAAAATGTCCACGCTCACCTTCACCGAATATTTCCCAAAGCGCCGGGTGAGTTCTCTCATAAGGCGTTTTCAGCATGTCCTTATTACCGCCTACTTTCCCACAGACGATATACTCACCATCACGCCCGGCATATCTATCGCAAGCCAAAGGACATGCAAAGGCTTTCTGTGGCTTATGAATGAGTCCATCACTCGTATATGGACATACAACTTCCTCAGTCTCATTCTTTGCATTTACCTGACGTTTCATTATCTTTGTCTTTGCCATATTACTCCTTCGGATTCGATTTCAATATCCTGATAATGTAATCCGCTTCCCATATCTGCATATGTTCAAGCTTCGTCACCGGCGTATGCACAATCTTATTACCCTTAGCATCCTTCGTCTTTTCTTTTGCAACCACAAGATTAGAATTCACGAACTCAAGAAACTTCGGCAACGTAGCATCAGCATAAGGCTTCGGCAATGCCTTCATCTCTGCCATCTGTTCGTCAGTAACAGGCTTTTTCTCATACTCAACAAGATAGTCGCAATACTGTTCCCACTCGGTATCAGCCATGTCCTTTCGTGATTCATGACTAAATGCCATCAGGACGTATTCAGATATTTGTTCATCATTAATAAGCAGTTTATTCGCAATAGCAAAAGCACGCTTACGATTCTTATCAGCGTCATTTCCGTTAGTAGCTGGTGGCGTAGTCTTGCTAGAGCCAATGCCCTTGATAACAGTTGCGTATTCTAGCATAGTCAATTCTGCAAGCGACTTGATATTCTTCTTCAATATCGAAATGACTTTATTCAATACCTGTGTCTCAGTCTCAAGCCCAGCCTGCCTGCAGTCATTGAGTATCTGATTAACTTCCGTCTCTGTGATTCTATCCAGATTGTCAGCGTTATTTTTGGTAGTATTATTTTGTGATTGTTTTGTCGTTTCGGATTGCTTTTTGCCTTGCTCTTTAGCGTTACCGTCATCATCTTCATCAATAGCGATATTCAACAATAAAGCCATGTGATAACGCCTGAGATAAGTCATAATACTGCCATAGTTCTGAACAATACTCATGTAACTATCGCCTGTAAACTTGTCAATCGGCGATTCAGTTTTATCCGGCTCGCATCCTGAACTATGCCTTAATTCGCTAACAAGCCATGACTTACCGTCCTCTTTGAATTCTATGTAATGACGGACATTCAAGCCATTATTCGCCAGCGCTTTTCTTGTGGATATGATAATTAAGTCAAGAGACACATATTCATAACTATATTCTGATCCTGACTTAGTTTTCACCTTTGCCCTGCTATCTTTAGTAATAGGCTCAAACTCAAGAGTAGCCTTACATAACGCACTTATTAATTCGCTTTTATTGCCCTGTTTATACTGTAAATTATCGTTTTTATACTCAACTGCCGCTTCCATCTTTCTCCACACACCCAAAATTGTTAAATAGAGCTACCTGCAATATGCTCATTTGACTATCACAGGTAGCCTGAAAATTCATGACTCCAACTTCAATTTACCTTTTTAACTGGATACTCTCCTTTCCGTTGTATTGTTACTGATTTACTCTTCGACACGCCCTTGTTATGCTCTTTGATAGCGTCAAATGCTTTCATTGTTTCGTCAAAATGTTTCCGACATATCCCATGCGAATTACGTTCGCCCTCGAACACAATGTCATTGAGATACGTTATAACACCCTCTTGTTCGCAGTTTGCACACACATACCGTCCAGCCATTCAGCATTTTCTCCCTATCTGTTCGCCCATCTCTTTAATCGTTATCTCTACGTCACCGGGCAACAAATCTTTGTTATAGCTGTTGACACAATCCTTGATATGCTTTAGCCTATCAGCCATATACTGTTTTCTCTGCTTGTGATTCACCAACTTAAAAACTCTTACATTCTCTGCGATTCGTGTCTGCGTTGCTCCATTCATGACTATCTCCTTTCTTAAATTAATTTTGGTTCATTTACGTCCTGATGGTAAGCTCCTATTCCACCAGATTACCCTTGACCGTAATGGGAACTTATTATCAACCAATATCCTCTCTATCTCCGAAACATAATCAGGATCACAGAAAAAGAATAACTGATAATCTTCACATAACTTAGGCTTTATCATTAACAGCCACTTCTCCGTAAACTCCATAAACTCTTCATCAGTACCAATCCTATCCCATTCATGATCCGTGACATTGTATGGCGGATCAGTCACTACCAATGAGATAGAACCATCCTTTAATAAAGGAACTCTCTGGAATGAATCATCATGGTAAAGAATAACACCCAATGCCTTCTCATTCAGCTTCTTGACAGCCTCAGTAAACTTGATAAACTTTTCCTCATTCTCTTTCACCTTGTCATCAGTAGTTCCTTGACCATCGCCCCATACGCTTTTATACACATTTTTCAATAAGCTGACCCTATCCCTTATCTTAACTTCCTTGACCAAGTTATCCCGCATATACATTGCCAACCTTGTATGCCAAGCATATTTAGAGGCAAGCTCACCAACCCATTTCGCAGTAACCGTTTTCTGTGTCTGCCCGAACCGCTTATCCTTCTCCGTAGCTCTCGCAATAATCTCACGTATAGCCTTAATCTGCATACGCATAACAGCCTTGTCTCCCTCTGTATAGGATAAATGCTTTAATAATGACCTGAAGATCCACTCCGTGAAGATGTTACAATCGTAACACTCCACTGTTACGACACTTTCGTTTTCATCTGTTACATTTTCCTGATTCCTCGTAACACCCTGTCTGGACATATTCCAAGCAGATGAATATAATCTTCCTTTAATTGCCTGATATTGAACAACTTGTGTTCTATCCCATCCTAATTCATCAGCAATCTGTTGACCAGTCCAGCCCGCCTTGGATAGATTCCAGCACAGTTCTGCTAAGTCGAATACGTCATCAGCTTGCGATAACTGTCCGTCTGCATTGCATTGTAATCCGAACTTTATATGCGAAATATCATCAGGCTTGTAGATATAAGGTATCTCTCTATATCCTAAAGCCCTCATAGCCTCTAATCTGTGTCTGCCATCTACCAATACCAAGTCTTTATCAATCGTTATAGGATATGCGATATTGTAGCCATGATTTTTTATGCTCTGTATGATCTGGTTTAATGCGTATCCCTTAATCGCTCTGTGATAATCTTGAATGGTAACTTGATCTAAATTAATAAGATTGACTTGCATTTGAGATTCTCCTTTTTGCACTATCCAATTGGATTTTCTTTGACATCTTCGACATTAGGTGCAGTAATAATTGGCGGGGCATTTTCTTGTTTGTCAATAAATTGATTATCTCCACTTTTCGCTCTCCAGCCATTAGCAACAAGCAATTCGTTATATCTTTTAAGGTCTTCCGAGCTTTGTAATACCGTCAAATCAAGCTTTATAATGTTTTCAGCAAGCGTTATCAATTCATTGGTAATATCATCTTCTCTGAATATCTGTGCCTCGATACGTTCCCATCCAAGCTCTTTACAAGCCATAAGCCGATGATAGCCAGCGATAAGCACGCCTAAATGCGATACTGTGATGGGATGTATCACGCCGAATATCGAGATGGATTCTTTTAAGCTGTCCAGATTACCTCTGAGCTTCCGTCCTTCTGGTATCTTTATTTGGGCTATATCAAGAATGAGTTGGTTATGAAACGTCTCCTTTGTTAATTGCATTTGAGATACTCCTGTTGGTGAATATTAAACAAAACGATTTGTTTAGTAAGTAGATAAAAAAATTACTCAGAAAGTATATTAATTACCGTTGTATCAAGTTTCCCTGCTATAATGTCTAATGTTTCAAGATTGATATTACGTTGATTTTTCCTTATTTTCGATATTGTAACCGTAGATAACCCTGTAATTTTCTTAAAATTATTACAGGAAGGTTTAATCCCTTGCCTCATCATAGCTTGTTCTATTTTATTCCACATTATTAATCCTCCCAATATAAACAAAACGATTTGTTAAGCATATTATAAACTAAATGTTTTGATTTGTCAAGTAAAAAATAACAGTTAGTTAAATATTTTTCTTTACATTAAAAAAAATTATGATATAATGTAATCAAAGCTTGTTCGCAATAAAAAGGAAGGATTAAGAATGAAAGAGAAAGAAATCAAGACATTTTCTGGTAAGATTATCTATGATGCCTTGCAAAAATCATCTTATGATGTTGAAGGTTTAGCAGAACGACTAGATTTATCGGCAGTTGCGATATACAACTGGTTTAATGGAAAGAGAATTATACGTTTTGATAACGCCCAATCTATTTGCAGTATATTGAATATAGACGAATCTGAACTAACTGAAGCGATAAAGAAAGATAAGATGAATCTATATGACACAAAGATGAGTGAAAAAACAAAGCCAAAAGCCGTACAAGCCTCTGCTCGTATCAATATCGAATTTGGTGGTTCCTGCAAGCTAACAGCGTTTCATCAAGTCCCAATCCTTGGTCAAGTTCCCGCTGGACAATTACAAGAGATATTGCCAAAGATGCGTAACGAAGCAGACGAATGGGAACTCATACCAGACGAAGGCATAGCCAATCCAGAGCTACTCTTTGGCTTGCACGTAGTAGGCGAATCCATGATCGGCAAAGACATTCAGGATGGAGACGTAATCATCATAGATACCAGCATCCAGCCAAGCAATGGTGATGTAGTAGTAGCAATGGTAAACGACTCAGCCACCGTCAAGACCTTCTACCGCACAGGCGACATCTTGACACTACAAAGCGCAAATGCTAAAATAGACCCTATCGTGCTACGAGATAACGACAAAGATAGCATAAAGATAATCGGCAAAGTCATCAGAGTCATCAAGAAGCTATAAAAGCTAGGGGTAGCATTAAATGCGAGGTGAAACAATGTCAATTAAACCAAAACGCAAGGAAAGTCCTAACAAGCTTGAATATGTAGCTTTTCAATTATCAAGTATGCTTACATTAACCGATAAAGCCCAAATAGCTGATGAATTCGCATGGCTAAAAGTCTTTACTAAAGCAGAGCGTGAAGAATTCAAGTCTCAGTTATACAACGCAATATCAGACGCCATTAAAGCAAATGAATGGTCAAAAGTCAGCGAAACGATTAATTCATGGATCGAGACTGCCGAAATTATCTCCGACAAAAAGTTAATGAAACGTATAAAAAAATCAGACGAAGAATACGAGCAAGGCAAGGTTATTAGATGGGAAAACGTCCAGAAAGAGCTAGAGCAGTTATAGAATTAATGCCATCCGCCAAAGCAGATTTAAAGAAACTCAAGAAAAAAGTCAACGATTCCACCCTAACAGAATTGTATGAAGCTTTTGAATCTATCAGTAACGATCCGTTGTCAGGGAAACCATTACAAGGCAATTTAGTAGGGAGTTATAGCTTTAGATTTGGCGGCAATTACAGGATCATATACAAGATAATAAAACATCAGCAAGAGACAATAATTCGTATAAGAAGCGTTGGCGACCGGAAAGACATATACAGCAAAAAACCATGAACTTAAAGAATAGTCGGCAAGGTTATCTGGAGAATGAAGAAAATGTGAGGTGAACACAATGTCTCAGACACTAGAAAAGCGATTCCCCTTGAAAAAGGGGTTGGATCTAGCTCAAGAAAAAAATTTTACGATTGAAATATTACCTCTATTCCCACATCAAGGGGAATGGACAGAAGCGGATTATTTCAGATTACCAGAAACCAATAAGATAATAGAACTATCCGAGGGGAGGCTTATCATTTCACCATCACCAACACCAAAACATCAGAAAATTGCAAATAAATTAAACTTTTTGATTTCCGGTTTCATATATAAAAATAATCTTGGTGAAGTTGTGACAGCACCAAATGACACTAGACTATATGAAGGCGTTGTTAGGCAACCAGATATAGAGTTTATGAGTAATGAACATCTGGATAGAATCACAGACATGTGGGGTGTTCCTGACCTTGTGGTAGAGATACTATCAGAAGGAACAGCAGAAATAGACAAAGAGGATAAATACCTTGAGTATCAAAAAGCTGGCGTTCTGGAATATTGGATCGTTGATCCCTTCACACAGAGTATAGAGATTTTTACTCTAAGCTTTTAACGTTGCAAAAAAATGAGAATGAAGAAGCTTAAATATAGATAGGATAAGGGATTTGGAGAATATTGTATCTTTGTAGTATATTTCATTGCTTTATTTTGGTATCCTATTACCATCAACTAA
>Ga0247841_10000582_pt1 | contig 93500 bp, 95 predicted proteins | sample LaCruzMarch2015__2_FD_192410 | JGI IMG/M metagenome (GOLD analysis project Ga0247841, IMG submission 192410) | Freshwater microbial communities from meromictic Lake La Cruz, Castile-La Mancha, Spain - LaCruzMarch2015_18m | ecosystem: Environmental > Aquatic > Freshwater > Lake | place: Spain...
GCCAAGAATACCTGCGCGAACAACGTACCCTTCAAAAGGAACAGGAACAAACCAGTCAGAAGCTGAAACAAACCCACCAAAAGCTAGAGCAAACCAGTGCGCAGCTGGAGCAAGCCAATGAAAAGCTAGAGCAAACCAATGAAAAGCTAGAGCAAACCAGTGAGAAGCTAGAGCAAACCAGTGAAAAGCTAGAGCAAACCAGTGAGAAGCTAGAGCAAACCAATCAAAAGCTCGAACAAACTAATCAAGTGTTGTTGACCGAGCAAGTAGAAAAACTGGCTGCCTTGCAAAGAGAAGAGTTAGCACTGCAAGAAAAAAAATCAGCCTTAGCTGAAATTGAGCATCTAAAAGCCTTATTAGCGAAACAACAGCATTGATTTCCGTAGGGCAGGCATTGCTTAATGCGGCAAGACGTAGTGCACCAAACGCAAACGGTAAGCCACCAAGCGTCGCAATACAGCTAATGCCTATCGCGACCTATTTACTGCGATTAATCAGTAATGTACCTACCCCCTGATCAGTGAAAAGTTCAAGTAATACGGCATGTTCAACGCGTCCATCGATAATATGAACGCTTGTTACGCCGCCTTTTAAGGCATCGGTAGCGCATTGGGTTTTAGGAATCATGCCGCCTGAAATAGTGCCATCAGCAATAAGCGCATCAATATCATGTACCGATAGACCAGTGAGTAATTCGCCTTGTTTGTCTAAAATGCCGGCGGTATTGGTGAGTAAAATCAATTTTTCTGCTGTTAAGACTTCGGCAATTTTTCCTGCGACTAAATCTGCATTGATATTATAAGAACGCCCATCTTCACCGACGCCAATGGGGGCAATAACAGGAATGAAATTACTGCGTCCAAGCATATCAACAACGCCAGAATCGATACTGCTGACAACGCCTACATGCCCTAAATCAATAATTTCAGATGCATCAGCATCCAGTGCTGACGGCTTTAATGTGATTTTTTTAGCGCGGATAAAATCGCCATCTTTCCCCGTTAAACCTACTGCTTTACCGCCATTACGGTTGATGAGATTAACGATTTCTTTGTTAACTAAACCGCCTAACACCATTTCTACTACATCCATTGTTTCGCTATCGGTCACCCGCATACCGTCAACAAATTCGGATGTTTTGCCTAACTTAGCCAATAATTGACCAATTTGCGGCCCGCCACCATGCACTACAATTGGATTTAAGCCGACCAGTTTCATGAGTACGATGTCACGCGCAAAACTGTGTTTAAGTGCTTCATCAACCATGGCATTGCCGCCAAATTTAACCACCACAGTTTTATCTTTAAAACGTTGGATATAAGGGAGTGCTTCGATAAGGACATCAGCAATATGATGCGCTGATTTACTGTTAATCATAAATTCCTTGAGTGTTGAGTTAGCTGTGAATGATGACGCGAACGGCACAGTATTACTGTTGTCCAGTATGCCCAAAGCCGCCTGTTCCGCGTTTAGTGTGGGTAAATTCTTCAACTTGTTGCAATTCAACTTGCAGTACGGGGACAAAAATTAATTGCGCAATGCGCTCGCCAATGTCAATGGTAAAAGGCGTTTGACTACGATTCCAGCAAGAGACAAACAGTTGACCCTGATAATCTGAATCAATTAAGCCAACTAAATTACCTAAGACAATGCCGTGTTTATGACCTAAGCCTGAACGTGGCAGAATTAATCCAGCATAGTCGTCTTCAATATGAATGGCTAAACCTGTGGGCAGTAATTCGGTTGCACCAGGAGCTAGGGTAAGAGGTGCGTCAAGACACGCACGCAAATCAAGACCTGCCGAGCCATGCGTGGCATATTCTGGTAAGGGAATGGTATGACCGAGACGGGAATCTAAAATTTTAAAGGCGATTTTTTTCATGTGTTGAGTGACTGAGTGGGTGTGGTAAAAATAGTATGAATAAGGACGAGTAATTCGTGGGCAAGATGTGCTTTAGGTTGCATGGGTAACTCGTGTTGTCCAGCCTGCCAATACACGCTTAAGGCATTGTCCTCACTGTTAAAGCCACCGGTTTTTTTGCCCACCCAATTGGCAGCAATCATGTTTAACTTTTTTTGCTGTAGCTTGGTTTTGGCATAATCTTCAAGATTATCTGTTTCAGCAGCAAAGCCAACAGTAAAAGGTGGTGGTTCAAGCGCTGCAACCGCCGCCAAAATATCTTGGGTCGGGGTTAAGAGCAGTTGGCTTGCCGTACTGGTTTTTTTTAATTTTTGAGCGGTGTGCTGAGCCGGGCTGTAATCGGCAACGGCAGCCGCACCAATATAAATGGCATGATGAGGGGCTTCGTTTAGCACTTTGGTAAACATCTCGGCAGCCGTTTCTACATAAATAATTTTAATGTTTGACAGCGGTGATAAGTTCACTGGGCCACTGACTAGGGTAACGCGGGCACCCGCTTGAGAAGCCGCTTGGGCAAGAGCATACCCCATTTTGCCTGAGCTACGATTACTAATATAACGAACAGGATCAATCGGTTCGCGTGTTGGGCCGGCACTGATTAACACGGAAATCCCTGTTAAATCAAGTGTGGTTGCGGGCGGCGTTAGTTTATCTGGGAACAGACTTGCGCAAATAAGCTCAGGTGCTGACATTCTGCCTAAGCCGTTATCGCCACAGGCTTGCTCTCCACAATCAGGGCCAATAAAACGGACACCGTGCGCACGCAGCGACTGCACATTGGCTTGAACTGAGGCATGATGCCACATGGCTTGATTCATGGCTGGGGCTAGGTAGACGGGACAGGTCGCGGCTAAATATAAAGTCGATAATAAGTCGTCCGCCAAACCATGAGCAAGTTTACCAATGATGTTGGCGCTGGCAGGTGCAATAAGAAGGCTATCCGCCCAGCGAGCAAGATGAATATGATCCATGCTAAGCTCTGAATCAGCATCCAGTAACTGTGTTTTAACGGCATGGCCAGACAGCGTTTGCAGTGTTAACGGGGTGATAAATGCGGTTGCACTTGCCGTCATCACGACCTGAACGTCGGCATTTTGTTGCCGAAGTAAGCGAATTAATTCCGCAATTTTATAGGCAGCAATACTGCCAGTAACGCCTAAAAGAATATTACGGGAGGTTAAGCTCATAAGTGAAGTTCAGTTAAAAAGTGGGAAAATATACGGGGCAAACATGAGCGTTATTTTTTGTAGCAATTAACAAGATTAGTGGTGGTATTAGCGATGACATAAAACCATTTATAAACGAAACGTTGAAGCTGTAAACCCAGTCCACGTTCGCGTTGCTTGCGTGCCTCAATGCCAATAATTGAGTCAGAATGCGTGGGATAAACTAAGGGTGGGCATAGCGCATACATCGTTTGTTGATGGATAAAGGTATATTTTAAAAACAAGTCAATCGGATAACAGATAGCTGTTGCTTTTTTTAACAACTGCTTAGCCGCATTAGGGGTAATTAAATACCCCGTCGCACACATACCTACTTTAAGTTGTTTAACGAGAGAAAAATGCTGCTGTTGCCAAACCGTCACCACCCATTTTGATTCTAAAGGCTCTACACGCACATAGCCGACGTTATCTGCTAGGGTTTGTAAAACCTTAATACCAGCCATAAAATCAGGGGTTAATTCAGCATCATCTTCCAGCACAAGCAGTGGTTGATTTAGCGCTATACACTTTTCCCACGCCAATAAGTGGCTGACATAACAGCCCAATTCACCTGGTACGGCTTTACGACGTCGATGCTTTAAAAAAGCGTGTTCATGGTAATTTTGTAGGTAAGGGTGTGTATCTGTTCGCCCATCGATGGCATTTAAAAATTCAAACTTTACATCTAAGTTGGCAAATTTATCAGTTATCTGTTGTCTGCGTGTCAGACTGCTGGTTAAGCTAAGCACCACAATTTTTAAGGTGCGCTCAGTAGCTGTGTCGTTAAGCATATCGTCTTTATAAAGTGTGGTTGAAACGTCGTGCTGTTGAGGGTGTTTAATGCGCATAAGCAAAGTGAATAATATGCTGGGCGCGTTGTTGCCATTGTAATGCTTGAGCGCGTTGGTAGGTGTTGTCTGACATCGCCTGATAAAGGTCAGCGTTATCCAGTAACTGTTTTATTTTAGTAGCAAATGCGGACGCGTCTTGACTGGGGCAATAACTGGCATGGTCGCGGATAATATCGCGCACACTGGGTAGTTCACTGGTGACAATGGGTAAACCATGCGCTAAAAAATCTAAAACTTTAACGGGACACGTTAAGTAGCGATTATAAAAGGTATCTTGTAAGGGAACTAAGCCAATACTGGCTTCATGCGATAAAAACTCATGTAAGCGTTTGGGCTCAATAAAGGCAGTAAATTGTAAAGTATCGCTTAACTTTTCTTGCTCAGCACGGTGCTGTAAACGCGTCACTTCATCAGGAAAACCACCCATAATATGCAGCTTAATGGCATGGTCTTTTAACAGGGTAGCCAACTCAAAAAATAGCTCTAAGCCTTTGTAATCATATAAATGGCCGATATAAACGACTTGCCTTTTAAGCCTACGTTGTTCGGGGTTAGGACAGTGCGGAAAAGACAGGCAACCTAAAGGAAGGGCGATAGTTGCTAGCTGAGGAAACCAGTGTTGATATAATGCGCGTTGATGTTCGGTAAGACAGATTAAGCCATCAGCCTTTGGTAAAATGTGTCGCTCTACCCATTGCGTGCGCAGTCGTGAAAAAGAAAACCAACGTTTGTCTAAATGCCGTTGATTAATAAAAAAATTATGGGATTCGTACAGCACCTTAATGGCGGGTAAGGATTTTTTTAAGCGCAGTAAGGCACTTAGTGCACCGTATTCTCGCGTGGCAATCAGCAGTGAGTCCTGTTGAGCATAATACTGTTTGATGTGCGCTATTGCTGCTTGATAGACCTGACGGTGCCAACTTTTTTGCTCGGGAATGCAGTGGATTTTTAGTAAAGGATGGGGTGTTAAGCCATAAAAATTAATAATATCTTGTTCGGTTTGTGCGGCGTCATAATGAGCCTCAGCACGCACAAAAAAATCCGTGGGTATGCCATGTTCTGCAAACCCCTGAGCATTTAATAAACCCATGTAAGTCATAGGGCCTGGTTTTAACCAGTGTTGTTTAGAAATCCAAACGACGCGTTGCATAGAATTAGTAATAACAGAATGGCGGTAACGGGTACCACGTAGGGTGCAATTAAAAAAAATAATCATACGCAAGGCAAACTATTAATGCAATTTACGTTAGATTGAGCCAGCACTTCTTATTATGACACTGACAGTTAACATGGACTTTAATATGTTCACAGTCTAGCTAATTATTGGTGTCATAACACAAAAAAAGCTGAAGCTTTTTACTTCTGCTTACGTTTACGTTCCCTCTAAACGGCTAAGTTGGTATTTAGCAAAAGCTGTACGATAATTATAGTTATTAGCATTATATTGCTTATGATGAAAGTGTTGACCAGCAAAATAAGGTACTTAAAAAGCACGCAAGATAAACCTATTAATTCAAGTAGAATGCTGCAAGTGTTCTCAATTACAGTGAACTAAAACAAAAAATTTAATGAAAAAATCCCCCAATGTAAATATAGAAATTTATAAACGCCTCTTAGTTTATGTAAAGCCACATCGTAATTTATTTTTTATCAGTATTATTGGGTTTTTACTTTATTCGAGTACGCAGCCTTTATTTGCCTCATTAATTCAACAAATTATTGATACGCTGCAATCCAGTTCGCGTGAAAAAATGATGTATTTACCATTATTTTTTAGCGGTTTAGTGGTGGTGCGCGGTGTAGGCAATTACTTGGGAAATTATTTTTTAGCAAAGGTGTCGTTAAATGTAATTCATACCTTGCGCTGCCAAATTTTTGATAAATACACACAATTACCCACTGAGCATTTTGATGCGAACAACAGTGGACACATGATCTCCAGAATCACTCATAACGTTAATCAAGTGGCGCAGGCAACAACCAATGCAGTACGTAAAGTGGTGCAGGAAGGCTTAACTGCGTTAGGCTTATTAGTGTATTTGTTTTATACCAATTGGTTACTGTCGCTGGTATTTTTAGTCGTTGCGCCCATCATTGCCTTATTAGTCAATTATGTCAGTAAACGCTTGCGTACCTTAAGTAAACGCATTCAAGATTCTATTGGAGATATGACCCATATCACCTCAGAACTGGTGAATGGACATCGAATTGTACGTAGTTATGGTGGTGAAGCGTATGAGCGTCAACGATTTTTAGAGAGTAGTTTAGATAACCGTCGGCAGTCCTTAAAATCAACCACAACGGAGGCTATTCATAATCAAGGAATGCAATTGATTATTGCCGTCGCGTTAGCTTTTTTAATGTATATGGCGTTGTTTTTTATGGAGCAATCCAGTGTAGGCACGTTTGTTGGTTACTTAACAGCGGCTTTTTTATTGCCGCGACCTATTCGCCAATTAAGTGATGCAAACTCTGACATACAAAAAGGCATTGTCGCGGCTGAATCCTTGTTTCAGGTCTTAGATGAAGCCAGTGAAACAGATGCAGGGCAGTATGAAACGCAGCACTGCCAAGGTGCCTTAGTCATACAAAATCTGTCTTTTCATTATGCAAGTTCAACAGAAATGACCTTAAAAAATATTACTGTTAACGCCGAGCCTGGGCAAATAATTGCTTTAGTAGGCGCCTCAGGCGGAGGAAAAAGTACCTTAGTTAACTTAGTGTCGCGCTTTTATCCCTGTGCAGCGGGGCAGATTTTCTTAGATGGTGTAGACATTAACGAGTATAAATTAAGCAATTTAAGAAGACAGATTGCCTTAGTTAATCAACACGTCACCTTATTTAACGACACTATTGCCAATAATATTGCTTATGGTGCCTTAGCCAGTGCGTCCCGAGCAGAAATTACCGCAGCGGCAACCGATGCCTATGCGATGGAGTTTATAAATCAGCTGCCCAACGGCTTGGATACCGAAATTGGTGAAAATGGCGTTAAATTGTCGGGTGGTCAGCGGCAGCGATTAGCCTTGGCGCGGGCTTTATTAAAAAATGCCCCCGTGTTGATTTTAGATGAAGCGACTTCGGCATTGGATACAGAATCAGAGCGTTACATTCAAACTGCCTTGCAAAAAGTAATGCGTAATCGCACTACTTTAGTCATTGCACATCGCTTATCAACCATTGAAAATGCTGATGTCATTTTAGTCATGGAACAAGGGCGCATTATCGAACGTGGCTCGCATCAACAATTATTAGCACAGCAAGGCGCGTATGCACGCTTGCACGCAATGCAGTTTAAACATACCAGTGACGCGTCTGAGGTTAAGTCAACCGCACAGTATTTGACATAAAATAGATAGGAGCTGAGTTTGAACACATTTTTAGCGGTCTTGGCTGAGCATCAGGACACCATGGCACAGCTGGCTAGTTGCCAACAAAAAATAGAACACGCAGCCCGTTTAATGCAGACAAGTTTGCAGGCAGGCGGGAAAATTTTATTGTGTGGTAATGGCGGAAGTGCCGCCGATTGCCAGCATCTTGCAGCTGAATTAGTCGTGCGTTATGAGAAACACCGTCCCGCCTTAGCGGCTCTTGCCTTAACAACCGACACCTCGATTTTAACCGCGCACAGTAATGATTTTGGTTTTCGTACGGTATTTTCTCGTCAAGTAGAAGCTTTAGGTCAGGCGGGTGATGTGTTGTGCGCTATTTCAACTTCTGGCAACAGTGAAAATATTATTGCTGCTGCGCAGGCGGCACAGCACAAAGGTTTGACGGTTATTGTCTTAACGGGTGGCTCAGGAGGCGAGTTGGCAGCATTGGCAACGGTTTCGGTTAATGTTCCTTCTACGGTGACGGCAAGAATTCAAGAAGCTCATATTTTAATCGGGCATTGGTGGTGTCAGTATTTAGAACAGCAAACAGAGGAACACGCATGATGATGAATAAGGAACACTTTGCCGCCGCACGAGTTTTAGTGGTCGGTGATGTCATGTTAGATCGCTACTGGTTTGGTCAAGCCGCACGTATTTCACCTGAAGCACCAGTGCCAGTCGTTAAGGTGCAATCCTTACAAGAACGCGTGGGCGGCGCAGCAAACGTTGCCTTAAATATCGCGCATTTGGGGGGTAAAGTAAGTTTGCTGGGCGTTGTAGGTGATGATCATGATGGTCAAACTTTATACGACAGTTTAGTGGCAGAAGGCGTGCGTTGTGAATTTGTCGTTGAAGCAGGGCTTCGTAGTATCTGTAAATTACGTGTGATAGCGCAGCATCAACAATTGATTCGAGTCGATTTTGAAGAGACACCGTTGCACTTTAATCAGGCTTTGTTACACGAAAAATGCCAGCAATTGCTAAGTCATCACGATGTTGTGGTGTTTTCAGATTATGGCAAAGGCACGCTTGCGCAGGTTGCCAGTTTTATTCACATGGCAAAACAAGCAGGGCTTACGGTTCTAATTGATCCCAAGGGGACGCAGTATCATCAGTATGCTCAGGCGACGATTATTACGCCTAACTTAGCAGAATTTCAGGCGGTGGTGGGTGTTTGTCACACTGAAGAAGAAATGTTAAGTAAAGGACGTCAGTTACTTATCGAGCATCAAATTGATACCTTATTACTTACTCGTGGAGAAGCGGGCATGACCTTAATCGATGCCACGCAGAGCTATAGCTTAGCGGCACAAGCCCAAGATGTATTTGATGTGACGGGGGCAGGTGATACCGTCATTGCGGTGATGGCCTTAGCCATTGCGGTGGGTAAGTCCTACCAGGAAGCCATGTACTTAGCCAATTTAGCGGCGGGTATTGTGGTGGGTAAAGTAGGCACAGCAACAGTCTCATTAGCTGAATTAATGCGTGCTAGCCAGCGTCAAGGTGATGCGACAACGGCTTTTGGTGTCGTCACTGAAGCTGAGTTAATCGAGCTAATGGCCGCGGCACGCGCACGTAATGAACGGCTTATCATGACCAATGGTTGTTTTGATTTATTGCATGTGGGGCATGTGAGTTATTTGCAGCAAGCTAAAGCACTGGGCGATCGCTTAATTGTTGCGGTGAATGCTGATGAGTCCGTTAAACAATTAAAAGGTGAGTCTCGCCCTATTAATGGCTTAGCGGAGCGCATGACGGTATTGGCAGCGTTAGCGTGTGTTGATTGGGTTGTGCCGTTTTCTGAACAAACACCCGAACGCTTGTATTGCCAGTGTTTACCCGATGTTATTGTAAAAGGTGGCGATTATCGTCCCGAGGACGTGGCGGGTGGCGAGTGTGTAATTCAAGCAGGAGGTGAAGTAAAGATTTTACAATTTGTTGAGGGACAGTCAACAACAGCAAAAATTCAGGCACTAAAACATTCTTAACGAGGAGATGAACATGATTGTGGTTACAGGTGGAGCTGGTTTTATTGGCAGTAATTTAATTCGTGCGTTAAATGCGCGTGGAGAACGTAATATTTTATTGGTTGATAATCTGCATAATGGTCACAAAATGCACAATATTTCCGATTTAGATATTGCTGATTACATGGATAAAACACGGTTTATTGAAAAAATCAGCCAACAGCATTTTTTTGACGGCATTTTAGCTATTTTTCATTTAGGTGCCAGCTCGTCTACCACAGAATGGGACGGACGCTTTGTTATGGAAAATAATTATGATTATTCCAAGCATTTATTGCATTCCTGTATAGATAAAAATGCAGCGTTTCTTTATGCCTCATCGGCCTCTGTTTATGGTGTAGGTGAACACGGGTTTAGAGTTGACCGTGCGTGTGAGAAACCTATTAACATGTATGCGTATTCCAAATTTCAATTTGATCAATACGTGCGCAGAATCTTGCCAAGAATTGATATTCCTGTGGCAGGGTTTCGTTTTTTTAATGTTTATGGGCCAGGCGAACAGCATAAAGGCAGCATGAGTAGCACGGCGTATCATTTTAATCAGCAAATCTGCGAAAACCAGATTGCGCGTCTTTTTGAAGGAACTGAAGGCGTGGCGAATGGTGAACAACGTCGTGATTTTGTTTATGTTGATGATGTTGTGGATGTCACTTTGTGGTGCTTAGATCATCCTGAGCAGCGTGGTATTTTTAACGTAGGCTCTGGACGCGCAGAAACTTTTAACAGCGTGGCAAATGCAGTCATTGCTTGGCATCAAAAAGGGCGTATTGAGTACATCGCGTTACCCGAATATTTGCGCGGAGCGTATCAAAATTATACTCAGGCTGATATTTCAGGACTGCGCGCCGTGGGCTATGACAAAGCCTTTTTGACAGTTGAAGAAGGCGTAAAGCGGTATTTGGATAAGATAAATACTGCAATGTGTTCATGACACGTTTGCGCCTTGAGTGATTGCCCAAACTTGCTCGAGCAGTTTGGGTGGTTGAATGGGTATATTAAATAGCATTCTAAAACAAGCAAAACAAAAGGATTAACCTATGCGTTACGCAATTGTTGTTGAAAAAGCAGAAAATAATTACTCAGCATACGTCCCCGATTTGCCAGGCTGCGTTGCTACGGGCTATACCGTAGAGGAAACTGAGCGCGAAATTCGTGAAGCAATTGAATTTCACATTGATGGTTTGCTTGAAGATGGTTTACCCGTGCCTCAACCAGTAAGTATTGTTCAATACATTGAGATTGCTGCGTAACCGATAATTCAATAACTTACTTCAGCCCAACAAGTCAGACACAGGAGAAATAGGGGACAGACCATGATTAAACTCTTGAATTCTTATTTTTAATCGTGGGTTGTCCCCTATTCTAAATTGCCTAATGAGAGCAGTATTAATAAGAAGGAAGTTAAATGAATTTAAACCAAATTGAGTTGTTGCGCGTGTTGCAAGAAACCGAGTTAAATTTGTCTAAGGCGGCTGAAAAAATGCACGTGGTGCAATCAGCGGTCAGTCGGCAATTGCAATTATTTGAGCAAGAATTGGGTGCGCCACTCTTTGAGCGTAATGGCAAAAAATTAAGTTGCGTTACGCCATTGGGTAAAAAAATCATGAGTGAAGTCATGACTATTTCACAAGCCAAGTTAAATATTCGTGCAATTGCCGAAGATTTTCTTAAGAGTGATGTGGGCACCATTAATATTGCGACCACACATACTCAAGCAAAATATTTTTTGCCCAAACCTATTCAAAGTTTTCGAAAAAAATATCCTCGGGTTGGGATTTATATGGTGCAATCCTCGCCAGAACAATTAATTGAGCAATTGCATTTGTATAAAGCAGATCTTGTTATTTGTACTGAAAAAGTTGCGGCTGATGTTGATTTAATTACCGAACATTGTTACAGCTGGCATCATAGTATTGTCATGCCAAAAGGACATCCCTTAAGTGAAGGCGAGTTAAGTTATCAGCGTCTTGCAGGCTACCCTATCTTAACGTACAGCGCAGGTTTTACCGGACGCTCTAACATTGAGCTGGCGTTTAGCGAGTCAGGATATGCGTTGGATATTATTTTGGCGGCGGCTGACACTGATGTAATTAAAACCTATGTTCGTTTAGGTATGGGCGTGGGGATAATTGCCTCTATGGCGTATGATATTAATACCGATCAAGACCTTGATATGCGTGATTTAGCCGCATTAATTCCTTGTTCAAATACCAAAATTGCTTATTTAAAACGACGCTATTTACCACTTTATGAGCGTCATTTTATTGATGAATTATTACTTGCTGCGGAGGATTTTGCGTCGTAAACATCGCCACTTGTTAGCCATTTTAGGAGAGAGAATATGGAACACCAACGCTTGAGTGTCATACGTGAAAATTTAAAAGCTTGGATTGACGAACTAGGCAGTTTTTTTATTGATATATTTCATTATTTAGCACTATTTATTATTGGTGCCAGTACCCTGTGGTCAGCAATAGGGACTTTTTCGGGAATGGTTATAACGCAGCATGCCAGCTTGGGTGATATTTTGCTGTTGTTTATTTATTTGGAATTAGGGGCAATGGTGGGTATTTATTTTCAAACCAATGCTATGCCTGTGCGCTGTTTAATCTATATTGCAATCACCGCTTTAGCACGATTTTTAATTGCAGATATTCAAATACATCATGAGGCGGGCATGAATATTTTATTAATTTCAGGATCGATTTTATTGTTAGCGATAGCGACCCGTTTTATGGGTAAAGCGAATTAACCATATTACTCGGCGAGAATCCTTAGTTCCTTGTTTATCTTGGCGTTATCAATATAGCCTAAAGCACCAGGGGTCTCGGTAATAAAACGAATAAGCTCTTCAGCGGTACTGATTTCTTTAGGTGGCGTGCCTTTGCCAATAGCGCGTCTCACTATCCAATAACCCGTATATTCTTCTTCATTTTGGTGTAAAAAATTTCTTAGAAACTGCTTACGTTCAGGCGCTTCTGGCGTTAAATTGAAGGGCGTAACGGTTGTTCCTGCAAGTGTAATAATTTTCCCTGTATAAATTTTTTGTATAGTTTCTTGAGTCATTTTAGGAAGCCCTTGATGGCCAATAACAACGATGTCAGCATGTCCCGTTGAGTAAAGTAAAAAGCTCATCAGCAGTAGCGTTATTTTTTGTTTCATGATGATTCCTCTTAAAAAGCAAAATTATATGAAACAGAAAACACATCAATAGCCTGATTATTAATATTGGTACGAGAGGGTGAATCAACATAAAAAGAGCCTAAACCAATGGTGGTTCTTGCCCATTCAAGTTTAATTTTTTGTTTGGGACTGAGTTGATAAGCAGTGCCAAGCGCAAAGGTGTATTGGTCAACAAACGCTAAGGTGTCGGCTGCAAACAGCTGCCCTGCATTGGCGACAGTAACAAAATTATTAGCTGTGCTTAGTAAATTATTGGGTGTGTTGGGGGCTACGCTGAGTCCTTGAGCGTGGTTAATATTTTTAAACAGCTTGGCTATACTGTCTTGTGACGAAGCTATAGAGAAAGACACGTAGGGTGAAAAATGGTTAATGTCTTTAAATAAGGCGATATACCCTGAATTTAAAGCCGTGCCAACCTTGCGTCCATAAACATCACGGTGAATAAATTCGGTGATGACTCTAAAGTTGTGCGGTAATTCAAACTCTGCACCCAGCGAAATAATTAAGGCATTAAACTCTGTTACTGATTGATTAGGCTTAACACTGTACGCCGAGCCACTAAGCCAAGGCGATAAGTCTTCAGGACTGAGTTGTGCCGCACTGTATAACTCCATGCTCCCAGGAAAGGCTTTACCATTAAGGGCTGAAAGTGCTTGTGGATGAATGCTTATGCGGAATTTATTATGATTTGCTAGCAAAGTCAGCACCATTCCACTATTAAGCACGCCAGTGTCTGCATACTGAACGCCTGTTGGATAAGGTAGGGTGGTTAAATCATTACGAAAATGAGTTCGCCATTTTGCCTCTTTGTAGCCTAAATAAGTATCTAAAGTTAACTCACCATAAGCAGATTCCCATGTTTTAGCGATGCTGCCGCCCCAAAAGTCAGGAGCCACTATCGTGCGATATAATTCAGTGGGCAGTTGCATAAAATCATAGGATTGAGCTAAATCTAAGGTTTCGCTAAACAAATAAAATTGACCGCGTTGTTTACCAAATCTAAAAAGTAGATCATTAGTTGGTCGCCATGTTAGTAATGCCCACGTTAATGACGGCTCCCATTGGTAATCGTTATGCTGCGCTGGGGCTAATTTGCCTTGAATGGTGGTGCTAAACTGTTCATTAAATTTTATATCCGCTTGTAAAGCAAACAAGCTACCACGATTAAACGTGCCGTCATTGTCAACATAGCGAGTATAACGATACGCTTGATCAGAAATAGCAAAATTGGCAGAACCAAAACCAGATAGCGAAGTATCCAAGCCTAAAATAGAGGTTTCTAAAGCAAATGCTTGCTGTATGTTAAGGCAGTTTATTAATAGCAAATAGCCGAGCAGCGTTTTTAAACCTTGATTTTTATGGCGTGCTGGACATGTTTGAGTAAAAATCAGCGTTAAGATTTGCATGAGATAAAAAATAGGGCAACGGTAGGTTGAGGTTGGTGCTTAATTATAGCTATCGACTGAATTAACGTGTAGCGGTGTTGTGATTTTTTAAAATATTTACTTTATGTTACAAGGGGGTAGAGGGCGATCACTCAGGGTTTGATAAGAAGGTCTGGTTAATAAATTCTAATTCTTCTGCTGAGACTATGTTAGCGATGTTGTCGTGTGTGACCGCGTGCTTCTGGTTTTGTTCTGACCATTCTTTTAGCTGCTTAAGCTCAAGATGTGTTTGAACTCTGGCTAAGGTTAATGCTGGGTTAATCGGTTTATTAATAAAATCCACTGCACCCAATGTTAAGCCATGCCTTGTATCTTGAATACTGTTCTTGGTGGTTACAAAAATAATGGGGATAGCGTGTGTTAACAGTTGTGATTTTAATTCTATACACACGTCATAACCATCCATGTCGGGCATAACTATGTCTAAAAGGATAATATCGGGTGGATCTTGATTAATTAAGCTTAAGGCACTGGCACCACTTTTAGCGACTTTTACTTGGTAGTAATCAGACAATATAGAAGCGATTAAGCTTAAGTTGACAGCCATATCATCGACGATCATCACGGTTTGAAGAGGTTTTTTCATTAGATTAGTGTAGATAAGGTTGTCTTGTCTTTAAAAATCAGTTTGTTATCGATTCAATTTGCATTTGCTCTTGTTGCCATGCTTTCAGTCGCTTAAGCTCAAGATGTGTTTGAATTCTGGCTAAGGTTAACGGCGGGCTAATCGGTTTATGAATAAAATCTACTGCACCCAATGTTAAGCCATGCTCTTCATCCTGAATACTGTTCTTAGCGGTTAAAAAAATAATCGGGATAGCGCGTGTTAACGGTTGTGATTTTAATTTTAGGCACAGCTCATAACCATCCATGTCGGGCATAACTATGTCTAAAAGGATAATGTCAGGCGGATCTTGATTAATTAAGCTTAAGGCGCGAGCACCACTTTTGGCGATTTTTACATGGTAGTAATCAGACAATATAGAAGCGATTAAGCTTAAGTTGACAGCCATATCATCGACGATCATCACGGTTTGAAGAGGTTTTTTCATCATGTTAGTCTAACGCTTGTAAAGATAAAGCATGATGACTTAAATTTTTTGCGGTGTCTAAATCAAAATCATCAAATGCGGCAGATATTTGTTGTTGAATTGTTTCGGGTATAAGCAGACCAAGCTCGTTATGCCTACTTTCCCAAAGTTCGATGGCTTTTATGTTCCCCGTAGTTAAATAGTTTAAATAATCATCCCACCAGTTGGGGAGCGTACTGATTAAGGCAAGTGGGGCAAGGGGAGCACGTTGTTCGGTAGGGGTTAAAAAATAATGATGAAGTTGTTGTCTTAGTGGTGTAAAGGCGGTGCTGAATTTCTGTAAGGAAGACTGCCAATCGAGTGCCGAAGTGGCGAGTGCTTGTTCAAGTTGTTCTGCATATTCTTCAAGATGTTGGCTTGCGCCCATTGTGCCCAATAAACCTTTACAGCTATGTGCTAGCCGATGCGCTAACTTGGTGTCACCGTGTTGCATTGCGGTTTCAATTTGAGTGTCTACGTCTACATAGTCTTGATAGAATTTTTTTAATATCCATATATAACGTTCTGTTTTATTGCCGCAGCGCCGTAAGCCGTTCTCGCAGTCTAATTCTGCAATGTCTGGAAGACTCATTATGGACGTTTGAGTTTGTGCTAAGTCTAGCGGCGTAGCGTTGTGATAATAAGTGCTTAATACGCTGTAAAGCAGGTGTGGTTCAATGGGTTTGCTTATATGGTTTTGCATGCCTATGGCTTGGCAGCGTTCAAGCTCACTTAGCATGGCGTGTGCAGTCATGGCGATAATGGGAAGTTCTTGAAATATAGGGTTTGAACGTATTTTTCTGGTGGCTTCATAGCCGTCTAAAATAGGCATTTGAATGTCCATTAAGACCGCATCAAAAGCATGGTTAGCATGATTATCTAAATGCTCAAGTGCTTCTTGACCATTGTTAGCAAGCGTAACGTGTATCCCTTTATCGTTAAGTAACTCGATGGCTATTTGTTGATTAATCGGATTATCTTCAACCACAAGCACACGCATACCTTGAAGATTAACAGTATTTTCAGGCGTTGTTTGTGTGGGTAACGAGATGAGTTCAGGGAAGGCTATTTGGTAAAGCAGGCTGTGTAACGCGCTTGGGGTAATCGGTTTGTTTAGGTAATAGAGGTGTTGATAAGCGCTGTCTTGACGTTTATTTTGATCCGCAGAGATGATAACAAGAGAAGGGCGAAGCGCTTGTTTTAGGCTGTTAAGTTGTGCACATAATTGTGCGGTATCGTCTTGTTGTAAACACTCTTCATTAATAAACAATAAGGTGCCAGGTTCTTGGCGGGTGTGCGAGGCACTGATTAAGCTGAAGACAGTGTTAATATTTTCGGTTGTAGTAAGACGATGGCTTTTATTATTTATGCCAAGAGTGCTGAGTAAGGTCGTGAGTGCTTGTTGAGTTTCCTGGTGTGCATCGATGATGACGAGGTGCCAATTATGTAAGGTAGTGAATGCAGGAAGTTGTGGCTTGGGCGCAGTTGAATTACCAAGCCGTATCGTAAAGGCGAAAGTTGAGCCTATATTTGGCGTACTTTCGACACTGATTTGCCCGTGCATTAATTCAATAAATTTTTTGCTAATGGTTAAGCCGAGTCCTGTACCGCCATATTTTCGTGTGGTGGAGCTGTCGGCTTGAGTGAATTCTTGAAAAAGTCCCGCGACGTGTTCAGCAGTCATGCCAATGCCGGTATCGCGAATTTGAATGCTGAGTACGGTGTGCGAGTCAGTTTGTTGAGCAATCGCTACCGTTACGTTAATGAAGCCATGGTCGGTAAATTTAATGGCGTTTGATAATAAATTAATCAGAATTTGTTCTAGTCGTAAGGCATCACCAATAAACGTGCCTTGAGCCCCAACTAAGGTAAGTTCAGGCATCGTAAAAATCAAATTAAGGTGTTTTTCTGCTGCACGCGTTTGATTAATGATTAAGGCGCGGGCAAAAACCTCTTCGAGAACAAAAGAGCTTTGTTCTAATTCAAGTTTTCCGCTTTCAATTTTAGAAAAATCAAGAATATCATTGATTATGCCTAACAACGCTTTAGCCGCATGATGCGTTTTTTCAATATAGTCTTGCTGGCGTGGCGTTAATTGAGTTTTTAAGGCAAGGTAGGTCATGCCAATAATGGCGTTCATCGGGGTGCGTATTTCATGGCTCATGTTTGCTAAGAACATGGTTTTAGCAAGGGAGGCTTCTTCAAGTTTATGTTGCGTGTGTTGACGTAAGTTAATGTCCTGTTCCACCGCTTGTGCCATGTGTTTGAAACTAGTATTTAACGTGTTAATTTCGTAAAAGCCGTGTGCTGAGCTGGGTGAGGTGAGTTGGCTGTGAATACCATAATTGCCTAAGGTTAACTCGGTAGCGATAGTGGATAAATTGGCAATGGGCTTAAGCACGTATTTAAACATTTGATGTAAGGCAAAAATGTCCACAATAAATTAAGTGCGATGATGCTTAATGTTAAGTAAATATAGAAATCTAGTTTGCTGGTTGCTTGGTTAATGGTGTGTTGAGTACGTTCGGTGACTTTATTGTTGAGGTTATTGATGGCATCTTCTAGCTGGGCAGTCAGTTGATTATAGGGTTGGTCATGAATAATATTTTTTGCATAGTTAAGGTCGGGTTTGCCCTCAGAAATAAAGGTTTGGTGCTTTACATCATAAAGCCCTTGGGTGGCGGCAAAGGCTATTTTTTCAATTACTTGCATGCCTTGACTGATAGCGAGGAAGTCATTATAAGCACTTAATTCAGCATCAGTGAAGCCTTGTAAGCCCATTTGGTATTGTATGGAATTTGGCGTGGCGTGGCGTGGCAACTGGTGTGCAATGGCTCCGATAAGCACTTTTTCCCAATAACCTGCTAAATGATAATTCATTGGGGTAGGTTTTACCCCTTGTCGAATATCTAAAATATCAAAGTAATAGTTTAAATAACGAAATTCTCCGGTATTGACGTAAGTGCGGACAAATTGTTTAAGTTTTAAGGTTTCATAATGTAATTCACTCACTAAATTGAGTGCCTTATGTTGATGATCTTCGATGTGGAGGACTTCGTTATGCGCTTGTCTAATCGCGACTAAAGAAATGGTTAATGCAGATAAGGCAAAAATAGAGGTGAGAGAAAATAATAAAAAAAATCGTTTCAGTCTAATATTTTTACGCATAGTTAGGCCTTTAGGGAAGAGCTTATGTGATAAGCGTAGTTATAAAATGTTATAAAATCGAAGGATTGGGTGCGTGGTTAATTTTTTATTATTCAGTTCTGCTTAAAAAGGCTAAAGCCTTTTTACTTCTAACATAGCCATAATGAGAAGTGCTGTGTTAACGAGTAGAACTGAATACTTAGCGTTAATTTATTTATAATTGTAGTTAGAAATTAAAATATAGCTTGTTTTAGTGTTTTATAAATGGTTTTATTTAATCAGTGTTTTATACCCTCCATCCCTTTTATTATTTTAGGAGAAATTAATGAGTGAATCAGTATTAAAAAGTACAGAAAGTGAACGTTTGGCAGTGGTCTTAACCCATTTTGGGGGTATTTTTTTAGGCTTTATCCCGTCTTTATTGGTGTATTTAATAAAGGATGAAGGGCGTATTAAAGAAAATGCACGACATGCTTTAAATTGGCAGTTGACCAGTATTATTTATTTTTTTGTTAGTTGGATATTGATGTTGGTGTTAATTGGCTGGGTTTTACAGTTAATTGTTATTTTATTAAACATTTTCTTTTGTTTATTAGCGGCGATACGCTCTAGCCGTGGTGAAGAAAAACGTTATCCTTTAACTATTGAATTTATTAAAGATAAATCTTTAGAAATGCAGGTGCACGTGTAAAAATTAGGCTTTAATTTTTACGTCGCTGTAAGCTGTTCATGACGAAAAAAAACCTCTGTGAAGAGGTTTTTTTTTGCGTTAAATTTATTCTGGCTATTTATTGATAATGCACAGAAAAGTCATTTAAAAAGTTGATTTCTTTGGTGAGGTGTTGAGGGGTGTTAGGGACGAAGGCATTAACACCTACTCGGGCTAAGTAACACACTTGATCAGAAAGATAGTCGCCACTTGCCCGAATTTCACCCAGAAACTGATAGCGATGTCGTAATAACCATGCCTGACTAAATGAGCGGCCATCGGTAAAATCAGTGATAACTAACTCTATAAGCTGAACATCTGGTAAGGCATCTGCAATACAGCTCACGTCATCTGATGCGTATAAGCGAATGCCCAAGTGCCCAGCGTTACGGGTGAGTAGATCGGTTTTAAATTGTTGCCAGCGTTGCACTGAGATAAGTATATCGCCAGTTATCAGTGTTTCATCGTCGGCTACATAATGCCAAGTGTTATCGATTAGTTTACTGTCTTTAAGCATCTGCATATACACGTTCCTTGAATGGCTCAATGCCGACTCGGTTTACCATTGTTAAAAAAGATTCTTCTTCTAAGCGTTGGTTGGCATAGACCTCAAGAATAGTGATGATGGCTTTAGTGACTTCATCTTTAGCCACCGCAGGCCCTAAGCGCTCACCAATAGCGGCGGCGTTTTCTGAAGATCCTCCTAAGGTAATTTGATACCATTCCACGCCTTTTTTATCTACGCCTAAGATACCAATATGACCAACACTTTGGTGCGCACAGCCATTCATGCAGCCAGAGATATTGATTTTAATGTCGCCTAAGTCATGCAGATAATCCATATCATCTAAGGCATCATTAATTTCTTTAGTGATACCAATTGAGCCTGCATTAGCCAATGAACAAAAGTCTAAACCAGGGCAACAAATAATATCCGTTGCCGTACCAATATTGGGTGTTGCTAAATGCTGTGTGTGCAAGGCTTCCCATAAGGAAAATAATTCTGCTTCTTTAACATCTGCAAAGACTAAGTTTTGGCGATGCGTGGAGCGTATTTCACCAAAGCTGTATTGCTCGGCTAAGTTAGCAATGGCATCGAGTTGTTGATCGGTAAGATCGCCAGGCGGGGTGTTGGGGGCTTTTAGTGATAACACTACAGCACGGTAACCCGTTACTTTATGCGATACAGTATTGTGTTTGAGCCATGTAGCAAAGGCGGGCGTTTGCGTGCTTAACGTACTGAAATCATACGCTGCATCATGATGGTTGTAAGCAGGTAAGGCAAAATGTGTGCTTATCTCGTTGATACGCGCTTCATCAAGAAGGCGTGTGTGTTTTATACATTGCCATTCTTGGTCAACTAATGCCGTAAATTTTTCTAAGCCTGTTTCTTTAACTAAAATTTTGATACGGGCTTTGTATTTATTATCGCGTCGACCTAACAGGTTATAAATGCGCAGAATGGCTTCTAAGTAAGATAACAGGTGCTGTTTTTCTAAAAAAGGTTTAATAACTTGACCAATAATTGGGGTGCGACCTAAGCCACCGCCCACTAAAATTTTAAAGCCAATTTCATGCTGCTCATTGCGAACTAAATGAACGCCAATATCATGAAATTGCGTGGCTGCGCGATCATGTTGCGAGCCACTGACGGCAATTTTAAATTTACGAGGTAAATAATCAAATTCAGGATGCAAGGTTGTCCATTGGCGAATGATTTCACAGTAAGGCCGAGGGTCTTCAAGTTCATCTTGTGCAACACCTGCTAACGGGTCTGTTGTGGTATTTCGCATACAATTACCACTGGTCTGAATGGCATGCATTTGCACGCTGGCAAGTTCGGCAAGAATGTCAGGTACCTGTTCTAATTTGGGCCAGTTAAATTGGATGTTTTGGCGTGTGGTGAAGTGGCAATAGCCTTGGTCATAATGTCGCGCAATATGGGCAATCATTCGGCATTGCGTGCTGTTTAACACTCCATAAGGCACCGCAACTCTTAGCATGGGTGCGTGTGTTTGAATATACAGGCCGTTTCTTAAGCGTAAGGCACGAAACTGATCTTCTGAGAGTTCGCCTTTTAAATAGCTTTCGGTTTGTCTTTTAAATTGGGTTACCCGTTCATTTACGAGGGTTTGGTCGGTGTGATTATACTGATACATAGTGAGAGTTTTAAGGTCTTTGGGACAAAAAATAGCAGCAAAGAATCATATACTGCGCGTCATAAAATGACAAAATTTATTGTATGGTGATAACATTATATAGTTAATTTTTTCGTTTTTATTATCTAATTTACAACAAACTTGAGGGGGATTCTGTGGTACGAAATCTATTAGTGTTACTTGTTGCCTTGCTATTACCAGAAATGGTGTTAGCTGAGAGCTTCGAAAGTCTTGATATGACAGGAACAGAGCGAGGTATTTTTACTGTTTTAATCTTTATTGTTGCTTACGGTTTTGTGATGACCGAAGAATTTACGCATTTGCGTAAATCTAAACCAGTGATCTTGGCAGCAGGTATTATTTGGGCGCATGCTGCGGTATTGGCAGGGCAAAAAGGCGTGTCTATTGAGTCAATGCATTCTGCGTTTGAACACGATTTAAAAGAATATGCTGAGTTAATGTTATTTTTATTAGTTGCAATGACTTACATTAATTCAATGGCAGAACGTAATGTATTTGAAGCCTTGCGTTCATGGTTAGTTAGAAAGCAATTTGGCTATCGTAAATTATTTTTAATTACGGGTGTCATTACGTTCTTCTTATCGGCGGTTGCTGATAACTTAACTGCGGCGTTATTAGTGGGTGCTGTGGTGATGGCGGTGGGCGCGGATAATCCAAAATTTGTCAGTATTGGTTTTGTGAATTTAGTTGTTGCAGCTAATGCGGGGGGGGCTTTCTGTCCTTTTGGTGACATTACTACGTTAATGGTTTGGCAAGCAGGCTACGCTGAATTTTTTGATTTCTTTAAATTATTTGTCCCTTCTTTGGTGAATTATGCGGTACCAGCAGCGGTTATGTATTTTGCTGTGCCTGATGAGCAACCCAAAGCAACCAATGAAGCGGCTGTGCAGTTAAAAGATGGCGCCTTAGTTATTTGTGGCATGTTCTTGTTAACGATTGCTACCGCAGTGAGTTTTAAACAAGCACTGCATTTACCACCGTTTATGGGCATGATGGTTGGTTTATCTGCGCTAATGATTTATGGCTATTATTTGAAAACAAAATTTTATGTTGAAGGTGAAGAAGGTTTTGATATTTTCAACAAAGTACGTCATGCCGAATGGGATACTTTATTATTTTTCTTTGGTGTGGTGTTTGCCGTAGGTGGTTTAGGTTACATTGGTTATTTAGAATTATTATCTGGCGCAATGTATGAAGGTTTAGGCGCAACAACAGCTAACATCTTGGTCGGTTTGATTTCTGCAATCGTAGATAACATTCCTGTTATGTTTGCCGTATTGAATATGAACTTAGATATGGATTTATATCAATGGTTGTTAGTGACATTAACTGCCGGTGTGGGGGGATCGTTATTATCAGTGGGTTCAGCAGCAGGTGTGGCATTGATGGGACAATCCAATCATAAATACACTTTCTTTAGCCATTTGAAATGGACGCCAGCCATCGCAGGTGGTTATGCGGCAAGTATTTTGACGCATTATTTAATTAATGGTTAAGTTTTAATTTAAGTCATTAAGTAATGAAAGCCGATAGCGTAAGGTGTAGCTATCGGCTTTTTTATTGGGCGATATTAGGCGAAAAGTTAATAATCGTAGTCAATAATAAGTGGCGCATGATCTGAAAAACGCTCCTCTTTGTAAATTGTGGCCGCAGTCACTCGCGCTTTTAATGACGCACTGACAATATGATAATCAATGCGCCAACCGACATTGTTCGTCCACGCTTGTCCTCGATTTGACCACCACGTGTATTGATCGGCGTCTTGATTGACGTGTCTAAACGCATCTACCCAATGTTGGTTGGTAAATAAGTCGGATAACCACGCCCGTTCTTCGGGTAAAAAACCTGAGTTTTTTTGATTGCTGCGCCAGTTTTTAATGTCAATATTCTGGTGAGCAATATTCCAATCACCACAAATGATAATGTCACGTCCACTTTCTGCACGAGTGCGTAGATAAGGTGTCAGGCGTTCCATCATGGCAAATTTAAAGGCTTGCCGAGCTTCGCTAGAAGAGCCTGAAGGTAAATACAACGAAATAACGCTTAAGTTGCCAATACAGGCTTCGATAAAACGACCTTCACAATCAAATTCAGTCCAGCCAATGCCCTTAACAAGGGTGTCCGGTGCTTGTTTGCAGTATAGCGCGACGCCGCTGTAGCCTTTTTTTTCAGCATCATGATAAAAGCAATGATAATTTTCAGGGCGAAAGCAGTCTGCAGTAAGCTGCGCTAGGTGTGCTTTGGTTTCTTGAATGCACACAATGTCAGCGTGTTGGCTTTGTAGCCAGTGAAAAAATCCTTTTCGTTCCGCAGCGCGGATACCATTGGCATTAAAGGTAATGATACGCATAAGTTTAAATTTGAGGTTGCGATTTTATAGTTAAGCTCGTATTATACGCGGCTCTTCAATTAGTATGTAATCCCGTCCTTGGGCAGTGTGAACGCAATATGAAATCAGAAATTCATCCGAATTATAAACAAATTACTGTGACGTGTGGGTGTGGTAATACCTTTGTGACCGGCTCAGTATTAACAAAAGATTTACAAATCGAAGTATGTTCAGCATGTCATCCTTTTTATTCAGGTAAACAGCGTGTTGTTGATACGGCAGGTCGTATGGATAAATTCAATAAACGTTATGGAAAATAGTTAGTTATTGTTTACAAAGTGGTGCGTATCGGGTGTTTAATTTGTCGATGCAACTGCTGTGTAATAAGTAACTTTTATAAAAAACCCCTTTTATCGTTTCATCGTAAAAGGGGTTTTTTTATGGCTTGGATTTTTTTAAGCGAATAACTAACCAAGGCAGTGTTGCGCCTATCACGACACAAAGCAATAAAATGGCCACCGTCGCATGTGACCAATCCACCCAATAGCGATCAGTTTTTATCGCTGCACTAAGCCCTGGAATACTAGGTAAATCGCCATCGCCACCGTCCACTTTTAATTGCGCTTTCATGCCTTTTTCTGCATGTTGCGGTAATTCGCAGTGAACCAAATAGGTTTTCTTCAGTGCAGGTAAAATTAATGAGGCCTGTAAACTGCCTTCGCCATTTAATTCTAAATGAAACATACCTTCAGGATAAAGGTATCCTGGTAAACCATGAATCATCAGTTGATGTCTAATTTGATCATCATTGATAAAGGTAATATTTATTTTTGTGCAGGGTTTTACGCGCCATTCTTGTTGATCAAATGCGTACATTTTGCCATTGAGTTTTAAGGCATGCTTGCGTCCTGCGCGGATAGTTAAGGCAATCGTTTCTGAAATTTGAGGGCAATCTCTGGGTAATTGATCAGGATTTGCATTCATAATCATGCCTTTTTCATCCATGCTCATATTTCCAGCAGTGGGCATATTGGCAACGACATGTGCAGAACAAAAAAGTAGCATCATTGCAAAAAATAGAGGGAATAATTTCATTGGTTTTTTTTCTTATTTCTGAAGATAAATACAGTCATTACAACACCTAGCGCGAGCCCCGCGCTTAGTCCAAAAAGTATGATATGAACATAATTGGGTGCAATCACACCGGCGTCACCTAGCAATTTAGCAAAGTCACCCTGATTCCATAGCGCTTGTTTTTTTGTGTAATACGCCTTGTTAAAGAGCTCAGTTAATAATTCCTCGTGCATTGTTGGCATGCCTTGGTCGTCCATTAATGAGCGATAAGCCAAGATAGCCATGTTGCCACCAGGTTCCATGCCGTCAGTGGTGGTTCCTGTTGCAACGTGATCATGGAACATCCACAAGCCTGAGCCATAACTATTTAAACCATTATTGGCGGTGTTTAAGTCAAGATCAAGGCGTTGAGCAGGAGCAATGTCGAAAACATCACGCGTGATTTGTGCCGCTGGAGCTTGGCTTACGCCATCATAAGCCGTAATTGTTGCTTTATGACCATGAAAATGTATCGCTATGCTAGAGCGTTGTAAGTTAGCGATACGCAGTTTAATGGTTTCGTTGTCATGTACCGCGACGATACTATCGCGCAAGGTGTAAGGAAAAGCGTGTCCGTTGAGTAAAAAATAATTTTCAAACGATTCCGTCATATTGTATTCACGGGTCATTTGTTGAGCAATTAAGCGAGGGTCAATATAGTGTTGAATAATCTGGGAGAGTTTTTTATCAAGCGATTGATAAACTAGATCATATTCCTGAGCATAGTTATTTTTAACGGCCACGGAAGAGTGACGAACCTGACCTGCACCAATATTAAAGGTTTGTACCCAGTTATTAGGTTGGTTTTCTTCAACCACAAAAAGACCACTTAAGCCCATCATAAAATGCTGAGCAGTTTGCACATGACAATGATAAATCATCGTGCCTGCATGGCGTGCTTGAAATGAATAGGTGCCATTTGTGCCTGGGAAAATAGGATGCTCTTCCGTGCCATCATTATCTTTGCCATCGATATGCCAAGGATGATCAACGCCATGCAAATGTAAGGTATGCGGTAAATAGTGTGTATTTTCAACACTTATAAAGACTTGATCGCCTTGCTCAACACGAATACTGGGCGAGGGTGCGCGTAACATAGGCGCAGCAACCACTGAATTAAAGTTTTTTACCGCCATGCCCCGCGATTTTGGTGCAAAAACCCATAAGCCAGGTTGAATGCCTGGCGCAATAGCAAAACTATTAACAGGATATTCGCCATCAGGGGTTGAGCCATTAAGCTCAACTATTTCTAATTTAATATGGACAATATCGGGGTCGCCATCATGATCCAAATCATCGCTGAGGGTAATTGCATCCTGAGCTAAATCGGTTTGCATTAACGTTGCCATAGAAATATTATTAACGCCTTTTACTGCAGCAGCAATGGTATAGGGGTTGTCAGCTTCACAGGCCGGGGCTTCGGCAATGCTTACCCCTTCAATAACTTGTGCGGCACGCCATTCAGGATGCTCGTTGGAGCAGGGTTTTTCAATATTGGCAATATCCTGATTATCATTAACTACCGTGGCGGGAGGCACAAGTGTTGCTGATTCAGTTAAAGAGGGGGCAAAATGAAATGCAACCGCCAACAGTAAGCTGATTACAAAAGTGCTTAAAATAAGAAGTCTTTTGTTCATGAAGTCATCGAAGCGTGATAAAAATGTCTAGTGTACAGTGCTGTGAGCAGAAAACCAAAACGACAAACAGCTATTCTTTAATAGGCTCATATCGCACTTTATGTCCGCTAAATCGTTAAGCTTGCTACCACTAAGTGCTTTTCCTTGGCGAGTAAAAGGTTTATTCCACCGCGATGACAGTTTGTGTCGAGACATCCTTTCGCGTTGGTCAATCTGCTGATAGGCAGAATACTTTTTGACAAAAATAATTATGAAAACAACCACTACAACAATGCAAACAGGCTTAAAAATAGTCATTATTGGCGCTGGCTATGCAGGCTTAGCAACCGTAATTCATTTAAGAAAGCGTTTGCCAAACGCACACATTACCGTTATTGATCAACATGCTGCCCATACTATTATCACGCGCTTACACCACACTGCGCAGCACCCATTAGCAGATATTCAACTTCCTTTGCAAGAATTAGCCACACGTTTTGACTTTACTTTTGTTCAGCACGCAGTGTCTTTTGAGGCACCACAATTATTAGCATGGCAACACAGTAAATGCCTGCAACTTGATGATAAAACAATTGAATTCGATTATTTAGTGGTGGCGACAGGCGCACCTCTTGGCGCACATGCTAAGGCAAGCAACGGTTATGATTTAGCAGGCTTAAGTCAGCATTGTTTAGCCACTCTGTTAAAAAAATTGATTGCACAGTCTACAAACACAGCACTTGTGCTCAATATTATTGGTGCAGGCCCAACAGGAATACAATTTGCCTTTGCAATAGAACAGGTGTTGACGCGTTGTCACATTGCCTACCAGCTTAATTTATTTGATGGTCAAGCTCAGCTTCTTGACGCTTTTCCTGCAACCATGGTGCGTTATGTTGAGCAGCGTTTAGCAGAAAAAAAAATTACCGTATTCCCACGGCATTATTTTAAAGGTGAACAAGGCACAGACTTAGTGTTTGACGATAAAGCATCCAATAGCATCACCGTGCAGCGTTCAGATTTAAGTTTATTTTTTTTGGGGAAAAAAGACGTTTCTCCACTGCAAGCAAATAGCTCAGGGCAGGTGCTTAGTGGGGGGCAGGTGTTAACACGCGTATTTACGGCAGGCGATTGCAGTCACTATGTTGATCTGGGCGCAAATGCCATGACCTCGCAAAATGCTTTACGCAAAGGCAAGGCTGTTGCCAGAAATATACTAAGAGAAGCCGGACTGGTGCATTTTTGTCTACCGTATATGCACCAAGAAGTCGGCTATATTTTAAGCTTGGGTACCGACGATGCCGTGGGTTGGATTGGCAATAAAAATATTATCGTCCAAGGTCTGCCCGCCATGATGGCAAAAGAAATGATCGAAGCGCAGTATGATTTATTGTTAAAGGGCATTGATTGTTCATTGTTTTAAGATTCTCCGTGCAGTGCAGTGCAGGTCAGGTCAGGTCAGGTCAGGTCAGGTCAGGCACGCCTAATATGTCTGCCTTAAAACAGTGCGACAGCATTATGGGCTAAACACTGTGGTGCAAAGAAGGCGTAAGTACCGTGCCATGTCATCACACAGGCACCGTTACGCGTTTGTAGTATAAAGATTTTTTTATGAATGGCTTAATAGTTGCAGATAATTAAGAGATTGCATTGTCAACGACAATGCCCCTTTTAAGCTTATTTCTTGACTCTATGTTACGCCCATGAGCTCTATTCACAGCACGCCTCTCGATGCTTATTTTCAGCAGGTTGAAAGCATTATTTTACGACGCCAAGATTGGGTGACGGGGTTATTGCCAGCTAGCACAGCCATTAATGCCCACGGCAATTACACCGATGCCTGGGTACGCGACAATGTTTACAGCATTTTAGCCGCGTGGGGCGTGGCACTGGCATATCGACGCACGCCCCAACACACCAACGATGGACGCTGTTATCTATTAGAGCAAAGCGTAGTGAAATTAATGCGTGGCTTACTGACCGCCATGATGCGCCAATCTGCAAAAGTGGAACGCTTTAAACATACGCAAAATCCCATGGATGCGTTGCACGCCAAATACGATACCAAAACTGGGCTGAGCGTAGTTGGGGATGATGAATGGGGGCACTTGCAATTAGATGCAACCTCCTTGTATTTACTCATGTTGGCGCAAATGACAGCCTCAGGATTACGCATTGTCTTCACCATTGATGAAGTTAATTTTGTGCAAAATTTAGTGCATTACATTAGCCGCACCTATCGCACACCAGACTACGGCATTTGGGAGCGCGGCAATAAAATCAATCATGGTATTGCTGAATTAAACGCCAGTTCGGTAGGCATGGCAAAAGCGGCTTTGGAAGCCTTGTCAGGTTTTAATTTATTTGGTGTAGCAGGCGGACAGGCCGCAGTTATTCATGTAATCAGTGACGATATTGCACGCGCAAGAATCACCTTAGAAGCCTTGTTGCCAAGAGAGTCGATGTCCAAAGAAGTGGATGCAGCATTATTAAGCATTACCGGTTTTCCAGCCTTTGCCGTCGATAAAGTAAGCATACGTCAACAAACAGAAGATTTAATTCAGGAAAAGTTAGCGGGTAATTATGGCTGTAAACGGTTTTTATTGGATGGACACCAAACTTTATTAGAAGACAGTAAGCGTTTGCATTATTACCCACATGAACTCAAACAATTTATGGCTATTGAATGCGAATGGCCATTATTTTTTTGTTACTTCTTACTAAACTACCTCTTTGCAGGGGATGAACAGGCTGCGTATAACAAGCGTCAGCAACTAGAAAAAATGCTCGTTAACGATGCTGGACAGCAATTATTGCCAGAACTCTATCGCGTGTCCTTGCAGCACATCGAGGCAGAAAAAGCACAGCCTCATAGTCAACCTCGTGAAGCTAACGAAAATATCCCTTTAGTGTGGGCGCAAAGTTTATTTATTTTAGGCGGTTTACTGCAAGATAAACTCTTAACGCGCGATGATATTGATCCTTTAGGACGCTATAAAACGCAACAACACGCTGGGCGCTGCACCATTCAAATTGCGTTATTGGCACAAGATGACGGCGTCCAATCAGCCTTAGCTGAGCTGGGCATTGCAACGCAAACGCTAGCAGAAATTGCCCCGATTCAATGTCGAGATGCCAGTGAATTGGCAGATGCTTTTACGCATGTAGGTCGTAATGATCGCATTGGTTTAACCGGCCGACCCTTGCGTCAACTGCGTATCTTAGCAACCTCAAAGCTGTACATCTTATCGGGACAACCCTTGTTATTTTTGCCGCAATGCTTAAATCAAAAAGGCTTTTATTTAGCCCTGGATAATCGCTTATTGATTCAACGATTACACTTAGAACTTGCTTATGTGCATCAGCACTGGGATCGTACTGATCAGCCATTAATCGTCATGATGCTCAAGCATAATCATTTAGCAAAGCAGCATCGTGCAGAATTACTTGAGTTTATTGCCAGCTTACAGCAAGGATATTTAGACGGGATTCCTGTGCAATTAGGTAACTTAACCGAGTTATGTAGCCGAGCCTGCCATGAAAAAATTGATTATTTACATGATTTTCAATTTTCAATGCCTTCAGGGCACGACGCAGAGCGCCCTTTCTTTGAGGTCATACCTTTTAGCAAAGAGGCGACTGCGCCTTTAGACAGTAGCGTACTTGAACAACTCCTGAATCATTCAGACCAGCAATTACAACAGCATTTAACACACAATGAAAATGTGTATTTTCAACTAGAAGTGTTGAGTTTATTAGCGCAGCGGCATGATTTACAGTATCGCATTCAATGTTCCGTTAAACCATTTGAAGTGACTGTGGCAGAATTATTAGCCGAAGTGTATAAACGCGCAGGTGACCTGCATGCGTGGTTTATTGTCAGGCAATGCGCAGGTTTGTTGGGTAAATACGATATAAATCTGGAACAAGCTGCAACTGATATTTTAGTGCGTCAGCATTTATTAAGCTTAGCAGACGTGTATCAACGCCGAAGCACCTTGACGCGGCCAACAGATTCCTCTGAAATTTTATATATTTTGCAGCATTACAATGCCCATAAACTAAATGAACAGATTATTTATCAGGAATTGGTTATTTATTTAGGCATGTTGATTAAAGCACAGCCGGCGTTATTTGAAGGTATGCACACCATACGTGTGGGACATATTTTGCAATTGTTATTAATAAAACAGCAGGAAACCTTAGCTGTAAACGCACATCAGGCCTTTGATGGCTTATTATTTTTATCACCGTATGCGCTGTCTAATAAAGTTCGCGAAGCACTTATGGACGCGCGGACATGGCCCATTGTCTGGCAGCCGCAAACGATAGTCTCTGCGTCTAGTGAGGCAACTGAAAATAAAGCATTCACACAGCTTAACACTAGCGCTGAACATTGTTACGCCCTACGCGAATGGTTAGGGTATTTAGGACGTGATCAACCTGTGGTGTTTACTAGCATTTGGTTATTACTGCATCACTGTCAGGGTTTAATGATAGGCGATAAAATATCGACAAAACGCTGCTTGGAAAGTGAAAGTATTTTGTCGCAAATGACTTCAGGCGAGCAAAGTTTTAAGGTACAGGTTACGCATTTACTTAATAAAATCCAATCAGCAGTGATAAGACAAATCACCATAGAAGTTTTATATGCACTTGCAGTAATTGTTAAACACCAGCCCAGCATTTTTTTTAAAGGCATAATCATTACCGATACCATCATTCAATCTGCTATCAAACATTACGGACGCGCTCAGCAAGGCGATCTAAAAGACCAGTCTACCGACGCCCTCGCGCATATTTTTGTATCCTTTTATCGATTGCCACCGCCCCAGTTAGCGGCGTATATTCAGTCTGCATTTTATGAAATGCTTAACAAAAGCAGTTAGCCGTTCACCTTCCTTTTGGGGTACTCTTTTTCAACAAGGGGGACTGAATAAGTACATAACAACTAAGCTACTCAGCTAAAGGAGAAACCATGAGGTTAGCAGGAGATATTGGCGGCACAAAAACAGTGCTTTGTTTGTTTGAGGAAATCTCAACAGGGGAGTTACTGATTCATTCCGAACAAAGCTTTTCCAGTCGAGATTACCCCCAATTTAATGCTGTGTTAAATGCTTTTTTACCCAAGGACATCCTTTTAACATCGATGTGTTTAGGCGTAGCGGGGCCCGTTGTCAAGCAATGCTGTCAGACCACCAACTTACCGTGGTTAATTGACGCCAACGCACTGCAACAACACTTTGGCCTCGCACAGTGTCAATTGCTTAATGATTTAGAAGCTATGGCTTTGGGAATGTTATCTTTACCTGAAGACGAATTAGTCGAATTAAACCCAAATGCACTTGAGCAATCAGGAAATAAAGCCGTAATCGCCGCAGGAACAGGCTTAGGAGAAGCGCTTCTTTATTGGGATGGCGAGCGCTATCATGCGATGGCAACAGAAGGCGGACATTGTGATCTTGCCGCACAAACGCATCAGCAAGATTTATTAGTGCAGTATTTGCGTAACGTACACCCCGAGCATGTCAGTTATGAGCGCGTTATAGCGGGTGATGGCTTTAGTTTATTGTACGAATTTTTATTGGCACATGACTATGCACCGCCCATGCACGCGTTACCAGACGCATCTGATGCCGATACTCAGCTGGATAGAAATGCACAGATTTCAGCCTTAGGTGTGGCGGGAGAAGATAGCGTATGTGCCGAAGTCGTGCGTTTATTTGTTGAGTTATACGGAGCTGAAGCGGGCAACTTAGCCTTGAAAGCCTTGGCTGTAGGGGGGATTTATATTGGTGGTGGCATTGCTGGCAAGATTTTATCGGCAATGCAAGAGGGCACATTCTTACAGGCATTTAAAGCGAAAGGACGGTTTAAGTCATTACTTGACACCGTATCGGTAAAAATTGCCTTAAATCCGCGCACCCCTTTATTAGGTGCGATGCATTATTTTTTAAACTAAGCTATTAATTTTTGTTGCGTTCATTTTCAAATAGAAAATGCGCCATTTTTGTTGCCTTGGTTTGTAAGTAGCCTAAATTAGTGGCATTAGCAGTAATTTCAATTGCCAACCGTTTGGTAACTAAAACGCCCAAACGGTTGAGTGCGGTTATTTTTTCTGGATTATTGGTAATCAATTCAATCGATTTAATCTTTAATGCATCTAAAATTAACGCCGCAATGCTATATTCTCGCTCATCAGCTTGATACCCTAAATGCAAATTAGCATCGACAGTATCCATGCCCTGATCTTGCAAATTATAAGCTTGTAATTTTTTCAGTAAGCCAATACCCCGACCTTCCTGGCGTAAATAAATCAACACACCAACGCCGCGTTGCGCAATCATCTGTAAGGCTAGATCCAATTGTTCGCCACAATCACAGCGTTTTGAGCCCAACACGTCCCCAGTAAAACATTCAGAATGAATGCGCACAGGCACGTCCTCGTGCAGGGCAACCTCGCCCATCACTAAGGCAATATGCTCTTTGTTATCAAGCGTATTAGAAAAATAATGCAGCGTAAAAACGCCATGTGCGGTAGGAATAGGAGTTTGAACTAAATCGTTGACTTGTTGCTTCACGTTACTAAATTAAACAAAAAATAAAAGACCAAAGGAATTACCCAGTATTTTACATGAGACTACGGGCATTGCTGGTGAATTAATTACAATAAAATGCGCCAAAGCTTACTTTTTTTGCAGAACAAAAAACAACCGCCTGCCTGTAGGCCATAAAAAGTCAGTACGAAATAGAAACTGTGAACCTATTTTTTTTATTTCCCTACAGTCGATAAATTCATGACAGACTTAGTGTAGCAGGGGGCTGAATAAGTTACGCACGCGGCACATTTTCGACCCGTTTAGTGTGCAAATCAAACTGAAAAGCGTGTCTGCATGTCATGTTAATCAAAAGCTTAGTAGCAACGAATAGTCATCACCAGCGGTAAAATAAAAACCCCCAATGCCCAGCCGTGACACCTTAATGCACCTCAATGCGCGTACTTATTACAAACCCTTAACTAGGTGAAATTATGTCTTTAAAACAGCAAAAATATAAAGAATATCCTGCGCTGATTAGCGCGTTACACAATTCAACACTGTATCCTCATCCAGTTAAGGCTATAAACCTGATAGAAACACATATTTCATGGCTGATATTAACGGGAGACTACGTTTATAAAATAAAAAAGCCGGTACTTTTTGACTTCATAGATTATTCCACACTCGCCAAACGTGCGTTTTTTTGTCATGAAGAAATTAGATTAAATCAACGCTTAGCCCCACAGCTTTATCTTGACGTGGTGACAATATATGGCACACCTACCGCACCTAATTTCATCGGGCAAGGTGAAGTGATTGACTATGCAGTTAAAATGCGGCAGTTTCCTGCGGGGCATTTACTAGCAGAACTAGCACAACAGCGGCAATTAAGCCTATCGCACGCCGAGCAATTAGCAGAACAAATTGCTACGTTTCACAGCCAGTGCGCACGCCTTAAACCGCACTTAGCTTATGGCAGTTGTCAGGATATACATCACTGGTATGTAGAAAATTTTGCCTGCATGAAACAATTATTAACAGAGCCGGCCTGGCAACTCAAAATAGATCAACTGCAACGCCATAGCGATCGCCAATGGTCACGTAATCAAGCCAACTTTGTGCAACGCAAAGTAGCAGGGTGGGTGCGAGAAGGTCATGGTGATATGCACCTGGGTAACATCACGGTACTTGCACAAAAAATTATCATTTTTGATTGCATAGAATTTAATCCACAATTGCGCTGGTTAGATGTCATGAGTGATCTTGCTTTTTTAGTGATGGATTTACTGCATTACCGCTACCCAGACTTAGCCTATGAAGTATTAAATCGGTATTTACAACAAACAGGTGATTACGAAGGCCTAGCGGTACTGCCTTTTTATTTAAGTTACCGAGCATTAGTCCGCGCCAAGCTAGCATTATTACGCTATCAACAAGGCATCGATAGGCAGGCGGCGTGGACAGAATTTACCGACTTAATTGAACTTGCCGAAGGTTTTACACAAACCGAAACGCCACGCTTAATCATTACTCATGGCTTATCAGGCTCAGGTAAAACACATTATGCACAACACTTTGCACAAAAAAATGCTGCGGTGCATTTACGCTCAGATATTGAACGTAAACGCTTATATGGCTACACCGCCTTACAAACAACACAAGGGGAAATATATCAAGCAGACGCAAGTCAGCAGACCTATCAACGCCTATTGACCCTAGCTGAACACTGCTTAACAGCAGGCTACAGCGTCATTATAGACGCCACCTTTTTGCAAAGAGACCAGCGTCAAGCATGTCAACACTTAGCCGAATCACTGTCCATTGCGTACACCATCATAGATTTTCAACTTCCCCTCGCCTGTTTAGAACAGCGCATACAGCAACGCTTACAAAGCCAACACGATGCCTCAGAAGCAACCCTAGACGTTTTGCATCAGCAACAAAAAAACGCCCAAGCCTTTACAGAAGACGAATTACCGTATGTGCAACAGCCTTAGGCTTAGCGGTAATACTCATTATGGCTGAGAGCAGTGTGAGTAGGCTTATAAACATGGCAAGTGTTTTGATGGCGGCGCTAGGTAAAGTCATGCCGCTTACTATGCTGTGTGTAACAAACAACCCATCGGCGCAATATCGATTAAGCATTTAATCTCTACAGAGGATTAAACTATACACAACAGGCAAAAACACCCAATCAATTGCAACCGAGGTCACTATGAAACAGCTTTTATTAGACATTGACGACATCACAGAGGCAAAAATTAACATTTGCGCGAAAACAGCAGGACTTTCCATTCAGCAATGGTTACAACACATTATTGATGAAAAAACCGTCACAACTTGGCCAAATTCCATACAGGCATTAGCGGGTACATGGCAAGACGCGTCTTTGGTCGAGGCGTTACGCGCTGCTGAAGGGCAAGATATTTTAAGGGAAGATTTTTAATATACGCACTAGACATCAATACCGTGATTTATTTTTTTAAGGGGATGGGCAATGTGGCTAACCATTTACTTAGCGTGCTACCGCATCAAATCGCCTTGCCTTCGGTGGTTTTGTATGAGCTACAAGTCGGTATCGCCAAATCAAACTTACCCGAAAAGCGTAGAAAAAATTGGACGAGTTGCTCATTATTGTGCGTGTGTTACCGTTTACAGAGCATGAAACGGCTATTATTGCCCAAGCTTAGGACGACCTTAGAACAGGCTGGAACACTGATTGGCCCGTTAGATATGAGGATTGCAGGCATTGTTTTAGTAGATTTTCCGGATGATGCTATCGCTTATCTGGTTTACGCTTATATTGTTTCTTACACTTAACTTTTGAAATATGTCCTTAAGTTAAGGATTAATTTATTAAAAACCAATATGTTGCGAGTTTTACACATCCCCCCATTCGACTAACTCATGACAGGCTCAGTCTCCCTTTTCAAAGGGGGATGATTGTTTTCATTCAGAGTCAAAGAAAAGTCAATAATTCCCCCCCCCCTTTGAAAAAAAGGGGGGAGGGGGAGTAAATCAACGACACTGACATCAGGTATAACATTCAGTGGCTATGGTTTAAGTGCCACTGCCACCGTCCCCGAGTTTTAACCCAAGTTTTTCATGCTTTTTAAAAATTTATAAAAAATCAGTTGGTTGTGTAGCAGTGTTTTTTAGAAGGTTAACAACGGTAAAATCTTCTGTATACTGCTAAACGACTGGCTTTTAGAGGTTTAGATGTCTGTTCACTACCACACAGGCAGCTTAGAAATTAGACGCGATAAATCGCGTCTCTACGGAGCTGTTCACTACCACACAGGCCGCTTAGAAAATAACAGAGATTCACTTAACGCCTTTCTATGTACAAGCCATCATTGGGGAATATCATGAAGACAGAAATAATTGCTTTACTGGATCGCAGTGATTCTATGAATGACATTGCAAGCGATGCCATCGGTGGTTTTAATAGTTTTGTTAACAATCAGCAGGCACAAGAAGGGGATGCAAAGCTGTCGCTGGTGCTGTTTGATCATGATTATGAGGTGGTTTATCAGGGGCTAAATATTCAAGAGGCTCCACAACTTAATTCCCAAACTTTTATACCACGCGGTTCTACGGCCTTATTGGATGCGTTGGGCAGAACTATTTTTGAGCAACGTGCTCGTATCGAAAAAGAAATGTGGGCGGAGTTGGTGATCTTTTGTATTCTTACCGATGGCTTAGAGAATGCCAGTAAAGAGTTCAGTTCTGCTCAAATTAAAATGCTGATAACCACATTACAAAAAGAAAATGACTGGAGTTTCATTTATTTAGCTGCCAATCAAGATGCTTTTGAAGTGGGCGAGCAATATGGAATTCGTAAGGATTACACGGCAAATTTTGAGGCCACGTCAGAAGGTACGGTTGAAGTGTATGCAATGATGTCGGAAACCTCGACACGCATTCGTAAAAAAAAGTCACGTAGTGCATGACGCTATCGCTTATGCACCCTACGCGACTATACTCCGAATGGTCATGAATTGTTTTAGGCTTGGTTTTTCTACAAGCCGCAATCTTTTTCCGTTCGAAGTAGATGCCCAAGCCGATACGTCAGTCAAAGGAACGTGCCGTTCGTTAAACGGTCTTTTTTACGGTTATTGCACCGTTTCTATACCTTAAAATTCATATTTTTGCAGTAAAATTAGTTAATGCTCATTAACGTAACGCTCTGCTAAAGAAAACGCATGGAACTCATTGATAACATCAACCACTTGCTTGGCGACAGTCTCAAGCAAACCCTCCAACCCACGGCAAAGCTTAAAATTGCCGCCTCGTGTTTTTCTATTTATGCGTTTGAGGCACTTAAAAAAGAACTGGAGCATATTGATTCACTGGACTTTATTTTTACCTCACCCACCTTTGTTCCCAATGAAGTCACCGATAAATTCAACAAGGAGCGGCGCGAATTTCATATCCCTAAAGCCGAACGGGAGCGTAGTTTTTATGGCACCGACTTTGAAATCCAGCTTAAAAACAAACTGACCCAACGCGCCATTGCCAAAGAATGTGCTGATTGGATGCGCCGTAAAGCCCATTTTAAATCCAATCGGGGTAAAGCCACCATGCAGCAATTTGCTTGTGTGCAAGGCGGTCATAACGATGCCGTTTATATGCCTTTACATGGTTTTACCGCAGTGGACTTGGGCTATCAGCAAGGCGATGCCGTCTCTAATCTGGTCAATAAAATGGACGAGCCGGTATTCACCGCGACTTATTTAAACCTGTTTGAACACATCTGGCATGACGCTGACAAACTGGAGGATGTCACCGAGCGACTGTGTGACCATATCGCCTCAGCGTATCAAGAAAACGCCCCCGAGCGCATTTATTTCCTGATGCTGTACAACATCTTTAATGAATTTCTGGAAGACCTGACTGAAGATGTACTGCCTAATGATCGCACGGGCTATCAAGATAGCCTGATCTGGCAAAAGCTGTTTAATTTTCAACGGGACGCGGCAACGGGCATCATCAATAAACTAGAAACCTATAGCGGCTGTATTTTGGCGGACAGTGTCGGCTTGGGTAAAACCTTTACAGACCTGGCGGTGGTGAAATATTACGAATTACGCAACCGTTCAGTGTTGGTGCTGTGTCCCAAGAAATTGGCAGACAACTGGTTAAACTACAACCGCAATCTCAAAACCAATCTGTTTGCCAAAGACCGATTCAATTACGATGTGTTATGTCATACCGACTTACAACGTACCCGTGGCGAATCCTTTGGCACACCGTTAAATCGTATCAACTGGGGTAATTATGATTTGGTAGTCATTGATGAATCACATAATTTTCGTAATAACGATGCGTTTAAAGATAGGGAAACCCGCTATCAAAAACTCATGAATGCCGTGATTAAGGACGGCGTAAAAACTAAAGTGCTGATGCTTTCCGCCACGCCAGTCAATAATCGCTTTAATGACCTAAGAAACCAGCTCGCCCTAGCCTATGAAGGCGACTCCGAAAATCTCAGCCAAAAGCTACGCACCACTCGAAGCATTGATGAAATCTTCCGCAGAGCGCAAACCAGTTTTAATGTCTGGTCAAACTTGCCACCCGAACAACGCACCGCCAGAGCCATCTTAAACAGCTTGGACTTTGATTTTTTTGAATTACTGGATAGCGTGACGATTGCACGCTCACGCAAGCACATTGAAACTTTCTACGACACCACGGACATTGGCAAATTTCCTGAACGCAAAAAGCCGCTGTCCTTTCATTGTCCCCTGACCAGCCTTACTGGCATGATGGACTTTAATGCGATTTTTACCCAGCTTTCCTTAGTGCAATTGGCGGTTTATGCGCCCATCAATTACGTTCTGCCCAGCCGTCTTGCCAAATACGAAGCACTTTACGACACCCAAGTCAAAGGTGGTAAAAGCAGGTTTAAGCAATCTGATCGTGAACGAAGTTTGCAAGCTTTGATGACAATAAACCTACTCAAGCGGCTGGAAAGTTCAGTGGAAGCCTTCCGCTTAACGCTGCGAAAGCTCAAAAATAATCATGTCAACACGCTGGCAAAAATAAGCACGTTTAAGATGACTAAAAAAGAGACTCACATCACTGATATTGCCCTTGCTTATGAAAACGCAGAACCTGATGAAGACGAATTTACTGAGCTGGACGACGTTAAAGTAGGCGGCAAAATACAAATCAGCCTCTCCGATATGGACGTAATCAGCTGGGAGCAGCACTTAAAAGCCGACCTGATTATCATTGACGCGTTGCTTAAAGAAATGAACAAAATCAAGCCTGAAGAAGACAGTAAACTTCAGCACCTAAAAAACCATATCACTAATAAATTGGCAAATCCCATTAACGCAGGCAACCAAAAAATCCTAATTTTTACCGCCTTTGCCGATACCGCCAATTACTTATACGCCCAGCTTGCAGAGCCTTTATTGCACAGCCATCACTTGCACACGGCAAAAGTCACTGGCAGCGACTCGCCCAAATCCACCCTAAAACAAAATTATGATTTTCAATCCTTACTGACTTTATTCTCGCCACGTTCCAAAGAAAAAGCCGTTATTTTGCCCAACGAACCCTGTGAAATCGATATACTCATTGGCACCGATTGTATCTCCGAAGGGCAAAATCTTCAGGATTGCGATTATCTGATTAACTACGATATTCATTGGAACCCTGTGCGAATAATCCAACGCTTTGGGCGAATTGATCGTATTGGCTCGCACAATGCCAGCATCCAACTGGTGAACTACTGGCCAGATATTAGCCTGGATGAATACATCAACTTAAAAGAACGTGTCGAAAATCGCATGATGATTGCTGACGTGACCGCCACCGGCGATGACAACATCTTAAGCACCCAATCGCATGATGTATCCTATCGTAAAGAACAACTGCGCCGCTTGCAGGAAGAAGTCATTGAAATGGAAGACCTGAAAACGGGTGTGTCCATCACCGACTTAGGGCTGAATGATTTCCGTATGGACTTACTCAACTACGTTAAAGCCAATGGCGATATGCACAACGTACCCAATGGCATGCACGCTGTAGTTCCCGCTGACCCAGAACAAGGCTTATGGCCGGGTGTAATCTTCACCCTACGAAACTTAAACCAAGGCATCAACATCAACCTGCATAACCGTTTGCATCCATATTATTTGGTTTACATCAGCCAACAAGGTGATGTCATTACCGACCACACCGAAGTAAAACGCCTGCTTGACGTAGTGCGAAGTGCCTGCAAAGGACAAAACCAGCCTATTGCTGAAAGCTGCCGCGTGTTTAACCAAGCCACCGAAGACGGGCGTAATATGCAGGGCTATTCTGATTTATTAGGCAAAGCCATCCGTTCCATGATTGAAGTCAAAGAAGAAAAAGACCTCGACAGCCTGTTTAGTGGCGGACGTACTAGCGCATTGATTAACACCATTGCGGGCTTAGATGATTTTGAACTGATCACTTTTTTAGTGATTCAAGCAGACCGCCAAACGCCATGATGAGCCACGCCTTATTTCATTACCCCAAAACCGCTGCTTTCGAGCGTGTCTTACCCAAAAGCAAAATCTACGAACACGCCAAACCCAGTAGCGCTGTGCGTGAGTTATTTGTCAGCCAACTCGACAAAATCATCTGGCAGTACAAACTGGCACCCGAAACCATCAATTTACCCGCCAAGCCTAGCGTACCGGAAATCCAGATATTCACCATTGCCCTAAAAACACCCGAACTCAGCGAAGACGTCTTACGCTGTATCGATCAAGCCATTCCATTCCCGATTATTTACCAGCTCACCGCTGAAAACCGTATTAAAGTCAAAGCGGCGTATAAACACCCTCATGATGCCGACAGCACGAAATGGCTTGTTGAGGCTTATTTTGAAACCGCTTGGCAGCCTTTTGATAGCGAACGCGCAGAACTGCCCGTTGCAGTGGATTTGGTCGGACTGTATGAAACCCTGTTAAGGCAACTGCTACCCTTACCCGCCAAAACAGGCGAAACGCTCAAAGCCCAAGTGGAACGGATAGGACAAATTCGCAGTAAACAACAGGAATGCCGTAAAATGGAAGCCAGGCTTCAGAAAGAGCAACAATTTAATCGTAAAATTGAACTCAATAAACAGTTGCGTCAACTGAACCAAGAGTTAACGCGACTTTTGTAACATCAGTTTGAATTCAAATAACGTAAGACAACATCAAAAATCATCACTGCAATAATCAGCAAAGGCAAGCACATGAACGCAGTCGAATTTCAAGCAACCGTCCATAACGGCGTGATTACCTTACCCAATAATCAACAATCATGGAACGGCAAAAAAATCAGAGTCATTCTATTGGATGAAGCCAGCCCTGATACAACAGAGCTGTCCGCGCAACAACCCATAACTGAAGATGATTTTTTTAATGCAGCGGGGCTATGGAAAGACCGCGACATTAGCCAAGAATCCATCCGTGCCGACGCATGGCGGGATAATGAACAATGAATAATGAGTAAAAAGTGAGCTCACGCTAAGATGGGAAAATACACAAAACTATTCACGTCAATTTTATCGGGCAGCTCTGATAAAAATATTGCTTTTGAAGATTTATGCCGATTATTACTCAGATTGGGTTTTGACCAACGCATCAAAGGCGACCACTTTATTTTTTCGCGGGTGGGAGTGAATGTGTATCAATGTGCAACCCTTGGGGAAAATGACAAAACCCTATCAAGTTAAACAAGTCCGCCAAATCATTTTGAACTATAAATTAGGGAGCTTAGATGCTGATGAATAAATACGAACTCATTATTTACTGGAGTCAGGACGATGACTGTTTTTTAGTTGAAGTACCTGAGCTGGCGGGTTGCATGGCAGATGGTAAAACCTACACCGAAGCCGTTTTAAACGCTGAAAAAATCATTGCTGAATGGCTTGAAACCGCGCAAATGCAAGGGCGTAGTATTCCAGAACCACGCGGCAGACTCATGACCGCCTAACGGAATTAAACAACATGGACAAACTCAAACTGCACACACCAAATTTAACTGACGACAACACGGCTAAGATTGCCGCCTTGTTTCCGCATTGCGTTCTTGAGGGCAAGATTGATTTTGACTTGCTCAAACAAGAATTATCCAACTCGATTATTGACGGTACGCAAGAACGCTATCAACTGGGCTGGGTGGGAAAACGCGAAGCTTTACTGAATGCCAATGCGCCGATTGCAAAAACCTTGCGACCTTGCCGTGAGGAAAGCGTTAATTTTGATAGCACCGAAAATCTTTATATCGAAGGCGACAACCTCGACGCGCTTAAATTATTACAAGAAACTTATTTGAACAAAGTCAAAATGATTTATATCGACCCGCCTTACAACACGGGCAACGATTTTATTTATGAAGATGATTTTGCTGAAAATACCGCTGACTATTTGCAACGTTCCAACCAAAAAGACGACGCAGGCAATCGTTTAACGACTAATTCTGAATCCAACGGGCGTTTTCACTCGGACTGGTTAAGTATGATGTATCCGCGTTTGAAATTAGCGCGGAATTTGTTGCGTGATGATGGGGTTATTTTTATCTCGATTGATGACGGTGAAGTTCACAATTTAAAAAAGTTGTGTGATGAGGTTTTTGGTGAGGATAATTTTGTTGCAAATGTAATTTGGCAAAAAAAGTTTTCTCGGTCAAATGACGCAACATATTTTTCAACAATGCACGATAACATTCTCTGTTATGCAAAATCGATAGATTTCGGTTCATCTTCGAGCGGCTGGAAATTAAATTTATTACCAAGAACGGACGAAGATAACGGCAGTTATGCAAATCCAGATAACGATTCCAGAGGTGTGTGGACATCTGTAGTTTTATCAGCAAAATCAGGCAGTGAGAATTTAAATTACAAAATAATCACTCCCAGTGGTCGAGAATGTTTTCCCCCAGATGGAAGGTATTGGAGTGTAAGCCAAAATAAATTAAAAGAGCTAATATCTGATAACAGAATATGGTTTGGAAAAAACGGTGACGGAATACCGAGACAGAAAACATTTTTGTCAGAGGTGCAAGCAGGTTTACGCCCAAACACTATATGGTTTCACGATGAAGTTAGCCATAATCAAGAAGCCCGCCAGAGCCTAAAAAAATTATTTGATGGTAAAGCATATTTCGATAGTCCAAAACCTGTCGAACTGTTAAAACAAATGCTGATTATTTCATCTCCAGAAAACAAAGATATTTATCTCGATTTCTTCTCAGGTTCAGCCACAACCGCCCACGCTGTGATGCAACTCAACGCCGAAGACGGCGGCAAGCGCAAATTTATCATGGTGCAAATCCCCGAAGCGTGTGACGAAAAATCAGAGGCTTTCAAAGCGGGTTACAAAACCATTGCCGACATTGGCAAAGAACGCATACGCCGTGCAGGTAAAAAAATCAAAGCCGATAACGCACTCACCGCACCCGATTTAGACATTGGTTTTCGGGTGTTGAAAATCGACAGTTCCAACATGAACGATGTGTATTATTCGCCCGATGCAATTAACAAAGACGATTTACACACCTTCATCGACAACATCAAACCCGACCGCAGCGACGAGGATTTATTGTTTCAAGTGTTGCTGGATTGGGGTGTCGATTTAAGCCTGCCGCTTGAACGCAAAACCATCGCCGATAAACCCGTTTTTGTGGTGGCAGTGGTGGCAGACGATGCCATTGTCGCGTGTTTTGATAGAAACGGCGGCGTGACTGAAACCTTCATCAAAGAGTTGGCAAAAATAAAACCCTTACGCGCTGTATTCTGTGATGCAGGTTTTGCCAGTGATAGCGTAAAAATCAATATCGAGCAGATTTTTAAGCTGCTGTCGCCCAGCACTGACATTAAAACGATTTAGGGGGAAATAAAAATGAAAACACAACCAGACAATTCAAATACCGCCCACAGCCTTTACGCACTCTATGAAACCTTACCCGATACCGTACAGCGTGAATTTCTCAGTGAGTTAGTGCAAAAGAAAGGTCAACAACTCGAAGACCTGTCGTTTTATTTGGACTGTAAACAAGCCAAAGACGAAAACGAGTTTTTAGATGATAACGAAGCGCAAGCATTTATCGAAAGTTTGACGCAATGAAAATTAGACTCAGCAAACGCTTTGAAAAAGATGCTTTGGCGATTGATGACAAGCGGGTTCGAGAGAAAATCCAGCAGGTGTTAATTCAAGCGAAGACCGTTGAAAAATTAGCAAGCATGGACGATTTAGAAGAAATGACGGGCTATCCGAACTATTACCGCATTAAATTTGATTACCGTTACCGCATTGGCATTTTCTGCACGGGCGAAGTGATTGATTTTTTGCGTGTGGGTCGTCGTGAAGGTTTTTATAAGCGTTTTCCATAAACTGCTTGACCAATAGGAAATGAAAATGAACACACAGATCGTTAGACAATATGCCAACGTTGAGAATGGCTTTATTCATATCAAATTACCTAATGATTTTGATGCAAAGCGCGTTGAATTGACCATTGTTCCACTGGAAGATGACGCGCCGCAATTATCCAGTTTTCAGCAATTTTTACTTGATAGCCCTGAAATGTCGGATGAAGAATTTCAAAACATTCAAGATAAAAGAGAGCATTTGAACCGATGGAAATAATCTGTCTTGATACCAATGTTTTGATCGCCCATAAACGCGCAAAAAAAGCCGATAAAGACCAAACGTTTTTATATCGATTGACGACAAAACCCTATCAATTTGCGGTGTCCAGTATCACCGTGTATGAGTTATTGCGCGGTGATAATGACGACGAAGATGCGTATTGGAAAGCGATGTTTAGCAATATGACAGTATTGGATTTTAACAGCCATTGCGCTGAACAGGCTGCGAAAATTTATCAGGATTTAAAAAAGCGCGGAATGCTCATTGAATCAGAAGATTTACTGATTGCCGCCACCGCTTTGGCAAATCAAATGAAACTGGCAACGGGCAATGTAAAACATTTTGATCGTGTGGCTGGTTTAGAATTGGTAACGGATAACCAACTAAAGAGGAATTGAAATGAAAGAACCACAAGCCAATTCAAATACTGCCCACAGTCTTTACGCACTTTATGAAACCTTACCCGATAATGTACAGCGTGAATTCTTAAGCGAATTGTGGCAAAAACAACGCGAACAACTTGAAGCGATTGCGGCGGATAAACAAAAGAAATTGAAAAAAACCAATCGCGTTATTTTTGGTGTCATGGAAGGGGAATTTACCGTTCCCGACAATTTTGATGACCCATTACCTGAAACGATTGAAAATGAATTTTACTCAGCAACGTTATGAATTTATTGCTGGATACCCATATTTTACTGTGGTTCTTGGCAGATACCAAAAAGCTGCCCAAGGAAGCCGTTAAATCGATTCGTCATGCAGAAACTGTGTTTTTTAGCCCTGTCAATTTATGGGAGATTGGTATAAAAACATCCATCTGGGCAGAGTACAACATTACACAGCTTGAAGCCGTCCACGCGGGCGCACTGAAAGCCCATTTACAAGAGTTGGTGATTACGTCTGCGGATACGATGTTAGCAACACAACTGCCAATGATTCACAAAGACCCATTCGACCGTTTATTAATGGCTTAATCGCATAATAACCAATGTCATCTAATGACGGTTGATGGAAAAATAGCGCAATATGCAATGCCTTACGTTATGGTGGTATGAATGCAACGAATAAATGTCACCCATAGACCACCCAGCGCAGAAGCGTTGACGGTTCTTTCTGCATTGCAATCTGCTGTCACAAAAACCTTAGACAAAAAACAGCGTTTAGGACATTACGCCGTTATTTGGAAAAATGGTGAAGTGCTTGAAAAGCATTTTGACGAATACAAAAGCAACGATGATTTGCAGAAGTTTTTATTGGATAGTTCCGAAATGTCTGACGAAGAATTTCAAAATATCCAAAATAAAAAGCGCATTTAAACCGATGGAAATAATCTGCCACCACGTGCTGTGAAAATGGTAGTTGAATGGGCGACGCTAGAACAAAGCGAGTTGATGAGAATGTCGAATTTGCAAGAGTTTCACACATTGCCCCCGTTAAAATAATGATGCACTATCCCAAAATACAATCAGCTAAAGCGATTAACAATCATGTTCTGTCAATTGAATTCAGTAATGGCGAACAAAAATGCTATGACATTGTGCCTTTGTTAGAAAAAGAAATGTTTTTGCCGTTAAAAAATCCCGATTTTTTCAAGAACGTACACGTTGAAACCGGAGGGTATGCCATCTTTTGGAATGATGACATTGATATTAGCGAATATGAGTTGTGGATTAACGGCAAGTAGGCGTGTAGTGCTTGATTTTTAACGCTGTTTTTAAGGAATAAATAGGTCGTCTTGATGAAACTTAAATTTAAACACCAAACCTATCAAACCCATGCCGTGCAAGCGGTGGTGGAGTGTTTTAAAGGCCAGCCGCCCAGTAGTGGCACGGTATACCGTGTTGATCCAGGTCGGACTAACAAAAGCGGACAACAAGATGTCTTCGAGGTGTCTGGTTTTAACAATACTGCTCTTGCCCTAACGGGTACGCAATTACTGGAGAATATCCACGCTATTCAGCACCGCGATAATCTGCCCTTGTCTTCGGCGTTGGCTAAGGATGAGCAAACGGGGTGTCAGGTTAATCTTGATATTGAGATGGAAACGGGCACGGGCAAGACCTATTGCTATATCAAGACGGTGTTTGAGCTGAATCGGTGCTATGGCTGGAGCAAGTTTATTATCGTGGTGCCCAGTATTGCGATTCGTGAGGGGGTGCATAAGTCGTTACAGATTACGGCTGAACATTTTCTGGAAGATTATGGCAAAAAAGCCCGCTTTTTTATCTATAAATCCAAGCCGTTGAATAATCTGGAGAGTTTTTCTTCCGATGCGGGCATTAATGTCATGATTATTAATGTGCAGGCGTTTAATGCGACGGGCAAGGATAATCGCCGTATTTATCAGGAATTGGATGATTTCCAGTCGCGCAAACCCATTGATGTGCTTGCCGCCAATCGTCCCATTTTGATTTTGGATGAGCCGCAAAAAATGGAAGGGGCTAAGACCTTGGAATCGCTCAAGGGCTTTAAGCCGTTGATGATTTTGCGTTATTCCGCCACGCATAAAAAGGTATACAACAAAATTCATCGTTTGGATGCACTCGATGCGTATAACCAGAAGCTGGTGAAAAAGATTGCGGTGCGCGGTATTGCTGTTAAAAATTTAGCGGGTACGAATGCTTATTTGTATTTGGGTGGTGTGGGTATTTCAACCAGTAAACCGCCTGTTGTGCAGGTGGAATTGGAAATTAAACAGAAGACCGGCATTAAGCGTGTGTTACGCAAGTTAAACAAGGGCGATAATTTGTATGATTTGTCGGGTGGGCTGGATCAATACAAGAATGGTTTTGTGGTGGCGGATATTAATGCCACGACGCAGACCTTGAGCTTTACCAATGGCGTGGAGCTGGTGGTGGGTGAGGCGATGGGCGATGTCGATGAGGCGGCGTTGCGTCGTATCCAAATCCGTGAGGCCATTAAAGCCCATTTTGAAAAAGAGCAGGTGTTATTTCATCAGGGCATTAAGGTGTTGTCGTTGTTTTTTATTGATAGCGTTGTTAAATACCGTTGTTACGATGAAAACGGGGAATCGAGCGGCGAATATGCCCAGATGTTTGAAGAGGAATATAACCTTCAGCTTAATGAGGTTCTGACGCTTGATGATAATCCTTACAATGCTTATTTGCGCGGTATTGAAACAGTCAAAACCCATCAAGGTTATTTTTCGATTGATAAAAAATCCAAACGTTTGGTTGATCCGCTTACGGGTAAAAAATCCACCGAAACCGATGATGTAGCCGCCTATGATTTAATTTTGAAAGATAAAGAACGTTTGTTATCACTGAACGAGCCGGTGCGTTTTATCTTTTCTCATTCTGCACTGCGCGAAGGCTGGGATAATCCCAATGTCTTTGTTATTTGTACCTTAAAGCACAGCGACAATACTATTTCTCGAAGGCAGGAAGTGGGGCGTGGGATGCGGCTATCGGTCAACCAACTGGGCGACCGTATGGATAATCCGGCGACTGTCCATGATATTAATGTGCTGACGGTGGTGACCAGTGAAAGTTACACCGATTTTGTCACGGCGTTGCAACGCGATATGAGCGAGTCCTTGTCTGCGCGGCCTCGTATTGCTGATGAGAAATATTTTACGGGTAAGGTATTAAAAACCCCGTCTGGGGAGGTGGACATCACGCCGCCACTCGCCAAACTACTTTATCGCTATTTGGTTAAAAATGATTACACCGATGATGCTGACAAGATTACTCAAATCTATCATGATGCTAAAAAAGCAGAACAGCTTGCCGAGTTGCCCACTGAGTTAGCCCTTCATGCGCCGCAGGTGTTTGACTTGATTGATACGGTGTTCAGTGATGCCCAATTGCCAGCGGTTGCTAATGGTCGCAAGCAAAAAACCAATCCGCTTAACGATAATTTTGATAAGCAGGAATTTAAAGCACTTTGGCAGCGTATCAATCATAAAGCGGCGTATACCGTTAATTTTGCTAGCGAAGAATTGATTGCTAAATGCGTGGCTGAGTTGGATAAAAGCCTGAATGTAAGTGCCTTGCAGTACACCATTAAACGCGGTGAGCAAAAGGCGGACGTAACCTATGAGGCGGTGACACAAGGCGAGTCGTTTAAGGTGATGGAAACCCTTACCGAGGTAAGGCCGCAGTCGGTGCATTCTGCGGTTAATTATGATCTTATTGGCAAATTGGCGGCACAAACGCAGTTGACGCGCCGAACGGTTGTCCAGATTTTGCAAGGGCTTAGGTTGGATACGTTTAGTCAGTACAAAACCAATCCTGAGGCATTTATCGCTAAAGCCAGCCAGCTGATTAATGAGCAGAAAGCCACGGTGGTGATTGAGCATTTGAGCTATGACACCCGTGCCGGAACTTTTGATACGAGCATTTTTACTCAAGCTAAAACAACGCTGGATTTCAGCACGGCAGGCGATAAATTTAATCGACATATTTATGATTATTTGGTGACGGATTCTAAAACTGAGCTTGAATTTGCCAAGGCGCTTGATACTGACCCTGATGTTGTGGTGTATGCCAAATTGCCCAATGATTTTTATATTTCTACGCCCGTGGGCCATTACAATCCTGACTGGGCGATTTCTTTTAAGGAAGGCACGGTGAATCATGTTTATTTTGTCGCTGAAACTAAGGGTTCGATGTCGTCGCTGGAATTAAGAAAAAGTGAGGATTTTAAAATTGACTGTGCGATTAAGTTTTTTAAGGCGCTGAATGAAGTCAATGCCGATCATGTTAGCTACGCGAAGGTGGACAGTTATGGCGAGTTAATGGCGTTGGTGAAAAAATGACCGAGCTGAGTGTGCCCGTTGTTAATACTCTTCTGGCAAGCTGTGCTGTGGTTTGCGACCATGAGCAAGTTTTTTCGTTGTTAAGTTCGTCTACGTTAAGACTTGAAAAAATCGAGTCGTATGGGTGTGCAAGTCCTGACGGCGTGTGGTATGACCAAGCCGAAACTGAATGGGTGTTGCTGCTTACGGGGCGTGCGACCTTGGTTTTTGCAACGGGCGACGCACTGGCATTAAACGCCGGTGATTATGTCACCCTGCCACCGCATTGTAAGCACCGTGTTGAGTGGTGTTCAGATGATGCGTGTTGGTTGGCGCTGCATGTTATGTAGCCGATAAAATCAGGGGACAGCTGTTAGATAAATCCCCTCATTCGACTGGCTCAGTCCGCCTTTGAAAAAGGGGGAAGTTATGCTTCGAGCAGCAAAACAGTGCGGTGTGTAGAACAACCAATATAAGTGGGCGCGTAATTATTTAGACCCCTGCAAAACTAATGTTGTAAGCACCGGCTTCCCCCTTTGAAAAAGCGGGAAGTTATGCTTCGAGCAGCAAAACAGTGCGGTGTGTAGAACAACCAATATAAGTGGGCGCGTAATTATTTAGATCCCTGCAAAACTAATGTTGTAAGCACCGGCTTCCCCCTTTGAAAAAGCGGGAAGTTATGCTTCGAGCAGCAAAACAGTGCGGTGTGTAGAACAACCAATATAAGTGGGCGCGTAATTATTTAGATCCCTGCAAAATTAACGTTGTAAGCACCGGCTTCCCCCTTTGAAAAAGGGGGATTGAGGGGGATTTATCTAATCAAATCAAATCTCCCCTAAGCCTTTATGCCCTTTGGGGGCTCTTTTCCAAAGACCTGTCATGAGCCAGTCGAATAAGGGGGGACTGAATACTTACGCGGGAGCGGCTTTAGCCGCTCCCACAATAAAGCAATTCATGGCCGTTCGGAGTATAGCTATTAAATAAATCCCCTTATTCGACTGGCTCATGACCGGCTCAGTCCCCCTTTTTCAAAGAGGGAAATTAATATCATCAATCACAATACTATGAATAATTATTATGAGCAGTTTCTGGTGTTTAGTGCGTCCTTAGTCGCCAATACGTTTTCTGCTTTAGCGGGTGGTGGGGCGGGGTTAATTCAGTTTCCAGTGTTAATTTTTTTAGGGTTGTCGTTTAGCGTGGCGTTGGCAACGCATAAAATTGCGTCTGTTGCGTTGGGCGTGGGGGCCTCGGTACGGTATTTAAAAGAAGATGTATTGGAGCGAAAATTTGCTTTTTTTATGGCTGTGGTAGGTATTCCTGCGGTCATTTTGGGTTCATTTACTGTGGTGCATATTCCAGAGTCTTTGGCAAAAGCCATTTTGGGGGGGTTGACTATCGCGTTAGGGGTGCATTCTTTAGTTAATAAACAACTGGGGGCGGTGTATCAACCTGCACATCGTGATTTAACGGGCTTGGTGAAAGGTGGCGTAGCGTTGGCTGTGATTGGTTTTTTAAATGGTTCGATTGCTTCGGGTACAGGTTTATTTGCTACGTTGGTGTTGATAGCTTGGTTTGGTATGGATTATAAGCGTGCGGTGGCTTATACCTTGGTAATTGTTGGTTTATTTTGGAATGGCTCGGGTGCGGTTGTGTTGGCGATGATTGCAACGGTTAAATGGAGCTGGCTGCCCGTGTTGTTATTGGGTTCGTTTGTGGGCGGTTATCTTGGTGCGCATTTGGCTATTTTAAAAGGAAATCAATGGATTAAGCGTAGTTATGAGGTGATGACAATTGCTGTGGGCATAAAGTTGTTATGTTGTTAAGAAGTTTGGTTGGCATTAAAGCGTGTATAAAGTTGAGCAAGTTGTGCGCATTCATCGTGGGTGGGGTTGCTCCAGCCACTAAAGCCTAGTTCTGCAAGTGCTTGTCTGCCTTGGCTGTTTAGTCCCATATTTAATAACACATCGTGTAAGGTGGTGTTGATGTGCGCATTGTGCGGTGCGGTGAGGAACATAGGATAGGCGCATTTAGTTTCACTTTGGCCAAGTATTCGAAGACTTTTTTTGCTTAGTGAGGAGAGTCCTTGATAGGTTTGGCTGAGCATGAACAGTATGTCTGCCTTGCCTTTAAGCAGTAATTGCAGGGCTTTGATGTCATGGCCAGTAAATACATAATGTATGGTGTTGGCATTGCCGGGTGTTTCTTCCAGTATAAATCGTCCTTGTAAATAAACTGTGCTGTTTGCGGAGGTGGCGGCGCAGGTGCTGTGCTGAAAATCTTCTAGGCTTTGGCGCGTATCATTGGCACGAATGAGTATCGTCACTTCTTCATATTGGTTGAGCGGACGTTGGCAAGCTTGATAGTGATGCATCAGTTGTAACTGGGTTGCGATAAATGGGTTGGTGTAGACAATGTCCATTGTTTCAATGGGTTTAGAGGGCTCAGTAACAGTGCCGTGCATGAGTTCTAAGTTAAAGGTTTTGTCTAAGTGCTGTTGTAAATATGTTGAGAAAAACTGCCAAGCATGTATGTGTTGGCTGCTTTGTACATGAATCCACACGTTTAGTTTTGCTGAGTTAATGGCGGTGGCGGGAGCCGCATGTTGTGGAGCTGAATAGTCTGCTGCTGATTGTGCAGGGTGCTGCGGTGCAGCGGTGGGCGTGGCGTCAGTGTTATCGGTTAAAAAGCGCGTTAAGCCAGTCATTTTAAACAGAATGCCAATCATACGATTGGTGTTGATGATTTGAATTTGAATCTGTTGTTCTTGCCAGTGTTCAAAGAGTTTAAGCAGTTGCGCTAGCCCCATCGAGTTAACACGTAAGACCTGTGCAAAATTTAGTTGTGCGTGAGAATTAGGCGGAACAAGCCATAATCTTTGTAATATGGGCAGTGCAGTGGCGTCGATAATGCCTATTAAATCAAAATGATGCTTATGTGGCTCTGCGTGGGCGACAGGTTGTATGTGTAAGCCATTCTCTTGCGTGAGTTGGTGTTCTGGTTGTGCTGATAAAGTAAGGTAATGAGGAGTGTGCAAGGGGGGCAGTGTTGGCGTTTGGATGATGTAGTGTGGGGCTTTGTTTGTGGTGCTGGCGGGAGTAAATGAGGGCGTTTGGGGGGTGGTCGCTAGCTTTGTTGAGGCGGTGCTGGGGGCGTCGGTTATAAAACGAGTTAAGCCAGTCATTTTAAAGAGCACAGCAATCATGCGGTTAAGATGGCTTACTTGTATGGTGATGTGTTGTTTTTGCCAGTTTTCAAATAGTTGTAGCAGTTGCGCTAAACCCATTGAATTAATGCGTTCTACTTTGGAAAAATCTAACTCAATGTGGCTCTGTTCAGGCACGCGGTATAGTGGCAAAAAGGTTTCTGCAGCACTTGCATCAATGTTGCCAATTAACTGAATGCGTTGCGGTGAGGCTTGACGATCGGTAGGGAAGATAATGTGTAGCATTGCTGTGGCGCTTGGCGATAGCTCTGCTGTTGGCTGATTGGTTGCGGTGGTTAAGCTGTCTTGATTAAGTAAATGTGTTAGCCCTGTTTGGTTAAACATTAAGCCGATAGTTTGATTTGCTGAGGTAATACGGACCGTAATATTGTTTTTTTGTAAGTGTTCAATTAGTTTTAGTAATTCGGCTAAACCAAGCGAATTCATTCGGTTTACTTGAGAAAAATTTAATTCTGTCGTGGTATTAGCAGGCAGTGTGTATAAATTTTTTAAGGCCGGTTGGCTGTTAGAGTCAATGTTGCCAATGAGGGTAAACTGCTGCGAATAGGGCTCGTTGATGGTGTGTTGTTGGATAGTTAATGTTGCGTTATGCATTATCTAACACCTCGTAAAATTCATTGTGGTAGAGAAATTGATAGCTTTTATCGGCGTTTGGTTCGAAGGGCGTATTGAAGTCAATAAATGCGCAAACTTGTGTTTGTTGATGCGGAAAAACGCGTATTTGTAAATAATCTGACATGCGCCAAATTAAGTATAAGCCACCTCCGCCTATTCCAGCTTCTAAGCCTTGTCCTTGAATATGTAGGCTTAAACGAGTTAAGAATACTTTTGGCGTTAAAGTGCCCCAGTTGTCTAGTAATGAAATGCCAAGTAGTCCGTTTTGCAGCGACAAATCAAGGGTTAAGATTTCATCATCAGCCAATTCACGGGGCTGTCCTTTTGGGTATAAGGCACGACCTTTGCCATCACGCGGTGCAGCACAAACGCCATTTTCAATGAGTTCGTCAAGTAAAAAGATAACGGTATCAATGCGATCAGGGTAGGGCAGGGGTTGTTCTTCTAGCCACGCTTGAATTTCATTGAGGATGAAATATTTGTCTTCCGTGTGCGTGAGTTGAAATTCACGGCGTTGATCTGGGTGGCGTAGTAAGGAGACTAAGTCATCGCGCTGCGGCGTGAGGTGTTGGTTGCGTAAAGTGGCTATGTTTAGATGCTGATGTACTGGGTGTGAGGGCATTAAAACACGGCGAATACCTTGTTGAGCCAAGCTGGGAATTAAGTCAGAAAAATCGTGTTCAGCGAGCAGGATAACCACTTGACGTTGAAGGTCGGCGGAGATGGTGGGCTGTGTGTCGCGGAAATAACTGTCAGTAAATATCGTGAGCTTGCTGCTGTCTGAGTTGGTTTCGGAGAGTTCGGTAGTGCTGAGTGTTAAGTGCGGGGTGCGTTCTAGGGTGCGCTCTAGGTGTTCTATACTAAATAAGGTGACATCATCATAAAATACGGTACGCCCCAAAAATTGAGTAAGAAGGTGCAGTAAGTCTGTGTTGAGGCTGTGAATGTCGTTGTCGCATAGCTCAATCAATGCGGCTTCTAAGCGGTCATAGCCAAAACATTCGCCGTCAGTATTTTCTTCTTCGACAATGCTGTCTGTGTACAGAAATAAGCGGTCGCCAATATCAATTTCAGTGCTGGCGTGTTCGTATTGAGTGTGTTCATTTTTACCTAAGGGTAAGCCGCCTAATTCTAGGCTGTCGAGTTGGCTGAGTATGGAGCGATAGATGTATGCAAATTGATGCCCCGCATTGGCATATTGTAATTCACCCGTTTGGCTGTCAATGCAGACCGCAAACATGGTCATTAACAACGATTGGTGTGCTGTTTTGAAGATAATTTGATTAAGGCGAGCAAGAATAAGATGCGGGGCTTTTTCTTGTTCAGATTCTAAAAAGTTAACCCCTGCTTTTGCCGCACAGACAATTGTGCCGGCGGCAATGCCATGACCACTGACATCGCCTACTAAGATAATGATCCAGCGTGCGTCAACAACATAATAATCGTAAAAATCTCCGCCCACTTCGCTAGAGGTTAGCATGGTGGCTTGACCTTGTAGGCCAGGTAATTCAATGCGTGCTGGGCGTAATAAGTTTTTTTGTAAGGTGGCAGCACTTTCTACTTCATCGTTTAAGCGAGCGCTTAATTTCACCATGGTTTCTATAAGTGAGCCTTGTGATTGCGACATTCTGAGAATTAAATCTGCAATTTTTACCAGACCTAAGAGGTCGTGTTGATCAATAACTGGGATGGCTTCGTGGGTGAAGTTTGGGTCGATGGTTAAAAATTTAACAATGACTTGGTCAATGCGATCATTGGCTTCGACAATTAACGGAGCTATAAAAATATGCCCGTGACTGGTTAATAGAAAAGATAGTTTTTTGCGTGCAAATAACTCACGTGCAAAGGCGCGAGTCATGAGATTGAGGTAATTTTTTCTGGAAATGATGCCAAAATAGCGATTATGTGCGTCCAGAATAGGTAACGCAGAGAGTGTGCTTTGGTCTTGAAACAGGTGTAGCACATCTAAAATATAAGCGTCTATGGAGATAGGTTGAACTTGATAAGTTAAATCGCGAACGCAAGGTTCGGAAAAATTTTGTACGTTACTTTGATGTAAGGAGGGTGCTTGCTCAAACATAATTTTATGAGGATTAAGGGCAATTTAAATGCCTTTATTTTGTACTGAATTTCGTTCTACTGTAGTGGAAAATGATGACAGCTTAATTAAAAATAAGGCGGATAAGATTAAGCAATGAAGGGGGTAGCATAAATTAAGTTATAGCGTGTGGAGTGTAAGCACTGCTCAGTAATGCTTATTATGAGCTTCAACGTAAATGAGGAGTGTAGGCTTTGCCTGCAAGTCAATACAGGCAATGACCAACAGTAGGCGCTTTAGGCGAAGCGTGTACTTCATGCTATTCGTCATAGTCTATTTAAGCTGCACCTGCTTAAGTGGGTGGCCAAAAGGCTAAAGCCTTGCAATCATTAAAGAATTTGGACTTTATTATTAATGACGCTATGCCGCGCTGCACTGGCTGCAACAGGTTGCGAGGCAAACGATTAAGCTTCTGGGTAAGGTCTGAATGCTATTGTATGGCAGCCAGATTTTTTAGTTTTTATGCTGCAGTAAGTCATGCAGTTGGTCTTCAAGATGTTTTACTTTTTTGAGTAATTCTGGCAATTTAGTCAGCGCGACGTGTTCTTTGTAGGCGGTTCGTTTGTCTTTAGCGGGGCTGCCAAACACATGGCTTGCTGCGGGGACATCATTCGCTACACCGGCACGCGCCATGATGACTGCACCTTGACCAATGGTAAGGTGATCGGCAATGCCGGCACTGCCAGCAAAAATGGCATAATCATGGATTGTGCAGGAGCCTGAAACACCTACTTGACCACACATGATGACGTGTTTGCCTACTTGATTGTTATGTCCTATTTGTACTAAATTATCAATTTTGCTGCCTTGACCAATGACGGTACTGCCTAATGCGCCGCGATCGATACAGGTATTGGCACCAATTTCAACATGATCATCAATGCGTACATTGCCCACTTGAGGGACTTTAATATGCTGGTGATTTCTAAATTTATAGCCAAAGCCATCTGCGCCAATAATCGCGCCAGAGTGAATAATGACATGGTCGCCTATCTCTACATTGTCATAAATAACAGCATAAGGATGAATTTGGCAGTGTTGACCAATTTTGCAGTGTTGACCAATATATGCGCCTGCCATAATTTGGCTGTGACTGCCTATGCTGCTGTGATCATTGATAATTGCATACGGGCCGATATGAATCGCCTCGCCTAAGCTTACGTTATCTGCAACGACGGCTTGTGGGGCAATGCTAAGGGCAGGGGTAGGGGCAGGATGGAGTAGGTGCAAGGCATGGATAAAACTAATTTCTGGGTCAGCACAAATCAGCAAGGCAAGTTGTTTTGGGACGGACGGGATTTTAAAGTCTGCGCCAATAATACAGGCACTGGCTGTGGAGTGTTCAAGGTATTTGCTGTATTTAGGATTGGTTAGTTGGGTGAGTTGTCCCGCGTGGGCAGTGGTAATATCTGCGGCTGAGTCAATTAGGTCATCTGGATTACCGCCTTCAAGTCGAGCATGGCAGTGCGTGGCGAGTTCTTGTAGAGTTATAGACATATATTAATGGCCGCGTTAAAAATAGTGTAAACAATGAGTATTCTGATGCACTAAGTGTATCAATTTAGGGTTAACAGTTTTGTTACAATGTGAATAAATTTTGTGTAATGATGGTCTTTAATTTCTGGATGTTTTTTCAAAAAAGAGGGCTGAGTCATTACTATTTTGTTCGTTTACGTGTTGGCTTGCCAATGCCCAGAATTACCACCTTGCTTTTCTATTACGTGTACATTTTGAATTATCATGCCACGATCAACTGCTTTACACATATCATAAATCGTTAATAATGCACAGGTGGTTGCGGTAAGTGCTTCCATTTCTACGCCAGTTTGACCATTGGTTTTAGCCGTGGCTCGACAAACCATGTGGTTTTTTTCAAGGTTAGGGGTAAAGTGAATATCAATATGTGTTAAAGGTAAAGGGTGGCAAAGCGGGATAATATCAGCCGTTTTTTTTGCTGCCATGATGCCAGCAATTCTGGCAACAGCCAGCACGTCACCTTTTTTATGTGCGCCGGCAAGTATTAATTGCAGGGTGGCGGGGTGCATTGAAATACTGCCTTCTGTGACGGCGAGGCGTTGTGTTATGGCTTTGTTGCCTACATCTACCATGTGAGCTTCGCCCAAGGCATTGAAGTGTGTCAAGGTTGTCATCGCTTATTTAAAAAAAATTTAGGGTACGTTTTAGGGAGTTAATATGAACCAGCAGTGCGACATTGTAGTTAAATATTTTGCTAGTTTAAAAGAAAAGTTAGGGCGTTCTGAAGACTATTTTACGTTAACAAGAAGCATGACTGTTAGTGATGTGTGGGCACACGTTAATCCTGAGATAGCACCTCCAGAGCAGCTTAAAGTGGCGGTGAATTTGGATTATGTTAGCTGGGATTGGGTTGTCAAGCCAGGTGATGAAGTGGCTTTTTTTCCACCTGTTACAGGAGGTTAGTTAAATCATGATAAGCATTGTACAAGAAGCATTTAATCCTTGGGATGTTATGCAAGCGTATCAACAGCAGATGGCGGTTAGGGTGCGGCGTAAACTAGGCGCGACCAGTGTATTTGTTGGGTCAATGCGTGATTTTAACCAAGATGATCAAGTCGACCGCATGGTGCTGGAGTATTATCCAGGCATGACTGAAAAGCAGTTAGGGATGATTGCTGCACAAGCCAATGAGCAGTGGTCGCTAATTGATAGCCTGATTATGCATCGCGTAGGCGAGGTTTTTCCAACAGATGTGCTGGTGTTAGTGGCGGTCTGGGCGGCGCATCGGGCTGATGCATTTGAGGCGTGTCGGTTTTTAATGGAGGCGCTGAAAGCGCAAGCTCCGTTCTGGAAAAAAGAATGTGTAACCGGGCAACAAGCGCGTTGGGTTGCTGAAAATACTGAAGGTTATAAGCGTCATTAATTTAGCTTTTCAGCAAAAAATCTTATTTTCCTTATCATTTTCTGCAATTTTAAACTGAATGCGCTACAATTCGCAGCTATTAATATTTCTCCGCGCATTCGCGCATTCTCAATTTTACAAGGTAAATCCATGCTCAATGATGTTTCTACATTACCCACTTTTCAAGATTTAGCGCTGATAGAACCGGTGCTAAAAGCATTGGAAGATGTTGGTTATGAAACACCTTCGCCGATTCAGGCACAAGTTATTCCCCATATGTTGTTAGGTAAAGATGTATTGGGGCAAGCACAAACAGGGACAGGTAAAACAGCTGCATTTGCGCTTCCTATTCTGTCACGTATCGATCTTAAACAAAAAGACCCACAAGTATTAATTTTAGCGCCAACCCGTGAATTGGCTATTCAAGTTGCTGAAGCTTTTCAGCGTTATGCCGCACATTTAAACGGTTTTCATGTTTTGCCTATTTACGGTGGTCAAGATTACAGCACGCAATTGCGACAATTAAAACGCGGGGCGCATGTGGTTGTGGGTACGCCTGGTCGTGTAATGGATCACATGCGCAAAGGCACGTTAAATCTTAGTGGACTGACCACGTTGGTTTTGGATGAGGCCGATGAGATGTTGCGTATGGGGTTTATCGATGATGTTGAATGGATTCTTGAACAAACGCCAGATAATCGGCAGATTGCGTTATTTTCCGCAACAATGCCAACGGCTATTCGAAAAATTGCGCAAGAATATTTGCATGAGCCAGTGCAAGTTACGATTAAAGTCACTAATGCGTCAGCAGAAAATATTCGCCAACGTTTTTGGGTGGTCAGTGGTATTCACAAATTAGATGCCTTAACCCGTATCTTAGAGGTGGAAACATTCGATGGCATGATTATTTTTGTTAGAACTAAAACAGCTACCGTTGAATTAGCAGAAAAATTAGAAGCCAGAGGGTATTCAGCTGCAGCGATTAATGGGGATATGTCACAAACCTTGCGGGAACGTGCTATCAATCATTTAAAAGCGGGTAAATTAGATATTTTGATCGCTACTGATGTTGCGGCACGTGGTTTAGATGTGGATCGCATTACTCACGTGGTCAACTATGATATTCCTTACGATACAGAATCGTATGTGCATCGTATTGGTAGAACAGGTCGGGCAGGGCGTACAGGTGATGCTATTTTGTTTATTGCCCCCCGTGAAAGAAAATTATTAATGAACATCGAAAAAGCCACTAAACAAAAAGTGGAAGAGATGGGCTTACCTTCTACAGAAGTTATTAATAATAAACGTATTGCTCGTTTTAAGCAGAACATCACCGATACCTTAGCCGCTGAAGAATTAAGCTTTTTTAGTCAATTAATTGAGCAATATGAGCGTGAGCACAATGTTGCAGTGATTGAAATTGCCGCAGCGTTAGCAAAATTAGTACAAGGTGAAACGCCTTTATTGATACAAAATCCACCTAAAAAAGCGAAAGAACCTTATGAAGAGCGTCCTGTCCGTGCTCGAGTGGAGCGTTCACGAAATGAACGTGGTCCGCGTCGCGATACCATGGGCGGAGATATTGAAATGGAGGTTTTCCGTATTGAAGTTGGGCATGTGCATGGTGTGAAGCCAGGTAATATTGTGGGTGCCATTGCTAATGAAGCGGGTATTGATGGTAAGCACATTGCAAGAATTAAAATTGAAGACGATTACAGTACGGTTGAGTTACCTGCTGGAATGCCTAAAGAATTGATTCAAGATTTACGGCGCGTGCGCGTTGCTGGACAACCTCTGAATATTTCTAAAGTTGATGGCATGAACGTTAAAAAAGTAGATAAAAGCAAAAAACGTATAGGTAATCCTTCGCGTCGTGCCAAACCAAAAGCTGAAGACTAAACTAAGCTAATTAAATTGGAGTTGAAGTGGCTTAGCGGTGCAGTAGGGTATTCACTGCACTCGCTATGGCATTCGACTCCTTTATTTTAAGGCGTTGTTGCATTCCAAAGGCAAGTGCCCGCAGTTTTTTCAATTGCGGCTAGACATTTTTCATGCAGCACGCGCTCTTCTTCTGAGCAATAAATGATTTTTAATGGTTTTCTCTGCCCATTGAAGAGAGGTTGCGCGACTGTTGTGGGGCGTGTTTTGTTGTCTTGAGTCGTTTGTTCTAATAATGAAAACTGTCCGCCTGTCATTAATAAGAAAACATCGGCAAGAATTTCAGCATCTAATAATGCACCATGTAATTCGCGTTGACTATTATCTACGCCGTAGCGTTTACACAGCGCATCTAAGCTATTACGCTGCCCTTGATGCTTTTGTTTAGCAAATTTTAAGGTATCAAATACAGTGCAATAATCAGCAATGGTTTTGTTGAAGTTTTCTAATAAAGAAAATTCATAATTAATGAAGCCCACATCAAATGGAGCGTTATGAATAATTAATTCGGCGCCTTCGATAAAGTCAATAAAATCGCCTGAAATCTCTTTGAACAGTGCTTTGTCAGCTAAAAATTCATTACTGATACCGTGCACAGCTAATGCGCCTTCGTCAATAAATCGTTCTGGATTAATATACGCATGAAAGCGTTTGCCAGTGAAGCGTCGATTAAGCAGTTCTATGGCGCCAATTTCGATAATACGGTGTCCGTCTTGATAACTAAGGCCGGTGGTTTCTGTATCTAAAACAATCAGTCGATGAGTAAATTTAAGTGAATCCATTGCGTTGGGTTTTATGCGTGAAGTTAAGAAAACAGTGTGCTAAAGGTTTGTTTTGGTGCGGTTAGGGTCATCGTCAACACTAATATTTTAAGGTAAACCCATGATGTTATTTCGTCCAGTGGTATTGTCATTTTCAGGTCATGATCCAAGTGGTGGGGCTGGAATTCAAGCAGATATTGAAACGTTAAGTAGTCACCAATGTCATTCTGCCAGTGTCATTACTGCATTGACTGAGCAGGATACGCATAATATTAAGAAATGTATTCCGCAAAGTTCAGAAAATATTATTAGTCAGGCAACCACTTTGCTAGCTGATTTGGCAGTGAATGTGTTTAAAATTGGATTGCTTGGGCATCATGAAACTGTGTTGGCTATTTATGCGCTCTTAAAACAATATCCTAATATACCCGTGGTTTTAGATCCAGTGTTGGCGGCTGGTGGTGGTGCGTGTTTAGCTAATGAGCGATTATTATCAAGTATTATTGATTTATTACTACCCTGTACTACTGTGTTAACACCAAATAGTCATGAGGCGCGACAATTAACAGGCTTGGATTCATTAGAAGAATGTGGTTTAAAGTTGTTGGCAATGGGCTGTCGTTATGTGTTGATTACAGGAACCCATGAAGCAACTGATGTGGTTCATAACATGATGTTTTATGACGGTAGATTATGGGAAACCTACTCATGGGAGCGATTGCCAGCCAGTTATCATGGCTCTGGATGCACCCTTGCTAGCAGTATAGCCGCGTTAATGGCGCATGGTTTAGATCCTATTCAGGCCGTAGCCGAGGCGCAGGAATATACTTGGAATTCTTTGCAAAGTGGTTACCAAATCAGTCGCGGGCAGTATTTGCCCAATCGATTCTTTTGGGTGGAAGGTGAGGCATGAAATGTCCCGTGCGTGGACTTTATGCTATTACTCAGGCAGAGAATAAAAGCATGGCGGTTATTTTATATGAGGTAGAAGCTGTTCTTAATGGCGGTGCAGTGATGTTGCAATATCGCAATAAAAGTCTAGCTAATCATTACGTTATTGCCTCGCATGTGCATGCACTTTGTCAGCGTTATCACGTGCCATTAATCATTAATGATGACATGCACTTAGCGCAGGCACTTGGTGCTGAAGGTGTGCATTTAGGACAGCATGATGGTGAATTACACGAGGCACGAGCGTTATTGGGCGATCAAGCAATCATCGGTATCACGTGTTATCAATCGCTTGAATATGCGCAATTGGCTCAGCAGCAAGGTGCTAATTATGTTGCTTTTGGGCGGTTTTTTCCATCACGTTCTAAGCCTTTAGCAAAGCGTGCTGCACTGAGTTTATTAACCGAAGCGAAACAGAATATAGCTATTCCTATTGTTGCTATTGGAGGGATTTTGCCTGGTAATGCCACTGAGTTGCTTGCTGCTGGCGCAGATATTTTAGCAGTGATTGATGGCTTATTTGCCAGTGAACCAGCGTTAGCAGTAAAAGCATATCAAGTATTATTTAATTAGCGCATTATTTTGTGTTAAGAATAATTATTTTGCGATATTCAATTTTTTTTAAAAGAGATTCGCTAGAAAATACTATAAAATACTCAGCTAAATTTTATTTGTAAAATTCTGTCAAATAAAGAAACTATCATTTTAGTTAGTCATAGATAAAGTAAAACGGAGTATTTCATGCGTATCATCTTGTTAGGGAGCCCTGGGTCGGGTAAAGGTACTCAAGCACAATTCATAACCGAAAAATTTGGCATTCCGCAGATTTCAACAGGCGATATGCTGAGAGCTGCGGTAAGAGCTGGGACGCCTTTAGGAGTAGAGGCTAAACAAGTGATGGATGCTGGTGGCTTAGTGTCTGATGATATTATTTTGGGATTAATTAAAGAGCGTATTGCTCTGGAAGACTGCCTCAATGGGTTTTTATTAGATGGCTTTCCACGCACCATTTTACAAGCAGAAGGTCTTGAGATATTAGGTATTCGTATTGATTCAGTCATTGAAATTGCAGTACCTGATGAACAGATCATTCAACGCATTGCGGGTCGACGTGTACATCAGGCCTCAGGTCGAAGCTATCATGTAGAATTTAATCCCCCCAAACAAGAGGGAATTGATGATCTAACTGGCGAAGCCCTGATTCAACGTGATGATGACAAAGAAGCCACAATTCGTAAACGCTTAACGGTCTATCATGAGCAAACAAAACCATTGGTTGGTTTTTATTCAGCTCCAGGACGGGTTGATAAATTTGTGTCCATTGATGGCGTAGGTAGCGTTACAGAAATCACTCAAAAAGTATTAGATAGTTTACATTAATCAAGAAAAACCTTATGTCAGGCAAAACTCTTTACGATAAATTATGGGATGATCATGTTGTTTACACAGAAAACGATGGCACCTCGGTTATTTATATTGATCGGCACTTAGTTCATGAAGTAACCTCTCCGCAAGCCTTTGAAGGTTTGCGTTTAGCAGGGCGCAAGCCGTGGCGCACTTCCAGTAACCTTGCCGTTGCGGATCATAATGTCCCTACCGCCGAGCGCGAGCACGGTTTTACCGATCCAATTGCACGCCTGCAAGTGGAAACATTAAGTAAAAATTGTACCGAAGTCGGCATCACGGAGTTTTCGATGACCGATTTACGCCAAGGTATTGTGCATGTAATGGGGCCTGAGCAAGGTTTTACCTTACCTGGCATGACGGTTGTCTGTGGTGATTCGCATACTTCAACGCATGGTGCGTCTGGTGCTCTGGCTTTTGGTATTGGCACCTCCGAAGTAGAGCATGTATTGGCGACGCAATGTTTATTGCAGAAGAAAGCACAAAACATGTTGATACGCTTGACGGGAAAAACAACGCAAGGTATCACAGCAAAAGACATTGTTTTAGCCATCATAGGTCAGATTGGCACGGCAGGCGGTAACGGTTACACAATAGAGTTTCAGGGTGAAGCCATTCGTGCGTTGTCTATGGAAGGGCGAATGACAGTGTGTAACATGGCCATTGAGGCGGGGGCGCGTGCGGGTTTAATTGCAGCAGATGAAATAACCTTTGCCTATTATCATAAGCGTCCTTATGCGCCCAAAGGTGATGACTGGAGCAAAGCCGTGGCGGCGTGGCAAAGTTTGCATTCTGATGATGATGCAATATTTGATAACACAGTTGAGATCGATGCCACGCAAATTAAGCCACAAGTCACTTGGGGAACCTCACCAGAATTGGTATTAGCTATCGATAGCTGTATTCCTGACCCCGAGCAAGAATCCGATACGGTAAAGCGTCAAAGTATGCAGCGTGCGTTGGAGTATATGGGTTTAACAGCAGGGCAAGCAATAGTGGATATCTCCGTTGATAAAGTCTTCATCGGCTCATGCACTAATTCTCGCATCGAAGATTTACGCGCCGCCGCAGAGGTTGTAAAAGGTAAACATATTGCTAAAAATATTAAGCTGGCGTTAGTTGTGCCAGGTTCAGGTTTAGTAAAGCAGCAGGCTGAATTTGAAGGGCTTGATAAATTATTTTTAGCCGCTGGATTTGAATGGCGTGAACCTGGATGCTCAATGTGTTTAGCCATGAATGCGGATCGTTTAGAGCCTGGTGAGCGTTGCGCCTCAACGTCTAATAGAAATTTTGAAGGTCGACAAGGCTATGGTGGGCGTACGCATTTAGTTAGTCCAGCCATGGCAGCAGCAGCGGCGATTGCAGGACATTTTGTTGATGTTCGATACCTGCATTAAGCCGCGAGCACTATTTTTTTGATTTTATTTTACGTAATGAATAACTCATGAATGCACGTGAAGCTCAGATTGAGCGTAATACCTTAGAAACTCAAGTAACGGTTAGCATTAACTTAGATGGCACTGGCGTGGCTAAATTAGCCTCAGGCGTGCCTTTTCTCGATCACATGTTAGAGCAAATTGCTAGGCATGGCTTGATAGATATCAGTGTTGAAGCGCATGGTGATTTGCATATTGATGCTCATCATACCGTTGAAGATATTGGCATCACCTTAGGGCAAGCCGTTGCTAAAGCTATCGGCGATAAAAAAGGAATTACCCGTTATGGTCATGCTTATGTGCCGTTAGATGAAGCCTTAAGTCGTGTGGTGATTGATTTTTCTGGGCGGCCTGGATTATTTTACGAAGTCGCTTTTCCTAAAGGAATGGTAGGAAGTTTTGATGTCGATTTATTTAGAGAATTTTTTCAAGGTTTTGTTAATCATGCACAGGTAAGTTTGCATATTGATAATTTAAAAGGTGCGAATTCTCATCATATAGCAGAAACAATTTTTAAAGCACTTGGACGTGCTTTGCGTATGGCAGTCACTGTAGATTCGCGTATGGCAGGAATGATGCCGTCGACTAAAGGTGTACTGTAACTTTTTTACTTATTTTTGTTAACTGATATGGCCTTTGTTGCAGTGATAGATTATGGCATGGGGAACTTACATTCTATTGCCAAAGCCTTACAACATAGCAGCAGTAATGACGAAACTATTGTTATTACTGGTGATCCAAAAACTATTTTATCAGCGGATAAAGTTGTTTTTCCTGGTGTTGGAGCCATGCGTGATTGTATGCAAGCCTTGATTCAAGCAGGTTTAGTGGAGGTAATCAATCACGTTGCGCTTACTAAGCCGTTACTTGGTATTTGTTTGGGAATGCAAGCGTTAATGACAACAAGTGCTGAAGCTCCCGATACTGAATGCTTAAATATTTTTTCAGGTCAAGTGCTGCGGTTTTCAGATCACTTACATGATAATGCAGGAAACACCTTAAAAATCCCTCACATGGGTTGGAATCATGTCGAGCAAACGCCGCATCCTTTATGGCAAAACATCCCCCAAAATAGTCGATTTTATTTTGTCCATAGTTATTATGTGCAGCCAAATGATAATTGCTTTATTGCTGGCACCGCCAATTATCCACACTCTTTTCCCTGCGCGATAGCAAGAAATAATATTTTTGCTGTTCAATTTCACCCAGAAAAAAGTCAAACAGTGGGTTTGCAATTGCTCAAGAATTTTTTATCTTGGGATGGAACTGTTGCTTTTTAATCACTTTGTTACCGAGGTTTTTTACTATGTTGCTAATACCCGCTATCGATATTAAAGATGGTAAATGTGTGCGTTTACGTCAAGGACGCATGGAAGATGACACGGTGTTTTCAGATGATCCCGTTGCCGTTGCAGGACGTTGGGTGCGTTTAGGCGCAAAGCGCTTACATTTAGTTGATTTAGATGGTGCGTTTGCAGGTAAGCCAAAAAATGCGGCGGTCATTCATGCTATTGTTGATGCCTATCCTGGTGTTCCCATCCAAATTGGCGGTGGTATCCGTGATGAAGAAACCATTGAGGCCTATCTGAATGCAGGTGTTGAGTATGTCATTATTGGCACTAAAGCAGTCAACGAGCCACATTTTATTCGTGATATTGCCATGGAATATCCGCGCCGTATTATTATTGGTTTAGATGCGAAAGACGGTAAAGTCGCTATTGATGGCTGGTCGAAATTATCAAAACATGACGTGATTGATTTAGCACAACACTTTGAAGCTGATGGTGTGGAAGCGATTATTTACACTGATATTTCGCGTGACGGCATGATGCAAGGCGTTAATGTTGAAGCTACTGCGAAATTAGCCAGTGCCATTACTATTCCGGTGATTGCATCAGGAGGCATTACTAATCTTGATGATATTCGTGCCTTAGGTTTGGTTGCAGGTGAAGGTATTATGGGCGCAATTACAGGGCGAGCAATTTATGAAGGAACCTTGGATTTCGCCATAGCCGAGCAATTAGCGGAGTCTTTTGCTTGATTTATTTTATGTCAAACGGCATTTTGGATAATTGTCATGAGTTTAGCTAAGCGCATAATTCCATGTCTTGATGTTGATCAAGGTCGGGTTGTAAAAGGGGTTAAATTTGTAAATATTCGCGACGCTGGTGATCCAGTTGAAATTGCGCGTCGTTACGATCAGGAAGGCGCGGATGAACTTACCTTCCTTGATATTACCGCAACTCATGCTAACCGAGACACTCTGATTCATGTAGTAGAACAGGTTGCAAGTGAGGTTTTTATCCCGTTAACGGTCGGCGGCGGTATTCGCAGCGTAACTGATATTCGTAACTTGCTTAATGCTGGCGCAGATAAAGTGGCGATCAATAGCGCTGCAGTGGTTAATCCTTATTTTGTCGATGAAGCTGCAAGTCGGTTTGGTTCGCAATGTATCGTTGTTGCCATTGATGCTAAAAAAGTAAGTATGGACAATGAGCCTGAGCGTTGGGAAATTTTTACTCATGGTGGTCGTAAAGCGACAGGCATTGAGGCTGTGTCCTGGGCAGAAAAAATGGTGCAGCTTGGTGCGGGTGAATTATTATTAACCAGTATGGATCGTGATGGTACACGCAGTGGTTTTGATTTACGTTTAACTAAAGCCATCAGTGAAGCGGTTGCTGTGCCAGTTATTGCTTCAGGCGGTGTTGGGACCTTGGAACATTTAGCAGAAGGTATTTTACAAGGTAAGGCAGATGCAGTTTTGGCGGCAAGTATTTTTCATTTTGCAGAATATACCATTCACCAAGCTAAAGAATATTTGCAAGCACGAGGGATCGAGGTGCGCTTATGAGTTGGTTGGATGACATACGTTGGACTACGGAAGGCTTAGTGCCAGTGATTGCCCAGCAAGCAGAGACAGGAAAAGTGTTAATGTTTGCATGGATGAACAAAGAATCTTTAGCATTAACTGCGCAAGAAGGCTACGCAGTGTATTGGTCACGTTCGCGTGGGCAATTATGGCGAAAGGGTGAGCGTTCGGGGCATCGACAAAAAGTAATCAGTATTTCTTTAGATTGTGATGAGGATGTTCTATTATTAGAAATTGCACAAGAAGGTGGTATTGCTTGCCATACTGGACGACAAAGTTGTTTTTATCGACGCTTAATTGATGGTAGTTGGCAAGCAGTCGAGCCAGTTATTAAAGCCCCAGAACTTATTTATCATGTCTAAATTATTTTAAGGTACGCAATGAATACAACGCTTACTCAATTAGCTGAAGTTTTAGAGCAACGTAAAAACCAAACAGCAGACACTTCTTACGTCGCGAGTTTATACGCTAAAGGCTTGGATACAATTTTAAAAAAATTAGGTGAGGAAGCCACCGAAACGGTTATTGCTGCAAAAAATTTAGATAAAGATCAATTGATTTACGAAATGGCTGATTTATGGTTTCATTGTATGGTGTTATTAGCGAATGAATCTTTACATCCCAATGATGTGTTACACGAATTAGAGCGTCGCTTTGGTTTATCAGGATTGGACGAAAAAGCGTCACGCACACAATAATCGCAATTTAGTTTTTTAGGAGAATAAGTTATGGGTTTAAGTATCCCGCATTTATTAGTTGTATTAGGTATTGTCATTTTAGTGTTTGGAACTAAACGTTTACGCAATTTAGGCGGTGACTTAGGTGGCGCGATTAAGGGTTTTAAATCTGCTATTAAGGACGGTGAAGTTGATAACAATAGCAACATGGCGGCACATGATGATCCCGTGATTGAAGGCGATGTCACCTCTAAAAAAAATGACAAAGCATAATCATGTTCGAGGTTGGTTTTTCTGAATTGTTTATGGTGGCTTTGGTGGCTTTATTGGTTATAGGACCAGAAAAACTGCCTAAAGCGGCTAGGCTTACAGGTTTTTGGATAGGCAAATTGCGCACTATGTTAGATTCTGTAAAAGCCGAGGTAAATGAAGAATTGCGTGCTGAAGAGATGCGTCAATTAATTAGGGAGCAGAGCGGTTTCGATGAAATTCGTCAATTACATGATGAGGTCATTTCTGAGACATTTTCTATCCAGTCGTCACTCAATAACACTGCTGAGCTGGAAACATCTCAGGGCGCACTCAATGACACAGAAAAAAACTAATACGGTAGAAGAGTCTTCTTTTATTTCTCATTTAATTGAGCTTCGTGATCGTTTACTGCGTAGCATCTTAGCTATTCTTTTAATTTTTTTGAGCTTAGTCGCCTTTGCCAAAGAAATTTACAATTATCTTGCAGGTCCATTGTTGGCACATTTGCCAGCAAACAGCACAATGATTGCCATTGATGTCGCCTCGCCCTTTTTTACGCCGTTTAAATTAACCATTATTCTTGCAACATTTCTCGCTATTCCTTTTATTTTGTATCAATTTTGGGCGTTTGTTGCGCCAGGCTTATACAAAAAAGAACGGCGTTTAGTGTTGCCTTTATTAGTTGCAAGTTCCTTATTGTTTTATTTGGGCATTGCGTTTGCGTACTTTGTTATTTTCCCAATTGTTTTTGGTTTTTTAACTGCGGCAGCACCTGAAGGTGTGGCAGTAATGACGGATATAGCTAAATACCTAGATTTTGTGCTAGCACTGTTTTTTGCTTTTGGGGTGAGTTTTGAGGTGCCGATTCTTACTATTGTTATGGTTTGGACGGGCATGACAACGCCTGCTGAGTTAGCCGAAAAAAGACCGTATGTGGTGGTGTTGATTTTTATTATTGCGATGTTTTTAACCCCCCCCGATGCAATCTCACAAACGTTATTGGCTGTGCCAATGTGTATCTTATTTGAATTAGGGATCTTTTTTTCACGTTTCTTTATAAGCAAAGAAAGTGCTGACTTAGCAGAAGAAAAAGAGCCTCACCGTTTGGAGAAAAAATAATCGTTGATTATTTTCGTTACACTGCTCGGCTTAGGTCGCGACTGTGCAAGGTAGCGTGAGAACGTTGTAAAATAGCTTCAGCAATTTGCTGGGTGGTATCAATAACGGGATATGTCCAAGGTTCATAGTCTGTGCTAAGTTTTTTTGCTGCACCGTGCTCAATGAGTTTACCAATGATGTCACGGTGATAACATTCAGTTACTTTCTCATTTAAATCCACTAATACTGGTTTACCAGTAAAAACAGCTTCTGAACACATAGATAGCGAATCACCTGTGACAATAAATAACTCAGCATGGGCTAACAGAGCGCTATAAAAACTGGGATGACTTGTTTGCCAATCAAAAAAATCATAGGGCAGTTGACTAAATTCCGTAAGCATCATTGACATCGACTGGGCTGGCGTTCTGCGACTGTTTGTAACCACAAGTACTGCTTTTAACGACTGGCTAATGTGTACGACCTGTTGGGCAAAGTGTCGTGCATAGGTTTCATTAAAGCCATTGCAGTAGCGCGTATTACCACCGATTAATAAGCCAATGATGGGTTGAGTCAGTGCATGAAAATAGCCTTTATGCTCAAGGGCAGCATGGGCAAGTTTGTTTTTAGTTTGGTTGTGTGGCACGCCTAATAATGAAACAACATTCTCGCCTGTTAACTGTGGTGAAGCGATTAAGTCATACTCGGTTAAGCGTGGATGAGGCGTTTCTGGCAAAATGGAAGCAAGAAAAATAGTGAATAATTGCTTAGGGAAAATTTTTCGTAAATCAGCAATTTCGGACGTGGTTTCTTCACCTGTACCGCTTATGATAAAAATGGTTTGATAGCCACCGCGTTGCAGATAGCGTTTTTTTAGTAAGTCGTGGTATTCATCTTGATTGTCACTTGGTCGTGGAATGCGTTCATAGCCAAACCCCAAATGTTCAGCTAAGCCAATTCGTGCATTAAGTTCGCCCGTGTATTCACTATCGACAATCCAAACAAGTGGCGCAGGTTTCATGAAAGTATGCATTAGTTTAAGTGTTGGCTTACGTCACGTGCCGCTAAGGCACCTTCAGCGAGTGCGTTGACCACAGAAGGATCATCTGAGTTAGTCACATCGCCAATCGCATAAATTCCAGGAATATTAGTACGCTTAACCTTGTCAGTTAAAATATAGTGTTTGTCAGTCGCCACATGCGTCAAGAGCTCACTATTTTTTAAAAACTCAGTGTTTGCTGTAAAACCGCAGCGAATAAAAATTTTGTCAACAAACAGTGTTTGGTTTAAACCGCCGCTTTGTGTGAGTTTAAGAGCAATTTTATTTTGTACAGGGTAAATTCTCGTTATTGTAGCGTGGGCATGTTCGATAATTTTATTTTGCTGAATTAATGTACTGATGTCGTCACGAATTAGCGTTTGTGCTGTTGCGCTTGAGCGCATAATAAGATGTATTTTATCAGCGGTTGCAGCAATATCTTTTGCTGTGTAATGGGCGTTATCACCACCGCCGAGAATCGCAATTGTTTTAGCGCTTAGGTGAGGCAGTTGTTTAAGATGATCCGTTGGTGAAAAAAATACTCGATTACTGATGAGCTCAGGTGTGAAGCCCTCGATATTTTCTATTACTTCATAGCCAAGAGGTCGTGCGCCCGTGGCAATGATTAAGGCTTTTATAGACAATGTTTCAGGACTAAGCGTGTTTTTTTGTATAACCATTTGAAAGCCAAGTCTATTTTGTTGTATTTCTAGTAACTGGCAAGAATAGTAAACGCTAATATCAGTGGACTGAATATGTTGGCTATAAATGTCTGCAAGTTGTTGACTGGTATGTTGGCTAAACCCTAAAACCCAGAGATTTATCGTTGATAGGGTCGTTAACTGTCCACCTAGACAAGTGTTTTTTTCCAAAATAATAGGCTTAAAGCCCAAGTTTTTAAGCCATAACGCACAGGACATACCGGCAACGCCCCCACCTAAAATAGCAATCGTTGGTTGTACTGACATGAATTAATTAAGCTAAGGCTGAGTAAACAGTGGGAGGATCGTAAGACTACGTTTTTTGGTTTATTACAGAAGTAATTTAGCTTAAATTTGCCGTTAAGCAAGTTACTTACTGTGCCATGAGTAAGCTTCATTTTTATAAGCTTAGCTCGGAATAAGCTATTTTTGATTGCTTAACTGTGCGTTTATCCATCGCTAACCACAGTGCTAAGTACGTGATTTTTTTTGTTGGGTGCACTAGGTCGGGGGCGATTTCTGCTAGAGGTTCAAGGACGAAGGGATAAATTTCAATATCTTTACGAGGAAGCTTAAATTGTTCATTAGATAGTATGGCGTCGCCAAATAATAACAAATCAAGATCTAGGGCGCGGGACGTAAATTTTTCTTTTGTAACACGGCAGTCATAAGGGCGTTCAAGGTCTTTAAGTAGTTGATATACTGAAAAGACATCATCTTGTGTGCTAAAGCTCACCACTAGATTAAAAAAAGGTGGCGCACTAAAGCCAATTGGCATAGATTCATACACGCTAGAAATGTGTAATTCGCCAACCTGTTGCTGTAAAGACTGAAGCCCCGCGCGTATGTTTTGATGGCGCTCAATATTACTGCCAACACCTATAAACACTCGAGTTTGATTCATTTTTTGCCGCGCTCAATGATGATGCCTACGTCGATATCTTTGCCTACCGCGCCGCGTTTATTCAATTTAATCTGCACCCATGTCACCTTAAACTCAGTTAAGATCAGTTCAGCGACTTCAGAAATTAAACGTTCAATTAAATAATATTGTGTATTTTGTACGAATTCTGTTACCCGATCAGATACTTTTTTGTAATCAAGTGTGTACTGAAGATCATCTGTTTGCGAGGCCTTGTTTATATCAAACGCCATGGCAATATCAAAAATAAGGGTTTGTTTAGTTGACCTTTCCCATTCATAAATACCGATAATGGTGTCAATACATAGCCCGTTTAAAAAAATAGTATCCACGTTAAATTTCCTTGTATGATGTGTTTTGCAGTAATGGGTAGTATTCAAGAAATACTTTTAGTTGACAAGTTTTGAGCAAATTTTTGTGTACGTATGATTGATTATAGTTGGTTGTTAGTAATAGTTGCCTATTGTGTAGGTTCAATTTGTAGTGCCATTGTGGTGTGTCGCGTGATGAGTTTACCTGACCCACGTGAGCAAGGTTCAGGAAATCCTGGTGCGACTAATGTCATGCGTTTTGGTGGCAAAAAAGCAGCGGCAATTACATTGTTTGGTGATTTAATTAAAGGCTTACTTCCTGTTTTGTTGGGGCAATTATTAAATGTCTCAACAGAATTAGTTGCGTGTCTTGGTGCCGCTGCCTTTTTAGGGCATTTGTACCCGATTTTTTTTGGTTTTAAAGGCGGTAAAGGCGTAGCAACATCAGTTGGTGTATTGTTGGGTTTTTCTTGGCAGTTAGGGTTATTGGTGATAGCAACGTGGTTATTGGTATATAAAATCAGTAAAATTTCTTCGTTATCTGCGCTCATTGCTTCAGTGCTGTCATCAGGCTTTGCCTGGTGGTTAGGGATGAGTGATGCCATTATTTATGCAACATTGATGATGACTGTATTGTTGTTATGGCGTCATCAAGCAAATATAAAGCGTTTGTTATCTGGACAAGAAAAGTAACGTAATGTTGGATTAATTTTAAGACGATGCTGAAGACAGCTTAAGTCGTTGGCTGAACAAGTTTTAATTTGGTCACTGAGCTGAAGTCTCGCTCACTATGCAATTATTCATTGCACTTATCCCTTCAGTGAGTAGTTAATATCATTAATTGCCCAGCGGGCATGTGCAGTGAAATTAAGATCGTTATGTTGTCCTAATAATAATCGTTGGCAACCTGCATAGGCGATCATTGCGCCGTTATCTGTGCAGAATTCAGGTCTAGGAAAAAATATTTTGCAATTTTCTTTACTTGTCATTTCCGATAATACAGTGCGGATATGTGTATTAGCACTAACTCCGCCGCCAACAACTAACGTTGTTAATTGAGTTTGCTTTAGGGCTCGTTTGCATTTAATCGCTAAGGTTTCAGCAATGGCTTGTTGAAAGGCTGCTGCAATATTTGCTTTATCTTGAGTAGTTTTTTCTGAGGCGTTATAAGTATTAACTGCGAAGGTTTTTAAGCCACTAAAGCTAAAATCCAAGCCAGGTCTGTCAGTCATTGGACGAGGAAAAGGGGAAATAGGCTTACCTTGCTCTGCTAAGTGGGCTAATTTAGCACCGCCTGGATAATCTAATCCAAGTAATTTAGCGGTTTTATCAAATGCTTCGCCAACAGCGTCATCAATAGATTCACCTAATAACTCATAATTACCAAATGCATTAACACGGATAAGTAAAGTGTGCCCACCAGAAATAAGCAACGCTAAAAAAGGAAAATCAGGCGTTTCTTTTTCAAGCATTGGGGCTAACAGATGTCCTTCCATGTGATGCACGCCAATTGCTGGTATTTGCCATGCCCAAGCTAAGCTGCGTGCAGTGGCTGCTGCAACTAATAAAGCACCAACTAAGCCTGGCCCTGCGGTATAAGCAATGCCATTAATAGCTTTAGAATCAAGTTTGCAGTCGTTAAGCGTGCTGTTAATTAAGGGGATTAATTTGCGGCTATGATCGCGAGACGCAAGTTCTGGCACCACGCCGCCATAGTCTTTATGCATATCAATTTGACTATATAGGGTATGATGGATTAATCCATGTGAAGAATGATAAATGGCAACGCCAGTTTCATCACAGGATGTTTCGATGCCTAAAACGTACATTGAGTTTTTGATAATTAATGAAGTTAAGGGTATAATTTCGCTCTTTTTTAAGTTCAATGGACTTAACCATCCTTTTAAATATTAACATAGTTGGATAATTAATAATGCCGTCAGTGAAAATTAAAGAAAATGAGCCGTTTGATATAGCAATTCGTCGTTTCAAACGTGCATGTGAAAAAGCGGGTGTATTAGCTGAAGTGCGTCGTCGTGAGTTTTATGAAAAGCCAACTGCCGAACGTAAACGTAAAGGTGCCGCAGCCGTAAAAAGACATCTTAAAAAATTGGCTAGAGAACGTTATGCATTGAAAAACTTGCGTCGTGGCCGCCCAACTGTTTAATTATTAAATAAAAATTTGTTATGGAAGCACTATTACTAACGCGCATCAAAGAAGACATGAAGTCTTCGATGAAAAGTGGCGATAAAACAAGGCTCGGCGTCATTCGGTTAATTTTATCTGCCATTAAGCAGATAGAAGTTGATGAGCGAATTGCGCTTGATGATGTGCGGGTGCTGCAAGTTCTTGATAAAATGTTAAAACAACGTCGTGAATCCATTCGGCAATTTTTAGATGCGGGGCGAATGGATTTAGTGACGATTGAAGAATTTGAGGTGGGTGTAATACAAGAATTTATGCCAGTGCCTTTAACAGAAGAAGAAGTTGATAAAATTATTGGTCAGGCAATCGAAGAGCTTGGGGCTACTTCAATTAAAGAAATGGGTAAAGTCATGGCGTTAGTAAAGGATACATTGCAGGGGCGTGCAGATATGGCTGAAGTAAGCTCGCGAATTAAAGGATTTTTAACGGCTTAAATTTTCCTCATCTTTAGGTATTAATTATGTCTACAGGCAGAATACCGCGAGAATTTATTGAAGAGTTGTTGTTAAGGGTTGATATAGTCGATGTCATTGCATCTCATATACCTTTAAAAAAATCAGGTTCCAATTTTGTAGCGCGTTGTCCATTTCATTCAGAAAAAACGCCTAGTTTTTCAGTTAATCGTAAAAAGCAATTTTTTCATTGTTTTGGTTGTCGAAAGAGTGGTAATGCGATTGGCTTTTTAATGGAATTTAGTCAGCTCGACTTTATTGAGGCGGTAACTGATCTTGCTATTTTTGCAGGATTATCCGTTCCTCATGAGCTTATTCGGCAAAACGCTTCCTACGCACAAATTAATTTTGCAGCACTGTATACTGTCATGGAGGGTATTGCAGCTTATTTTGTTGATGAGTTGCGCACCACTGAAGCAGCTAAAAAAGCAGTTGCGTATTTAAAATCCCGTGGTATTGATAGTGAAGCAGCAGCTTGTTTTATGTTGGGTTATGCGTTGGGTGATTGGCAAGCCTTAACTAAGCAGTTTGAACAAGCATTGTTAATTGAGGTTGGCTTGTTGGGGGAAAGCGAGGCTGGTCGGCCCTACGCAAGATTTAGGGATAGATTGGTTTTCCCTATTCGTGATAAGCGTGCTCGTGTAATTGGTTTTGGTGGTCGTGTGCTAGGAGATGGACAGCCAAAATACTTGAATTCTTCAGAATCGCCGCTATTTCACAAGTCTAAAGAAGTATATGGTTTATATGAAGTACTTAAAAAACACGCTAAGCCAGCTCGAATTCTTGTTGTAGAGGGGTATTTGGATGTCATTACATTGGCGCAAGCTGGTGTTGATTATGCCGTTGCTACCTTAGGAACTGCGGTCTCTGAAGCGCATTTGGAATTAATTTATCGGTATTCATCGGAAATTGTATTTTGTTTTGATGGTGATAAAGCGGGACGCGAAGCTAGTTGGAAAGCGGTGACAGCAATTTTTTCTGTCATGAAAGAAGGTCGACTATGTCGCGTTATGTTGTTGCCAAGCCAGCATGATCCTGATTCTTATCTTAGAGAATGTGGCAAAGATCAGTTTTTAGCATTAATTCAGCAAGCACAAGCGTTGTCAGATTATTTTTTTTGGTATTTGACTGAGCACTTAGATTTATCTGAACTTGAGTCGCGCGTAAGCATTGTTGATAAATCAAAGCAGTATTTAGAAAAAATGCCACCAAGTATCTATAAAGACATGATGCTTGAAAAATTACAGGAGTTGTCTAAAGTTAACGTTACTACTTACATTAAGGACACTCAGCGTAACACCGCCAAACCCTCTGATCATCAGCGTAATAATTTAACATCACTTCGTTTGTCCTTGGAGCGTCGAGCCCTGATCATGCTAATTCAACATCCAGATTTAGTTAAATGCTTTAAGGAGGACCAATTCGAATGGGCTATTTTAGATTTTAAAGGTGTTGAAATATTTTTATCAATTTTGCGCTTCATTCTAGCGTCAAAGCCCGTTAATACGGCTATTTTGTTGGAAATGTTTAGGGGGCATGCGCAGGAATTGGTGGTTAATCAGTTGGCTGGTGTAGAGTTAGATATTCCTATTAATGGGCTAGAAGCAGAATTTATAGGATCAATAAATAGATTAATTGAGCAAGCTAAAATCAATAAATTTAATAAGTTATTGCTCAAATTTGAAAATAAATCATTAAATTCAACAGAACAAGAAGATTTTAAACAACTGTCAAAGCATAGAATTAAATGATACGAAATATAAAAGTTGTAGTAATATTTACTGTTGAACAGTGTAGTGTTGAATACGGTATTTGGTGAGGACATGATGAATCAAGAACAACAGCAATCCCAGCTTAAACAATTAATAGCTAAAGGTAAGATGCAAGGTTATCTTACGTATGCTGAGGTGAATGATCATTTACCAAGTGATATTGTTGATCCAGAACAAATTGAAGACATCATCAGCATGATGAACGATATGGGCATCCAAGTGTATGAGGTTGCCCCTGATGAAGATTCATTAATTACAGATTCTGCAACAGTCACTACTGATGATGAAGATGCCGAAGAGGTGGCTGCACTTGCTTCAGTAGATAGCGAATTTGGTAGAACTACCGATCCTGTTCGAATGTACATGCGTGAAATGGGATCAGTTGAATTATTAACGCGTGCAGATGAATTAAAAATTGCCAAACGAATCGAAGAAGGGCAGCAGCAGTTAGTTAAAGCAATTTGTCGGTCACGTATAGTGGTCGATGATTTTTTAAATTCTTATGATGCGATTTCAGACACAGAAGGCGGTATTCGCTTGAGTGACCTTATTTCAGGTTTTGTTGATTTAAGTGAGCCAGAGGATTTGGTAAATGTACAGCGAGCAAACGAAGATGCCGATGCCGATGCTGTGGTTGAAGAAGAATTAAAAGGAATTAATCTTGCTGAGGTCAAAGAAAAAGTTGAGGCATTACAGCTACAATTATTGAATGCGGTCACTGCGTTAAAAGATTATGGTTATGGTCATGAAACTACTGAAATTGAATTAGAGAAATTAGCTCTTATATTTATCGAATTCAAGTGGATGCCACACTATTTGAAGAAGTTAACGTCAATTATACCAAATTGTATTGCCAGAATTCGCGAACAAGAAAAGGTTGTTTTAGAGATTTTCATTAAACATGCAAAATTCTCTCGTAAAGATATTATCACTTCATTTATTGAGCATGAATCCGATTCTGCATGGTTAAATAGCTATTTGAGTGCCGCGAACGAGCATTCTGCCGCGCTTTTACCTTACGAGAAAGAGCTTAAAAAAGCACAAAAAATTCTTGCAGATATAGAAGCTGAATATGATTTAAGTGTAGGTAATCTTAAAGATATCAATCGTCGTATGTCTATTGGTGAAGCGAAAGCTAGACGTGCGAAAAAAGAGATGATTGAAGCTAATTTACGTTTAGTTATTTCCATTGCTAAAAAATACACCAATCGTGGTTTACAATTCTTGGATCTGATTCAAGAAGGCAATATCGGCCTAATGAAAGCGGTTGATAAATTTGAATATCGTCGTGGTTATAAGTTTTCAACTTACGCAACGTGGTGGATTCGACAAGCTATTACACGTTCTATTGCTGACCAAGCAAGAACAATTCGAATTCCAGTTCACATGATAGAAACCATTAATAAATTAAATCGAATTTCTCGTCAGATACTTCAAGAAATGGGGCGTGACGCAACTCCAGAAGAATTGGCAGAAAAAATGGAGATGCCCGAAGACAAGGTAAGGAAGGTATTAAAAATTGCCAAAGAACCTATTTCTATGGAAACACCTATTGGTGATGATGAAGATTCTCATTTGGGAGATTTCATTGAAGATGGTAAAGTATTATCACCAGTTGAAGCCGCCACCATCGCTGGTTTACGTGAATCGACACAAAATGTATTGGCTGGATTAACGGCAAGAGAAGCTAAGGTTCTGCGTATGCGTTTCGGTATTAACATGAATACTGACCATACCTTAGAAGAAGTGGGTAAGCAGTTTGATGTTACTCGTGAAAGAATCCGTCAAATCGAAGCAAAAGCATTAAGAAAACTTCGACATCCGTCGCGGTCTGAACAGCTTCGATGTTTTTTAGACGGAGAGTAAAAAAGCAAAGGGCCCTTAGCTCAGTTGGTTAGAGCGTCCGACTCATAATCGGCAGGTCGTAGGTTCAAGTCCTACAGGGCCCACCAAACAAAACTGGCTGCTATATGCAGCTTTTTGATTATCTGGACTTTAATAAACTTAGGGGTAGTTGTATATATGAGCAATAATTTCATTTTCACTTCAGAATCCGTTTCAGAAGGGCATCCAGATAAAGTAGCTGATCAAATTTCAGATGCTATCTTAGATGCTATTTTGGCGCAAGATCCTAAAGCTAGGGTTGCTTGTGAAACATTAGTTAAAACAGGCATGGTTGTTTTGGCTGGTGAAGTGACAACAAACGCTTGGGTTGATACTGAAGCATTAGTTAGAAAAGTAGTGTGTGATATCGGTTACGATCATGGCGACATTGGCTTTGATGGTCAAAGTTGTGCAGTATTGAATGCTATTGGTAAACAATCTGCTGATATTGCAATGGGTGTAGATGAAAGCAATGATCATGAGCAAGGTGCTGGCGATCAAGGCTTAATGTTTGGTTATGCCTCTAATGAAACTGATGTGTTTATGCCGGCACCAATTACGTACGCACATTTATTGGTAAAGCGTCAGGCAGAAGTCAGAAAAAGCAAAGTTTTGCCTTGGTTAAGACCAGACGCTAAGAGTCAGGTTACTTTCCGTTATGAAAATAACAAGCCTGTAGCGATTGATGCGGTTGTGTTATCTACTCAGCATTCACCAGAAATTTCACAAAACTCATTGCGTGAAGCGGTGATGGATGAAATTATCTTTCATGTCTTACCAAAAGAATGGTTACATAAAGACACTAAATATTTCATCAATCCAACAGGACAATTTATTATTGGTGGTCCAGTCGGCGATTGCGGGCTAACAGGGCGTAAAATTATCGTTGATACTTACGGTGGTATGGCACGTCATGGTGGTGGTGCTTTCTCAGGAAAAGATCCTTCAAAAGTTGATCGTTCAGCTGCATATATGGCGCGTTATGTTGCTAAAAATATCGTTGCGGCTGGTTTAGCAGAACGTTGTGAGATTCAAGTTTCTTATGCAATTGGTGTGGCTGAACCTACTTCAATCACTGTAGAAACCTTTGGTACAGGTAAATTAAGCGAAGAACGAATGGTGCAATTAGTGCGTGAACACTTTGACTTAAGACCTAAAGGCTTAATTGCTCAGCTTGATTTGTTAAAACCAATCTATCAAACGACTGCGTCTTATGGTCATTTTGGTCGTACAGAAGATACATTCAGCTGGGAAAAAACTGACAAAGTTGATGTTTTAAAAGATGCCGCTGGTATATAAAACCCAAATACAGGATATAAAATGAGCTTTCAAGATTATAAAATTGCAGACATAGCGTTGGCGGCATGGGGACGTAAAGAAATTAATATCGCTGAAACAGAAATGCCAGGCTTAATGGCATTGCGTGAAGAATTTGGCATTGAGCAACCTTTCAAAGGTGCGCGTATCGCTGGATGTTTGCACATGACAATTCAAACGGCAGTATTAATCGAAACCTTAACCGCCTTAGGTGCGGAAGTTCGTTGGTCATCATGTAATATTTTTTCAACACAAGATCAAGCAGCTGCAGCGATTGCGGCAGCTGGTATTCCTGTTTTTGCGTGGAAAGGTGAAACAGAAGAAGAAGCTGAATGGTGCATTGAGCAAACAATTGTAGGGCCAGATGGCTGGCGTCCAAATATGATTTTGGATGATGGTGGTGATTTAACCAACATGATGCACGATAAATTCCCAGAATTAATGGCTGATGTTAAAGGCTTGTCTGAAGAAACAACGACTGGTGTTTTACGTCTTTATGAACGAGTTGCTAAAGGCACATTAAAAGTACCTGCATTCAATGTGAATGATTCCGTCACAAAATCAAAATTTGATAACTTGTACGGTTGCCGTGAGTCATTAGTTGATGGTATTAAACGTGCAACGGATGTAATGGTTGCAGGTAAAATTGCTGTCGTGTGCGGTTACGGTGATGTTGGTAAAGGTAGTGCGCAATCATTACGTGGCTTAGGTGCAACAGTTTGGATTACTGAAATTGATCCTATTTGTGCATTACAAGCTGCAATGGAAGGTTACCGTGTAGTAACAATGGAAGAAGCGGCACCGATTGCAAATATCTTCGTAAGTGCTACGGGTAACTATCACATCATTACTCATGAACACATGAAAATGATGAGAAATCAAGCCATTGTGTGTAATATTGGTCACTTCGATTCAGAAATTGACATCGCATCATTACGTCAATACGAGTGGGAAAACATTAAGCCACAGGTTGATCATGTTATTTTCCCAGATGGCAAACGTTTAATTATTTTGGCTGAAGGTCGTTTGGTTAACTTAGGTTGTGGTACTGGACATCCAAGTTTTGTGATGTCAAATTCATTCTGTAATCAAGTGTTAGCTCAGCTTGAAATATGGACAAATCATGCAAACTATGCAAACGAAGTGTACATTCTACCTAAACATTTAGATGAAAAAGTAGCTAGAGCGCATTTAAGTCAATTAGGCGTAAATTTAACAGTCTTAACAGCAGAACAATCACGTTACATCAACGTGCCTGTTGAGGGCCCTTATAAAGCGGATCATTACCGTTATTAATAGGGGTTTTTTTACGATAACTACGTTGTCATAAAAGACCTGCTTTGCATAAATATTGGAGTACAAAACATTGTTTTTGTACTCCTTTTTTTTTTGTAACGAGCACGCCGAGTTTATGCTAGTCATGTTGATTAATGAAGACTCTACTCTTTAAAATAACTACGTTTTTCATGTTGTAAGTGAAAACATACCTAGGCATGTGCCATAATTTTATAATTTTTTAATAGGCAGAATTATGTTGGAAACAATAAATAATGACAGTGAGTTGTTTAGTTTTGAGTTTTATCCACCCAAAACTGAAGAAGGGCAGGTTAGTTTATTAGAAGTAATTGATAAACTTGCGGTGGCAAAACCTGAGTTTTTTTCTGTTACTTTTGGTGCAGGCGGCTCAACACGGGATAAAACTTTTGATACAGTCATGGCTATTAAGGCAAAAGGTTATTCTGCAGCCCCTCATTTGTCCTGTGTTGCCTCCACAAAAGAAAATATTAAAGCAATAATTGATACCTATAGTGCTAACGGTATTAATAAAATTGTAGCGTTACGAGGCGATTTACCTTCAGGCATGTTATCCGCTGGTGAGTTTCGCTATGCGAATGAATTAGTAGACTTTATACGTAAAGAAACGGGCGATCATTTTGAAATTCATGTTGCTGCGTATCCAGAAGTTCATCCGCAAGCAATGACAGCTGATGCTGATTTTAAAAACTTCAAACGCAAGGTTGATGCAGGTGCCAATGCCGTTATCACGCAATATTTTTATAATGCAGAAGCGTATTTTTATTTTGTGGAACGATGTGAACAAAACGGTATTACCGTACCAATAGTGCCAGGCATCATGCCCATAACGCAATTTGCTCAATTATCACGATTTTCTGAAATGTGTGGTGCTGATATTCCACGTTGGTTAAGAAAACGCTTAGAAGCATACGGCGATGATCGTGATTCAATACAAGCCTTAGGAGTAGATTTCGTCAGTCAGTTATGTCAGCGTTTACTTGATAATGGTGCGCCAGGGATTCATTTTTATACAATGAATCAAGCCGCGCCTACTTTGGCGATTATTGAAAATTTAAGCGTATAACTAATACATAATTTATTAAGGTATTGATTTTATGGAGAATGATAGTTTTTTTGAACGTGATTTCAAGTTGTTATGGCATCCTTGTACACAAATGAAAGATCATGAACAGTTCCCCATTATTCCTATAAAATCTGCACAAGGCGTGTGGCTGGAAGATTTTGACGGAAATAGGTATCTTGATGCTATTAGCTCATGGTGGGTAAACCTATTTGGGCATGCAAATCCAATAATTAATGCGGCGTTAAAAGATCAGCTGGACACCTTAGAGCAGGTTATTTTTGCAGGATTTACGCACGAGCCAGCGATACGCTTAGCAGAAAAATTAGTTGCGCTCGCCCCCGCAGGACTTAATCGTTGTTTTTATGCAGATAATGGCTCAGCGGCCGTGGAAGTCGCTTTAAAAATGAGTTTCCATTATTGGCAAAATATTGGTCAACAGCACAAGACAAGATTTATCAGCTTAGAAAATAGTTATCACGGTGAAACCTTAGGCGCATTGGCTGTCGGGGATGTGGCGTTATACAAGAAGACCTACGCACCATTGTTAATGGACGTGCTTACCGTACCCAGTCCAGATTGTTTTTATCGTGCTGCTGAGGAAAGTTATTATGAGTACACGGTTCGACAATTTGCCTTCATGGAGCAAGCTTTAGCACGTCATGCAGACACCGTGTGCGCAGTCATTATTGAACCCTTAGTGCAATGTGCCGGCAATATGCGAATGTATGATGCGGTATATCTAAAGTTATTACGCGCCGCCTGTGATCGTTATGGCGTGCATTTAATAGCCGATGAAATTGCCGTAGGTTTCGGTCGAACAGGCACCTTGTTTGCGTGTGAACAAGCCGCTATCAGCCCAGATTTTTTATGTTTATCGAAAGGTTTGACGGGTGGCTATTTACCGTTATCAGCGGTGTTAACACACGAGGCAATTTATCAGGCATTTTATGAAAATTATGCCAAACAAACCGCTTTTTTACATTCGCATAGTTACACAGGCAATGCCTTAGCCTGTCGTGCGGGATTAGCAAGCTTAAGTATTTTTGAAAGCCAAGATGTGTTGGGACAAAATAAAGGCTTAGCAATGCAGATGGCAAAGGCTGTAACGCATTTTCATTGCCATCCACATATTGCTGAAGTACGCCAGACAGGTATGATTTTAGCTATTGAATTAGTAAAAAATAAGCAGACTGGCGAGCCTTATGCCTGGCAAGAACGCCGTGGTCTAAAAATTCATCATTTTGCCTTAGCCAAAGGTCTGTTATTACGTCCCTTAGGTAATGTTATTTACTTTATGCCGCCTTATGTGATTACTGAAACTGAACTACAGTGGATGGTTGACATTACCTGGCAAGCTATTTTATCAATTTGCAGTGAGTGATTAATGCGCGTATCTCGTTTATTTGTGCCAATGGATTTAAGCAGTGGTGCGTTGCTTAGTTTAGATAATGAAAGCAGTCATTATGTAAGAACCGTGCTGCGGTTAAAAAAAAATGATGCGCTCTGTCTGTTTAATGGATCAGGCGTTGAATATAGTGCAGAAGTGTATTTAGTCACGCGCAAACTTGTGCAGATTCAGTTAGGGCAGGCGGCAGAACGCAGTGTTGAATCCCCCTTAATACTGGTGTTTGGTTTAGGCATAGCACGAGGTGATCGAATGGACTGGGCAATTCAAAAAGCCGTGGAGTTAGGCGTGCACAGTGTCACGCCCTTACTTACAGAACGAACTGTAATACAGCTTAAAGACGATAAAAAACAGCAGCGTACCGACCATTGGCAAAAAATCATGATTCACGCGACAGAGCAATGCCAGCGCACGGTAGTGCCTGAGTTGACAGAAATTGTGACTTTAGAACACTGGGTGCCGCAGCAAACTGGGCTTAAATTATTTTTAGACCCGTATGCTCAGTTAAGCTTAAATGACGTGCAGCCAATTGATAACAAAGTAAGCTTGTTATCAGGTCCTGAAGGTGGCTTCACTGAAAACGAGCGTGAACGTGCCCAAGCTGCGGGGTTTATTCCTATTCGCTTAGGGCCTCGCGTATTGCGTAGTGAAACGGCAGCATTAGCGGCAATCTCAGCCGTGCAAATGCTTTGGGGAGATTTTGCTGTGCTTGGAAGGTGATTTTTATGCGCAATGACGTGCTTCGATCACTCGCTTACGCATTGATTCCTTTAGGCGTATTAATACTTGCAGCCAGTCTCGCCTGTGTGCTTGCTTACGTTGCGTGCCAATTTTTTAGTGACTGCGCGTTAGCCAAAGTCATCGACAAAATCACCCAAGCACTGTTGGTGCTGAGTATTTTTCCTGCCATGATGGTCTTAAAAATCAAGCGTAAAGCACTTGGTTTTGCAGTACGGACAATTTTTTTAAAACAACTGGTGCTAGGTTTTTTATTAGGAATCATCACCTTATTGCCGGTGTTTGCCGTTTTGTATGGCTTACAGATTAGTGTGATTGATCAAACCCAACCGTGGACAGTGCTTTGGTGTGTGCAAAAAAGTGCCGTTGCTTTAGGCTTGGCATTGCTGATTTCATTAATTGAAGAGCCATTATTTCGTGGCCTTTTGCTGCTTAGTTTTAGGCGCTCTATCTCAGTATTGGCGGCCGTGGGTTTAAGTGCAGGCTATTATGCCGTGTTACATTTTTTAAAAACCACAACGGTTATCCCCGAGGCAGAGCGAAGTTTTAGCAGTGGTTTTCAGTTACTGTGGATGGCGTTTGGCAATGTGTTAAATCCAGATATTTTTTCTGCATTACTAGCCTTAGTCATGGTGGGGATTTTTTTAGCGTTTATCAGAATCAACTATCCAGCAAGTTTAGGCGTGTGTATTGGCTGTCATACGGGCTGGGTGTGGTTGATTAAAATGAATAAAAGTTTTTTTAATACAGACTTTACTGCGGAATACGCCTTTTTAGTCAGCCCTTATGATGGCGTAATTGGGTATTTGGTAGCCGCGTGGTTAGCGGTGGTGATACTGTTTTTTGTTAGCGTGCGGATGCAAGCTAAAAAACGTAAACAACCACAGCTTAGGCTTTCTTAGTCGCATGTATCTTAGTTAAACAGGTGCTTAGCTTACTCTCTAAAATTTTCAAATTGCAGTGGCATATCTATTTTTTCTGCTCGCAGCATTTTTATTACTTCTTGTAAATCATCACGGTTTTTACCTGTAACCCTTACCTGATCACCCTGAATTGCTGCTTGCACCTTCAATTTTTTATCTTTTATTAATTTGACAATTTTCTTAGCAAGGGTGGAGTCCAAGCCTTGTTTAAGGGTGATTTCTTGACGTACCAGTTTTCCACTAGGTTTAGCCTCGCCCACGTCAAGGCAAGCAATATCAATACTTCGACGCGTTAACTTGTTGCACACAATGCTAAATATTTGTTGTAATTGAAATGTTGATTCAGAAACCATAATCACTTTTTCATCGGTTAATTCAACGGAAGACTCTGTGCCTTTAAAATCAAAACGGGTGTCAATTTCTTTAGTGACTTGATCAATAGCATTTTTTACTTCGTGTTTATCAAATTCAGAAATAATATCAAAAGAAGGCATAGGAATAGTTTGAGTAAAAAAAAGGAAGGGTATTTTAACGTACTGTTGAGGTGCGCATAAAGTCTGCAATGACGGCTATTCGTGCATGACGAATTGCGACACCAATTTCTGAGCCTACCGCGTTAGTAGTTAAAATAGTTTTTATATCAATAGCATTGGCTTTTTCAGCGACAGCTCTAAAAAAATCTGCTTGATAATAAGTGCGCTGTTCAAAACCAGTTCGACCACGCGCATCAGCCTCACAAGCAAGTAAAAACTCTTGTAGTGAATTGACTGGTTTAAATGCACCTAATTGCATCAAGGTATCAGCAAGTGTGCTTGGTTTTAATTGCTCAACACGATGACAATGACTGTGATAACGCATGACTTGTTGCGCCAAGTTTTTAAAAGAATTAGGGACACGAAGACGTTGACACAGCGCGTCTAAAATAGGTAAGCCATTAATTTCATGCTGATAATGATGGGGTAAGTTGGCCTTTGGCGACACCGCTTTGCCTAAGTCATGGACAAGAGCAGCAAAGCGCACTTCAGGGCTGTTACTTAATAAGGCGGCTTGTTCAAGAGCCATTAAGCTATGAATGCCCGTATCAATTTCAGGATGGTAAAGTTCAGGTTGAGGAACACCAAATAATTGGTCAATTTCAGGGAAAATACGCGCCAGTGCACCACAATCTTGCAATACCAAAAAAAAGGCTGACGGTGTGAGTTCGTGTAAGGCTTTAAACAACTCAGCCCACACCCGTTCAGCCACTAAATAATCAACCTCGCCAGAAGCAACCATCGACTGCATCAGCGTACGGGTTTCAGGTGCTAAGGTAAAACCCAGATGGGCGTAGCGGGCCGCAAAACGTGCAACACGTAAAATCCGCACAGGATCTTCACTGAATGCTGGTGAGACATGCCGAAAAATACGCTCAGCTACATCACGCTGTCCACCATAAGGATCGATGATATTACCTTCGGCAGTCATTGCCATGGCATTGATGGTAAGGTCGCGACGCAGTAAATCTTCTTCAAGACTTACCGTAGGTGACGCCTGAACACTAAAGCCAGTGTAGCCAGGTCCAGTTTTACGTTCTGTTCTGGCAAGCGCGTATTCTTCTTGAGTGTGTGGATGTAAAAATACCGGGAAGTCGCGCCCAACAGACCTAAAGCCTTGTTTTTTCATTGTTTCTGGTGTTTCTCCTAACACCACCCAATCGTGCTCGGTAACAGGAAAATTAAGTAATTTGTCGCGTACTGCGCCGCCAACAAGAAATATCTGCATGATGCTCGTAAAGTTAAGTCAGTTTTAAACAATTTAACCTGTTGCATGAAAATAGCACAAGTAAAAAAGTAAGTATTCAACTCACCTCCTCAATAAAAGATAGAGGAATGAATAAATACCTAAAAAACAAAACTTGGGCGATATTTTTATTGCGGCGTGATTTTTAAAAACCAATTACTAACGATCTGTTGATGAAGTTCATTTAATTGATTCTGTAACTCATCCAAAATCATGCGCAGTTGTAATTGAGTAGTTTGATGGGTATCAATAGCCTCAACATACGCTTGTAATTCAGCTGTTTTACTAGGTAATGAATCATTATTGGGAAGTTCGTTAATACAATCATAAATTTCAATTAAGCAACAACCAATTGAGCGTGGTAATTTTTTATCTAATAATAAAAAGTTAAGGACATCATCACCATCAATTCTGCTGCGAACATGCTGGCGATACATAAGTAAGGCATTTAAGGAAGAAAGGATATTCATCCAAAGTAAGGTTTCATATTGTCTAAGATTAGCACTGCGTGTTTCAGAAAGTAATAACGAGGCTAAATCCAAAATACGACTGGTCATATCAGCGCGTTCAATATTTTTTCCCAAACGAATAAAACGATACGGGTGATGGTGGCTCATATAACTTGAGAGTAAGCCATTAAAACCCTGACAGCCTTTAAGAATCTCATTGAGAAAATGCACGCGATGACTGCGGTTGGTAAGTGAATCAAGATTATTTTTAGCAAACAAATACATTTCATTAACTTGTTGCCACGCTTCATCCGGTAAGAGTTCGCGGGTGGTGCGAATATTTTCTCGGGCAGCATTTAATGATGAAATTAACGAACCAGAATGACTGGTATCCGCTAATAAAAAGCGCGTGACATTACGTTCATTTGCTAATTTAGTCTGATCATTAAAGGCACTGGACTGACCATTAATGCTAATGAGTTGTTGCCAGCCCATGCCGACATCTTTAGGTAAATCCATTAATAAATTCATGTGCACACTCACTAATTTAGCGGTGTTTTCAGTGCGCTCCATATAACGGGCGAGCCAATATAAACGTTCTGCTGAGCGGGATAACATTAGTTTTCCTCCATATTGATAATCCACGTGTCTTTACTGCCACCCCCTTGCGAAGAATTAACGACAAGTGAGCCTTTTTTAAGTGCCACGCGAGTTAAGCCGCCAGCAGTGACAAAGGTATGTTCACCTTGCAAGATAAATGGACGTAAATCGATATGGCGTGGTTCAAGTTTACCTTTACATAAAGTGGGTGCGGTGGAAATAGCTAAAGTAGGTTGACCAATATAATTACGCGGATTAGCTTTGATAATTTTTTTAAATTCAGCAACTTCTTTAGCTGTTGCGTGCGGCCCCACTAACATGCCATAACCACCTGATTCATTAGCAGGCTTAACTACTAATTTAGCCAGATTGTCTAACACATACTCCATATCCTCTGGAATGCTGCATAAATAGGTAGGAACATTGGGTAAGATAGGTTCTTCGTTAAGAAAATAACGAATCATTTCTGGGACATACGCATAGACCACTTTATCATCAGCCACCCCAGCACCGGGTGCATTAGCAAGGGCTACATTGCCAGCTTTCCACGCACGCATTAAGCCGCGCACGCCTAAGCTAGAATCGGCACGAAACACTTCGGGATCAAGAAAATCATCATCGATACGGCGATAAATGACATCAATTTTTTCAAGACCTTCAATCGTTTTCATGTACACACAATCATCTTCTTTAACGACTAAATCACTGCCCTCAACTAATTGTGCACCCATTTGTTGTGCTAAATAAGCGTGTTCAAAATAGGCAGAATTATAAATGCCAGGGGTTAACACAACGATTTGAGGTTTGCCCACAGGATGTGGCGCCAGTGACGACAGCATATCTTGAAGTTGAGTCGGATAATCATCAATGGGCAAGATATTAATATCTTGCAATAACTCAGGAAAAACACGTTTAGTAATCACCCGATTTTCTAGCATATAAGATACGCCAGAAGGCACGCGCAGATTATCTTCTAAGACATACATCACGCCATCTTTATCGCGGACCAGATCAGAGCCACAAATATTTGCCCAGACCTCATGTTTGGGTTTCATGCCCACGCACTCAGGACGAAAGTTTTTTGAACTATTAATCGTTTCGCTGGGGATTTTGCCAGCTTTAATAAATTCTTGATTAGCATACACATCACTAATAAAGCAGTTTAATGCGGTGAGTCGTTGTTTTAAGCCTTGTTCAATCTTTTGCCATTCTTTAACATCAATAATGCGCGGGATAATATCAAAAGGCCAGGCACGATCAATATTGCCTTCATCGCTATAAACAGTGAAGGTAATACCCATTTCCATGATGGCTAATTCGGCAGCCATTTTGCGTTGATCAAAATCCGTTTTTTTTAAGGTGTTAAGGTATTGGCATAAACGTTGACTTACTGGACGTGGCTGAAATTCTGAATACATCAATTCATCATAAGCCGCATCAGTTTTATAGTTTTCCCAGATTGATTTCATGGCGTCATTATTAAGTGATTTAAGTTTGTAATAATTTCAGCATGAAATATGCCATTCTTAATTTACCGACCTATTCATTAACAAATGGCATAAATACTTCAAGGTTTAAGAATAAGAATCGGTAGCACGTTTCATAACACGCACTAACGAGCTATTTTGGTTATGTGTGCGCGTCAAATAGGTGCAATGAGTAAGAAATAGTAGAAAGCAAAGACGCTTAGCCTGATTAAGGTGCAGTATTACGACCATGATTGGCCTTAATGACTGATGTTAAGCCAGCTCTTTAGAAGACTGTGCTAAGAATAAAATAGTGAGAGCTGTTAACGTGCTTTAGCACAATGCGGTTAATTTTTTATGTTAGAGTTTTTGTCATAATAAAAGCATGGGTACATATTACAGACGTTGAAATTATTCAGGTAAGAAAAGCATTGCCTAATGCACTGTAAACGGGAAGCCTTGTTTGTTTTGTAAACTTGGTAATAGTAAGGAACGCTTACTAAACAAACAGGGCATGTGTAGGTGCGAATTAATTCGCACCCAATGTTTACGTTATTTCATACCCATTGCTAAAAACAGCTTTATTTGTACTAAATAAAATCGTCGCCAGTAATCAAGCACTGGCGGTAAAAATAGAAGACATCGTGACTAAGCGACAGAGTAGGCTTAATAGCTCAGCTTGTTTAGTGGTGTTTGTTTTTTTAAAGATAGATTTCAAATGGGTGCGTGAAGTATTGACACTAATATGAAAATTTGTTGAATACTCGGTAAGCGAAGCACCCTTCAAAAGCTCTAAGGTAAGTGTTAATTCAGCAGGTGTTAATTGGTATAAATTACGAATAAGCTGCACGGTTTCGTTATTTTCTTTAAGTCTAATATCTAAAAATAACAGTAGCGTATAAGAAGATAATTCATTATTAAGCGTCTTTTCAGCAATTAAGAAATTAAGATTCTTACTGACATGAAAATTGTTTATGCCCTCAACAGGTGTTACGACAAATTTGCGGTGTAAATATTGGTAACAGAGTGTATCGGGCGAAGGGGGGGGGGGCGTCAGTGTTTTCAGTTAACAATTGCTGTGCAGAGGTATTCATAAATTCTATGTTACCTAAATTATTAGCAATAAATACGGGAATATCTAAGGCGTTATAAATTTCAAAAAATAAATGACTATGTGATTGTAAGTTTTTATGGGCAATTAATAGAAGAAAGGCGGTTTTTATATGGAAAGCAAGGCGTTGACACATAGTTGCTTGTTTTTCAGAAAACGCAGCATGGTTGGCGTGTAACACAACAGCAAAGATAAATTTTATACAATTAGAAGTAATGGTATAGCAAAAAACTTGATGAATGTTTGTTGAGTTACTGTGTTTAAACTGTTCAGTAGCTTCCTCCATACTAATATAAAGACTTGTATTAAATAATAAAAAGTCATCATTTACATGATGACTATTATGCGTTAATTCATTAAGTAACTGTTTTTTATGCGAACACAAGTCATTAGTATTTTGCCCACTGATTGTCTGATTTGAAGAATAAAGCATTTTTTTCTGGGTTAAATTATTTTCCTCTATAACAAAGATATCAACGTCAGTTAAAAGATCAGCACATGCTTTCAGGGCATAGCCCCATTCATTTTCATTAGTTCTAACGGAATATAAGGTTGCTACAACAGTATCAAATTTAGCTTGGTTATACATAGTGGCTATCCTAAGTTTAAGCATTAATAAAAACCGCGTGAGCAGTGTTGGTTTAGTTATGTTGCGTTGGCAGTGATATTAGTTTGCCTTATGGTGGCGACAAAACGTGACATTTCACATTTATTTTTGAAAATATTTTTTATCAAGTGAATAGTTTACGAATATTTTCTAGTGGTGCTTGTTGAAAAGTAAGGAGAATCAGTGTTTATAAAAACCTAATCAACTGATTTTATTGGTGAAAGAGGTTGATTTTTAAATTATAGGAAGTTGAACACAAAATCATAACACTCTATCGTCCTACTAATTTTTAATAAAAGTAATATTTCAAGTGTTTTAAATGTGCAAAATAAACTTAACATATTGTTTTAATTGATTTTAATTTTTATTAAAACAATAATCGGTTCTCTTTTAAAAATAATATAAATAAGTGCTTATAAAATCATAATCAATTGATTTTATTAGTTAATTATGTTTTATTTTAAATTGTGCTTTATACGTCACAACAGCATGAAATTCTACTGTCCATCCTACTAAAGCCTAATATTTAGTTATTTATTTCTCAAAATTCTTATTTTAAATATACAAAATAATCATAACGTGTTGTTTTAAATTATTTAAAAAGGTATTAAAACAATGATTGATGGTATTCATAAAATCTAAAATTTTAGTTTCCAATGAGAATATAAGTGATTTGTCTTTAAAGCGGTATCACCCAAATGGGTGAGAAGAAGGGAAATTAAATTATAAATATCATCCATTACGATGATTGTGGAAGTTACTTGATGCGATTATTCTAAGCTCCAAATTCGGCTTATAAAGAATTTTTTTAGTCATACGACAACGCTAACGAATAGCCATAATTCTTTGCTTAAGATCAATATCTCGATTTAAAAATACTCCTTCAATTTACGCAGGTTAAATTTGTTATGAATGAAACAGTCTTTCAAGGCAGTTCGCTGCTTCGCGCAAAAGCCATAAAACCTAAGCTTGTTATAAAAATTGATCATAATAATCTGAGTGCAGGCGAAGTAAGCCAAGTTACCTTTACATTTAGCAAAGTGATTCGTGGCTTTAGCATGACTGATGTTACAGTGAAAGGCGGCACACTCAGCAACCTAAGCAACAGTGGCGATAATAAAACCTACACCGCGACCTTTACACCCACCGACAAGGTTAACAACTTAGCTGGCTCGCTTAGCGTAGCGGCGGGCAGTTACACTGACATAGCAGGCAATAAAGGCACCGCCAGTAACCTGGTGAATATTAGCGGCGATACTTTAGCGCCCACCGTCACGTTAAGCAGTGACAAAGCCCTGTTACGAATCAATCAAAAAGCCACGCTCACCTTAAAATTTAGCGAAACGCCCAAAGACTTTGATATCAATGATCTGACCGTAGTCGGCGGTAAACTTAGCAACCTAAGCACAGGCAGCGACGGCAACACCTACACCGTTGACTTCACACGCACCAAAGGCACGGCCAGTAGCGTCAGTCTTGACAGCAAAACCTTCACCGACACCGCAGGCAATGCCAACACCGCCAGCCACTCACTGAGCTTTATTGCTGACACCACCGCGCCCACGGTAGTGCTAAGCAGTAGCCGCAGCCAATTTACTGCACAAGACACTGCACAGATAACCCTTACCTTCAGTGAAGCCATACAAGACATAAGCCTGAATGACATAAACGTAACAGGCGGCACACTCAGCAACCTAAGCAACAGTGGCGATAATAAAACCTACACCGCGACCTTTACACCCACCGCCAACCTTAACAACTTAACAGGTTCAGTTAGCATCGCGGCAGGCAGTTACACTGACATAGCAGGCAATAAAGGCACCGCCAGTAACCTTGTGAATATTAGCGGCGATACTTTAGCGCCCACCGTCACGTTAAGCAGTGACAAAGCCCTGTTACGAATCAATCAAAAAGCCACGCTCACCCTAAAATTTAGCGAAACGCCCAAAGACTTTGATATCAATGATCTGACCGTAGTCGGCGGTAAACTTAGCAACCTAAGCACAGGCAGCGACGGCAACACCTACACCGTTGACTTCACACGCACCAAAGGCACGGCCAGTAGCGTCAGTCTTGACAGCAAAACCTTCACCGACACCGCAGGCAATGCCAACACCGCCAGCCACTCACTGAGCTTTATTGCTGACAC